>VFSW01009677.1_pt1 | contig 13732 bp, 13 predicted proteins | sample 5358111 | NCBI WGS metagenome assembly VFSW01 (sample SAMN11554181, study PRJNA540505) | mine drainage metagenome | isolation source: sediment from site ElyBrook_90M | place: USA: Ely Copper Mine, Vershire, VT | collected 2017 | reverse complement strand
CGGTTGTCGAATACGCGGACATGCTGCAAGTAGGCGCGCGCAACATGCAGAATTACCCGCTGTTGCGGCGGCTCGCCACCGTGCCCCGGCCCGTGCTGCTCAAGCGCGGCCCTTCGGCCACGATCAAGGAATGGCTGCTGGCCGCCGAGTACTTGCTGTCGGGCGGAAACCCCAACGTCGTTTTGTGCGAGCGGGGAATCAAGACGTTTGACGCCGAACTGAGGAACACGCTGGATCTCGCGGGCGTGGCCCTTGCCAAGGAACTTTGCCACTTGCCTGTGGTGGTCGATCCGTCGCACGCCACGGGACGCCGAAGCCTGGTGCCGGCGGCCGCGCGCGCGGCAGTCGCCATCGGCGCCGACGGGATCATCGTCGAAGTGCATCCATGCCCGGAGCGCGCGTTGTCCGATGGCCCGCAATCGCTTGATTTGGCGGGATTCGCCTCGATGATGCGGGGACTTCAGCCTGCAATCGCCATGGTTGCCGCGGGACGGTAAGGCGCGGATTCTGCAAATCAAGGGGAGCTTGATGAAGCGACAATTCGCTGTGGTTCTTACTCTGTTCGCGGCGTTCGCGGTTCTCGGGGTCGCGTCCGGGTGCGGCGGCACCAACAAGTCCAGCACGACTAACACCGCCAGCGCGTCCAGCCCAGCGAAAGTGACCGGCCAGCCGACGACAACCGCTTCCGGCCTTCAGTACTGGGACATTGTGGTTGGCACGGGCGCGACGGCAACGCCCGGAAACATGGTCAAGGTTCACTACACCGGCTTTCTGACCAACGGCGAGAAGTTTGACAGTTCTCGCGACCGTGGCGAGCCTTTTTCATTTCCGCTGGGAGCGGGACAAGTGATTAAAGGCTGGGACGAAGGAGTTGCGGGAATGAAGGTCGGAGGCCAAAGGCAATTGCGAATTCCGCCAGACCTGGGCTATGGGGCGGCAGGAGCGCCTGGCGCGATCCCGCCTAACGCGACACTGATTTTCGACGTGGAGCTGCTCGATGTCGGCAAGTAACTTGGGATATGGCCCGCTCAATCTAAAAACGTATCCCCTGAATCCTCCCGCGCCGAGAAAATAATGCGCTTCGAAAAGCGCGGGGCCTCGGAGACTAAGAGCGAATAGGCGTTCAAGAAGGAATTGGACATGAATTCTCAAAATCGTAATCGCCTACAAAAATATAGCTTCCTCCGTACATGGCAGTGAAGTTGAAAAGCAACTTTTTCCGGACCAGGCCACCATGAAACGCGAAGAAAATCGCCGCTGGGAACTCACGGAAGCGCATTACGATCTGCCGATTCGCACGATCGATCCAAATGGCGACGGTACTGAATAGGATTCGTTTGCTGGCGTATTGCCCTCCGCGGCTTCTTTTTCCATAATAATTTCGCGGATGCTCTGCTATAAGGCACACATGCTTCATTTGTTCCGCCGGTCCGATACAAACGGGGGAGGTTAGGTTTTCAATGGCAAGTGAATCGTCGAGAACCAGCAGAAGGCCGCGCGTCACCGTCCTTCCGACGGGAAAAGCGCTCGGCGCGGAAATTCAGGGAGTAGATCTGCGAACAATCGACGCGGCTGATTTTGCGAGCATCTATCGAGCCTGGCTTGACCACTCGGTTCTCCTGTTCCGCGGCCAGAATTTGACCGATGACGATCTCATCGCGTTCAGCAAGAAATTCGGAGATCTGGACTGGGCTCCGGTTCAAGAATCCGGGCGCCGCTTTGTTGAGGGGCATCCCGAAATTTACGTCGTGTCCAATGTGATGGAAAATGGCGCGCCCATTGGAAGCTTGGGCGCCGGCGAGGCAACCTGGCATACGGACATGTCGTACCTGCAAGATCCGCCGAAGGCAAGCATCCTCTACGCGCTGGAGGTCCCACCGGCTGGAGGCAATACGTACTTCAACAACATGTACCGCGCCTACGAATTCTTGCCCGATGCGGTGAAGAAGCGAATCGAAGGCAAAATGCTCAAGCATGACGGGACTTACAACAGCGGCGGCTTTGTGCGGCAAGGAATCGCTGCCATCGATGACCCGGTTACCTCTCCTGGCACATTCCATCCTCTCGTTTGCACGCATCCTGAAACCAAGCGGCGCGTGCTGTACCTCGGGCGGCGGCGCAACGCCTACATTGAAGGACTATCGCTCGCGGAGTCTGAATCATTGCTCGATGAGTTGTGGTCGCAGGCCGACCGCGAAGAACTCGAATGGCACAACGAGTGGCGCGTAGGCGATCTCGTCCTTTGGGACAACCGGTGCACCATGCACAGGCGCGATCCTTTTGACGCAAGCTCGCGCCGTGTCATGCACCGCACCCAGATTAAAGGCGAAACGCGGCCGAGCGCGTGATGGGAGTGTTCAACCGAGGTCAAGAGGATCTCCAAAATGTGCCGCATACTTGGGGTGACGAGCGTAAGATCAAGTGAAGAGGCAGGATTGAACGCCGAACTCGCCGTTTAGACAATGAGAGATCTTCTAAAGCGCTACGCTAAATTGGCTTTGGGACGGCCGTTCTCGCCGGCCTTGTTGAATATTCTGGTGACATCGGTATGCGACATGCGCTGTACTCACTGTTTTTTCACCGAACAGCTCGATGACGGTCCGCGCAAGAACCTTCAAATGAAAACGCGCGAAATTGAAACGATCTCAGAAACGCTTGGTGGAAATCTTGGCGTCTTGATTCTCGCGGGTGGCGAGCCGTTCACGCGAAAGGACCTGCCGGAAATCGCACGAGCCTTTTACACGAACAACAGGCTCGAATCGGTCTACATCACAACAAACGGCCAAATTCAGAAGCGAATCCTTCCCGATGTCGGCAGAATCCTGCAGGAATGCCCGCAACTAAATGTCACCGTGGCTCTCGGCATTGACGGGATGAAAGAGCAGCACGACAAGATTCGCCGGAAACCCGGATCGTGGGACATCGTCATCGACACGGCGCGCCGGCTCCAGGCCATGAAGAGGGAATATCCGCGCCTCGATGTGCAAACCTGCACCTGTTTCATGAACTCGAATCAGGGCGCTATTTTTGAATGGTACGACTTTTTGAAATACGAGTTGAAGCCGGACAAGGTGAACTTTAACTACACCCGTCCTCCCGCGGCCGATTCCAAGGAGTTGGAAATCGATGGCGCACGATATGCCAGGCTCGCGGCCAGGATCGATGAAGACTCGCGAAGCGGCGCGATCAAGAACCATTACGCGGGCGACATTGGTTTTTTCAAAGCCGCCCTGGACGTTTATATGCACGGCCTGATCGCCAAGACCCAGGAAACGCAGCAGGCCCAACTGACCTGTTACGCTGGGACCGCCGGCGGGGTGATCTACGACGAAGGAACAGTATCGTCCTGCGAAAATCTGGAGCCCGTCGGCAATTTGCGCGACTATGACTGGAATTTTCAGAAGCTGTGGTTTTCTCCCGGCATGCAGGAGCGCCGCAAGAAGGCCGCGGATGGATGCTTCTGCACTCACGAATCGAATTGTTACTATCCGTCGCTGCCGTTCAACCCGACACATCTGATCCAGATCAAAAAGCTGGAAAGAGAAATGAAGAAATCGTGGAATGGAATGGACCGCACGGAAGCACACGCAGATGGCATCGCAAAGACAAGCACCTCAATCACTGGATGAATGTATCCAGAAAGGCCCCGATGGCACGCAATGCGGCCGATGAAGCACACTCCTGAAGGTTCCTACAAGGTCTTGCATAACCCAATCTGGAGTTGGAGCAAAGACCCCGGGTCTGAAGTCCCGGGCTACAGCACTTGCCCGACGCGCGGCAAGTTGTTGTAGCCCGCCTCTTCAGGGGCGGGACTTTTTGTCTGCGAACGGCAGGGTGATGCAATCATTTCTGAGAGTATGGCGTATTCTTTAAGCGTTTCGTCCATGTCTCTGGTCAGCTCGTAAAATGAAAGGAACAACGAATCGCGTGGTGGATACTCAAGTCCTCATCGTCGGCGCGGGACCCGTGGGCCTCACTCTCGCCCTTGATCTGGGCCGCCGCGGCGTGCGTTGCACGTTGATCGAGCGCAACACATCCACAATTCAGCTTCCGAAAATGGAGCGCTGCAACGCCCGCACCATGGAAATCTACCGCCGGTTGGGGATCGCCGAACGGGTGCGCGATGCCGGCCTGCCGCGCACTGCGCCGATGGACGTTTTTCTGGCGCTCTCCATGGCGGATCCTCCCCTCGTGCATTTGCCGTGTCCATCGGTAGCTGTGGCCACCGCCGAGATCGCGGCGCACAATGACGGCGGCCTGCTCGAGCCGTATCAGTTAATTTCGCAATACACCCTCGAGCCGCTCCTGCGATCGATCGTGGAAACGATTCCCGGTGTGACTGTACGCTTCGGCTGCGAACTTATTGCATTCACGCAAGACGCAAACTCCGTGACCGCAGTTGTCCACGCGAATGATGCCGCGAAGGAAACGATTCGGGCGTCGTATCTGGTCGGATGCGATGGCGGTTCCAGCACCGTTCGCAAGCAGCTTGGTATTCAATTGCAGGGCGAGGGCAATATCAGGAAGCTGCGGCAAGCGCTTTTCCGCTGTGACGATCTCTACGAGCGAATTCCAATGGGCAAAGGACGCCACTACCACATTGCCGAAGGACCGTTGTTCCCGTTCATTATTCTTCAGGACAGCACGCGCCACTGGACCCTGCACGCAGCCGCGTCCAGTGACGCGGAAATGGCAGAGATTTTCAGGAAGTCGCTGGCCATGCCGATCGAGTTCGAGATGCTGTCCGTCAATGAATGGACGCAGCATCTTTTGTGCGCGGAGCGTTATGGGGAGGGCCGTGTTTTTATCGCCGGAGACTCGGCGCACCTGGTGATCCCCACAGGCGGACTCGGAATGAACACCGGCGTGGGAGATGCCGTCGATCTTTCCTGGAAACTCGCGGCGACGCTGGCAGGTTGGGGCGGCCTGCAGCTCCTGGCTTCCTATGAAGCTGAGCGTCGGCCGATCGGATTGCGCAACGTAAAAGCATCCCGTGCCGCGATGACCGGACGGCTCGGCTGGCGCGCGGCCTACCAACCCAATGTGAGAGACAACACGCCGGAGGGTGCAGCCACGCGAGCCCGTATGGCAGCGCTCTTCGATGTCCAGCAGCGTAAAGTGACGGAGATTTTGGGAATCGAGGCGGGCTATCGCTACGTGAACTCACCGATTGTTTGGGGCGAGCCGGGCGATGGCCCTGACTCGGACAATCCTTGTTATGTCCCGACGACGTGGCCAGGCGCTCGCCTCCCACACGTTTGGCTCGGCGACGGCGCGGCGGCGCTGCACGATCGTCTTGGCCCAGGATATACGCTGCTCCGGCTTGGCGGAACGCGCGCTGATACGTCGAGCCTGGAACGATCGTTTCGAGAAATGCGAGCGCCGCTCGATGTACTCGACGTTGCAGGCGAAAGAGCGCGCGAACTCTATCAATACGATCTGCTCCTCGTGCGACCTGATTTGCATGTGGTCTGGCGCGGCAACAAACTTCCGCAAGACGCAGCAAAGATCGCGATGGTCGCCACGGGCCGCCTTCCGTCCTGCGTCTGAATCCTACATCCCGGCGATTGATAAGCGGTCAGCTGAGTAACCGGAACTTTCCTGCCGCTTCACCCATTGCGGATATTTGACCATCCCGCAAGTCTCGGTATAGAGTTTCCCACGGAAATTTGGATCGTACGACTGATGCTCGGAGCCTCAGCCGCCGCCCCGATCCTCGAATAGAAGGACGGCGCAAAGGCAGTCGAGAAGACGCGAAGAAAATAAATAAAGAACTCTCGTCAGCCGACAGGCCGCAGGTTGAACGGATCAAAGTAGGACAGAGCAAAGCCAACCCGGCAGGGACGGGGTCCCGATCCACTCCAGCTTATGAGAAAAATTGCAGAGACCTGAACCAAGAAAAAGAAATTTGAGGTGAATGAATAAGAAATCATCTTCTGGGGGCCCTTCCAAATCGCCCCTTTTACGGGGGTTATCTCGCGTTCGCTATCTGGGGATTCGAGCAATTCCGGGACTTGTGGTCTACGGATTGTTTTCTAAGTTGTTTCATTATCGAGCGATACGATGTGTATGGATAGATTTTGAACATACGCGCCAGGTTTCCGGCAAGACGGTTACGCTTGAGATCCGGTCCCTCAACGCGGAAGAGATCAGGAGGCAAGCGAAACTGATTGGGGAGAATCCAGAGGGTATCGACCAAGCCATTGGAGCCGGAGTAGAAGCCTTCGGCGCCTTAAGCGGCGCATCGATCGCGTCCTACTTGCGGATTTCCCCTTATCCGCCCGCGCTGAACGACAAACTTGTGTTGGAATTTGATGAGAGGCTGGCCTACTTTTACAAAGCGTTTACTCTACCCGGATTCAGAGGATTGGGTTTGATGCCCGCCGTCCTCCGGGCTGCTTTAGAAAGCTGCGCATCTCGCGGTTATCGGGGCGCAGTTGCGTGTATTGACATCGCGAATCGGCCCTCATGGAAGGCATTTCGGTCAGCTGGATTCAAGACGATCGCAACGTTTCGATTCGCCAAAGTATTTGGGAGAGATTGGATTCAACCCAGTTGTAGCCAAAAAAGGCCTCGCTTCCGCGTCCAGCGGATACTTACCGAAAAAAGCGGGGCTGCCCCGCCTTTGATTGATTGAGACGTTCGGGTATCTTGGCCGGATATCAACCTGCCACACTCGCTCCTTACATCTGGAAGGAATGAAGACGACTGGATTCAGCCGTATAAACGGGCTCACCGGTAACCGGGCTTGGTCGACATGAGCGCGGGAGGCTAGTATTGTGGGCGCGAGGGAGTCGAGAAAGGACGGGGGATGGAAAACCTCACCAAGCAAAAAGAGACTGGGCCACTGAAGGGTCTAAAGGTGATCGATCTTTCGCATATCATGGCTGGCCCTACCTGCTCGATGTTGCTGGCCGACATGGGAGCGGACGTCATCAAGGTGGAGAAAATACCGGGCGGCGACGATGCGCGACGTATGGTGCCGCCGACCGTTGCCGATGAATCCGCGGCGTTCCTGATCATGAATCGCAATAAGCGCGGCATCGCGTTGAACCTGAAGACGGAGGCGGGACGCGGCGTCCTATCTCGCTTGCTGAAGGACGCTGACGTGTTGATCGAGAACTACCGGCGCGGCACGATGGAAAAGATGGGCTTCGGTTACGATGCCCTGCATGCGTTGAACCCGAAGCTGATTTACTGTTCTATCTCGGGTTTCGGACGGACAGGGCCGTACGCCGATCGTGGCGGATTTGACTTGGTCGCTCAAGGCATGACCGGATTGATGAGCATTACAGGGGAACGGCCAGGCTGCCCGCCAATGAAGGCTGGAGCGCCCGTAACCGACATCACCGCCGGCATTCTCGCCTGCGTGGGCGTGCTTGCCGCTTTGCATTCTCGCGAGTCCAGCGGGCAAGGGCAGATGGTGGACACGTCTCTGTTTGAAGCGGGGATCACTCATACCTACTGGCATTCGGCCATATGCTTTGCGACAGGCCAGGCGCCGGGCCCAATGGGGACAGCGCATCCATTGAATGCGCCGTATCAGGCGTTTCCCGCCTCGGACGGCTGGATCACGGTTGGCGCCGCGAATCAGGAAAATTGGCTGCGGCTGATCGAGGCGCTAGGAGCGCCGGAGTTGCGCGACGATCCGCGCTTTGCGAACAACGCGGAGCGAATGCGCAATTTATCGGCGCTTACTGCGGCGCTCACTCCGCTGTTCCAGCGCCGCAGCCTGGCCGAATGGCTGCGTCGTCTGGAGGAATCGGGCGTTCCGGCGGGGCCTGTGCTGGACATTGCGCAGATGCACGCCGATCCACAGGCGCTCGCGCGGGAAATGATCGTGGAGACTTCGCATCCCACGGCCGGACAGGTGAAGGCGATCGGGCTGCCAATTAAATTTTCGGATACGCCGGGCGGTGTGCGCAGAGCCGCGCCGGTGCTGGGCCAGCACACGCGGGAAGTGCTGCAGGAGCACGGCTTCTCCAATGCCGAAATTGACCAAATGGCGGCGCAAGGTGCTATCCAAATGCCAGCCTCAACTAAGAAAGGCGCTACACGATGAGCCATGAAATTTTGTATGAAGTCAAAGATGGCGTGGGCCTCATCACTTTCAATCGCCCAGAGGCCCGAAATGCTTTCACTTTCCGGATGTACGAGCGGCTTGCGGAAATCTGCCAGGAAGCGGCGGCCGATTCGTCCGTTAAGGTCCTGGTGCTGACGGGAGCAGACGAAAAGGCGTTCGCGGCAGGAACCGATATTTCCGAGTTTAAGAAATTTTCCACCGCCCAGGACGCGCTGGATTACGAGGCGCGAATCAACGGACTGCTTGACGCTTTCGAACGCATTCCCATTCCGACCATCGCCGCCATTGCCGGGGTCTGCACTGGAGGCGGCACCACGATTGCCGCTTGCTGCGATCTTCGCATCGGCGCGGCAAATGCCCGCTTTGGCGTGCCTATCGGCCGCACTCTCGGCAATTGCCTGTCGATGTCGAACTACGTCAGGCTGGCGGCTCTCGTCGGGTCGGCGCGCGTAAAGGAAATGATCTTCACCGCCCGCCTGATCGATTCCGGCGAGGCCCGCGCGTTCGGACTGCTGAGCGAAGTGCTGCCCGATTACGCGGCCCTGCAGAAACGTGCGGACGAACTCGCGCGAACCGTGGCCTCACTGGCGCCGCTCACTCTGCGCGCCACCAAGGAAGCCCTGCGCCGCATCAAGGAAAAGATGACGCCCGAGGAAGATGGCAATCTGATTTTGACGTGTTACATGAGCCGCGATTTTCGCGAGGGCCTGGATGCATTCCTGGACAAGCGGACGCCTAAATGGACGGGAACATAGCCGATCTGTTAGGTGCATCAATGATTACCACAGAACGGCTGATTCTCCGTTCCTGGAAGAATGAGGATTTTCTTCCCTATGTGGAGATGAATGCCGATCCAAGAGTGCGAGAGTTCTTTCCTTCTGTTCTCACACGTGAGAAAAGCGATGCGGAAATTCGTTTTCACCAGAGCAATTTTGACAGGGATGGGTTCTGTTTCTTTGCCGCGGAGCTTATCGCGACCGGGCAATTTGCCGGTTTTATCGGTTTGCAAACCATGTATTTCGTCGTGCCGTCAGTGCCACAACCCGCAGTGGAGATTGGTTGGAGGCTGTCGCATGCGCACTGGGGAAAGGGTTTGGCAACGGAAGGCGCACGCGGCGTAATTCGATATGCGTTTGCGACGCTGCAGCTCCGCGAAATCGTGGCCATTACGGTGCCTGCCAATCTTCGTTCACGACATGTGATGGAGAAAATCGGAATGAAGCATCACCCGGAACTCGATTTCGATTACCCGCGCATCACGGAGGGCCGCCCTTTGCGAGCGCATGTGCTGTACACCCTCAAAAAGGACGCTGCTTCCTGAGCCTTCGTTAGCGGACACAAGTCACCGTTTAACTCAGGTTCGCTGTGCTTTTAAGCTATGAGTACATCCACGCGAACGGCGACTTAGTATGCCGCAGTCCCGACTGGAATCTCTTCGCTTTCCTTGCTTTCTTGAACCGGCGATTGGGAGCGCTCGATCTCGATGTGTCCCTTGAAATAAGCGCCGTCTTCGATGCTGATTCGTGCCGTCGAAATATCGCCAATCACCTGGCCGTCCTTCTTGATTTCGACGCGGTCGCGCGCGCGGAGATTGCCGGAGGCATTGCCGTAGACGATCACTTCGCGGGCCGTAATTTCAGAATTCAGCTGGGCGGAGCGCCCCACTGTAAGACGGTGGCCGCGAAGGGAAATAGGGCCTTCCACTTTGCCATCAATCTGCAGGTCTTCGTCGCTGGTGATTTCGCCCTTTACCGTAATCGTCGACCCCAGGCACGCCAAGGTGCGTGCAATCGGAGCGCTGGGGCGATTTCCTGCGGGAGCATTCACCGGCGCACCGGGAATCCTGGACTCCTTGGACGGAGATAAACCGGGCACTGATGAAGCGGGCACCGAAGAACCGGGCACTTCGGACTGCGTTTCCTTATTCCACATAGTCCCTCCCAAATTCCACTCGAGATTCGATTCGGCCGCAAAGGACCAATCTAAGGACCACTTTAGGTGGATGATCTAACTGACGCTACTGCCAATTGGCATAGGAATGCTTACATCGAAACCTGACCGTCGGGACAGGGCGAATCCAAGGAGAATTGTGGGCACTAATCAAGCAGAGGCAGCTTTAGCAAGGACGGGAACTTTCTTGGCAAGACAAATGGGTTGTCGCATTTCATTGTAAGAAACCTACGTAGCGTTTCAAGGAGTTTCCAGGAGGCTCTGGTTTCCTATTTGTCCGGTCCTCCGGGACATCCCGCGTTACCGCCATTGCAATCGGCGGCGACATGTTCCGGCAAACCTTTTCCTGCCACTTCGGTCCTCATCCCGGCTGGATCCTGAATGGACCAGCCATATTTACTATCGGGCTGGGGCTTGTAGCCGCGCCGTTCCAGTTCGGCTTTGACTGCAGCCTGGTTAAAATTCTCAACCGCCATCGCAAAGTGGGCGACGTATGGCTTATTTTCGGGATGCCGGCTCTTGCGGAGATAGAAAGTGTTCTCGCCGAATTTGAGGAAGCACACGGGGCCACCGGGAGCATCCACGCCGAACACACCGCCCGGCTTGTAATAAATCACTTTCATCCCCAGCAGGCTGGTATAGAAATCGCGGCTTTTGTCGACATCGGGAACATTCAAAACCAGGTGACTCACGGCATACGCCTTGAAACCCTTGCCGTCGGGCCCGGGGATCGCGCTGAGATTTTTGGTGCCATCCGATTCCTTAGCCGTGGGTAACGCCGCCCCGGGAAACACGCCTTTCGTCGCGCAGATTTGAACCGTGATGCCGCTCGGATCCTTGATCGACCATGCATATGGGCCATCCGGCTTCGGATCGAGGCCTCGGCGCGTCAGTTCAGCTCCCACGGAATCCAGTTGAAAATTTTCGATCGAGAAAGCGAAGTGATCGACGGCGCCCGTGCCCATCTGCGCGTCCCAGTTTGCGCTGGGTCCCGTGCCAGCCGGCCGGTTGAGCGGCTTTGTGAGCGGGCGAATGTAGATGGCGTTTGGCGGATCGCCGCATTCCACCGAACATTGTTTGCCGTCGTCCCACGCCACCTTCATCCCATACAGATTCACGTAAAAGTCGCGGACCTTCGCGTAATCGGGAACCTGATAATTAATGTGATTGAAGGCGACCGCTTTGAGGACTGTGCCGCCGGCCATGGCCGTCTGCGCGGCACCGCCGGCAAATGCTGTAGCTTCGGGCGACATGCTTGCAGCGAATGCGGCGGTCGCCGTCAGACCCAGCGCTTGCATTAGTTCGCGGCGGCCGATTCTTCCGCTCTCGAACGCCGTACGGAGTTTAGCAATATTTTGCTCCATCGCCGATCCTCCAGGGAATGTCCGCGCAATCTCGACAGTTGCAGTGACGGGATTGTATGTCCCTTCGCGTTCGCGTGGGATACTTTTTTAATGGTTTTGTAGGATAGGCTTCAGCCTGTCTTCCGCTCCCAGTGGGCGAAAGTCAAAACCAGACAGGCTGAAGCCCGTCTACTGAAAACCTACTTCAAAATCGGGATATCCTTTGCGGCCGGTGGATGCGGGCGCGACTGTAGGAATGCGTAGATGTCAGCGAGTTCCTGGTCCGACACGACCTTGGCGGTATACGGCGGCATCTCGCCCGTGGGCTTGCGGAGGTAACGCGCGAGCACATCGAACGGGACGGGGTCTGGAGCGATTCGCGGTCCGGTCATCGTCGAGCCTTGTCCCTCGCGGCCGTGGCATTCGTAGCAGCCAATTTTGGTGAAGACTCGTTTGCCGTTTTCGGCATTGCCGGCCGGCGACTCAGTGGGCTTCGACTCTTGAGCCGCGCCCGCGACCCTTACTCGCGTGCAGGTGAAAAATAGCGAGATCGCGAGAGCCACAACGGCCGCGGAACCGCATCCACGAAAGGTTTTCATGCTTGCTCCTTGTCGTAACCTAAAAGGCCCTAACGCGCCCTAGCGAGGCTGAGTGACAACGTCGAGAAGAGCCGGTTCGCCGCGCTTGACCACCGCGATCGCGCGCCGCAGCGCCGGCGCAAGTTCGTTGGGATCCGTGATTGGGCCCTCGGCATAGACTCCCATGCTCTGCGCGAGCTTCGCAAAATCCATATTAGGGTCCTCGAACGTGGTGCCGATATGGGCGCGGTCAATGCCGCGATTGTGCCGGTTGGCCATGCGTTGCACGTGCATGAGCTCTTCATGATAGGCGCGGTTATTATGCATGACGCTCAAAAGCGGGATGCGATGATGTGCCGCTGTCCACAAAACTGCGGGAGCAAACAACAGATCGCCATCGTCCTGAATGCTGACCGAGAAGCGGCCATACTTCTTATTCGCGAGAGCAGCCCCCACCGATGCGGGAGCGTTGTATCCGATACCTCCACCGCCCTGCGTGCCGATGTACTGGTAGGTTTTGTCAAAGGACCAAAGCCGCAGCGGCCACCAGCTGAAGTGCCTGAGAACCGATACGAGCGACCAATCCTCGTCCTTGATCTGGGCCCAAAGCTCGGCGCACACGCGGGCGGTGCTGACGGGGCTCGCGTCCCACGCGTAGGTCGCGTCGGTTCGCGCCTGTTCCAGCGCATGGTCGTGTGCCAATGCCAGTTTGACTCCGCGATCCTGCAAGGCCTGCTTGCGATCCGCGGTGATCTGGCGCTTGGTTTCCTCAATGAGCGATGGCAGGGTTGCCTCCGGGTCTGCCGCCATGGCCAAATCAACTCCAGTGTATCGGTAGAAATCCTGATAGTTGGCTTTGGTGTAGAGGTCGCCCGTCGAAATGCTGATCAGCTTCGCATCGCTCTTCACGATCGGGCGCGAAGTGCGGTGCACTTGATCGTGCATGGTGTTCAGCGCGCCCCAGAAGTCCGTGGCTTCCAGTCCCATGATTACGTCGGCATTGGCCACCACCGCGCTGCGGCGGGAGGATTGGTTGAGGGGATGCCGCGTGGGAAAATTCATCCGCCCGGCCTGATCGATCACCGGCGCCTGGAGCGTTTCGGCAAGCTCGACGAGCAGGTCGATGCCGGCCTGCGTCCGCGCGTAACGGTCCACCACGATCAATGGATTTTGGGCCTGAACCAGGAGTCGAGCCGCCTCGGCGACCGAGCCGGAATCGCCTTGTGGAGGCGCCGCCAGCGTCAGCTTCGGAATGCGCAGCGCGGCGTCCGCCGGAATCGGGTTTTCCTGAAGTTCGCTATCCGCCACGAGCAGTACCGGAGCCATCGGCGGCGTCATCGCAACCTTATAGGCGCGCACCGCGGACTCCGCGAAGTGCTGCAACGAGATGGGCACATCGTCCCACTTCACGTAGTCGCGGACCATCGCCGCGGCGTCCTGCACGCTATGCGGCCATTCCCCGTAAGCGGTGTCTCGCATCGTGGCGTCCAGATTGTTGCCGATCACGACGTAAACCGGGACGCGATCGCAGTAGGCGTTGTAGATCGCCATCGCGGCATGCTGCAACCCGACCGTGCCGTGAGCGAATATGCACAGCGGCTTGCCTTCAATCTTGGCGTAGCCGTGGGCCATGGCGACCGACGACTCTTCATGGCAACAGGAGATGAATTCAGGATTCTTATTACCTCCATAGTTAATTACGGACTCATGCAATGCGCGGAAGCTCGAACCCGCCACGGAGCAAACGTATTCGATGCCCAGGGACTTGATGACGTCCA
>VFSW01009676.1_pt1 | contig 13732 bp, 11 predicted proteins | sample 5358111 | NCBI WGS metagenome assembly VFSW01 (sample SAMN11554181, study PRJNA540505) | mine drainage metagenome | isolation source: sediment from site ElyBrook_90M | place: USA: Ely Copper Mine, Vershire, VT | collected 2017 | reverse complement strand
GCAGGGCCGGGTGCGGCTTGCTGCGCGTACTGGGGGGCGGCCGGCTGCGCGTACTGAGGCTGCGCGTATTGCGGAGCCGGGGCGGGGGCCTGCGCCGGGGCCTGCGCGCTTCGCGACAGCGCGTGCACGTTGGCGAGGGCCCCTGCCACCGCTTCCATGGCCGTGGCGACGGCCGGGTGCTGCGCCGGCTGCGCCTGGAGGGACGCGAGCGCGCCCTGCACGTTCGACAGCGCCGTCTGGGCGTGGGGCTGCAGCTCGGCCCCGCGCGAGGCCTCGATCTTGTAGAGGGCCCCCATCGCCTGCGCGATGGGCTGGCCGAGATCGACGAGCTGCGGCGGGATGCTGGGATCACCCTGGAGCGCGTTCAGGCCTCGGGCGAGGGATTCCCTCGCGGTACGAGCCATCGAGACGGGGTCGGACACGGCTGACTTCTCCTCTTCGCTTGATGGAACGGCAGCGCGCCTCGCGGCGCAACGACAAAGAGCTTCAACCCCTGGCCCGCTCCACGACGCGCGCCAGGGCTTGACGGTCGAGCGGCGTCTCGTCGTCCTCGGCCCGACCCTCCAGCAGCTCCAGGGCGCCCTCCGCCGCGCGCACGACCGCGACTCCGTCGGCGCGGACGGCAGCCTCGCCAGGCTGCAGCGCGCGCGGGAAATCGCGGGTCGCGCGTGCCCGGGTGACGACGACGAGATCGTCACCGATCTCGGTCCACGCTCCCGGGAAAGGCGCAGCCGCGCGCACGCGTCGCTCCAGCCGCTCAGCCGGCCAGGACCATGCCAGGGCCAGCTCCTCCTCGAGCGGGGCTGGAGCCTGCGTGGCGAGGGTGTCGTCCTGAGGTTGCTCCCGGGGAGGGTGGCCCCCGGCGTAGGCCTTCACCACCTCGCGCAGCAGGGAAAGGCTCGGCCGGTCGAGCTTGCGAGCGAGCTGCCAGGCGTCCCACGCCGGATCGATGCGCAGCTCGCGCTTGCCGAGGATCGGTCCGGTGTCGTACGTCGCGTCCAGGCGGTGCGCCGTCACGCCCGTCACCACGTCGCCCGCGTCGATGGCCCAGAAGTACGGATCGGGCCCCCGGTGCCGGGGCAGGAGCGAAGGGTGCACCCCCACCGCGGGCGCGAGCTCCAGGATGCGCGGCGGCACCGGCTTCACCCAGAACCAGCTGACGAGCAGCTCGGGCCTCGCGTCACGGATGCGGCGGAACGTCGCGTCGCTCGTGAGATCGGGCATGCGGTCCGCCGGCCGGCCAGGCGGCAAGAGCTTCTCGAGCCGCCGCAGCCCCTTCTCGGGCAGCACGCCCGCGTAGACCAGCTCGTGCCCGTCGCGCGCCAGCAGCACGCCCGCCAGCGGCAGGCCGAGGAACGCGAGCCTCACTCAGCTCGGCGCGACCGGCGGGACGATGACGCCGGGCGTGGGCTCCTCGCCCGACTGCCGGAGCAGGGCCGTGCGCACCGCGTGCTCGACCAGCTGCCAGAGCTGCGCGCGATCGGTCACGCGCCCGAGGAACCCGATGGGGATGCGGAACCCCCCCTTGTCCCTGCGGCCGCCGCCGAAGGGCCGGCCCTTCTCGTCCTGCCCGAACGCCTGCTCGAGCCAGACGGCGGGGTCGACCGAAGGCGAGTGCGTGCGCAGCGACCCTTCGATGTACTTGTCGCCCACGACGCCGTAGACGACGCACGTGTCGATGTCCTCGCGGCGCACGAGGAAGTCGGCCGCCTGCGCGATGGTGTCGCGCTCGGTGTCGCTCACGAAGCCGACGCCCGCCATGGCGAAGTTGCGGCGCACCACCAGCGCCTGCAGCGCGCGGGCGATGACGTCCATGGCCGTGGGCGCGATGAGGCGCCGGGAGAGATCCTCGAGCAGATCGCGATCGCAGACCTCGGCGATGAGGCTGGCGGCGCGGAAGTCGGCCGCGCGGGCGAGCATGAAGTCGTCGGTGTCGGTCGCCAGGCCGTGCATCAGGGCGGTGGCGATGCGCCGGTCTTCCTCGACGTCGGGATCGAGGGCCGCCAGGTCCTGCAGGTACTCGACGAAGATGGTGGCCGTGGCGCCGACGTCGTACCGCAGGTCGACGAACCGGGCCTTGGGGGCGGTGGTCGCGCGGTGGTGGTCGACGATGGTGAGCACCTCGTACCCCGCCGCGTCCGTCAGCTCGGGGTCGACCTCGTGCGCGTCGACCAGGGCGAGGAAGTCGACCTTGCCCACCTCGCCGACCGTCTTGATCTTGCGCAGCTCCAGGCCCAGGAGCTTCACCAGCGCGCGGTTCTCGCGGTGGCTGACCTCCTGCGTGTAGCCGATGACGATCTGCGAGATGCCCAGCCGCTGGGCGATGTGCGCCTGCGTGATGGCGCACGCGATCCCGTCCGGATCGGGGTGGCCGCGCAGCGCGATGAGCAGGCTCTTGCCGCGCGCGGCGCTCATGGCCTCGGCGAACGCGCGCGAGCGAAGCTCGGGCGGAGGTTGGGCCGCCGCCGCCAGACGCCGTACCGGTTCGTTCATCGTGGAGCGAATTGTGGGCACGTTTGCAGGGACAAATCCAGGCGTCCCGCCGTCTCCTTCGGCCCGGCCGTCGCTTACGGAAGCTGATCGCACGGACGATGCCAACGATGCCATGAGCGCGAAAACGCGAGGGAAAGGTGGTACATCTCACCTCTGCCGATGCAGGCACGGCGACTCGCCACCGCGCGCCTCGTGCGCACGCTCGCCGCGCCGCTCACGCTGGCGCTGCCTGCCCTGTTCTGGGTCGTCGACGCCACGCGCCGCGCCTCGCTCACGCCGCTCGGCCGCGACCAGGGCATCTTCCAGTACATCGCGTGGGCCACCACGCAGGGCGACCGCGACTACCGCGACGTCCGCGACGTCAACGGTCCGCTCACCCACCTGGTTCACCGGCTCTTCCTCGCCCTCGGCGGCGCGGACGAGCACCGGTTCCGCGTGCTCGACCTCGTCGTGACGGGCGCCTCGTTCGCGCTCGTGGGCGCGTGCCTGCCGGGACTGAGAAGCCGCGCGACGTACTGGGTGGAGCGTGTCGCCTGGGCGTTCGCCGCGTGGGTGGTGCTGAGCGGGCAATACCTGCTCTTCGGCTACTGGGACCTGGCGCAGCGCGAGAGCTTCTTCGACTGGTTCATGATGTCGTCGGTCGCGCTGCAGCTCGTCGCGCAGACCCCGTGGCGCGCGAAGAACGAGTCGCCGCGGCGGCGCGCGCGCCTCTTCGCGCTCGTCGGCGCGCTGAGCGTGTTGCCCTGGCTCGGCAAGCCCACGTACGCGGCGTTCACCGTCGTGCAGCTGCTCGCGCTGTGGGCCGACGCCGGCCTGCCGCTGGGCCGCCGGCGGGCGCTGCGGGCGTTCGCCATCGGAGCCGGGCTCGCCGTCGTCGCGCCCCTGGTCTGGGTGCTGCTGCGCGGGGACCTCGCGGCCTACGTGCGCATCCAGGCCCACGACGTGCCTGCGATGTACCGCTTCATATGGCCTCGCGCCGCGGCCGACATCTTGTCCGGCCCCTGGGACGCGACGCAGGCCATCTTCGCCATCGTCGGCGCCGTGGTGATCCTCGCGCTCGTGCTCACGGGCGAGATGCCGGCGCGCGCCGTGGCGCCGGCGCTCGTGCCGGTCGCGGCCCTGGCCAGCGTCATCGTGCAGGCGAAGGGCTTTCCGTACCACTTCCACCCGGTCACCGCGGGCACGTCGCTGCAGTGGCTGGTCTTCACCTGCTGGCTCACCGAGCGCACGCGCGTTGCCCGCCGCGACCTCGCGCTGATCCGTCTGGCACCGCTCGCGGTGAGCGTCGTCTTCGCGCTGCGCGTGGCGACGTCGATGGAAGACTCGCCGCTCATCCGCGCCGTGTGGATGCTCTGGGGCGCGAGCACACCGCAGGACCGGGTGTCCCGCGAGTACTTCGCCCACTTCCCGGAGTCCGACTTCTTCCCCTACGAGTTGCACCAGACGGCCGCGTACCTGAGCGCCCACACGGCGCCGACCGACCGCGTGCAGACCTACGGCATGGACCCCTACGTCCTCTTCCTCGCGGGGCGCCTGTCCGCGACGCCGTACATCTACGCCTACGACCTCGACGCCGACGCAGCGCTCGGCGGCGGCACCGGCGGCGTGCCCGACCAGGCCCAGCAGGCTGCCATCCGCGCGATCCGCGACCAGCACGAGGCCGACCTGCTCGCTCGGCTCGATTCCAGCCCCCCCGCGGCCTTCGTCTTCTTCGATGGCTCGCCCCTCATCTCGATCTCCGACGCCTGGGACGATTTCGAATGGCACTGCCCGCACGCCTCGGAGTGGGTCTCCAGCCGGTACCGCGAGGTGGAGCGCTTCGGCCATGATCACGTGTGGTTACGCAATGATCTGGCCCCTCCGGAAGAGCCGGACTCGGACACGGAACCGTCACCGGACGCGCCTTGAGCTAGGCTCATGGCCTTTCCCCCGCTCGTCGCCATGGATCAACCCGAAGTCGCAGCCGCCGTGCAGTCGGGCGGGTGGCCTGCCCAGCCCGCAGCGACCACCGCGCCCAGCGTCGCGCCGAACCCGCCGAGCCTGGTGCCCGGGAGCACCGAGGTCCCGGACATCCGTGCGACGTCCCTGTACCTCAACCGCGAGCTCTCGTGGCTGGAGTTCAACGCGCGCGTGCTCGCCGAGGCCGACAGCGAGGCCGTCCCTCTGCTCGAGCGGCTGAAGTTCCACGCGATCGTCGCGAGCAACCTCGACGAGTTCTTCATGGTGCGCGTCGCGGGTCTCAAGCAGCACGTGACGGGCGAGATCGACGAGCTCGGGCCCGAGGGCATGACCGTGGGCGAGCAGCTCGCCGCGATCTCGACGCGCGTGCACGAGCTGGTGGCGGTGCAGTCGGCGAGCCTCGCGGCGCTTCTGCCGCGGCTGGCCGAGGCGGGCATCATGTTCCTCAAGCCGGCCGAGCTGTCGGACAAGGCGCTCGCGGACCTGGACGCGCGCTTCCGCAACGAGGTCTTCCCCATCCTCACGCCCATCGCGATCGACCCGGGCCACCCGTTCCCGCAGGTGCGCAACCGCAGCCTGAACCTCGGAGTCATGTTCGCGCGCGTGGGGTCGACCGAGCAGGCCTTCGGCGTGGTGCAGGTGCCGTCGATGCTGCCGCGCCTGTTCCCCGTTTCGGGCTTGAAGGCGGCCGGCGGCCAGCCCGCGCGCGCGTTCGTGCTGCTGGAAGACCTGCTGGCGCGGCACGTCGGCACGGTGTTCCCCGGCGCGCGCATCCAGGGCCTGTACGTCTTCCGCGTCACGCGCAACTTCGACATCGAGGTCGACGAGGAAGAAGCCGACGACCTGCTGCAGTCCATCCAGCAGGAGCTTCGGCGCCGCGAGCGCGGCAACGCCGTGCGCATCGAGGTCTCCGGCGACGCTCCTGCGGCCAGCCTGTCCAAGCTCGTGAAGGCGCTCAAGCTCGATCCCGAGCGCGACGTCTACACCGTGCCCGGCATGCTCAACGCGGCCGACCTGATGAGCATCACGAGGGCCGAGGATCGCGCGCTGCGCGACGAGCCCTTCCAGCCGCACGCCGTCCCGCCGCTGCGCGACGCCGAGGACATGTTCGCGGTCGTGCGCGAGCAGGACGTGCTGCTCCAGCACCCCTACGAGTCGTTCGACAGCGTCGTCGAGTTCGTCGCCCGCGCGGCCGAGGACCCCGACGTGCTCGCCATCAAACAGACGCTCTACCGCGCGGGCGGCGACTCCCCCATCGTGAAGGCCCTGGTGCGCGCGGCGGAGAGCGGCAAGCAGGTCACGGCGATCGTCGAGCTGAAGGCCCGGTTCGACGAGGAGTCGAACATCCAGTGGGCGCGCATGCTCGAGCAGTCCGGAGCCCACGTCGTCTACGGCCTGATCGGCCTGAAGACGCACGCCAAGTGCCTGCTCATCGTGCGGCGCGAGAAGGGCAAGCTGCGGCGGTACGCCCAGCTCGGCACGGGCAACTACAACCCCACGACGGCGCGTCTGTACACCGACTTCTCGCTCTTCACCGCCAAGCCCGACATCTGCGAGGACGTGTCGAGCCTGTTCAACCTGCTCACGGGCTACTCGGCACCGCCGAAGTGGAACAAGATCGTCGTCGCGCCGCTGGGGCTGCACGAGGCGGTGCTCGGGCTCATCACGCGCGAGGCCGATCACGCCCGCGCGGGTCGTCCGGCGCGCATCGTCGCGAAGATGAACGCGCTCGTGGATCCCGACGTCATCGAGACGCTGTACCGCGCGTCGCAGGCGGGCGTGCAGATCACGCTGCTGGTTCGCGGCATCTGCTGCCTGCGGCCGGGTGTGCCGCGCGTGAGCGACACCATCCAGGTGCGCGCCCTGGTCGACCGCTTCCTCGAGCACGGTCGCGTCTTCCACTTCGAGAACGGCGGACAGGACGAGATCTACGTCAGCAGCGCCGACTGGATGCCGCGCAACTTCCACCGCCGCGTCGAGGCCATGGTCCCGGTCGAGGACCCGGCGCTCAAGACGCGCATCCGCGAGATACTGGCCGTGCAGCTCGGCGACAACGTGAAGAGCTGGCAGCTGCGGACCGACGGCAAGTACGAGCGCGTGCAGGCCAAGGCGGGTGACCCGTCCGTGCGCTCGCAGGCGCGATTCATCGAGCTCACGCGCGACCGCGTCAAGCAGGCCGAGGCCGCCGCCAACGCCGGGCGCTTCCACCTCGGCGTGCTGTCGCTGCCGAAGATCGACGCGCAGGTGGCCGAGGGCCGGCGCACCCGCCGCGAGGCGCGGGAGAACAAGAAGCCGTAGTAGGCTCGCCGCGGCATGTCCGCTTCCCCGTCCTCACCCCGCCGCGGCTACTACCCGCCCATCGAGCCCTACGCCACCGGGCGCCTGCGCGTCTCGCCGGTCCACGAGCTGTACTTCGAGCAGAGCGGCAACCCGGCAGGAAAGCCCGTCGTCTTCCTGCACGGGGGTCCGGGCTTCGGCACCGAGCCCAATCACCGTCGGTTCTTCGACCCGGCCGCCTACCGCATCGTGCTGGTCGACCAGCGCGGCTGCGGCAAGTCGACGCCCCACGCCTCGCTCGAGGACAACACGACCTGGCACCTGGTCGAGGATCTGGAGAGGTTGCGCGCGCACCTGGGCATCGAGCGCTGGCAGGTCTTCGGCGGCTCGTGGGGCAGCACCCTCGCGCTGGCGTATGCCGAGACCCACCCGGAGCGCGTGACCGAGCTGGTGCTGCGCGGCATCTTCCTCGTGCGAAGGCGCGAGATCGAGTGGTTCTACCAGCGGGGGGCGAGCGCCCTGTTCCCCGACGCGTGGGAGAAGTACCTCGAGCCCATCCCCGAGAGCGAGCGGGGAGACCTGCTGCGCGCGTTCCATCGGCGCCTGACGGGCAGCGACCGCGCCGAGCAGCTGCGCGCGGCGAAGGCCTGGAGCGTCTGGGAGGGGACGACGAGCTGCCTCTTCACGAACCAGGCGCTCATCGAGAAGACCGCGGGCGACGAGTTCGCCATCGCCTTCGCCCGCATCGAGTGCCACTACTTCGTGCACGACGCCTTCATCGACGCGGCGCGCGACCTGGTGAAGGGCGTCGCGCGCGTCCGCCACATCCCCTCGACCATCGTCCAGGGCCGCTACGACGTCGTGTGCCCGATGGAGACCGCGTGGGAGCTGCACCGCGCGTGGCCCGAGGCCGACCTGCGGATCGTCGCCGATGCGGGGCACTCGGCGGCGGAGCCGGGGAACCTGCACGAGCTCGTCGAGGCGACCGACCGGTATCGTTCCTAGACACGGCGAGAGGCAGGCGACGCGCCACCGCGCTACAGTGCTGGCCCCCCCCGATGCCGCAGCCCCGCACCGTCGTCATCCCGTTCGGCGTCCCGGTCGAGGGGAAGGGACTGGGCATCGGGCTGGCGGCGCTGGTGCACGCGTTCGCGAACGTCGACGGCGAGGGCGTCGCCATCGCGCAGCTGCACGCGCGCAAGAAGGACGAGCCGCCGGAGGCGAAGCCGTCGCCGGTCGAGGCGTTCGTACCGCCGGCCGCGTGGAACGATCTGGCCAAGCGCGGTGACGCGCCGTCGCTCGTGCACGTGGTGCTCACGGGGGCGATCGATCCGCCGGCCCTCGGTAGCGGCACGCTCCAGCTCCTCGCGTTCGATCCGCGCGACGGCAAGACGCGGGCGCACGTGGAGGTGACGCTCGACGCCGCGCGCGCGGGGGCGTCGCTGGTCGGAGCTCTGGAGCAGCTCTGGTCGAAGCTCGACGGGGCCATCGGCGGCCTGGCCGGGCTCGGGGATCTCGAGTGGGAATCGCTCGAGAGCGTGCTGCGCGCCGAGCGCTGCGCCCTGCACGATCCCCTGCAGGGCGGTCCGCACGACCGGCTGGCGGCGATGCTGCACCTGGGGCGCGCCATCGGTGACGCGCCCGAGGCGCGCTATCCGGTCGAGCGGCTCGCGGCCCTGGGGCTCGAGGCGGCGTCGGGGCCGGCGCTCGATCCGAAGCTGGCCGCCGCGGCGGCGCGCGCCCTGGAGCGAGCGACCGACGACGCGCCGGGTCACGTGGAGCTGGTCGAGGCGCTGTCGGCGCTGCTGCTCCGGCTCGGGAGGGCGCGGGATGCGGAGCGGCAGCTCAACGCCGCGGTCGCGACCTCGCCCCGGAGAACGCGTCTGTACGTGCTGCTGGCGCAGAGCCTGCGAGTCCAGGGCCAGCACGACGCGGCGCTCGCGGCGCTTCACGCGGGTCAAGCCGAGGTCGGACCCGACGTGGGACTCTGCACGGAGCGGGGCGCCGTGCTCGCGTCGCGAGGCGATCTCGACGGCGCGCGCGCGGCCTGGCGCGAGGCGCTCGCGCGCGACCCCGTTCACCCCGCGCCCTTCACCAGCCTGGGCGCCCTGGCGCTGCGCTCGAAGGACAGCGAGACCGCGCAGCTGCTGGTCGACGCGGCCCTGTCGTCACCGGTCACGTCCGCCGAGGTCTTGCGGCGATCCATCCACCTGGCGCTGGCCACCGAGGGCGAGGGGATCGCGCGGGCGTCGCGGGTGGCGCGGCTGTGCCTGCGCGTGCTGGACCTCGCGCCGGGAGATCCCTGGGCCTCGCTCGCCCTGGCGCGCTCGCAGATGGTGCTGGGCGATCTGCCCCAGGCGCGCGAGCGGCTCCTGTCGATCGAGCGCTCGGCCCCGGGCTCGAGCGCTGCGGCCGAGGCGCAGGCCGCACGAGCGCTGATGGAGGATCCCCAGCTCGAGGCGCAGCTGCACCACGTGATGCGCGCGGCGCAGCAGGGGCCGCAGACCTCGCTGGCAGAGGTCGCAGCCCGCGCACGCCGGCTCGCGACGCTGCACGCGCTCTGGCCCGCGTGGCTCGCCGCGGCACGCGCGTCGCTCGAGGCCGCGCTCGACGTGGCCCCGGGCGCTGCTGCGGCTCACGCCGACCTCGCCGAGGTCCTCATCGAGCTGGGTCAGCCCGACGCCGCGCTCCAGCACGCGAAGCGCGCGACCGAGCTCGAGGGCGAGACGCCGCGAACCGCGCAGCTGGTCGCCCGCGCCCACGAGGCCGCGGGCCGCAGCGCCCAGGCCCAGCAGGCCGCCTCGCGCGCGGCCGCTCTCGATCCCTCCGACTCCGGGAGTCGCGCCCTCGTCGAGCGCCTGCGACGCCCATCGCAGCCTCCGGGCCTGGTCGATCGCGTCGGCGCCGCGTGGCGCGCGTGGACGCGCAAGGAGAAACGCTAGGTCCGGGCGCCGAAGATCGCGGTGCCCACGCGCACGATCGTCGCGCCGCACGCGACCGCCACCTCGAGATCGTGGCTCATCCCCATCGACAGCTCGGGCAGCACGCGCGGGCCGCCGTGCAGGTTGCGCAGCGACACCAGCGTCTCGAACACGCGGCGCGCGGCCTGCAGGTCGTCGACCGGCGGCACGGTCATGAGGCCTCGCAGCGCGAGCGACGGCTGCTCCGCGACGGCCTGCATCACCTCGTCGAGGTCGCTCGGCGCCGCGCCCGCCTTCTGCGCCTCGCCCGCGACGCTCACCTCGATGAGCACCGGCAGCGGCGCCGCCCGCTCCAGCTTCGCCACGCGCTTGCCCAGCTCGCGCGCCAGGGCCGCCGAGTCGATCGTGTGCACCACGTTCGCGTGGGCCGCGACGACGCGCGCCTTGTTGGTCTGCAGGTGCCCGATGAAGTGCCACTCCAGGTCGCGCAGATCCGCGAGCGCCTCGGCCTTGCCCGCCAGCTCCTGCGCGTAGTTCTCGCCGAAGGCCCGCTGCCCCGCGGCGTGCGCCTCGCGGACGAGGTCCGCGCCCTTCGTCTTGGACACCGCGACCAGCTTCACGCCGGCCGGGTCCCGCCCGGCCGCCTGCGCGGCCCGCACGATGCGCGCGCGCACCTCCGCCAGGTTGGACGCGACGCTCACGGGTTACCTCCGCGCCTGGCCTCTCGCCGCCGCGCGCCGCCGCGCGTGCCAGACCATGACGTCGCTGTTCTTGTCGAGCGGTCCGCCGAGGAAATCGCCCTCGACCTTGACGGCCTGGAGGCCATTGTAGTGCAGCAGCGCCTCCCACTCCTGCGGGAAGAACTGGCGGTGGCAGAGGGGCGTCGTCCACGCCCTCTCGGGGTGGCCGACCGGCTCGAACTCCATCGACACGAAGAGCACCTGCCGCGCCGGATCGTAGTCGAAGTGCTCCGCGTTCTTCACCATCTCGCCGGTCGTGGGGTGCCGGAAGCGCGGCGCGTGGTAGGCCCTGTCCGGATCGCGCTCGAGATCCGCGAGCGGCGGCGTCGACAGATCGGCCACGAAGACGCCGCGCGGGGTGAGGTGCTCGCGCACGCGGCCGAGGAAGCGCTCGACGTCGTCGCGCGTGTACAGGTGCAGGGCCGTGTTGAAGGCGCAGATGACCAGGGGGAAGCGCTTCCGGAGACGAACCCGGCGCATGTCGCCCTGGACCAGCCGCACGTGGCTCCGGACGTCGGCGGGCTCCTGGCGCAGCCGGGCCCGCAGGTCGTCGAGCATGGGCCTGGACTGGTCGACCCCCACGACGTCGATCCCGGCCCGGGCCAGCGGCACCGCGATGCGCCCGTTGCCCACGCCGTACTCGAGCACCGGCCCGCCGTGCTCCAGCGCCAGGTTCACGTAGTAGACGACGTCGGCCATCCGCCGACGGTAGGTCGCCGTGTAGTACGCCGGATCGTCGTAGTGTGCGCGGGAGCCAGCCTCGAGCTCTCTGTCGCGCCGCCTGCGTGGGGTGGTCAGGCCAATCAGCTCCCGAACTCGCGCTTGTTCAGCTCTTCGATGTAGATGACCACCGCGTCGTGGCTGGGGCGGTCGTAGTGCACCTTGCCGGCGGCGATCTCGCGCAGGGCCGTGACGGCGGCGCGGTTCTTGGACTGGACGAGCGGGGCCGAGCCCTTCATGAGCTGACGCGCGCGCTGCGCAGCCAGCACGACCAGGGCGAAACGGTTGTCCTCGCGCTCGAGGCAGTCTTCGACGGTGACGCGGGCCATGGGGTGTCCTTTACGGAAGGGTCGCGGAGCCTACTTCGGGGGGGCGAGCTGCGCAAGTCCGGGCTTTTTCGCGGGCCTGAGCGCGTCCAGCTCGTCCACCAGCCCCTGGCCGAAGTACCAGAGCACCTCGTCGCGGACCCCTTCGTACAGGGTGGGGCCGTCGCCGTAGCACTGCAGGCTCTTGTCCTCGATCTCGGTCGACGGGTGCAAGAGGCCGTAGTCGAAGGTGAGCGGGAAGAGGGTGCTCACCAGCGGCTTGAGCAGGTGGTAGTCGATGCCCTTCTCGAGGGCGTACGTGTGGATGAGGCAGCCCCGGCCCTTGCGGTTCCGGAACACGCAGGCGCCGCCCTCGACCCGTGTGCGGGTCTGACGGCCGCCGGGGAACTCCTTGTCGTCGTTCCACTCGCCCGTGAACCAGCGCTCGACGGGCACGCCGGTCAGAGCCTCGAGGCCCTCCTTGTGCTCCTTCAGGCGCTCGACGTTGGTGCCGTCGACGTCGACGCCGTACTGGCAGCACGAGTCGAAGCAGTACGTGCAGTCCATGCAGCCGACGAAGTAACGCTGCTCGAAGATGGTGGTGTCGACGCGGTCGACGACGGGGGCGCCCCAGCGGGTGGGGTAAGGGCGGCTCAGGGCGTGAATCACGCGCGCACTGTACCATCGCGTCGCGATGTCGGAAGCAGCCGACGGTCTGCGCGAGTTTCGCACGGCGTGGTGGCAGCGCCTGATGGCCGAGGCGTCGAGCTCGACGTGGGAGCTCACGCGGTTCGCGGTGCTGCGCCTGCTCGCCCTGGTCTACCTGGTCGCGTTCCTGATCATCGCCCTGCAGTGGGACGCGCTGCTGGGCTCGCACGGTCTGCTGCCGGCGGAGCAGTTCCTCGCGAACGTTCACGACAACCTCGGGGCCAAGGCGTACTGGCGGGTGCCGACGCTCTTCTGGCTGGGCAGCTCGGATGGGACGATGCGCGCGCTCGGCTGGCTCGGCGTCGTGCTGTCGGCCGCCGCGCTGCTGGGCGTCACGAATGCGATGGTGCAGCTGGCGCTGTGGGCCATCTACCTGTCGTTCGTCCACGTGGGGCAGATCTTCTACGGCTACGGCTGGGAGATCCAGCTGCTGGAGACGGGGCTGCTCGCGGTCTTCCTGTGCCCCGTGCGAGGCGTGCGCCCCCTGCCGCGAACGCGGGTGCCCGTGGTCACGATGTGGCTGCTGCGGTGGCTGATGTTCCGCATCATGCTCGGCGCGGCCCTCATCAAGCTGCGCGGCGACGGCTGCTGGCGCGATCTGACGTGCCTCGACTTCCACTTCGAGACGCAGCCCAACCCCAACCCCCTGTCGCCCTGGTTTCATCACGCCCCGCACGCCGTGCACGCAGGCGGGGTGCTCTTCAACTACCTCGCCGAGGGGATTGCCCCGTTCTTCGCCTTCGGCTTCCGGCGTTCACGGCACGTCGCCGGCGTGGTGATGGTGGCCTTCCAGGCGACGCTCATCGCGAGCGGAAACCTCTCGTTCCTCAACTGGCTGACGATCGTCCCGGCGCTCGCGTGCTTCGACGACACGGCCTGGGCCAGGCTGGTGCCGAAGCGGTGGCGCGCGGGCGTCGTGGGCCGCATCGCCGGCGAGCCCCCGACGAAGCTCCACGCCCGCACGGTCGCGGTCTACGCCGTGATCGTCGTGGTGCTGAGCGTCGGGCCCGTCATGAACCTGCTGTCGAGCCAGCAGGCGATGAACACGAGCTTCGATCCGCTGGATCTGGTCAACACGTACGGCGCCTTCGGCAGCGTCGACCGCGATCGCTACGAGGTCATCCTCGAGGGCACGCCCGACGATCCGTACGACCCCGACGCGCGCTGGACCGAGTACGAGCTGCCGTGCATGCCGGGCGACGTGCGGCGCCGACCGTGCCTGATCACGCCCTACCACCTGCGCCTCGACTGGCAGATGTGGTTCGTAGGGAACGCGGCGCCCCGCGGCGAGCCCGTGGAGCAGGAGCCGTGGCTGGTGCACCTGGTGTGGCAGCTGCTGCAGGGACAGGCGTCGCCGAAGCGGCTGCTCGCCGTCGACCCCTTCGACGCGCGCCCGCCGCGCGGCATCCGGGCCGGCATCTGGCGCTACTGGTTCGCCAGGGACCGCTCGTCGGGGGCGTGGTGGGAGCGCGAGCGCGTGGGTGAGATGATGCCTCCGGTGACGCTGGAACACCGCGGGCTGCGGCAGTACGTGGAGGCGTACGGGTGGAGTGACGCGGATCGGTGAGCTGCCTGCCGTTGCACCCGTCCCCGCTGTGTTGCCCCCCTC
>VFSW01009675.1_pt1 | contig 13732 bp, 8 predicted proteins | sample 5358111 | NCBI WGS metagenome assembly VFSW01 (sample SAMN11554181, study PRJNA540505) | mine drainage metagenome | isolation source: sediment from site ElyBrook_90M | place: USA: Ely Copper Mine, Vershire, VT | collected 2017 | reverse complement strand
GAGTTGTTCGGTCCGGGTACGCCCGAGCTGAAGTGAGTGCCAAACTGCTTGTTCGCATCGCCGCAAGGATCCTTGCCCGGTGCAGTCCACAGACCGTTACAGGCATCGCTGGCTGGCTTGGTCTTGTCATACAACTGTGGCTGGAAACTGGTAAGCAGGTTGTTGGGCTGCACAGGGTTGCGCAGGAACGAGTACCGAACTCCGTAGCTGAGCGAGATCCGGGGAGAAAGCTTCCAGATATCACCAGCATAGAACTCGATGTCTTTCCAACGAAGCTGAGCGCGAACGTTGGTGGAGTTCTCCGAAAGGAAGAATGGATTGTTGGGAATCAGCACGTTGGCAAGCGTGTTACCTGTCACAGCACCGCCGTGGCCAGTATCAACCGCGTAGTCAAACGTCTGGAAGGTGGGCCGCTCCGTACTGGCTGCGCTGGCATCTTCATTCTTGCCGTTGATACCCAGAAATGCACCTGCCTTGATAGCGTGGTGTCCAGCAACCTTCGACACGTCATCACGATAGGTATACAGATCCAACGTGTTGTTCCACGGTGCGATGGACCAGATGTTGTTGTAAGCGCCGTAGGCTCCCAAACCGGACCAGATGGTCGGAGTGGACGCCTTGGCATTCTTCAGTGATAGCGGGTACAGCGTCGGAATTGCCGCAGCCATCTGATTCAACAGACCAGCATTGGTGCCGCCCGGTGTAATGTTGATGCGGTTATTGGAGTAGGCAAACTCAACGTCGTTCACCAGCGTATCGCTGATGGTGCTTGTCCAGCGTCCGATCGCCATCTTGGAAGGCTGCGACCAGTTGGCATTGATGACCGGGAACGGTGAATCACCCCAGTACTGGTTTCCGTTGTACGACGGGCTGACCCAGGTGTCCTGGGTGTAGCGGGCCATCAGGGTGTTGTGCTTGTTCAGGTTGTAGTCAATGCGGCCGTTCTCCTGGCGGTAGTTGGTGCCACTCGGCAGAGACTCGGACCAGTTGTTGCCGTTGACCGGAACGGCCTTGTTCGGCAATGGATAGTAGGCTGCAAGCAGTGCGCCAGCAGGATCGATGGTCGCCAGGGCGTGCGGATTACCAGCCTTTTGCAGCGCCGGGGAGAAGGTTGGTAACGACGCCCCGCACGATGGATTCGAGAAGTCGCCAGCGACTTCAGCCGCAGAGGCAACGCACGAAGACTGCGAAACGCCATGGATCTCATGCGTCCACTCTTGGTTGCCAAAGAAGAACAGCTTGTCCTTCTTGATCGGACCACCGAGCGAGTAGCCCCAGTCGTTGCGGCGCAGCTTATCCTTGCCATTCAGCGGCTGTCCAGTACCCGCGTTGCGACGGGCAAAGTAGGTGTACGCAGCCAGCGCATCGTTACGTCCACTGTAGAAAACGCTGCCGTGCAACGTGTTCGAACCACTGCGGGTAACGATGCTGATGACCGCACCCGAAGCCTGACCATACTCTGGTCCATAGCTGTTGGTCAGCATCTTGAACTCAGCGATCGCTTCGATCGAGGGATAGATCAGAATCGTACGGTTGGAACCTACGTCGTTGTCGTTGGCACCGTCCACCATAAACAGGTTGTTGGTGGTCGGGTTACCGTTGACGGAAAAGTCCACACCGCCCTGAAGGCCCTTGTTTTTGCTATCAAAATTGTTGGCGCCAGAGATACCAGGCGACAACTGCGTCAGTTCCACAAAGCTGCGTCCGTTCAGCGGCAGTTCCTTTACCTGGGTGCCGTCGACAACCGAACCCAGTGCGCCGCCCTCGGTCTCAACCTGAATGGCTGCCGCCGAAACCTCGACAACCTCCGAGACGTTCCCCAATGCCAGCTTGGCATCCACACGCGTGGTGGATGCAACGTCTACGACAACGCCGCTCGCAACAAACTTGCGAAACGTCGGTCCAGTCACTTGTAGTTTGTAGGTGCCGTTCGCGATGTCGTCGAAACGGTACTCGCCGGAGCTATTGGTTGTTGCCACGCGGTCTAGACCGGTAGCGTTGCTGGTAAGTGTCACGGTTGCCGTTGTCACAGCCGCGCCGGACGGGTCAGTTACCTGACCGATCACCACGCCGGTTGTGCGTTGCGCCAAAACCGGTGCACTGAGCACACCAATTGCGAACACAACAAGCGCAATCCAGGAACATAGTCGTTTCATAATCCTCCTAAAGTAATGCTCGAAAATCCATCAATAGTTTGAGAATCGTTTCTGCGTCAGCATTCGCTCTTTGCATCGTTGACAAAAGGAGAGTTACTCCCTCCGTCAATTAGCTACATACCAGTGCTAAGCACCGCTCATTGTCTTGTTTGAATTGCTGACTTGCCATTAGGCGCTGTGGGGTGGCGCTTTGTCAATCACTCTTTGTAGAATTTTTCTGGAAAAATTCCGCTACAGAATCATTTCTGTTGACGAGGTAGTGTCGTCTGCCCCACACACCGTGCGTGCTACTTTCTCGGGGGAGCAATCGAAGCGGCTCCCACCAGACCGCTACCTTCCAGAACCGAATAAAAGTGGTCAGACCGCAGGTCATGCAGCATGTCCACATGGCCGGAAGGCCACCGCACCTCCACCGAGTCCACCTTCTCCACCTTCCCCAGCCCAAAGTGAATCCGCAGATCGCTCTGGGAGAGATAGCTGCCACCGCTCCGCACCTCGTCCATCTGCGTCACGCCGCCGGCCGTAATCGTCACCCTGGCCCCCAGCGCCAGTCGGTTGCTCTTGGTTCCAGCCAGCTCCAACGTTACCCAGTGGGTGCCCGGAATTCCCTGATTATGCAGAATCGTCGGCGATCCATCCAGGTTCTCCACCACCAGGTCAATATTGCCGTCGTTATCCAGATCCACCGCTGCCAGCCCGCGACCAACCCGCGGCTCACGAATAGCGTTACCGGCCAGATTCCCGGCATCGCAGAAGGTGCCGTCATGATCATTCATCAGCAGGTTCGCCACCTCCCGATACCGAGCTCCCGACGGAGTCGTATCCACCTGCGGATACACATGTCCGTTTACTGAAAAAAGGTCTGGCCACCCATCGTTATCAAGATCGGCAAAGGTCGTACCCCATTTCACATACGGTAGCGAGGCCACCGCCACCCCCGCGTCGTACGACACATCCGTAAAGCTGTACGAGCCATCGTTGCGATACAGCGTATTGAACTCATCCGCAAAGTTCGTCACATAAATGGAGAACCGGCCGGTGTGGTTATAGTCTGCCACCGCCACCCCCATCGACCCCTGCTCCGAGCCGTCTCCGCTGACTGCCGTCCCCGACTCCAGACCAATCTCGTTGAACTTGCCCTTGCCCATATTGCGGTACAGATAGTTGGGAGTGGAGTCATCCGCAACGTAGATATCCGGACGTCCGGTATTGCCAAAATCCGACCACACCACCCCCAGGCCGTAGTACCCTGCGGGATCATCCACCCCAGCAGCCTTGGAGATATCCGTAAACGTTCCATCGCCATTGTTATGGAACAGACTGTCGCCCGCACCTTTCAAACCGCGCGGGCCGCACTGCACATCAATCCCCCGAAACTTGCAGGTGGGGCTTTTACCAAAGCCCGGCAGATCGTTCAGCTTGAAGTCAACGTAATTGCTCACCATCAAATCGACAAAGCCGTCGCCGTCAAAGTCCCCGAACGCCGCACCCGTCGACCAGCGGCCATCGGCCACACCCGCCTGCTTGGTGACATCGGTAAACGTGCCATTGCCATTGTTGCGATACAACACATTCCCGCCCAGACAGGTGACGTACAGGTCTGGCCAGCCATCGTTGTTATAGTCCCCCACGGCGCCGCCCATCGCAAAACAAGGGGACGCAATCCCCGCCTTCTCGGTCACATCGGTGAAGGTTCCGTCGTGGTTATTGTGAAACAAGGCTCCCTTGGCCTTCTCCCCTTTCAGAGCCATCTCCACCGTGGGCGCATTGGTAAAGTAGATATCCGGCCAACCGTCGCGATCGTAGTCCACCACCAATACGCCGCCGCTCATGGACTCAACAATATATTTCTTCTCCGGCGCAGCCACGTGGTTGAACCGGATTCCGCTGGCCTTGGTAATATCGGTCAACTGCGGCACGGGACGGTTCTTGCAGGCACGCGACCGCGCCCCCGGTGGCGGTGCGGTAGGAGCGCTGTGTGCCTGCCCTACCACATCCAGACAAAGCGCCATCTGCAGCAATACAACTGCGCTGCACTGAACTATTTTTTTCGACTCCCTAAGCATCTGCGTGCGACCCCGCCATACTCTGATATAACCTTCCCACTGCAGTAAAACGCGCAAAGAATCGTTTCGCAAATCAGCAGGGCATGTTCCCGAACCATCATACGGGCTGAGGTCGACAGTGTACGAAATTCACAGCAACACCCCCCGACGCAACCAACCTCGCAACATCATCGTGGCGCTGGCCGCTCTGCTCGTCCTCATTCCATCGCTCCGGGGGCAACCTGTGGCCACTCCGCACTTCGCCAATCTCCTGATGCCCGTGCCGGCCACACTCACCGTCAACCAGGGAGAACTGCGCCTCACCCCCGACTTCCATGTCAGCATCGACGGCGTATCGAATCCACGGCTCACCAGCGCGGTCGCCCGCATGATGGCACAACTCACCGCCACCACTGGCCTGGCATTTTCCACGAGCGGTACGCCAGCCGCGACCGACCAGCAACTGATCATCCGTGTCCAGCACGCCGGACAGCCAATCCAAACCCCGGACGAGGATGAGTCCTACCGGATGACCGTCACCTCCTCCGCCGTCACCCTTGACGCAGCTACCGTCGTAGGCGCCATGCACGGCCTGCAGACGTTGCTGCAACTCGTTCAGCCAGACGGCAAGGACTACATCATCCCCGCCGTCACCATCGCCGACCAGCCCCGTTTCCCCTGGCGCGGACTCATGATCGATTGCGGCCGCCACTTTGAACCCATCGACGTCATCAAGCGCACCCTCGATGCCATGGCCGCCGTCAAGATGAACGTCTTCCACTGGCACCTCACCGAAGACCAGGGCTTCCGCATGCAGAGCCTCAGATTCCCGGCGCTCACAGCGAAGGGCTCCGACGGCCTCTTCTACACGCAGCAGCAGGCCCGCGAGATCGTCGCCTACGCCTACGACCGCGGCATCCGCGTCGTCCCGGAGTTTGAGATGCCCGGCCACAGCACCGCCTGGCTCGTTGCCTATCCTGCGCTCGCCAGCGGCACCGCCCCCGCAGGCATCCGCCGCGAGTTTGGCATCGCCCCCTACGCCCTCGATCCCACCCGCGAAGAAACCTATCAGTTCATCACATCGTTTCTCACCGAGATGACCCAGATCTTCCCCGATCCCTACGTCCACATCGGAGGCGATGAGACCCTCGCGCCTGACTGGAAGACCAACCCTCGTATCACCGCCTTCATGCGCCTGCATCACCTCAAAGACTCCGATGCGCTGCAGGCCTACTTCAATCAACGCATCCTCAAGATACTTACCACCCTGCACCGGCGCATGATCGGCTGGGACGAGATCCTCAATCCTGCCCTGCCTCGCGACGTCATCGTCCAGTCCTGGCGCGGCGAGGCCTCGCTCGTTCAGGGAGCAAAGCAGGGCTATCAGGGAGTCCTCTCCGCGCCCTACTATCTCGATGCCATGCACTCGGCCGCCCAGCACTACCTCGCTGATCCACTCCCCGCCAACGTCGATCTCACCGCCCAACAGCAGCGCCTCATCCTCGGCGGCGAAGTCTGCATGTGGGGTGAGCAGCTCAATCAGCGCACCATCGACTCGCGTATCTGGCCACGCACCGCAGCCATCGCAGAGCGCCTCTGGTCTCCGCAAAACGTCACCGACGTCGACGATATGTACCGGCGTCTGGAAGCCGTCTCCATCGAACTCGAAGGTCTCGGTCTCCATCACCTCTCCCAGCGCGACTCCGACCTCAGGCAACTCGCCGACAGCGAAGACATCGCCGCACTCCGCATCTTCGCCTCCGTGCTGGAACCCGTCAGCTTCAGCGACCGCTACCAGCAGCAGAAGACCTCCCAGACCACCCCGCTCGATCGCTTCGTCGATGCCGTTCCACCCGACCCATCCTCCAGCCGAACCCTTCAGCATCTGATCGATGCTTTCCTGCAAGCACCCCGCAATCGCCCAGCAGACCGCACCGCCCTCATGGACTACTTTGCGCACCTGTCCGCGGCCATGCCCGCCGTCCAGCAACACATGCTGACCTCACCCCGCCTGCAGGACGTACAGATGCGAGCCACGCAACTAGCCGATCTGGCCGCACTTGGCTCACAGGCAGTCACCTTCGCCTCCTCCGGCACCACGCCACCAGCCGGTTGGAAAGCCGCAGCCATGCAGACCCTCCACACCGCCCACCAGCCCGGAGGAATCGTGCGCTTCACCATCCTGGACCAACTGACCAGGCTGATCAACGCGGCCCAGCTGTAGCTTAAACCATTCTGCATGCCAGCATGATTCACTCCGTCCAGCCGCAGGGGCAATCCACATTTGTCACCGAAATTGGCTCCTGATCTCTCGATCGATACGTCGAAGCAAAAGGCAGCAACAGCGGAACCAGTCTGAATTTCTCTTAATCAGAGCACCCCGTATGCCGTTATATCCATAGGTCATGGTAAAAAAACGTATGCGATCTGAAGTAACGAAGGCCCCACAAAAACGTGTCACGTTGCAGACGCTCGCCAAGCATCTCGGCCTGTCCACGACCACCGTCTCAGTCGTCATCAGCGATGCTCCCGCCGCCAAAGGCATTCCGCGCGAGACTCGCGAACGCATCCTCGAGGCCGCTGCAAAGCTTCAATATCGCCCCAACTATCTGGCCCGCTCCCTGCGCGGAAGCCGCAGCATGTCTGTCGGCATTCTGGTACCGGAGTCCAGCGAAGGCTACTTCACCCTCGTCATGAGTGGCGTGGAAGAGGCCTTGATGGCCGCCAACTACCTCTACTTCTCCGCCTCTCACAACGGGCGCCAGGACCTCATCAACCAGTACTCGCGCCTGCTGAGCGAACGTTCCGTCGATGGCCTGCTTCTCGTCAGCACCCCCAACCCTGCCGAGATCGATCTGCCCGTCGTCGCCATCTCCGGGCACAGCCCCAAAAAGGGCGTCACCAACATCGCCCTCGATCACCGCAAAGCCGCCATGCTGGCTCTCCAGTACCTCAAGAGTCTGGGCCACCGCCGTATCGCCTTCGTGCGCGGACAGAACTTCAATATCGACACCGACGATCGCTGGCGTTCCATCGTCGCCGTCGCGGAAGAGCTGAAGATCAAGATCTATCCCGACCTCTGCATCCACCTCGAACTCCACTCCTGGTCGCCCATCACCGGCTACGATCCCGTCAAGGAGCTGCTCAGCCGCACCCGCGACTTCACCGCCATCTTCTGCTTCAACGACATCGCCGCCTTCGGTGCCATTCGCGCCCTGTACGACTCCGGCATCCGCGTACCGCACGACGTCTCCGTGGTCGGCTTTGACGATGTCATCGGCGCCAGCTTCAGCATCCCCAGCCTGACCACTGTCCACCAGCCTCTGGTCGAGATGGGACGACTCGCAGCAGAGACCCTGCTCGCACGCATCTCCCATCCCACCCGCGCCTACCCTTCGGAGATCCTCATGGAGCCTACGCTGGTCATTCGCGAGTCCTCCATCGCAAAACCACCCACACGCTGACCCCGCACCTCAGCACCCACTTCTAATGGCCGGCTTCTAATGGCCCAGGTGCGCGTCGAAGAACGCCGCAATCTCCCCGAACGCCTCCCTCGTCTCCGGCACGCGATCATCAAACTGGTACTGCGCATGCGACTCGCCTTCGAACACCTCCAGTTGCGCCTCCACCCCTGCCTCCCGCAGCTTGCGGTGGACTCGCACCGTGTTGCTCAGCAACAGATCGCGAGTGCCCGTAGTTAAAATCGCCGGCGGAAATCCGTGCAGGTCGCCATACACCGGCGACAGTAGCGGATCGCGCAAATCATGGCCATGCGCGTACACCACCGTAGCCGCATCGCAGAACCCATCCCGCGAGACCAGAACGTTATCAACCTGCTCGTTCGTATAGAACGAGTCGCCTGTCTTGGTCACATCCGCCATCGGCGTTCCCGGCGCAATCGCGCCCGGCATCGGCAGCCCCAACTGCTTCGCGCGCAGCATCATCTCCAACGTCAACGCGCCACCCGCCGAGGTCCCAAAGACCGCCACGTTCCTGGCAGCCGTAGTCCGCAACACGGCTTGGTACACGGTCATCGCGTCATCCACCGCCGCCGGAAAATACGCCTCCGGAGGCATCCGGTAGTCCACCGAAATCACCTTGTACCCCTCCAGCCCCGCCATCAGGATCGCCTCGCTCGTCCCCGACTCTCCCGGAAACAGCTCGTAGCATCCGCCATGCACATGGATCAGCAGCTTGTCGCGATGTCCCGGCGGTATCACCTCCGGCGTCACCGTGTACACCTTCACGCCGTCCATCGTGCCCGCCTGCACGCTCACATGCAGACGCTGACGTATCGCAGGCAAACCCGCAACCGTCTTCGCCGCCTGCACATTCGCAGCCGCGCGCCACTCTTCGCCGGTCTTCCACAGTACGTTCCAAACCGGATTCAGCGGCGCACCAATCAGCTTCTGCATCTCCGGACTCACATCGGTCGGCACTGGCAGCGATCTGGCTGGCACCTGCAACGGCGCCGGTCCACCATCCTTGCTCTGCGCAATCCCCACCGAACCAGCCAACGCCAACGCGCCAATCACCAACACGCAATACGTCTTCATCCAATACTTCCTTCCGTGACTAAGGCTACAAATTCTATCTACCGCGCAGCACGCTGCTTCAGCTTCGTACGCATCTCGCTTAACTCGTCCGGCGAAAGGTACCGCCCATCGGCAACCACTCCCACTACCGTCCGCGTGTTTGCAATGCTGTCCAACGGGTTAGCCTCCAGCAGCACCAGATCAGCGATGCGCCCCACCTCGACCGTCCCAAAGTCCTTGCGACGTCCGTAGAAATTCGCCGGATTCAGCGTGGCCGTCTGCAGTGCTTCCAACGGCGTGAAGCCCGCCGCTACAAAGCGTTGCAGCTCCAGGTGCAGGCTGATGCCCGGAATCACATCCACCCCAGCCGGCGTGTCCGTACCTGCCAGAAACGGCACCTTCGCCGCATGCAGTCGCCGCACAATCCCCAACTCGTGCTCCACAAACTGCTTCCGCACCGCCAGCGGATCGGTATCCAGCGACTTCAGAATGCTCTTCTGCGCCGCCGGCCACTGGCTGCTCACCCAGGTGTGATCCGCATAGGCCAGATCAGGGTCTTTGCTGTAATCGATATCGTCCACCAGCCATTGGCCTCGCTCCCAATACAGCGTCGGGCACTGCCACACCTGGTGCTTCGCAATCAGCTGAACCAGGCGCGCCTCGCGCTGCGGATCATAGCTCGCCAGAAACATTCCGGGCGACTTGTTGCCCGTCAGATACTTGTCCTCATCCGGCGAACTGGCTTCGAAGATGCCAATCAAATGCTCCATCGTCTTCTGCCCCGCCGCCACCGCCTCCCGCGCACGAATTGCATCCGGAACATGCCCTTCAAAATCGATCCCTTCGCGCTTCGCCTCATCCGCAATCGCAAAGTAAGCCTCGCGCGGCACCCCCGATTGCACCTTGATAAAGTCCACGCCGCGTCGCGTCAACATCGCGACAGCCTTGCGTCCATCCTCTGGCGTGGCAATCGCAATCGCAGCTTTGTACTGCGACTTCGGCCCATCCAGCATGGGCCCCGAGACGTACATCCGCGGCCCCAGCAGGCGATGCGCCGCGATCTCCGCCCGCGCATGCAGCACCGGATCAAGCTCGCTGCCCATATCGCGAATACCCGTAATGCCATTCACCAGCAACAACGGCAAAATCAAATCCGTGCCATCCGCCGCCGTACGGTCGAAGTACACATGCGTATGCATGTCCCACAATCCCGGTATCAGATACTTCCCCCGCGCATCCACCACCTGCCCCGCATCGACTGGGACAGGTGCATGGCTGGCAACCTGCACAATGCGGTTCCCGCGAATCACCACCGTACTGTCCGGCTGCGTTCTGCCCGTCACGGTATCAATCACCGTTGCATGAACTATCGTCAGAGTCTGCGCATGGCCATAGTTCACCAGCAACGAGAGGGCGATCAGAAAACGTAGGAAGGTTCGCACGCTCTGATACTAATCCGCCATCGCCATCCTGCAAAAGCCCATCGCCATCCTGCAAAAGCATGGATCCATGGGTCGCGCGGACAACATCTCCTAATATCCAACTCAAACTATCCGGCCAGCCACTTAGACCAAAACCCCCAACCATGCATCTATAAATGATGTAACTGGGTCAGGAATTTCGACCCACTCCAGCTATGCTGGATACGGAGGCATTATGACTATCACCGAAATCGTTGCCCAGTTAGATCAGGAGATCGCCCGCCTGCAAGAGGCAAAGGCCATACTTGGCAGCATCTCTCCCCTCAGCATCAAGCGCAAACCCGGCCGCCCATCCAGCGCCACCTCGACGGCACTCGCTTCCGCCCTCGCCCAGATTCCAGTCCCCACCAAGCGACGCGTCCTCAGCGCAGCAGCCCGTAAAAAAATCGCCGCTGCGCAAAAGAAGCGTTGGAGCAAAGTCCGACTCGCAGCCCCGGCACCAGCCCCCAAAGCTGCCGCAACACCACTCGCCAAACCAGCAACCAAGCCCATGCCTGCAAAGACCGTAGCCCCTAAGAAGGCCCCCATCAAAAAATCTCCCGCAGCGAAGCAGACCACGCCTGCCAAAGCAGCCACGGCAAAAAAGGCCGCTGACTCCACCACCCCCGCTCCAACAAAATAACAGCCACCTGCCTTCACCGGCCAATTTGCGCGCAGCATCCACGCATCGGTACGCGAGGGGACAACCTCCCCTCGCACCTTGCCACCACATCCGTTTGGCTTGTTCGTCTCATCCAAAATCAGCAACGATCCCGCACTGCACAGGAACGTCACCTGAGACTAGAATGTTGCGATGGCACTCAAGTATCAAGGCGTAGACTTCATTCTGTTTGACTCCCTCCTCTCGGAAGATGAGCTGCTCATTCGCACCAATACCCGGGCCTTCATAGAAGACAACCTCATCCCCATCATCGAGCAGTGCAACCGCGACGGTCGCTTCCCCCGCGAACTCGTTCGTCCCATGGGCGAGCTCGGCTTCTTCGGCGCAACGCTCGAAGGCTACGGCTGCGCCGGCCTCAACAACGTCGAGTATGGTCTGCTCACCCAGGAACTCGAACGCGGCGACTCCGGCCTGCGCAGCTTCGTCAGCGTCCAGTCCGCGCTCGTCATGTACCCCATCTACACCTTCGGCACCGACGAGCAAAAATCCCACTGGCTTCCCAAACTAGCCACCGGCGAAAAGCTCGGCTGCTTCGGTCTCACCGAGCCGGACTTCGGCTCCAACCCCGGCGGCATGCGCACCCGCGCCCGCAAAGACGGTGACGACTACATCCTCAACGGTGAAAAGATGTGGATCACCTCCGGCAGCATCGCCGACGTCGCCGTCATCTGGGCCAAGGTCGAAGACCCCGCCGTCCCCCAGGAGCAATGGCGCATCCGCGGCTTCCTCGTCGAAACCGACCGCCCCGGCTTCTCCGCCCGCGACGTCCACGGCAAGTGGTCTCTGCGCGCCTCCGTCACCTCCGGCCTCTCCATGCAGGAGGTCCGCATCCCCGCCGCCAATCTGCTGCCCGGCACCGACGGCCTCAAGTCGCCGCTCATGTGCCTGAGCCAGGCGCGCTACGGCATCAGTTGGGGAGCGATCGGTGCGGCCATGGCCTGCTACGACACCGCCTTGCAGTACGCCCAGCAGCGCAAGCAGTTTCGCGGCCAGCCCATCGCCAGCCACCAACTCGTCCAGCAGAAACTCGCCTGGATGATCACCGAAATCACCAAGGCCCAGTTGCTCGCCTTACAAGTCGGCCGCCTCAAAGACCAAGGCAAAGTCGCCTTCCAGCACATCTCCATGGCCAAGAAAAACAACGTCGCCATGGCAGTCGAGTGCGCCCGCATGGCACGCGATATCCTCGGCGCCAACGGCATCGCCGACGACTACCCCATCATGCGCCACCTCATGAATCTGGAATCTGTCAAAACCTACGAAGGCACCGACGACGTCCATACCCTCATCATCGGGCAGAGTGTCACCGGCATCTCCGCCTTTTGATCCACCATCACCTCACCCGCTGGGAGGACATCCCCGGCGGGCACCCCTACCCTCCTGCGTCTCAACCATTCCCCCCAACGAAATCAGCCCATTCTGCGCTACGATAAAAAGATAATTAGAGAAGTAATGACACTTTCTTGCTGCTGTATGGAAAATTTGTAAACGTATACCAGATCTCGTTCCTTCAGGACTGACCCTGTGCCGCGACCACGAAAGACTGCCGTGCAAAAGCCGGAACGCCTGGACATCCGCACCATCGCTCGTCTCGCCGATGTCTCCATCGCCACCGTCTCCAGAACCATCAATCGCGTCACCACCGTCAATCCTCAGATCGCCAAGCGAGTCTGGGACGTCATCAACGAGCTCGACTACTTCCCCAACACGCAGGCCCGCGCCCTCGTCTCCGGACGCAGTTGGATCCTCGGCCTCATCGTCTCCGAGATCACCAATCCCTTCTTCCCCGAGCTCATCCAGGGCTTTGAGGATATCGCCGTCGAGCACGGCTACGAGATCCTCGTCAGCTCTACCAACTACGACCCCAAACGCATGTCGCACTGCATCCGCCGCATGCTCGAGCGCAAGGTGGATGGCGTCGCCGTCATGACCTTCGGCATCGAAGAGCCGCTGCTCGACCAACTCGCCCAGCGCAACGTCCCGCTCGTCTTCATCGACGTCGGCCCCAGACGCGACGGCGTCAGCCTGCTCAAGGTTGACTACCACCACGGCATCCGCCAGGGCGTGCAGCACCTTGCCGCGCTCGGCCATCGCGACATCGCCTTCGTCTCCGGCCCCGCCGGTCTGCACTCCGCCCAGTCTCGGCTCGCCGCATTCACCAAGTCGCTCAAAGAGTGCGGCATCCCACTCGATCCCACCCGCGTCATCCAGGGCGACCATACCCTCGAAGGCGGTATGGCCGCCATGACCCAGCTCCTCACCCTCAAGCCCATGCCCACCGCCGTCATGTGCTCTAACGATATGACCGCCATCGGCGTCCAGCACACCATCTATCGCTCCGGCCTGCGCGTCCCCGACGATATCTCCGTCATCGGCTTCGACGACATCCACATCGCCGAGGTCACTATTCCACCCCTCACCACCGTGCAGATGTCTCGCTTCGAGTTAGCCAAATCCGCTGTCACCGCCCTGCGCAGCCACATCGAGGCCTCCAAAGACCTCACCCCGCAACACGAATTCAAAATCACCACCTCACTCGTCGTCCGCGAGTCCACCGGGCTGCCCCGTACCGCCACCAAACGTCGCGCCGCCAAACCACGCCCCTGAACAACCCGAATCCCCCCTCCGAAACATCACCCAGTCAGCCTCCCGGCTATGGTAGCCTCCTCGCAGGAGGTCTCTCCCCCAACCTCGCTTGCACCCAACGAACCCATGCCTTTGAAAACCCGCAAACTCAGCCTCTCCATCTGCTTCTCTGCAACCTTCCTGCTGCCCATCAGCACCATCGCCGCTGCCCAGCAAACCGCGGCCCTCCTCCCCGCAGAGTCCTCCTCAACTCTGCCCTCCTCCTCCC
>VFSW01009674.1_pt1 | contig 13732 bp, 14 predicted proteins | sample 5358111 | NCBI WGS metagenome assembly VFSW01 (sample SAMN11554181, study PRJNA540505) | mine drainage metagenome | isolation source: sediment from site ElyBrook_90M | place: USA: Ely Copper Mine, Vershire, VT | collected 2017 | reverse complement strand
ATCAGACCTACCTTGGAAATAGCACTTGTTCCATTACTTATGCGAAACTCAATAAAAACGCAACGGCATAAATTTGTCGGACCTGAACCGCTGCGTTTTGCTTGCGTTGAACGACTATGATTGACGTCTAATGGTCGCCGGTAAAGTACCGGTTGTAATCCGCGCCGCTTCAAAATAACATGTGATTCTGGAATCTCTTTGGCCTACTGAGTGTCTCATAATTTGCTAAACTTCTTCTCTTTGCTAAAACGGTGGCATGAAATTTACATCCACCGCTTGGAAAGAGGCACGACGATTACGCGCACTGGCACTCCAACAGGAGGGCTGGAAGCAAACTGAGATCGCCGATGCCCTTGGCGTGACCGAGGGTGCCGTGAGTCAATGGTTTCGCTTGGTCGAGGATGACAATAGAACGGCGCTCTTTGCCCGCCGGCATCCTGGCCGACCACCCGAGTTGACGCATGAGCAAAAGCATCTCATTCCTGAATTATTGTCGCACGGTGCGGAAGCCTATGGCTTTCGCGGCAATGTCTGGACGAATGCACGCGTCGCAAAAGTGATTGAATGGGAATGGTCGGTAAATTATCATCGCTCCCACGTAGCACGGTTACTCAAAGAACTCGGCTGGACACCGCAATTGCCCATCGTGCGTGCGGCTCAGCGCGATGAAGATACCATCGCCCTATGGCGCAAAGAGAAATGGTCCGAACTCAAGCAGCAAGCACGTTTGGAGCGAAAAGCCCTTGTTTTCGTGGACGAATCCGGCTTCTATCTGTTGCCCGCGCGCGTGCGAACTTATGCGCCTCGGGGCCAGTCGCCCATCTTGCGGGTTTTTGAAACACGCGACCATCTCTCGGTTATGAGTGCCATCACCGCCCAAGGGCAGTTGTTTACTATGGTCCGTGACGATTCGCTAACCAGTGCGGAGAGCATCCGTTTCTTAAAACATCTCTTGACGCAATTGGATCGCAAACTCATGGTGATTTGGGATGGTTCACCGATTCATCGCAGCAAGGAAGTAAAAGCGTATCTAGCGGATGGTGCGACCAAACAAATCCATCTTGAGCGATTGCCGCCGTACGCTCCTGACCTGAATCCCGACGAAGGGGTTTGGAATCATCTCAAGCATGTTGAACTCCGCAATGTCTGTTGTCTGAACCTGGGTCACTTGCAACACCAACTTGACTTGGCGGTGATCCGCCTGCGGCGAAGACCCGATCTCATTCAGTCGTTCTTTGCCGGTGCTGGTTTAGACCTCTGAAAAGTTTAGCTAATTATGAGACGACCTGTAATTGCGATACGACAGCTCATCGTAGCGTTTTATACGACAGGTCATCGTGTGCTATTCGTACCTTTGCAACTGACAGCTCATCGTGTAGTTTCGTGCTTTAGTATACGACAGCTCATCGTAGCACTTTTGGCAGAGCGTTTCATGCCAAACAACCATTTTTGATCGTAAAATCAACGCTTTTCGGGTTCATGCGCTACGATGATCTGTCGTATGGAATTGCCAGATTGGTCACAATGATCTGTCGTAAAGAACGGACGAGTTGATACGATGCACTGGCACTCTGGTAAAGTTCAAAGTGCTACCCAGGAGTGCTGTCGTATCGCACCTAATACACGGTTCGGTTAAGCACACACTTGCGAAAGCTGTTATCCTTGAGTATTCGAACCGTGAACTCGGATGTCTGAGATAACTAGCATCTACCTACATCCCTGCTGCTGACTGGGGACATATACATAGCCATCCATAATTCGTCGGGCTGTTCGAAACACAGTGGCCATCGTATACTTGGGCTCAACGCCGGCGACATCCACCTGTGCAGCAACGACTATGACTCCACTTGGGTGCCCAATGCGAATCTCCGACGAGGGGACATAGCCAGCTGGGATCATTTCATGCACGACAGTTCCTCTGATTTGTGCGGCGCCGGCCGTGCAGATCGCACCTGTAATCGCATATGCATTGTGTGGTTTCCCCATGGACATGATCCGTGCTGTTAGATCAAACTCGGAGCCAGCGAGTTCCAATCCCGAAGTCATTGTGTAGGCTCTCGATGCAGAAACGAGTGCGATTTTAGGAACCGCAGGGCTACGGCGCGTCGCGTCCTCCACATTGCTGGCCAGTCCAATCATGACGGCGGCGGCCGCACGTATGCTCTCGAGCTGAGACAACAAAGCCGGCTTGGCTAACATGTCATCGGGCAACTCGGGGCCTTCGAGTCCCAGATCACGCGCGCGCACAAAGACAACAGGGTTGGCGGCATCAACGATGGAAACCTCAAAACGACCATAGTCCGATTCTACTATGTTCACCGGACGACCCGTGGGGAGCAGTTTGCCCGTCACTGCTCCGCCGGGATCAGCGAACTCGAGAGAAATGCACGCGCCCATTCCAGGCACACCCGCGATTTGAAAAGTGCCTTCGAATTTAGCCTTGCCATCTTCGACTGGCACTCGGGCGGTGATGTATTTGCCAGTATTGGTGTTGAAGATTCGGACCGTCGTCTCCGGCTCCTGTGCTGTGACCATTCCTTCATCAATCGCGTAAGGACCTACTGCCGAAGAAATATTACCGCAGTTGCCGCGGCGGTCAACGATCGCCGCCGTGATGCTGACCTGTCCAAAGGTATAATCTACCGTGTTGAGTTCGCCTTGCCGCGGGCTGACGATCGCCACTTTGCTGGTAACGGAGGTAGCCCCTCCCAAGCCATCAAGCTGACGACCGTAGGGATCGGGGCTACCAAACGCAGACAAGATCACAGCATTCTGGCGTTCTTCATCTTCGGGTAGATCTTGGCGCTTGAAAAAAACTCCTTTACTCGTGCCACCACGCATTATCGTGCACGGAATTCTCAGTTGCATGTTGAGTCTCCGTCAGACGCTTGCTCGATCAAGCCGTGTCTCAACGTATATTTCAATTGTTCTTAGTCAGCATGTGTCCCAGGCTCGCGACCGAAGGCAACTGATCGACCTGCCAAGCTTTATCGAGTATCTCCTGAGCGCGAGATTCAGCGAGAATGACCGTAGCCAAGCTATAGTACTTGCGCTCAAGGTCACTATCGCTCAGCGGGTTCTCGGGGAACCCCTTTGCATGATCTACGCGCTCGTGGAACTCTCTGCCATCACGTAACTTCACCGACACCTTAGCGATGAATTTTTCCGGAAATACTGATTGTGCTTCGTCATCAAGTTCAAACGTCACCCGATGAGCCAGATCAGAGATTTTAGGATCCTTCATCGTGTCCAGAGTGTAATCCAGGAAGTCATTGGTGCCCCGGTACAGGCGAAGGGCTGTATTGAAATGCATGCTGAACTGCATTCCCGTCAAATCGCTAATATCCGGGCCAATTCCAGTCACTTTCACCGCATCCACATTGCTTCCTACACGCACGCTGGCTACCTCAGAGCCGTCGAACGATTCTTGGCTTTTTATCTTGTCAATGGCATCCAGTGCCGGATGAATCGCGACGCAACACGCGTGCGGTTTGAATCCCATCTCTTCGACGCGGTAAGGCGCTCCCAGGTCAGCCGTCACACGTTCAATGTGGACGGTGTCGGAAAAGGGTTTGAGGATACCTTTAGGCCCTTCGACCATAGTCTTGGGACCCGTGATTCCCTCGCGAGCCATGAGACACGCATGAATGCCGGCTAGAGCCGACTTGCCACCATTCATGCGCTTCATCGAACCACCGGAAAGCGTGTACTCCATTGTGCCTCCGGCGAAGCCGCAAGCAATTGCGAATGCATGTCCGAACTCGTCGCGATTTAGCCCCAGCAGCTTACCCGCCACTACAGCGCACGACGCCGGGCCGGTGATCGCGGTCGGATGAAACCCTCTCGCGATGCAACCGGGGGCCATCGCTTTGCCCAGACGTTGTGCGACCTCATATCCCGCGACCACCGCGGCTAAGAAATCTGCGCCATTCGCTTCAACCTCTTCAGCTACGGCTAACGCCGTGGGTATGACATAGCAACCGGGATGCACATCCGCGTGGAGATCGATATCATCAATCTCGAATCCGTGTCCAAAGGATCCGTTTGCAAAAGCAGCCCAAGGAGCCCTCAAGTGATCGTTTAGACCAACCACTGTGCATTTTCCTGTCCCGCTTTGACTCTTGGCGAAACGATAGAGGCTCTGGCTCCAAGGCAACGTAGAGCACGCCAATTGCACGCCAATTTGGTCGATAAGGGTTCGCTTGGCGGCATGTACGGTGGTGGCCGGCAGATCCTTCGGAGCGATTCCGTAAACGAAATCGAGTAATTCCTGACTTGCGCCCATAATCACCTGACTCTCCTTTGCCTAGCGTTTTTCGATTCCGCATGCTGTGCGGAACTCGTCAGCGTTCATCGCGCGCCGACCTAGAGTCTGTGCAACTTGAAGCACGTTCTCAACCGCCACCCGGTTGTTGGGCAGCCGTTCGTCCCGATGAGGATAGAGCCAAATTGTGTCTTCCATGCCCACCCGGACATTCAGCCCAAGCGCGAGAGCTACCGTCACTAAATAATGACAGGCTCTTCCAGCCGCAGCCACAGTGATTACAGCGTCCGGCGTAATCTCGCGAATGAGGCGAACCTGAAACATCAGCCCTTCAACAGCGGCAAACGGTCCCGGCATAGGTAGAGAACCTGGTCGGGGCATTCCTGGCACAAGGATCCAACAAAAAGGCGGTTTCAATAGTCCACTATCAATGAAGAGCTGGCGGCATTGTTCGATCCCGCCGCTGTCAAAAATCGCCAACTCGGCTCTGCACCCATGCTCACCGAGAACTTCGACTTGCGCCTTTAGGAAATCTGGCGAGTAGCGCGGGTCAATGTTGACCGGACAACTTTCGAAGAGACCTTCCATCACCGGCGCTACTTTTTCTTCAAAGGTATCGCCTCTAACAGTGCTGCCGCTGATCACGATATCGCGTCCACAACTCTCGCGGATCAAGCCCACCACTTCTCTCCAATACTCGATCTTACCCGCCGGCTTCCCTTGCGGATCGCGAACGTGAAAATGAACTGCACTCGCTCCAGCCTTTGCAGCTTCGATCCCCGCGGCTGCAATCTCAGGTGGCGTATACGGCTGGGCCGGGTTATGCTCCTTCATATTGAAAACGCCCGTTACCGCCGCGGTGAGCGCAAAGGTTTGCGGGATTTTCCAGGGTCGCTGGGTGCGCGGATCGTCCGTGGTAGGCTGTCCGGCCTGCCACTTGTAGCCGATGTTGATGTTAACATCTCGATACTTTTCAAGTCCTAGGTACTTGGTCATTCTGAGTTCTCCTTTGACCGAAGATTTATTTGTCTAACCGAGGCGACTTGGATAATTCAGCGAGACGGGATTGATTAAAGGCAGTTTCAGACACTATGCACCAAAAAGCTTGTTGATCCCAATGGTTCGCTGGATGACCAACACAAACAAGACCGCCAGTGCTATCAACAGTCCATTCACCGCGACAACTAGCGGATCTGAAGTCTGCTCGGCATAGTTGAATACAAAGACGGGCAGCGTGGTCGTGCCTGGGCGTGAGAGAAACAATGCAACGCTGATGTCATCGAAAGAGATGATAAAAGCGAAAGCCGCTCCGGCAATGATACTTGGCAAGACAATCGGCAGCGTGACCAATCGAACTGCATCGAAAGGCGTAGCACCCAAGCTCTGAGCGGCAGCCTCTAGGACCGGATTCGTTCCTTCGAGCGCCGCGAGCGCCAAACGGATGACGTACGGTGTTGACAGAACGACATGGCCAATCACCAGGCTCAAAAAGGTCAGATGGAAACCCACGAAGGCGAAGAACTGCAGCAGGGTCATGCCGGTGACCACAGTAGGCAGCAGCAATGGGGCCATGACAAACGTACTGATCGCCTCTCTGCCGGGGATCGAATAACGCACGAGCGAAAAAGCAGCCGCAGTGCCGATGAGCGTTGAGATAGGTGAAACAATCAGCGCCAGCAAGAGAGTGAGTCTCAGGGCATCCCCAAACTGAGTGTTTTCGAACGCGGCCATATACCATCGAACGCCGAAACCCTCCGGCGGAAAACTCACGTAGCCGGCATTGGTGAAAGATGCAATGATTAGAATGAGGAGCGGCGCAAGCACCGCGGCGGCTACAAGTAGGCTGAAGAGCCGTAATCCCTTGATGGTCTTTCTCCTATCCCGCAAGGATTGCGGTCCGATGGGTACGGGTGATTCGGGTATACACGGCAAGTAATACGATATTGATCACCAAAAATGAAACGGCGATCGCGGATCCAAATGGCTGGTTAAACAACACAAGCGTCTGTTCGTACACCAAAGACGCCAGCACGCGGTTGAAGCTTCCTCCCAGCAAGGCTGGCGTGATGAAGGAACTGGCACTGAGAGCAAAGACGATAACCGAACCCGAGATGATGCCGGGCATGCTTAGCGGCAGAGTTACATGCCAGAAAGCACTCAGCTTTGATGCCCCCAAACTGCGTGCGGCCAACTCCAGTTGTGGATTAATCAGGCGCAACGCCGCATCGATGGAGAGAACCATGTATGGAAGAAATACGTACGTTAATCCAATCACGATGGCAGTTTCTGTATATATCAGCTTGACTGGCTGATGGATGAGCCCTACGGCTATCAAGGCCCGATTGATCAACCCACTCGGACTCAGGATGATCAACCATGCATAGCTTCGGGCGATGACGCTGACCAACAGTGGTGCTAGGATTACCAAGAAGAGCAAACCGCGTGCCGAGGAACTTGCTCGGGAGAGATATAGCGCCACCGGATATCCGATCAGCAGGAGAGTGATCGTGACGATGAAGGCGAGCTTGAATGTACGGGCCAGTATGTTAAGATACACGGGGTTCCCTAGGAATTCCACATAGTTGCTGAGCGTGACTGGAAGGACCGCGACGTTTGCCGGATCGTAGGTGAGAAAACTGGTTCGCACCGCATAACTCACCGGCATTACGAAAAAAAAGATCAAGAACAGCAAGACGGGTAGCAAGAGAAGAAGGCTAACCGGACGGAAGTGATGTTGCGTCTTCACACTATAGCCTCACTTGTCATCAGCATGGCATCTGACTGTTTCCAGCCGATTCGAACAGCGTCTCCCACTGACAGCTCTCTGTCTAGCGGACCGGCCGGTATAACCGCGATCAAGTTTTCTTGCTGGATTGTTATCTCTACCTGCCGTGCCGAACCGCGGAAGACAACGGACCGGACTTGGCCATCAAGACAAACCGCGAATTCCGTTGTTGTCTCGCTCTCAAGAAGCGCAATCCGTTCAGGCCGAATCATCAACATCGCTTGGCTACCCACAGGAAAAGGCGAGTCCACCTTCGTCGTGAGCTTGCCAACTGTCGTATCGATAACCGTCGCGCCAGCTTCGTTGAGCGCAACCGTCCCCGAGAGTAGGTTGGCTTGGCCGATAAAGCCAGCTACAAATCGGTTCGCCGGACGGTTATATATTTCATGGGGAGCGGCTACTTGTTGGAGGACACCGCGATTCATCACGGCTACTCGGTCGGCCATGCTCAATGCTTCTTCCTGGTCGTGAGTCACAAAAACCGTCGTGACATCAGCTTCTTTCTGAATCCGTCGTAACTCCAAGCGCATTTGTTCTCGCAGCTTGGCATCTAGGTTTGAAAGGGGCTCATCAAGAAGCAGAACCGTTGGCCGGATCACTAGAGCGCGCGCCAAAGCGACTCGCTGTTGTTGACCTCCCGAGAGCTCATTAGGAAAGCGACTCTCGTTTCCCTCCAGCCGAACCATTTTGATCATGTCGGCTACGCGCCGCTTTTCCTCCGACACTGGCACCCCGCGTCTTCTCAGTCCAAAAGCAATATTCTCATAGACCGTTAGATTGGGGAACAAGGCATAGTTCTGGAACACCATGCCGATGTTGCGTTTGTGCACGGGTATGCCAGTAATCGGAGTTTCATCAAAAAGGATCTCGCCCGTGTCGGGACGAATAAAGCCGGCGATTGTATTTAGGGTTGTCGTCTTTCCACAACCCGAAGGACCCAGAAGACAGAAGAATTCTCCGTGAGCCACGTTAAGCGAAAGAGAGCGCACAGCCACTTCATGGCCAAAAGCTTTGGTAATGTTGCGCAACTCGATGTGGTTTGGTGATGAATGTGTGGACGACGGCATTTTCACTGGACCGTTTGCTTCAGCCGCCTTCTCGTCTCTGGTCGCTCCCACCATCATCCCTACCGCGTCTCAACTATTTGGGTCCACAGCTGCGAGAGTTCTTGATTACGCTTGGCAATCGCACTCCAGTCTATGAACACGTAGTGCGACCGGTCAGAGGGCGAGGGCACTAAGTTAGCTAGATCCGGCGGCACATCGGCGTTTTTGGAAACAGGGCCATACCCTAAGGCTTTTGGCAGCAGTTGCTGAACTTCATCAGAGAGCATGTAGTTGACGAAAGCCTGTGCCGCATGTGGGTGCGCTGCGTTGACCGGAATATCCAAAGTATTCCCTACGAAGCCTGCTCCCTCTTTCGGGTCAACAAACGCGACTGGCACACCAGCACTGGACAACTGCAGCACTCGCGCACTGCTGTTGTACACAATCCAGGTGTCTCCGCTAGTCAATGAATTGTCCAATGAGCCTGAGTCCGGAAACACGTTGATGAGGTTTGGAGTGAGCGATTTCAATTTCACGAAGGCCGCATCGGTGTTCGTCTCGCTACCTCCCAGACTTTTCGAGAGTGAGACTACGAAGCTTGGGCTGAAGGAAACTGTCCACGCGTAGGCGCCAACGTGCCCTTTGTAACTCGGATTCCAAAGGTCCAACCATGAGGTTGGCTTCGCGAAACCGCGATCTTGGAATATTTTCTGGTTGTACTCGATACCGACAGTAAAGAAACCGAACACGACGCCGATATTGTCCGGATCGCGAAATTCAGTGTAGACATTGGCTAAGTTCTTGACAACTGAGGTATCTAATGGTTGCCAGAGCTTTGCTGTCTTACCTTGAAGATGGCTCTGGTCAGCTCCCCACACTACGTCGTACGGAGGATTGTTGGGGTTGGCCTGTGTTTGTGCTAAACTCTGCCCTGATGTCGCAGCGGTGTATGTGACTTTGACACCCGTCTGCTTCTCGAAAATCGGTATGATTTGGTCCTGCATCGCTTTCTGCAGACTGCCCCCACTACCGGCGACGAAGACTTGGGATTCGAGGGGGACTTGGGTAGGTGAGACTGCTTGGGGCGTTGGTGAGGACGCTGACGTCACTGGCAAAGGTACTGTGGTCGGCGCTACAGTAGACGAGGACGGTGCTACGGAAGTGGGCAACGGAGCGGTCGTTGGGGCAACGGTGGCTGGAGCTGAACACGCTGTCAGTAGAAGAAATGCTACCATCGCGAGCAGAAACACGAACCGAGTTCGATTCCGAACAACCATTTTTCCCTCCTTGGAATTTGGTTTGTTACTATCGATCTATCACGGAATAGGAATCAGTTTGGAGGAAACTGGCAGGATCAAAGATTAGAGTGGCACATGTCGAGGATACGTTGAACCAGACCTGTTTGGAATCTCATCACAAACAGGTCTGGTTCGGTCTTATCTGATCAAACTCTGCGTTCGACAGAGCCCTTGACATTTCTCATATTTGATTATATCATATCACAGGTGATACGAATTGTCAATAGTCCATTATAAATCAGCCCAAGAGGTAGCCATGGCCGACAAACACAAAGATTCCGCAGTTGATCGGGCAATATCGATTCTGGTTTGGCTTGGCGCGAATCCTTCATCGCCCACAGTCGCGCAGATGTGCGAAAACCTGAATGTGCCCAAAGCCTCAGCGTACCGAATCCTGCACACACTGAGATCTTGGGAGCTAATTGAATTCAACTCTCAGACCAAACTATTACAGCTAGGTCCCCGGCTGCTAGATTTGGCACGGGCGTACAGCCAAAGTGCAGACCTACCCAAGATCGCTCTCCCATATCTGACGCGTCTGCGGGATCAGACCGGCGATACAACCTCCCTGAACATCGTGCTGGGTAATGAACGTATCTGTATTCAGGAGGCACGCAGCATTCACCAACTCAATTGGAGCGTTCCTCCTGGAACGCGAGGTCCCTTGTACGCTGGCTCAACCGGGAAAGCGATTCTCGCATTCATGCGCCCCGAAAAACTCCGCGAGATCAAATCCTCCCTTGAGTTAAAGCAGTTGACGCCAGCCACTCCAACGAGTTGGAGCACGCTTACTCTGCAGTTCGAGCAAATCAGAAAGGATGGCTATTGCGTCAGCATCAGCGAAATCGCTCACGGAGTTGCAGGCTTGGCCGCTCCCATCTTGGATAAGGACGGATTTAGCATTGGCTCGATCAATCTTTCCGTCCCCCTAGTTCGATGGAGCGAAGAGTCTGTCGAGACATATCCGCTCCTTATCAAGGACGCTGCTCGATCCATATCTCGCGCATACCTCGGATAAACATAATGGCTCATCCCTAAACTGAGTGCAGACAGGTTGAGAAGATCAATTCGACGCGCTACGCTTCTGGCATGGACTTTCCAATTCTAAATATCTGCGGCGATGAACAGGGTGAGCTCTGGTTACAAAAGTACTTTCATCTCCAGGGACTGCATTCGAAGTTTCAACGCCATCGTAGCCACCTCGCGACCCAGTTCCGTCAAATAATACTTGAAGTGTCGCCCAACTTTCTTGAGCAGTCCATGTACGCGCAGCCGTTTCAAGAGCCGGCTGATTTGACCAGTGGTTTTCGCCGGCAGCCACGCATGCAGGGTCCGTGCCGTGAGACCACTGATCGCGAACTCACCCCGGAGCAAGAGGCGTAACACCGCAGCGTCGGTTTCGGCTAACAGATTGAAACCTTTGTAGCGATGGTCGTGCTCGACCTGGGTCTCCGTCAAGCGATTCAAGCGCTGCACGCCGACTTCAGGCGTGGCGATGGCAGAGAGGAATTCGAGATAACTCCGAGTCGCCGCGCGTAATGGCTCGGCTAACGTGGGCAGGCTGTAGACCGTCTTTTTCATCGGGGCGTACTTGGTTTCCGTTTCACCGTTCCGATGATGCACCTGCCGATACTGCTGGAAGAAACTCACGTCGTTCACGGTCACTTCAATTCGCAGAATCAAACCAAACTTGTCGTACACCGTGAGCGAGACGGGACCTATGACGTGTTTGAGCCGTGTGCCCAGCCAACGCCCATTGAAGCGATTGCCCATCTCGCCGCGATAGTTGCCGTGCAATTTCTGTCCGAGGAAAGTGGCGATGTCCGCGGGTTTGACCGTGTGAATCAGGGTTTCCACGCGGTGGGGATAGAACGCCTGCAAGTCGCTTTGCCGCTTGAAGACCAAGTCGGTCGCACGCTACGCGACCGCTTGGTAGATGCTCCACGGATAGGAGAGATTCAGGCGCTGGATCACCGGACAAAATGGTTGGGCACACCCATCTAATGGATTGGTGCAACTGTGCTGGATCAAACTGCTCTACGCGTTGGTTCGCGACTGCATAATCGGCAAGGTGGGCAAACGCGTTGTCGAGCCGGTCAAAGCCGATTCCTTTCTGGCACAACTGAGCGGCTAACCACGCAAGTCCGTTGAAATAGAACTGCAAGCGAAAGGGACACCAGGTTGCCACGCGCAGAAAGCATAACCCCAGGGTCGGGATCCATGAAATAGAAGTAATAGTGCAAGCACTTGCTAGTGTCCCGCCGCAAGTAGGTGTGATGAGTCGATTTGTCATGCCACGGTTTGTACGTGTCGCACGGTTCCAAGGCACTGAAGATTTGTCGCATTGGACTAGCGCCTCCCAACCAAGCCATCCTCGTCCGATTGGAATGTTGGCTCATCCTATTCCACTCTTCGCCTGCAATCCCTCCAGTAGTTTGTCGAACGCCTTCTCGTACTTTGCCGCGTCTTTGTCCCAGCCGCTGAAATCACCGACAACCTTACGGAGCACATCCGCCTTGCGCTCGTGTGCCCAGGTGTCGAAGATGTAATCGTCAATGCGAATCGGGAACAGAATGCCTTTGCCTTCCTTGTCCTCTCGGACAAGCGCGCGCTCAATCTCACGGTTGACTGGACCGCTTTGCAGAGAGTTCTCCGAAAGCACGACGACGAGTTTATCATAGACTTTGATACTGTGGTCAATCTCACCCCAAACCGTTTCGCCCCACTTGGCGTCTTCTGGAAAATACCACACGCGCACGCCTTTGGCTTGAAGGTCAGCGTAGAGCCGTTCGCAAAAGTGTTTGTCTTTTGCACTGTGGCTAATGAAGCAAGAGTAGAAGTCGAATGCTTTGCCTCTTAGCGAGCGCGCGTATGCAATCATATCTTCTGGGACGCCACAACCGCGCAGAAAAACTTCGGGAATGTTACCTTTTGATCGATAGATGGTGTCAATCCCAATTGTCGAAGCGCCCGCGTGCTGTACAGTCTCAAGTCCTTTCGCCTTGCTTAGATCAGCATCTCCAAAAGTGGTCTGGTAGTGAGTGCTGAATTGCACGCCTGAGTACAGAGTGCTCACGAAACCCATGTATGCACCTGTGAAGTCGGTTTCATTAAGGTGTGCCCCATTGAAGTTAGCGCCTCGAAGGTATGCCGTCGTGAAGTTCACTTCGCTAAGTTCAGTCCCGCTCAAATTTGCCGCACCAAGTTGCGACTCACAAAGGATTGCTTTGTGAAGGTCCGCCCCATTCAAATTTGCTTCCTCAAGATAGGCATGACTAAGATCTGCTTCTCGAAGGTTCAAGACGCTGAAGTCGATCTTGCCAAGTTTCGCGTTGGTGAGATTCGCTTTACTAAGGTCAATCTGCGTCCAATGGCTATTCTCTCGCCACTCATTCCACACTTTCACACCCTGCTTCAATATCGCCAAATGTTCTGGATTCGCCATCTTCCCATCTCCCTCACATCGCCATCGGGTAGTCTTCGTACATCGCTTCGGCTTGCTTCATTATGCTGGCGAGGATGAATTGGAATTGCTCGGCGCGGATGTGGCGGCGGCGCAAGACCATTTTCACTTCGGCGAACACGGCGGCTTTGACGTTCTCGCGGTGCGGTTTTGTCCAGTCCACTTTTAGATTTCGCTTGACGGCTTACACGACTTCGCACGAGGTTGCACAGGAATTTGCGATCGAACGCAGCTTCGCCCAAACCCGCAATTGCGTCGCCCCGAAAAACAAACACCCGCCCTGGTACTTGACCAGAGCGGGCGACCGTGCTACACTCTTTCTCGCCACAGGTGGACATTCACCTTGGGCCACGCCTCGCTGGTTCTCTGAAAACCGAGCGAGGCTTTTTGTTCTGTGTCATTATACACCCAAAATACAGAATTTCAATTTGATGAACCCGGCGATGAAAAGATGCAATGCCGCACAACGCACTTGCGAGCGTCTATTATTCTGAGCGCAGCTAAAGAATCCCGGCCTCGCGGACAAAGACTCTTCTCCGCTCAGAGTGACAACGCGACTTCTTCGTTTTGCGAAAAGACGGACATCCCCCTCCTAGTCTCTCCCGCCGCGCACATCGTCCAGGCGTTCGAGTTGTTCTCTCCCTGAGCGGGAGAGTCGCCGCCCCGCGATCCTTCGGCTGTCGCTCAGGAGCGCGGGGTCGCCGCAACGTAAAAGACCCGTCGGAATTCGACGGGTCTTTCGCGTCTATTCGCGATAGATTTTGTAAATAGTTTACTACACAAAACTATTGACAAACGCGAAAAGCCACCGTATAATGCGATCAAAACAGGGGTTTAACGGCTGAAAAAGTCAATACATAATTTCCCAGCCGCTCC
>VFSW01009673.1_pt1 | contig 13733 bp, 14 predicted proteins | sample 5358111 | NCBI WGS metagenome assembly VFSW01 (sample SAMN11554181, study PRJNA540505) | mine drainage metagenome | isolation source: sediment from site ElyBrook_90M | place: USA: Ely Copper Mine, Vershire, VT | collected 2017 | reverse complement strand
CATGAGTTTTCCTCCAGCGGAAACCAGATCGTGTGGGTCTCGGACGCGCCGGATTGGAAGTCGGAGTACCTGGGCGTGTTCAACGTCGGCGACAAGGCGCCGGAGGACGTTCGGGTCAAGTGGGCCCAACTGGGCCTGCCGGCGACCTGCGTGGTGCGCGATCTCTGGGAGAAGAAAGATATCGGGAAGATCCCGGAGGGACACGCCTTCCAGATTCCCCCGCACGGCGCGGGACTTTATAAGCTAACCCCGGCGATCTAACGCGCGCCTGGCGCCGACGAGTTCGCTCAACTCCTGAGCCATCTCGTTGAGGGCCTGAGCCTCGGAAGTCAACTCTTCGCCGGGCGCTGTAAAGTGCGGGCTCTTCTCAACCGCCGCTCCTCACTGGACTGGTGGCGAGGCCGACGCGTGCAGCCGGCCGCCAAGGCCCAGGAAAACCGCCAGTCCCTCATCGATGGCAGCCATCTCTTCCTGAGGAAGCTCGCCAAATACGCGCCGGACGCGCCGCTTGTCGATGGATCGCAGATGGTCGATCAGTGCGAAGGACTTCTTCGCAAGGCCGCTCTGGCCTGGCGCGAGGCGCGGATAGAGCAGTCCCTCTCCCGGAGTCCCTGTTACCGGCACTACGCACACCAGCGGGAATCGCTGGTCGCTGATGACCTCCGGATCGCTCACCACGACGCAGGGCCTCACCCCATGCTGCTCGTGACCCAAGGTGGGGTCGAGTTCCACCACGATAACTGCGCCTCGGCCGAGCTTCACTCGCGCCCCTCCACCCAGCCCTCGCCGGAGACCCACCGAACCGGCTTGCCACCGCTGCTATCGACCAGTGTCTCGGTATCTTCCTCGGGCAAGCCGCGCGTCCATTCCTCAAGTCCCTGCTCGGCGAGCTCGGCGCTTTCGGGGTGTGGGTTATGCAGGGATCGACGAAGCTCCGCCCGGCGGCGGCGATCAAGTTCGTTGCGGATGGCCTCCGCGACGAACTTGCTGCGGTTCTTCTCGCGCCGGTCGATGTCCCTTACAAGGTCATTGGGTAGGGTGACGGTCACTCGATCAACGCTCGACATCTCATACTCCTAGTATGATCATACTCCCGCCGGTGCTTCGACGCAGGACCCAAAGCCGGCGGCTACGAACCAGAAGCAAAAGACGTTCCGGATGTGGATAGGGAAGCGGGCGAAAGAGCACCGCGTTCACCACGCTGAGTACGCCGGTGCAGGCCCCAATCCCGAGTGCCAGCGTCAGCACCGCCACGGCGGTGAAGCCTGGGTTCTTTCGCAGCATGCGCAGCGCGAAGCGGACATCCCGCGCCAATTCCTCGACCGCCCGCCACCCCCACATCTCGCGGCTGGTTTCCTTCAGCAGGGTCGCATTGCCGAACTGGCGCTGGGCGGCGTAGCGGGCTTCGTTGGGGGGCATGCCGTTCTCGCGGTTCTCTTCGGCCGACATATCCAGGTGCGCCAGCATCTCCTCCTCGAGCTCCCGCTCCAGCTTCTCGCGTTGAAAAAGGAGGCGTAGCCTCCGGAGAAGCTCACTCATAACGCAATGCCTCCAGGGGATCGATGTTGGTCGCCCGGCGGGCGGGGAGGTACGAGGCTGCGAGGACGGCGCCGAGCAGGACGAGCGCCGCCACGACAATTGTGGTGAGGTCGGCCGGGGCAAGGCCGAATAGCATCGGGGCGATAGAACGGGTGGCCACGAGCGACGCCGGCACACCAGCCGCCAGACCCAGGCAGAACAGCAAGAGCGACTCCCGCAACACCAGCCAGTGAACATTGCCGCGCGAAGCGCCAAGAGCTGTCCGAATGCCGATCTCCCTGGTACGCCGTGCTACGCCATATGCGAGCACGCCGTAGAGGCCGATGCTGGCGACGAGCAGGGCCAGAATTCCGAAGCCGCTCGAAACCTGCGCCACCAGCCGCTCGGTGAGCAGCGTGCGGTCCACCACCTCGCGGAACGGCGCCACGTCTTTGACCGTGAGCCGCGCATCGGCATCCTGTGCGGCACGTAGCAAACCTGCCGCGAGAGCATTCAGGTCGCCCGTGCTTCGCACGGCAAATGCGGCGGTGGGGATCCCTCGCTGGCGGGCCGAGCGATAGTACATACTGGGTGATTTTTCGCGAAGGGTCGTCAACTTCGTGTTTTTCACCACGCCGACAATTTCAATCGAGCCGCTCGATGCGGGACCATCGATGCCAAAATGCCGGCCGAGCGGGTCCTTTCCGGGAAAGAACTGACCGGCGAACGCTTCATTCACGATGGCAACTTGGGGCGAGTTGGCGTCATCCCCATCCGTGAAGTCCCGGCCTCGCAGGACGGGTGTGCCCATGGCGGTGAAGAAGTCCGGTGAGACACGCATCTCAAACGTCTCGGGATACTCGTTTGGCTTGGCGCTCTGGCCTTCGGCATCGACGTTTAAGTTGATGCCGAAGCCGGACAGAAGCCCTGTGTGGCTGTATGCGGCCGCAGTGACTCCTGGCAGGGAGGCCGCTCTCTCGCGGAGAAGTTCGAGTCGCTCGGCCCATTGCGCGCGAGTATAGGTTCTCGGCTGCTGTACCGTGGCCGTCACCACGTGCTCCGGATCGAAGCCTGAGTCGAGCTGCCGCAAATTTCGCAGGCTGCGCACGAACAAGCCGGCCGTGACCAGCAGCAGAGTACACATGGCGACCTCGCAGATCACCAAGCCGCGGCTCAGCCAGCCTCCAGCCCCATGTCCTCCCGGAACAGAGTGTGTCATCCGGGTGGTGAGGGGCACACGGCTGGCGCGCCAGGCCGGCGCTAAGCCGAACAGCAAACAGGTCACGAATGTGAGTGCGGCAGTGAATCCCAGGAGATGCGCATCGGGATGGAGCCGGAGATCGGCGAGTGCGGGCGCCGCGTCCGGCGGCAGGAACCGGAGCAGCGCTCCACTAATCCAGTACGCGACTGGCAACGCCAATGCGCCGCCTAATCCTGCTACAACCAGACTCTCGGTCAGCAACTGCTTCACGAGCCGGCCCCATTGGGCCCCAATCGCCAATCGGAGGGTGACCTCACGCCTGCGGAATGTTGCTCGTGCCAGCATGAGGCTCGCCAGATTTGCGCAGGCAACCACGAGTACGAGCCCTGCCATCAGTTGAAGTGCGAGCAGCGGACGGTACAGACGTCCGCGCAGCGACGAGAAGCCGTTGCCGCCTTGCACGGCGTCTATGCGCCGGCCGAGAATGGAGCCGACCTCGGCAGCGGCCAGCGCGCCCGTGGCATCAGGCCGCAACCGGCCCACAGGGATCAGCCACCGCCCCCTGGTCCATAGCATCGATCCGGCGGGCATGCTCTGATCGAAGGGAACCCATATATCGCAGGGTGCGTCTTTTATCACCCCTCGGAAACCGGGGGGCGTAACGCCGGCAACGGTGAAATCCCGTTTCATGTAACGGAAACTGGACCCCAATGCAGCGGGACTGGCGGCATAGTGCCGGCGCCAATACGTCTCGCTGATAACGGCGATCGCGCCCTCCGCCGTCTTGACTTCCGGAGCTCGGAAGAACCGGCCACGCCATGGGTGTACACCGAGCACGTCGAAGTAAGCGCCCGAGACCGCCTGCACTGCCGCCTCACGCTCTTCGCCTCGCTCCTCGATCGACTGGCTGCTTTGGACTGCGGTCGCGGCCACTCCCTGGAACAGGTGCGCCCGGGTGCGGATCAGTTCGAACATGGGAAAAGTAATCTGATTCGATTCCCCGTCGACGAGACGCACGAGGCGTTGAGGCTCTGCCACCGGCAGCAGTCTCAGAATCAGAGCGTCCAGAAGGCTGAAAATCGCTGCGTTAGCGCCTATGCCGAGCGCGAGCGTTGCCACGACCACTGCTGTCCAGCCGCGGTTCTTGTTCAACATGCGCAGCGCGAAGCGGACATCCCGCGCCAATTCCTCGACCGCCCGCCACCCCCACATCTCGCGGCTCGTTTCCTGGAGCAGGGTCGGGTTCCCGAACCGGCGCTGCGCGGCGTAGCGGGCCTCGTCCGGGCGCATGCCGTTCTCGCGCTGCTCCTCGGCCGACATCTCCAGGTGCGCCCGCATCTCCTCTTCGAGGTCACGGTCGAGCCGGTCGCGGTGAAATAGGGTTAAGAGCCTCCGCCAGAATGCGCGCATCTATCCCTCCGCCGGCCGGATAACGCGCGAAATGGCGCCCATCACCCGGTTGAACTCCGAGACCTCGGCCGTCAAACGCTTCCGGCCGGCGGCCGTCAGCCGGTAGAAACGCGCGCGGCGGTTCGTCTCCGTCACAGCCCACTCAGCATCCACCCAACCTTTGATCAGCATGCGTTGAAGGGCTGGGTAGAGGGAGCCTTCCTCCACTTGTAGGATTTCCTCCGAGGTGCGGCGGATATGCAACGCGATGCCGTAGCCGTGCAGGCGGCCGTGCAGAGCGAGCGTTTTCAAAATCAGCATGTCCAGAGTTCCGGGCGGAATCTCGGTCCGTGATCGTTCCGTGTTTCTATCCATAGCAATTCTATGGGTAGATTATCCCACGATAGGACGCGTGTCAAGGGGAAAATGCAAAACGGGTTCGGATGATTTCAAGCGGCTTGATGTTGACGAATCAAGTAGGAATTCATACCATTAAGGTATGAAGACCATCGTTTCGGAGAAAGGCCAAGTCACCATCCCAAAGGTGTTGCGGGATCGCCTCGGTCTTGCGCCCGGGCAAGTTCTCGATTTCCGGGAACGCAAGGGGCGCTTGATCGCGGAGAAGTTGCCTCTTCAGGATAGTGTTGCGAGCGTCTACGGAATCCTCCAGCTCGGCCGCAGCACGGATAGCGTGATGAAGGAACTTCGCGGCGGGAGTGGCCCGCAATGATCACTGCCGTCGACACCAATGTCCTGCTCGACGTCTTCGGGGCAGATCCCGAGTTCGGGCAACGCTCCGCCGCGGCGTTGCGCGCCTGCCTGCGGGAAGGGCGTTTGGTGGCCTGCGAAGTGGTGTGGGCGGAAACGGCTAGTTTTTTCCCGTCACCAGCCGCAGCACGAGGCCCCATGGAGCGGCTGGAAGTCGGATTCAGCCCGCTCGACGTGGAGGCGGCGCTGGCGGCCAGCGGGGCTTGGCGGGAGCACCGATCCAAGGGGGGACGCAGAGAGCGGGTGGCGGCAGATTTCCTCATCGGCGCTCACGCACAACTGCACGCCGACCGGCTCCTGACACGGGACCGCGGCTTCTACCGCGCCTGCTTCTCGGGTTTGAAGATCCTCGATCCAGCCGCGGCGGCCCGGTAGGGGAAGATTCGCGGCGCGCTCCACTATCAGCTTTGGAATCAGTCCTATCCGTGTCCAGCCGGGTTCATCCGTGGCCAATGACCGCCAGTATCTCAGGTTCAAGTCCTGGAACCCGTTCACAAGCATCTTGTCATTGATTCCAAACGATTTACAGGCATCTCTCGCCCTGTGCCAGTGTACACTGTGTATGGGGGTCCAGTGTCTTCTGGACGGCGTACAATCTCGTCAAGAGCCAGTGGATCTCGCTTTCGGGGGCCAGCCGCCCCTCGATCAAGCGCTGAATCCGCCCGAAAACAGAAAAACCGAAAACAGACCCATTTTCTACTCCCAAACCGAACAAAGAAAACCACTTGACCCCATGACATACGAATCCACCCCCGGACACCCGGCGGCACCCGCAACCTGGCGAGGCAGACGCATCTCCTTCACTGCGGTCGCGCTGAAACCGAAACTCCCGCGCTTGCATTTCATTTCCGATTGCGCTACTCTCGGTCCGTGGAGCCGTCGGCGACAGCATTTGTTCAACCCACTCGCGAGGCACTCCCTGCGCGCCCGCACGTCCTCCCTTCCATTTCTTCTGTCCCTGTAATCGCTATTATCTTGGGGGTCACCGTAGGCGGCCCCGCCTGAGTAGGCCCTGAGGAGTTTCAAAAGGGCCACTGGCGGGGCAGAAAGCCTCAGCCGGTGGCCTTTTTTGCTATTGGGCCACGTTACGGCCGGCCCTGAAGCAAATGATCTAGGAGAGAGCAGGCTATGTCGAATTTGATGAGCGGCGCAAGAATGCTGCTGGAATGTTTGACTCGGGAAGGCGCCGAGTGCATTTTCGGTTACCCGGGCGGTGTCACACTGCCTTTGTATGACGCCCTGTATGAGCACGCCATCCGGCACGTACTGGTAAGGCACGAGGAAAACGCTTGCTTCGCCGCACAGGGCTACGCCATGAGTACGGGCAAGGTGGGCGTCTGCTGCGCCACCTCCGGTCCGGGCGCCACCAACCTGATCACCGGCTTGGTCAATGCTTTGTTGGACTCCACGCCCATCGTCGCCATCACCGGCCAGGTCACCACCAAGCTGATTGGAAGCGACGCCTTCCAGGAGGCCGACACCTTCGGTATTTCGCGTTCCTGCACGAAGCACAACTACCTGGTCAAGAACCTGGCGGATCTTCCTCAGATTGTGCATGAGGCGTTCTACATCGCTTCGTCGGGCCGTCCGGGGCCGGTTCTTGTCGACATCCCCAAAGACGTCTTTCAGGGGCAGGCCCGCTATACGCCCATCTCCGCGATCCACTTGCCTGGCTACAAGGTTTACACCGAAGGTCACACCGGCCAGATTCGCCGCGCGGCGCAGATGATCTCGGAGGCCGAGCGGCCCCTGGTCTATGCCGGCGGGGGCATCATCGCTTCGGGGGCCGCCGCCGAGTTGCAGTCGCTCGTCGAACAGGCCGACCTCCCCGCCGTCTGCACCATCATGGGCCTGGGCGCCTTGCCTTCCGAGCATCCCAACTTCATCAGCATGCCCGGCATGCACGGAAGTTACGCCGCCAACATGGCCCTCACGCACGCGGATCTGTTAATCGCCTTAGGCGTGCGCTTCGACGACCGCGTCACCGGCCGCCTCTCCGCTTTCGCGCCTCACGCCAAGGTGATCCACGTCGACATCGATCCGGCCGAGATCGGCAAGAATCGCATCCCCGACCTGCCCATCGTCGGCGACGCCCGGCGCGTTATTCAGAAACTGAATAAGTTCCTGGCGGAGACCGACCCAGCCATCGCTGAGAGCAATTCGGCCGCCCGCAAGGCTTGGTGGCGCCAGGTCCGGCAGTGGATGGAAGAGCATCCTTTGACCCCCGCGGTTTCCTCATCGGAGATCAAGCCCCAGAGCGTGATGCTCGAGATCGACCGCCTTTCGGGCGGCCAGGCCATTGTGGCCTCCGATGTGGGTCAGCACCAGATGTGGGCCGCTCAGTTCATCCGCTTCAATGAGCCCCGCCTGTGGCTGAACTCGGGAGGCCTCGGCTCCATGGGTTTCGGCCTGCCGGCCGCCATTGGCGCGCAGGTCGCGCGCCCCGACAAGCTGGTTTTCGCGATCGTTGGCGATGGTGGTTTCCAGATGTCCATCCCGGAGCTCGCGGTTCTCACCAATTACGGGTTGCCCGTCAAGATCGTCGTGGTGAACAACGGCTACCTGGGGATGGTGCGGCAGTGGCAGGAGCTCTTCTTCAACAACCGGCTCAGCTCGGTACAACTGGACACCTTCCCGGATGCGGAGAAACTGGCCGGCGCCTACGGGATCAAGGGCCGGACCATCGAGCATCCGCACGAGCTCGCTTCGGCCCTGCGTGCAGCCGTCGACGAACCGGGACCCTATCTGCTCAATATCCGGGTGTCGCCGACGGAGAACGTTTACCCCATGGTGCCCGCGGGCAGCGCCATCAACGAGATGGTGCTGGGCCCGCCCCAGGCCGTGGCCGTGCCAAAGTAAGAGGAGGATCGAACCGGCATGTTACAGGTCATTTCACTGCTGCTTGAGAACAAGCCCGGAGCGCTGATGCGCGTCACCGGCGTGCTCACCGCCCGGGGATATAATATCGAGAGCCTTACGGTCGCCCGTACTCTCGACCCCGCGCTTTCCCGCATGACCATTACGGTCGACGTCGATGCGAGCCTCCGCGGCCTGGTCATCAAGCAGATGAACAAGCTCATCAACGTGGTCCAGGACAACGACCTGACCGACAGCCGCGCCGTCGTCCGTGAGATGGTCCTGATCCGGATCCACGCCCAGATGGACAAGCGCACCGCTATTCTGAAGGAAGCGGAAATTTTTGGCGCCCGGGTCATCGACTCTTCCGTCGAGGGTTTCGCCATCGAGGCCACCGGCGACCCGGAAAAGCTCGACGAATTCATCGATGTCATGCAGAGTTACGGCGAATTTGAGGTAACCCGCTCCGGCCGGGTCGCCATGTCGCTGGAGGCCCAGAAGCTCAAGGTCTCGCCTCCCGTTCCCACCCGCAACAAAACTGAAAAACTTGAACAGAAGAATGGAGTCATCAATGGCTAATCGCTACTACGAGAAAGATGGAGATCTGTCCAACCTGAAAGGCCGCACCGTTGCCATTATCGGCTACGGCAGCCAGGGCCACGCGCATGCTCTCAATCTGAGGGACTCGGGCGTCCAGGTGGTCGTTTCGGAATTGCCGGGGCCCAACTGGGCCAAGGCGGAGGCCGCCGGCTTGCGCGTCCTGGAGGCTTCCGAGGCCGCCAAGGCCGCCGATATCCTCATGATCCTGGTCGCCGATCATCACCAGGCCGACCTCTACAAGAAATCCATCGCCCCCCACATGAGCCCGGGCAAAACCCTCATGTTCGCGCATGGTTTCAATATCCACTTCGGTCAGATTGTGCCGCCCGCGGACGTCGACGTGTCCATGATCGCCCCCAAGGCGCCGGGCCACCGCGTGCGTGAGCTTTTCACCGAGGGCGTGGGAGTCCCCGCGCTCGTCGCCGTTCACCAGAACCCATCCGGAAAGGCGCTCGAAACGGCCCTCGCCTACGCGCTTGCCCTGGGCTGCCTGAAGGCCGGCGTGATCGAGACCAGTTTCCGCGAAGAGACCGAAAGCGACCTCTTCGGCGAGCAGGCGGTTCTCTGCGGCGGCGCCAGCGAGATGATTCGCGCCGGATTCGAGACTCTCGTCGAAGCCGGTTACGCCCCCGAAATTGCCTACTTCGAGTGTCTCCACGAATTGAAGCTTATCGTGGATCTGATCCAGGAGGGCGGCTTGGCCTATATGCGCTTCTCCGTTTCGGACACGGCCGAGTACGGCGATTACACCCGCGGTCCGCGCATCATCAACGAGCAGACTCGCAAAGAGATGCGCAAGATCCTCGCTGAAATCCAGTCCGGCCAGTTCGCCAAGGAATGGATCGACGAGAACAAGAGCGGCCGGAAGAAGTTCCTCGCCATGCGCGAAGCGGCGCGCCACCAGCCTGTCGAGGATGTCGGCCGCGAGCTGCGCGCTATGATGCCGTTTTTGAAAAAGAAGAAGGAAGCCGGCGTACCGGAAGATCAGCCGTCCGCGGCCCAATCCAAGTAGCCTGCGAATCAGAGCATGAAGATATTTACCCTGGATACAACCCTACGAGACGGCACGCAAGGCGAGGCCGTCTCCTTCACGGTGGATGATAAGCTGGTCATCGCCCAGAAGCTGGATGAACTGGGCATAGACTACGTCGAAGGCGGTTGGCCGGGCTCGAATCCCAGGGACAAAGAATTCTTCTCCCGCGCGCGGGACCTCACGCTCAAGCATGCCCGGCTGACCGCCTTCGGCTCCACCCGCTTTGCCAAGAACCCCGTCGATCAAGACCCCAACGTCCGCGCCTTGCTCGAAGCGGGGACTCCTGTCATTTCCATCTTCGGCAAGACCTGGGACCTCCACACTGAGCGCGCCCTCGGGATCACCGAGGAAGAGAACCTCGTGCTCATTTCCGAAACCGTCCAGCGGCTTAAGGATCATGGCAAAGAGGTCATCTTCGACGCCGAGCACTTCTTTGACGGCTACCGCTCCAGTCCGGCTTTCGCCCTCCGCGCGCTGGAGGCCGCCAAGACGGCCGGCGCCGATGTGCTTTGTCTGTGCGACACCAACGGCGGTACGCTCACAAACCAGCTCGCCGAAATTGTCGCGGAGGTCCGTAAGCGTTTTGACGGCGTCCTCGGCATCCACTGCCATAACGACTCCGACGTCGCCGTGGCCAACACCATCGCCGCCGTCGAGGCTGGCGCGACCCACGTCCAGGGCTGCTTCAACGGCTATGGAGAACGTTGCGGAAACGCCAACCTCTGCTCCGTCATCGCCAATCTCGAGCTGAAACTGAACCACACCGTCATCGGTCGCGAGAATCTTGCCAACCTCTCCGCGACCGCTCGCTTCATCGCGGAACTCGCCAATCTCCCGCTGCATACCGAGCAGCCCTACGTCGGCCACAGCGCGTTCGCTCACAAGGGCGGCATCCACGTCAGCGCGGTCTTGAAGGATTCCGCGACCTACGAGCACATTCCTCCCGAGACCGTCGGCAACCGCCAGCGGGTCTTGCTCAGCGACCTCTCCGGCCGGGCCAACATCCTCTACAAGCTCAAGCAGCATGGCATTGCCGACCGGCTCAGCGAAGAAGCCCGCCGCGAACTCCTCGAACGGATCAAGCACCTCGAATTCCAGGGCTACGAACTGGAGGCCGCCGAAGGTACTTTCGAGCTGCTGGTTCGCGAAGCCCTGCACCCGGGCCTGCATTTCTTCGATTTGGTCGACTTCGATGTATCCACGAAGATGACCGGATCCAAGGGCTCTAAGTCCACCGCCGCCGTCACCGTGAAGATCCAGGACGGCGTGCATTCAGCGACCGCCAGCGGTAACGGTCCCGTCAATGCGCTGGACGTCTGCCTGCGGCAGTGTCTTTCTTCGCGCTACCCGTCCATCTCGGATGTCCGCCTGCTCGATTATAAAGTCCGCGTCCTCGAGCCTAAGAAGGGTACAGCCGCCAAGGTGCGTGTTCTCATTGAGTGGTCGGACCACCGCCGCAGTTGGTCCACGGTGGGCGTCTCGGAGAATGTGATCGAAGCCAGTTGGCACGCCCTGGTGGACGCCATCCGGCTCGAATTGATGCGCCTCGTCGAAAAGGATGACACCATTGAGAAGGCTGTCGAGGATTACTGCTGGGGAGTCTAGCTATTGTGTCCTTTGCGCCTTAGCGCCTTTGCGTGAAATATGCGCTTCCTGAGAACCGGCACCCCGCGCGTCTCCCGCGTTCTCTTGGTTGAGAGCGGCTCACGCCCCCTACTGGAAGGCGTGGTCCCCCACCTCCGTAGCATGCTGGAAGAGGGCACTTTCTTCGATTTGGCCACCTGCTACGCGGGTCTGCCCGCCGGTCTCACCGCCGAATCCGTGGTCTACCCCGTTCACGAGTACCGCGGCCGCCACGGGCGGCGGAGGCTCTACCGGATGCTGCGAGCCCGCCGTCCTGAAGTCCTCGTCATGATCTGCTCCGGGGAGCCTATCATGACCAAGTGGAAATGGGCGCTGGCTCTACGCCTGCCCGTCAAGGTACTCGTCGTCAACGAGAACGGCGACTTTTTCTGGTTCGACCGCGCCAATTGGCGGACGGTCCGTCGCTTTGTGCTTTTTCGCGCCGGCCTCAGCGGCGGCGATGCCGTGCGAACCGTCGGCCGCATTTTGGTCTTCCCCCTGACCTTGGCATTTCTTCTGCTTTACGCGGCGTTGATCCATCTCCGCAGAAAGGTCCATGTATGAGAGCGATTCAGGTTCTGGCCCCCGGGGGCCCGGAGCAGTTAAAGTTGGTGGATATCCCCGCGCCGTCTCCGGGCGCGGGCCAGATACTGGTAAAGATTGCTTTTGCCGGTGTGAACTACATTGACACTTACTACCGGACCGGCCTGTATAAGTCGGACTTGCCCATAGACATAGGCATGGAGGCCGCCGGGGTCGTCGAGTCGGTTGGTCCCGACGTGCGCGGCTTCGCCGCGGGCCAGCGGGTGGCGTACTGCATGGCGCGTGGATCGTACGCCGAGTACGCCGTAGTCCCCGCCTCTCAATTGGTCAAGATCCCCGAAGGCCTCGGCCTCGACATCGCCGCCGCGGCCCTGCTGCAGGGCATGACGGCTCACTATCTGACGCACTCCACCTTTTCGTTGAAGGCGGGGGACACGGCCCTGGTGCACGCCGCCGCGGGGGGCGCCGGCCTGCTGGTGGTCCAGATGGCGCGGATGCTTGGCGCCCGCGTCATCGGCACGGTCTCCACGGAGGCGAAAGCCGCCATCGCCCGCCAGGCCGGCGCGAACGAGGTCATCCTCTACAACACGCAGGACTTCGCCGCCGAGGTGAAGCGGCTGACCGGCGGGCGCGGCGTGGATGTCGTTTATGCCTCCGTGGGCGCGGCTACATTCCTGAAGAGCCTGGATTCGTTGCGCCCGCGCGGCATGCTGGTTTCCTTCGGGAACGCCAGCGGTCCGGTCCCCGCCTTCGAGCCCTTGCTGCTCAGCCAGAGAGGCTCGCTCTTCCTTACGCGCCCTACCCTGTTCCACTACACCGCCTCTCCCGAGGAACTTCAGTGGCGCGCCGGCGAAGTTCTGAACTGGATCGTCGCCGGACGTTTGAAGATCAACATCCACCGGACCTACGACTTGGCGGAGGCTCCGCAAGCCCATCTTGACCTCGAGAGCCGCGCGACTTCCGGCAAACTCCTGCTCAAACCGTGACCCACCACTATGACCAACGCCGCCGCCTCGCGGGCGACGCGCTAGCAGCGCCCAAAGTGCGGGCCCTGGTTGTCTCTTCGGCCGCCAACATTCGCTACCTCTCCGGTTTCACGGGCAGCAACGGGCTTATGCTGCTCCTCCCCGAGCGGGTGGTCCTCTTCACGGACCCTCGCTACGAACTGCAGGCTGCCTCTGAGACCGCGGAAAGACCGCTTGCTGACGCGCGCGGCTCTGTAGGAATCCGAGCCGCGACCGTGAGGGAGCGGTCGCATTCTCCCGTCGAGGTCCGCACCGAGCGAGGCTCCCTCCTGCTCGCCGCCGCGAAGTGGATCGGCAACAAGCGCCTCCGCCGCATCGGCTACGAGAAGAACAACATCTCGCACCAGGCGTTCCTCGCGCTGGAAGATGCCTTGCCCGGATCCGCCCGTCTGACCCCGATTGCGAGCCTCGTGGAAACCCTCCGCATGGTCAAGTCGCCGAGCGAGATCGACCTCATCCGCCGCTCCGTCCAGACCAACTCCGAAGCATTCTCGCAAACCCTCGCGCTGGTTCGCCCCGGTGTCACCGAGATCGATTTGGCCGCGGAACTGGAGTACCGCATGCGCCGGCTCGGCGCCGAGAAGCCGGCTTTCGATTCGATCGTCGCCTGCGGCCGCCGCTCCGCTTTTCCGCACGCCAGTCCGACCCGCAACGTGCTGGCGAAGCGCGGCCTGCTCTTGATCGACATGGGTGCGATGCGCGACGGATACGCCAGTGACATGACCCGCATGGCCTTCCTCGGACGGCCCAGCGCCAAGGTCCGGACGCTGTACAAGGCGGTCCTGGAGGCCCAACTCGCCGCCCTCGCCGCGGTTCGGGATGGCGTCACGGCTGAATCCATTGACCGTACCGCCCGGCGAGTCCTGAGAGCCCCCGGTTTGGACCGGGCTTTCGTGCATGCCCCCGGGCACGGCCGGGGGCTGGAGATCCATGAGATGCCGAAACTCGGCAAGGGCGACCAGACACCTCTGAGGGCGGGCATGGCAGTCACCGTCGAGCCTGGCGTATACTTACAGGAGTTAGGCGGAATCCGAATCGAGGACACTGTAGCGGTCACCCGAACCGGCTGCGAGGTTCTCACCGCGACCCCCAAGGAACTGGTAGTCATCTGAGCCGAAAGGCAGCAGCTCATCATCCATGAAAATCGAAGAGATTCGCGAATTGATCGATCTTGTCA
>VFSW01009672.1_pt1 | contig 13733 bp, 11 predicted proteins | sample 5358111 | NCBI WGS metagenome assembly VFSW01 (sample SAMN11554181, study PRJNA540505) | mine drainage metagenome | isolation source: sediment from site ElyBrook_90M | place: USA: Ely Copper Mine, Vershire, VT | collected 2017 | reverse complement strand
CTCGCCGCCGCAAACGTCATCGCGGTCACCGGCCACGGCGGTGCCACACTCGCGTTCGCGGACGTGGTACTACCCGCGAGCGTGCAATACGAGCGCACCGGTACGGTAACCAACTTGGAGGGCCGGGTTACCGCCGTCGCTCCCAAGATCAGTGCACCGGGTTCGGCGTGGTCCGACGTCGCCATCGCGGCGGAACTCGCCTTGGAGTGGGGAGGGGACCTCGGGCTGGGCTCAGTGGAATTGGCGGCCCAGGTTATCGAGGAGACCACCGGCTACGCAGCGCTGTCGGTATTGCAGGACCAGGCCTTCGATGGGGTGGTGATGGGGCTCAACGTCACGCCCGTCGTGCGCCACGCCATGGACCCAATGGCCTTTCCCGGCATTCGTTCGACCAAGACGGTCGGTTTGGCTGACTCGACCGGTGCGACGACATTGTTGGATGCGACGAACAACGTCGTGACGACGGGAGCGACCCAGACCGACGTGGTCATTGGCCAGGTCGATGTGCCGCTCGCCGACGCCTACGCCCTTCGTCTCGTGCTCGCGCGTCGACTCTATGATCGTGGGATCGCGATGCAGGGTTCGCCCGACGTGGCCGCGCTGATCCCCGAAACGACATTGTCGGTACACCCCAGGGACATTGATCACCTGTGACTCGCCAGCGGAGCGCGCGGCATGGTGCGCGCGGCTGGCGCGGACTTCGAGATTGGGGTCCTGACCGATGAGACGGTGCTTCGTGGCACGTGCGTCGCGCCGTTCGGCACCCTGGCCGACGGTGTGAACGTCGTGGCCAAGATGGTCGATATGTCAAGTCCGGTCACTCAATTGCGCTTGGAGACGCGATGAGTTTCGCGTCGGCTGATCCGCTCTTCGCCAACGGTCTCCACGTCTCCCTGGCCGTCCTTCTCATCGTTCTCATCAAGGTGCTCGTCGGCTTCGCCGTACTCATGGGCTCGGTCGTCTTGATGATTTGGTTCGAACGCAAGGCCATCTCGGACATGCAGAGCCGCATCGGTCCCCAGCGTTGGGGGCCCTTCGGCATCTTGCAGACCCTGGCTGACGGACTCAAGCTCTTCGCGAAAGAAGATCTCATGCCGGCCGAGGCGGACCGCTTCGTCTTCAAGTTGGCACCCTACCTGGTCCTGGTGCCCGCACTCATCACCTTCTCGGTCATCCCCCTGGGCGGGACGGTGACGGTGGCGGGACACATCATCCAACTGCAAATTGCTAATCCCCCGATGGGCATCTTGGTGATGTTGGCAATGTCCGGCATCGCGGTGTACGGGATCATGCTCGCAGGCTGGGCCTCAGGCTCGAAATACCCACTCCTCTCCTCGGTGCGCGCGAGTGCGCAGATGATTTCCTACGAGGCGGCGCTCGGCATGACCATCGTCACGGTGGCGCTGGTCACGGGCTCGCTCTCGACCCACGACATCGTCAACAGCCAGGGTGGGGGAATCTGGCACTGGAACTTGATCCGTCTGGGATTCGTTCCTTTCATCGTGTTCGTCATCGCGATCACCGCCGAACTGGGTCGACCACCCTTTGATGTCGTGGAAGCCGAGAGTGAGTTGGTGGGCGGTTTCCACACCGAATACTCATCGATCCGCTTCGCGCTCTTCTTCATGGCCGAGTTCATGAATACGTTGACGATGTCGGCGCTCATCGTCACGCTCTTCCTCGGTGGGCCCGCGGGCTACGTGCCCAACGTCCCCCACCTGCGTTGGGTGTTCCCGATCCTTTGGTTCCTCGTCAAGACCGTCGGCTTCGCCTTCGGTTACATCTGGTTCCGCGCGGCCCTTCCACGATTTCGCTACGACCAAGTGATGGAACTTGGTTGGAAGCGTCTCATCCCGTTGTCCCTGGGTTGGATGCTGATCGTGGCGGGGTTCCTCGTCAAGCCGGCTGACGGATTCGCCATGGCGGCTGTCGTGATTCTCGCGTGGACCCTGTTGAGCCGAGCTTTCGAACTGGGGGCGGACCGCGCGAGTGGCGTCGGGGCGTTGATGCCGATTGTGGGAGAACGTCCTCTACCGGGTGAGGTCATCCGCGCAGTGAGTGACGCGTTGGACGAAGACGAGGGGGAATGATGGCCGGGTGGACTGACTTCTTCGGTGGCTTCAAATTGACGCTGGCCCACATTGGAAAGCCGCGCGTCACCAATTCCTATCCCAAGATCAAGCGGCCCAAGCAACCGCGTCAGCACGGTCGACACGTACTGAATCGTTACGAAGACGGCATGGAGAAGTGCATCGGCTGCGAATTGTGCGCCGGTGTCTGCCCCGTCAACTGCATCTACGTGCGTGGCCTCGATAACCCCCTGGACCACCCCGTCTCACCGGGTGAGCGCTACGGCTACATCTACGAGATCAATTACTTACGCTGCATCCATTGCGACCTATGCGTCGAAGCGTGCCCCACTCAAGCGATCACCGAATCTAAGATGTTCGAATTCTCCTTCACCAACCGCGCCGATGCGATCTACACCAAAGCGCAATTGCTGGTGGACGACGAAGGATTCCCGCAGCGCCTGCCCTGGGAAGACTGGCGACCGGGCGAGGCCGCCATGACGGGCGGTTGGATGCGCGCGACGTCTCCCTCGGGTGACGCGAACTTTGAAGGCGTGACGCAGTGGAGTGGCGACCTCGGGGTCGGCGTCCGCGCCGCCGAAGCCGGTCAGTCCGATATCCGTGATGATGAAGCGACGGGTTCCAAGCAGATCCGAGAGGTGTTCTCTCGTCACCTCGAGCCCGACGACGTCCCCCTCGACCAGCGGGGACTGCAAGGACTCGTGAAGACCCTCGAAGAGCGTCGGCCCCGTCGCCGTATCAAGGGGGAGAGTTGATGTTGGCTACCACGTACGCCATCCCCGACCTCCTCGTCTTCGCGACGTCCACCCTCTTGATCCTGGTGGGCGCCGTGGGCGTCATCGCGATGAAGAACCCGGTGCATTCGGCGTTGAGCCTCATTATGAGTCTGCTCGGTGTGGCGGTGGCCTTCCTCGAGCAGAGCGCTGACTTCCTCGCGGCCGTGGAGGTCATTGTCTACGCGGGTGCCATCGTGGTCCTGTTCTTGTTCGTCATCATGTTCCTCGGCGTGGACAAATCCAAGCATTCTCACGTCGAACCCCTGGTTGGCCAGCGATGGTTCGCGGGGTTGGGCGTGGCCATCACGGTGGCGGGCGTGATCTTCTTGATGGCGAATTCGCACTGGGTGAGTGGCGTCACGTCCGTCTCGACCGGTGGCGCGGCCCTAGCGTCGGGTTCCGGGAACGTCACACAATTGGGCGACTCGGTCTTCACCACCTACCTCCTGGCGTTCGAGGCGACCGCCGGACTACTCATCATTGCGGTGATCGGCGCAGTGCTCTTGGCGCGACGCGAACGCACCGCCGAGGCTGACGAAGTAGACGAGGCCGCCGAGTACGTGGCGGTCGTAGTTGATGAGTGGGCGTCGGACGAGACCGAGGAGGTGGAGTCGTGACCATTCCCGCTTCGTGGTACCTGATACTGGCGGCTGTACTTTTCGGTATCGGCGCGTTCGGCGTCTTGACCAGGCGTAGTGCACTGATCATGTTCATGTGCATTGAACTCATGCTCAATGCTGTCAATCTCACCTTTGTGACCTTCGCGCGGACGATGAGCGACATCGGAGGTCAGACCTCAGTGTTCTTCATCATGGTGGTCGCGGCCGCCGAGGTGACGGTAGGACTCGGCATCGTGGTGGCGATCTTCCGCCGTCGGGCTTCGACTTCGGTCGACGAACTCTCGGAACTGCAGGGCTGATGTCGCATCTCGCACCACTTATCATGATCTTGCCCCTGGCTGGCTTTCTCTTCGTACTCGTGAACGGACGTTCGCTGAGCAACAAGGTCGTGGGGCTGATCGGGACCAGCGTGGTGGGACTGAGTTTCGTCGCGAGCGTGATCTCCTTCGTGTTGCTACTACACGATCACTCGCGCGAGGTGACGGTCAATCTGTTCACATGGATCTCGGTCGATACGTTGCACGTGCCCGCGGCCATTCTGGTCGATCCCCTGTCGATCACCATGTCGCTCTTTGTGACGGGCATCTCAACTTTGATCCATTGGTATTCCACTGCGTACATGGAAGGTGAGGAGGATTTTCGCAAGTTCTTCTTGTACTTGAACCTATTCGTCTTCTCGATGCTGACCCTCGTGCTCGCTAATAACCTCGTGCTCACCTTCGTGGGCTGGGAAGGCGTGGGCGTGTGCTCCTACTGGCTGGTGAGCTACTACTTCGACCGCGACGCCGCGGCGTCGGCTGGCAAGAAGGCCTTCATCTACAACCGCGTTGGAGACCTGGGCCTAATGGCCGCAATGTTCTTACTCTTCCTGCACACGCACACGCTGACCTACCTCGGGATATTCTCCTCCACCTCGTTGCTCTCACCAACCATCGCCACACTGGTGGTGCTCGCTCTCCTGCTCGCCGCGACGGGTAAGAGTGCGCAGATCCCCCTCTTCAACTGGCTCCCTGACGCCATGGAGGGCCCGACGCCGGTCTCGGCGCTGATCCACGCCGCCACGATGGTGACCGCCGGTGTCTACCTGCTGGTGCGCATGTCGCCGGTCCTAGCGCTCTCGTCATCGGGGCGCATGACCATTGCGATCATCGGTGGGGTGACCGCATTCGTCGCGGCCACGATCGCCACCGCACAAAAGGACATCAAGAAGGTGTTGGCCTTCTCCACGGTCTCTCAGATTGGTTACATGGTGATGGCCGTCGGCGTCGGTGCCTACGGTGCAGCGATCTTCTTAATGGTCAGTCACGCCTTCTTCAAGGCACTTCTGTTCCTCGGCTCGGGTTCAGTCATCCACTCCCTCGGGGGTGAGCAGGACATGCGAAAGATGGGTGGTCTAGCCAAGTGGCTGCCCCTCACGTTCCCGACCTTCTTGATTGGTTGGTTAACGATTTCGGGTGTGCCGCCCTTCGCCGGATTCTGGTCCAAGGGCGACGTCTTGACCAACGTGTTCGTTCACAACAAACCTCTTTGGGTACTAGGGATCGTGACGGCGATTCTGACCGCCTATTACATGAGCCGACTCTTCATACTCACCTTTCGCGGTTCCGAGCGGTTCCGCGAAGTGACACATCAGCATGACCCCCACGAGTCGCCGGTGGCCATGACCGCCCCGTTGTTGATCCTCGCGACGCTTAGTGCGTTCGGCGGGGCATTGGACCTACCGTGGGCGCACGGTTTCTCCTTGACGCACTTCCTTTCACCCACGTTCGGGTACGTGGCGCCCAGCGCCGCGCAGAGCACGATGATGCAGACGGGCCTCGCTCTCGTCGACGTGGCCGCCGCCGTGATCGGCCTCTTCGCCGCCTTCACCATCTGGCGCAACACCGTGGAGTCCGCTACGTATGAGAAAGCGTTCTTCGAGCACGTGTGGCGCTGGGACGATGCCTACGACGCGACGATTGGTCGGCCACTCGAGCACGTGGCTCATTTCTCCAACGACGTCGTCGAAGACCGTGTCATTGATGGTGCGGTCGAGGGTCTCGGAGGTTCGGTGCGACGCAGTGGCGAAGGAATTCGTAAACTTCAAGCGGGCATGGTGCGTCAATACGCCTTGGCGATGGTGCTCGGTGCGACGGTCATCGTTGTCTACCTGGTGGGACGGGTGAGGTAGTCATGCACTCTTCACTATGGCTCAGCGCGCTCATCGTGCTGCCCCTGATCGGCGCGCTCATGGCGATGTTGGTGCGCAAGACGCCCGGTGCTTCGTACGCCCTGGCCGTCGGCGTCAGTGTTATCGAAGTGGTGCTGTCTTTCGTGGTGGCGGTTCTCTACAAGAGCAACATCGCTGGCGCCCAGGGCTTCGATTTCGTTTCTCGTCATGTCGTCTCAGCTCCGTTGGGACTGGCCTACGACGTCGCCCTTGACGGACTGAGTCTGTTGATGGTGGTATTGACCGCGTTCGTGCTGCTGCTGTCGCTGCTCGGGGGGCGCGACAAGCGCCGCGAGCCGGCATTCGTGTCGTGGTTGTTGATCCTCACCGGACTCACCATGGGTTCCTTCGTCGCGCACGACGTCCTTGAGTTCTTCGTGTTCTTCGAACTCACGCTGGTGCCGTGTTACTTCATCATCTCGGGCTGGGGCGGCGCCGAACGTGCGCGAGCCGCCCTGAAGTTTTTCTTGTACACCTTCACCGCTTCGGCGTTCTTGCTGATCGGCATCTTGTACATGGGATTCGCCTACCAGCACCAGCACCCCACCTTGGCGCTGAGCTTCGCCTATGGGGCACTGGCCGCCACCACGATGTCGCACGCGACCGCCGTTTGGCTGTTCGTCGCTTTCGCGTTGGCCTTCGGGGCCAAGGCCCCGATCTGGCCGCTGCACACGTGGTCGCCGCTGACGTACGCCGAAGCGCCGACCGCGGGATCTATTGAACTCTCGGCTCTCCTCGCCAAACTCGGCAGTTACGGACTGTTGCGCTTCGCCGTGGGACTGTTGCCGATGGCGCAGGTGAGCGTGCGACCCTACGTCATGACCTTGGCGGTCATCGGCATTTTGTACGGCTCGACTCTGGCGTGCGTCGCCAAGGACCTTAAGCGTTTCGTGGCGTACTCCTCACTGGCGCAAATGAGTTTCATCGCCCTCGGCGTCATGTCGGGCTCGACCATCGGTGTCACGGGCGCGGTGCTGTTGATGTTCAACCACGGCATCATCACCATTGGCTTCTTCCTCATCATCGGCTTCCTCGAGCGCCGACGCGCGAGCATCCAGATCGCCGACTTCTCCGGTCTCCAGGGCCCGGCCCCCGTGCTCGCGGGGTTCTTCACCGTCGCCATGCTCGCGAGCATTGGTCTGCCGGGACTGTCGGGCTTCATCTCGGAATACCTGATCTTGATCGGGACCTTCACCACCCACGCGTGGTGGAGCGTGGTCGCCTCTTTGGGCGTGCTCGCCTCGGCCGTCTATCTGCTCTGGGCATACCAGCGTGTGTTCCACGGTCGTGCCGAGGGGGCGAATGCGGAGTTCGTTGATGCGTCCGCCAGCGAGCGCTGGGTCCTGGTGCCCGTGGTCGTCTTAATCGTGGTGCTTGGTGTCTTTCCTAAGCCGGTATTGGACCGCATCACCCCCTCGGTGCACACTTTCGTCACCCAGGTTGCCGCTGCGAGTGTGACCAAGTGAACACCCTGACGATTCCCTCGATTCACTACTTGACCATCCTGCCGGTCTTGATCTTCTTCGGCTCGTCCCTGCTACTGCTGGTCGTCTCGGCGATGTGGCGGCGTTCGGTGCCGCTGGTGTTCTCGACGTCGCTCACGGTCCTCACTGCCGCAGCGGTCTTGGTGGCGACCTACTTCCAGTGGCGAGGGCTTGACAAGGGTGGGGCGTCGACGACGGTCGCGCACGCCGTCGTGCTCGACGGATTCTCGGTCGTCGCCACGGCCGCGATTGCGCTGTCGGTGGGCCTGGCGGCGTTGGTGGCGCACGACTGGGCGCTGCGCGAGAACGTGCGCGGACCCGAGTACCAGATCTTGGCGATGGCTTCGAGTGCCGGTGCGGTATTGATGACGCAGGCCAACGACTTGATCGTCATCTTCCTCGGACTCGAGATTCTGTCGTTGGGCCTCTACGTCCTCGTCGCCCTCGATCGTCGCAAGACCGAGTCGGCCGAGGCCTCGTTGAAGTACTTCATCCTGGGCGGCTTCGCCTCGGCCATCTTCATCTACGGCGCGGCCCTGCTCTACGGGGCGACGGGTTCGACGAACCTCACGACGATTTCGTACTTCCTCGGCTCCAACGTGCTGTTGAAGCCCGGTCTCTTGGTGGTCGGTGGGGCCCTGCTATTGGTGGGCTTCGCCTTCAAGGTGGCCGCCGTGCCCTTCCACATGTGGTCGCCCGACGTCTACGAGGGTGCCCCTACCCCGGTGACTGGATTCATGGCCTCGATCGTCAAAGTCGGCGCCTTCGCGGCGCTGGTGCGCGTCATGATTTCGGGTCTCGGCACGCAGTTGGGAACCTGGCGGCCTATTTTGTGGGTATTGATCGTGCTCACGACCGTCGTGGGCGCGACACTCGCGATACCCCAGCGCAACGCGAAGCGTCTGCTGGCGTACTCTTCCATCAACCACGCTGGTTTTATCCTGATCGGCGTATGGGCCGGCACCGCACGTGGTTCAGCCGCACTGCTGTTCTACCTGGCGACCTACGCGCCCACGGTGGTGGCTACCTTCGCCATCGTGACCGTCATGGGCGGTCTGGGCGATGAGCGGCACTCGCTCGAGTCCTATCGTGGTCTTGCCCGTCGCCAGCCGTGGCTGGGTGCTTCCCTCGCGGTGCTGCTGCTCTCCCAACTCGGCGCACCGCTCACCGCGGGCTTCTACGCCAAGTACTCGGTGCTGGCCGCCGCCGTGGACGCCGGCGGATCGGTACTGGCGTTTATCGCCCTGCTGAGCGCGGCAATTGCCGCGTCGTTCTATCTACGATGGGCCGTGGTGCTCTACGCCGAACCCGACGAAGAACTCGACGCCGCGCGCGTGGTCGTCCCGCGAGGCACCGTGTTGGCCATTGGGGTAGGGGTGGTCTTGACGTTGCTCTTGGGCGTATGGCCGGGTCCCCTGGTGACCCTGGCGCAACACGCCACCGTCTACTTCCTCCCGTGAGCCGTGTCGCGCTCGCGACGTCGAAATTCGCTCTTCCCGGCGCCCCTGCGGCGTTAGAGGCACACGAAGACGTCGATTCACCATTGCTCATTGCCGAGCTCGCCCGACTCGGGATCGAAGCCACTCTCGAAGTGGGGGACGACGACCAAGTGGACTGTGAATCCTACGATGTGGTGGTCGTCCGCTCGACCTGGGGATACGCCGCGAAGATCGAGGAGTTCCTTCGCTGGGCCCACGCCCGGGCGCGACTGATTAATCCATTCGCCGTGGTCGAATACTCGAGTGATAAGCACTACTTGGGCGACTTGGCCGCGCAGGGATTCCCCGTGATCACTACTACCTACTGCGAGGTGGGTGAGGACCCGGTGTTCCCGGCGGGCGAGTTCGTGGTCAAGCCCGCCGTCGGTGCGGGATCGATCGACGTCGAACGCTTCGCCGCCGGCGAGGTCGAGGCGGCGCGCGATCACGTGATGGGGCTGCACCGGTCTAGACGGTGTGCGCTCATCCAGCCCTACGTCACCGCCATTGACGAGCACGGCGAACGGGCCTTGATCTTCCTCGACGGCGAGTTCTCGCACGCCATGACCAAACGTGCGCACTTGAACGTCACACCGGAGAAGCGCGATGGCGATTTTCGTGCCCGTCAGATGTCGCGAAGTGAGGCGGAACCCGAGGCGTTGGATCTCGCGCGAGAACTGCTGCGCGGACGCTTCGCGGACCTCGCGTACGGTCGCGTTGATCTGGTCAACTCTCTCGAGGGATGGAAGCTGATGGAGTTAGAGTTCGTCGAGCCCACCTTGTACTTGACCTACGACGATCACGCCGCGGCTCGCGCCGCCCTGGCCATCAGGCGTCGGCTCGTTTGACGACTACGTGTTCCCGCGGGCCTGACAAGCGATCGAACCCTCCACCGGGTGGACCTGGTGACACAGGTGAAGAGTGGGTTGGTTCACTCGGAGTCCCCCGACGCGCGCGCCGGGGGAGGTGTCCCGCACGACACCTCCTCATCGTCGATGAACGTTAGCGTCACGTCCCTGAGGATTCAATTCCCTGGCGGGAGACCCCTCTGCGGAAGGGGAGGCTGTCCGCTGGCAGAAGCAATGCGCGAGGCCAAACTCAAGGTGCCTGACCAGAGAGCGCCAACCGAATCACCGAACGTCCGGAACTGACGAAGACGGTTGAAGTGTAAATGCCGGGTTTGGGCGGCAAAAGGCGCACTAGGTAGGTGCACGAAGAATCCGCTCGTACTGTGGTCGCGCACCCTGGATTGGTGGGCGTGATATGGAAATGGCTCACCGTGGTGGTGCTCTGACTGAGGTGGACTGCCTGGTCGGCGGACGTGAGGTTGTTCAACACGTAGGGGAGGGTCGGCGTTTGGTCCGGGAACGCGATTCGGTAGGCCGAGGCGACCAGATTTCCAAGGCGCGGCGCGTCGTTGATCATGACTTCGCCGTAATTGGCGGGGCGCCCACCGTCACAATATTCCACGTAGGTGAGGTCGAGGCGGGTGATGTCGCCACGCGCGTCAGCCGCGACGTCCCAGATCCGAAAGCTCCCGAGAAGTCGAGTGCATCCGTCGGGTCGGTGAGGTCCCGTCACCTCGAGGCCCGGAAAACCAGACGTGCGAAATTCTGCGCGCTGCACGTTGTTGTAGGTGCCGACCGTGAAACGCTGACCAGCCACCGGAGCGAACGAGTAGGTAACGAAACCGGCGTGCGTTCGGTTGGAAAGATAGATTCCGGTGGTAGTGGCGCTCACCTTTTCCCAATTCGAAAAGTACACCGAAGAGACACCATTATCGATGGGATCACCCGGCTCGGAGAATCCCGATACGATGACTTGTGCTGGCGCCGACTGCGCGACCTGGTACGCGGCCGCCACTGGGCCACCCCCACCAAAGGCGACACAGGCGACGATGACGAGCGCGCATCCCGCAGCTCTGGTCACCGAGGTGATCAGGTGATTCTTGATTGGCACTCCATTCACTTCGCGACGACTCAGCGTTAAAGTCGGCGGGCAACGCTCCACTGCGCAACAATATACGAGCGGCGTTGCTCCTCGTGGTGAGATTGACGTGACGAGCTTGAGTGTTTGGAAGGGTGCATCGTGCGGCGAAGGGCAGAACTCCTGAGGGGCATCTTTGCCGTACCCCTGTTGACGGCGCTACTACTCGGGTTCGCACCGAGTCAGGGCGCGCTGGCTACGATGCAAGCGCCCGGGTGGCGGGTGGTGTCATCGCACCCGATGGGTAGCAGTTGGTACGCCACGACGTATGCCGCGGGGCGCTTTGTTGTCGTTGGACACGGCGCATCCGTCGCGTCATCGACCAATGGGGTGACGTGGAGTTCGCACTCGGCACCAGAGGGTCAGTGGCAGTCGGTCGCCTATGGTGACGCAAAGTTTGTGGCACTGTCGGCCGTCAACTCCGGATTGGAGGAGATGACGTCCGGCGATGGCGTTCACTGGATCGCCCACGCGGGCCCGAGCGGTCAATGGACGGGCATCACGTACGGCGCGGGACGGTTCCTCGCGGTGAGCGTCTCTGGTCAATTGGTCACTTCGACCAATGGGATCAATTGGGTCACCACCTGGGTACGCTCTCAGTTTCTCCTCAACTCGGTCGCATACGGCAATGGTCGATTTATCGCTGTCGATAGCGCGCAGGGATACGCGCTGATCTCGCTCGATGGTTTTCATTGGAGTTTCTATCCGATGAGCACGATCGGTACACCGTGGTACGCCGTGAGCTACGGCAACGGAGTGTTCAGCGCTTTCAACCCCGCCGGCCTTTCGGCGACGTCCATGCTTGGTTACGTGTGGGTGACTCACCGCACGACCGTGGCCCAGCAGATGAATGCGTCGACCTTCGGATGCAATACCTTCGTGGCGACGGGACAGGACTCGCGTCACGTCAATCAGGTGATCACTTCGCGACTGGGGGCAACGTGGCTCTCCTCGCCCGTGCCGGCCGACACGTCCGCGAACTGGGCGGGTGTCGCCTTTGGCGCGAATGTATTCGTTGCGGTGAACACGGCGGGAGACATCGCGACTCACCATGAGGCGGGTTATTGCGGCCCCACCATTGCCACGCCCCCCAAGGACGTTTCGGGGAACATCGAGAATGGTCAGGTGTGGACGTATCAGCATCCGCCGGCGAATCAGGGCGGCGCTCCCGTGGACGGCTATCTGGTGAGCATCACTGACGGAGTACATACGTGGACATGCCACGCACCGGTTTTCTACCAGCCCAACTGTATTATCAAGGGCCTCGAAAATCGCACCATCTACACGGTCACCACACAAGTGCATAACCGTTTTGGTTACTCTGCGCCCACCGACCCCCAATGGGTCATCACGGTGCCGAAGTGGACCTTGCAAGCGGTGACGTCGAGCCCGACGATGCCGGTGTCGCAACCCGTGACAATCCAGGTGACGGGCGTCGTCGCCAACGCCGAAGGCATTTACCCCCAGAGTCCAGTGACGGTTCACTTCGGCACCCAGACCTTCTACTGCGTGCCCAGCTCCTTCGGTGAGTGTCTGATTGACGTCCCTCACCCGCAATTGGGTCGCGTCGCGATGTCCGCGAGTTACACCGGCTACGGCGTGTATTACCATTCGCCGACGTCCTACGTGACCATCCTCGCTTCGTAGTCACCTTTCGAGATGGTGCGAGATCACCAGCGGTCACGTGCAGCCATGGCGCGGTGCGCTCGCGTATCGTGTGAGCCCACCGGTCACGCGGGGATGAGAAGTCAAAGTGGGCCATCCTCCAGGACGGCCGGGCACGTCCAGGCCACCCACGTCAGCACTCGTCATTTCGACGTATCACCTTCGTGAGTGGACGCGATTCCCCCGGCCGCGGTATCCCTCGTAGGGGACCAGACGGGGCGCCCGCCGCCACGAGAACGCCGTTGGATGCGCTGGTCGTTGGTCTCGAGTGTGCCTCTACGCGCCCCCGAGACGAACTCTTCACGAATCACTGCGCTACGTGATCGATTAGTTGACGTGAAGTCCCACTTCTCGTAGGGGGAGGCATCGGCCGCGCGTGGCCCTATTCCGTTCGGCGGTCCTACGCGCCCCGTTCGACGCCGTCCGCCTTGTGGGCCGCCGCCAAGACGTCCTCGGGAACTACGGTGCCGGGACGGTTACTCGGGTCGTTCGTGAGGAAACGACCGAGCACGGGTATTTCGGTAATGGACTCGGCGCGCAGAATCGCGGCGACCACCGGCACGAAGCTTTCGGCGGCCGGATACACGATGTAGCGCGGTAACCAGCGCGGCAAGTATTTGGCGTTGAACTGCCACAGGGATTCGATCGGCAGGACGCCCGAGAGGCGCTTGAGCGTCCAACGCTCGACGCGGGTGAACGTGCCTTCGCCGCGTTCGCCGTCCAGGACGGAGCGAAAGGCGGCGAAGTTGAGGCTGAGTCCCTGGGCACCCATTTCCTTGAGGTGACCAATGGTCGCGCACAGCGCGAAGTCAATGAGGCCGTTGGGGTGATTGCCCGGGTCGCGGCGCATCAGGTCGAGGGAGTATCCCTTGATTGCGGGCGAGGGCACGAACTGGCACGCCGCTGCCGGTCGGCCGTCGGGTCCGTAGACGAGCGTGAGTAACAGTCCCTTGTCCTTGGGGTCAAAGAGGCGGCCCAGCATCATCGAGAATCCTCGCTCACCCTCACCCCGGCGCAGCATGGAGATGAGTTCGAGCACTCCAATGACCTGACTAGGATCGATATCTGCAGGGTCGAGGAATTCGACGGTGTAGCCGTGCTTCTTGAGGCGCGTGGTGGCTTGACGCAGTCCCTTCATCTTGCCACCGTCGAGCGTAAACCTTTGCACGTCGACGATCGCTTCGTCGCCGAGGTAGAGGTAGTGCATTCCCGCCGCGTGGTAGGTACCCAGCCACTCGGAGCCGGCGCCCATGATCGCAATCGTCCACCCACGCGCGTCACAGTAGGTCCGAAAGGCGTTGAAGACTTCGGTACGTTCGGCGTCGGGACCGATCGGGTCGGGTGAGACGAGCGCGACGCCCCCGTAGCCGGCGTAGGCGACGAGGGAATCGCGATAGAAGAAGAATTGCTTGTCGTCACGCAGGG
>VFSW01009670.1_pt1 | contig 13739 bp, 12 predicted proteins | sample 5358111 | NCBI WGS metagenome assembly VFSW01 (sample SAMN11554181, study PRJNA540505) | mine drainage metagenome | isolation source: sediment from site ElyBrook_90M | place: USA: Ely Copper Mine, Vershire, VT | collected 2017 | reverse complement strand
TGGTAGAGCCGCGCGACAAACTCCAGGTTCTCGGCCACCGTCAGATCGCCATAGAACGAAAAGCGCTGCGTCATGTAGCCGATCCGCTGACGGATTTGCACTGCCTCGCGGATCACGTCGAAGCCGAGGCAGGTGCCGCCGCCGCCATCCGGTTTCAGCAGGCCGCACAGCAGGCGGATGGTCGTGGTCTTGCCGCTGCCGTTGCCGCCCAGGAAGCCGCAGATTTCGCCCTTCGGCACCTGCAGGGTCAGCCCGTCGATCACCTTGCGCGCGCCGAAACTCTTCGACAGGTCGTGCACCTCGATGGCGAGCTCGGTCACCGCGCGCTCTCCAGCGGGCGGACATCGACCGGCTGGCCTGGGTTGAGCGCAGTTGCCTGGTTGCCCTCGGGGCGCGCCTCGATCAGATAGACCAGCTTATGGCGGCTCGTTTCGCTGTAGATCACCGGCGGCGTGTACTCGGCTTGCGGCGCGATGAACGAGACGTCGGCGACCAGGTTCTTCGCGCAACTGTCGCAGCTGATCGCCATGCGATCGCCACGGTGGATCCTGGCGAGCATGGTCTCCGGAACGAAGAAGCGCACGAACACGTTCTCCGGCGGCAACAGTTCGACGACAGGCGCGCCCGCCACCAGCATCTCGCCCGGCCGTGCGTAGGTATCCGCCACCCGTCCGCCGGCGGGCGCGAAGACGCGGCGCTGCGCCAGCCGCCACGCCGCCTCGGCGAGCGCCGCACGCGCCGCATCGACCGCCGCGCGTTGCGCCTCGATCTCCTGCTGCCGGCCGGTGGGCGAACGCATCTGTTCGAGCTTGGCTTCCGCGGCGTGCACATGGGCGACGGCGGAGCCGAGATCGGCGGTCTGCTGGTCCACCGTCTGCCTGGAGGCGACTCCGCTGCGCAGCAGCTCCGTGTTACGGGCGAGGTCCTTGGCGATGCGGTCGCGCGTGGCGCGCATGTCCATGAGGTCGGCCTCCGCCTGGGCAATCTCGGTGGTGCGGCTGGCGGTCTCCAGATTGACCAGCCGCGCCTGCGCCTCGGCAAGCTGCGCCGCGGCCTGGTCGCGCGCCGCCTGGTCGCCCGCCGCGTCCTGCTGGAAGAGCAGAGCACCGGACGCCACCTCGTCGCCGCGCGCGACATTCAGCGCAACCAGCAGGCCCGGCTGGGTCGGCGCGATCCGCACGAAGTCCCCCTCGACATAGCCCTGCCATTGGACCGGCGCCGCGGCGCCATCGCGCCACCACCAGAACGCTGCGCCACCACCGGCGACGGCCAGCCCAGCGACGACGGCGATCAGAATCCGGCCGCGCGTCATGCATGGGTTCGGGCGCAGGCCCGACCTTCTGTCGTCATGGCCGGTCCGGCGCCAGGCCGCGCAGCAGCACGTCGATATGCGTCTCGATGACGGCGCGCGGATCGAACTCGATGTCGGCGTATCGCCCCAGCGAGTGTTTCCACAGCACCAGCATCAGGAACGGCGCCGAGAACAGCGGCATGACGAGGAACGGGTCGAGCTCGCGGAACTCCCCGCGCTCCATGCCGCGCCGCAACACGCCACCGATCAATGCGATCGCGCGCTTGGCCACTTCGTCGGCATAGAAACGGGCGATCGTGGGGAAATTGCCGGCCTCGGTGACGATGAGCTTGGGGATGGCGGTGAGCTCGCTGTCCAGGAGGCCGGCAAAGCGTTCGGCAAGCAGGCGCAGCAGGTCGGCCGAGGATCCCTGGTGGGCGGCGACCAGGGCTTCCGACTGGGCGAGGCTGGGCAGCAGTTCCTGGCGAACGACGGCGCGGAACAGTTCCTCCTTCGTCGGGAAGTAGAGATAGATCGTGCCCTTGCCGATGCCGGCGGCGGCGGCGACGTCTTCCAGCTTGGTGGCGGCGAAGCCCCGGTCGGCGAACAGTGTCAGGGCGGCCTTCAGGATCTCCGACGGCCGCGCTTCCTTGCGCCGCAACCGGCGCCTGGGTTCGACGGGGGCTTGCTTGGGCACGCACCTAATTACTGACTGGTCAGTCAATAGTCAAGCCGCGGCGCACAGGTTTATGTGCCCGGCCGCCTGCGCTATCCCATCCGTTCCAGGGAACAAACGGGAGCAGAGCGATGCGATTCGGTCTTGGGTTTGCGGCCTTGCTGCTGATCGGTTGCTGCGCGCAGGGCGCCCGCGCCGATGACGTGACCGATCAGATCAACGAGGCGCTGAAAGCGTACCAGAAGCACGATGCACCGACGGCGCTCGCCGCGCTGGACGCTGCCGCCAGCCTGCTGCGCCAGGCGAGGGCCGACAGTTTCAAGGCCCTGTTGCCGGCGGCTCCCTCCGGCTGGACCGCCGATCCCGGGGAGACCACGGCCGTCGGCGCGGCGATGCTGGGCGGCGGCACGCCGGCCAGCCGCAAATACCCCAACGGCAATCAGCAGGTGGAGGTGCAGATCATGGCCGACTCGCCCATGCTGCAAGGCATGGCGGCGCTGATCGGCAGTCCGTTCGCGGCGGCTGGCGGGATGAAGACCGTGGTGCTGGCAGGGCGCCGGCTGACCTACACGCCGGACGACAACAGCTACATCACGCTGGTCGGCAACAAGGTGATCGTGAAGGTCGCGGGCAACAAGGGCGTCGCCGACGCGGCGCTGAAAAGCTTCATCGGGGCGATCGACTTCGCCGCGATCGAAAAGCTGGCGCACTGAGGGGGGCCATCGTCTTTAAGCGGGCTTGCGGATGGCGCCGCGTGCAATATTATTGCGCTGTTCCCCGGCGCCTCGGCAACGTCGCAACCACAACGCAACAGAAAGCGCCCGTAGCATCCGCGCATGAAGAGCCCCACCGGCGACAGCCTCATCCTGGACGCGATCGACCGCCGCATCCTCGCCGAACTCAAGGCGGACGGGCGGATGACCAACGGCGAGCTGGCGCGACGCGCCGGCATCTCGGCGCCACCCTGCCTGCGCCGGGTGCGCCGGCTGGAGGAGGCCGGGGTGATCCGCGGCTACTACGCCGATACCGATCCGCAGAAACTCAGCTGGGAGATCGCCTTCTTCGCCATCGTGGGCCTCGACAGCCAGAAGGAGTCGGTACTGACCGCCTTCGAGCAGCTTGTCGCGACCTGGCCCGAGGTGCGCGAGTGCCACATGATCCGCGGCGGCGGCGACTTTCTGCTGAAGCTTGTCGCGCGCGACACCGCGCACGAAAACCAGATCACTCAGCGGCTGACCGGGGCACCCACTGTCGCCCGCGTGCAGACGCTGCAGACCATCCGCACCAGCCGTCATCTGGCGGGCGTGCCGCTGTAGCGAGCATATGTCCGACACCGCCGCCCTGGCCGACCTCTCCCCACGCGTTGCCGCGCAAGGCCCGCCGGCACTGACCGTGGTGGTGCCCTGCTTCAATGAGCGGCCGAACGTGGCGCCGATGGTCGCCAGGCTGGATGCCGCGCTGGCGGGCATCGCCTGGGAGGCGGTGTTCGTCGACGACAACAGCCCCGACGGCACCGCCGCCGAGGTCCGCCGCATCGCGCAGATCGATCCTCGGGTGCGCTGCATCCGGCGCATCGGCCGGCGCGGCCTGGCCTCGGCGGTGATCGAGGGGGCGCTCTCCTCCTCGGCGCAGTATGTCGCGGTGATCGACGGCGACCTGCAGCATGACGAGACCAGGCTGCCCGCCATGCTCGCCGCCCTGCGCAGCGGCAATTACGACCTTGCCGTCGGCAGCCGCCATGTCGAAGGCGGCGACACCGCCGGCCTGGCCAACCGCTGGCGGCATCTCCTGTCCGATGGCGGCATCCGGCTGGCGCAGCTGTTCCTGCCGGTCCGGCTGACCGACCCGATGAGCGGCTTTTTCGCCCTGCCCCGCCCGCTGTTCGAACAGCGCGCGCCCACCCTGACCGGCCAAGGCTGCAAGATCCTGGTCTATGTGGTGCTGAGTTCGCCCGCGCCGCTGCGGCTGATCGAGCTTCCCTGCCGCTTCGGCGAGCGGGTCGCCGGCGAGAGCAAGCTCGACGCGCTGGTGATGACGCAGTTCATCGGACTGCTGCTGGACAAGGTGTTCGGCGGGCTGCTGCCGCTGCGTTTCATCTCCTTCGCGCTGGTCGGCGCGCTCGGCGTGCTGGTCAATCTGGCGGTGCTGACGATAGGGCTGAAGCTGGTGGGATTGACGTTCGAGGTCGCCCAGGCGATCGCGACCGTGGTGGCGATGGTGTGCAATTTTCAGCTCAACAACGAGATCACCTACCGCGATCAACGGCTGCGCGGCCCGCGCCTGTGGCGGGGGCTGCTGCTGTTCATGCTGGTGTGCGGTTTCGGCGCCGTCGCCAATGTCGGCATCGCCCAGGTGCTGTATGAGCGGGACACCGCGTGGAGCATCGCCGGGGGGATCGGCGCGGTGATCGGCGTGGTGTGGAACTACGCGGTGTCGGCGACCCTGGTCTGGCGCGCACGGTGAAGCGCCTTGCCGCCGCCCTGGCGGCGCTTACGCTGCTGCGCCTAATCGTCGCTGCCTTCGTCCCGCTTGCCCCGGACGAAGCGTACTACTGGGTCTGGTCGCGCGCGCTGGCGCCCGGCTATCTCGATCATCCGCCGATGGTCGCGCTATGGATTCGCGCCGGCACGCTGCTGGCGGGGGACACGCCGCTTGGCATCCGGCTGCTGGGGCCGCTGGCCGTGGCGCTGGCATCGATCCTGCTGGCGGATGCGGCCGAGCTGCTGCTGCCGGGTCGGCGTGCGGGGCTGCTCGCGGCATCGCTGCTCAACGCGACGCTGCTGTTCGGTGTGGGCGCGGTGATCATGACGCCGGACACGCCGTTGCTGTTCTTCTGGACCTGCTGCCTGTGGGCGACGGCGCGCTGGCTGCGCGGTGGCAATGCGGTGTGGTGGCTGGCAATCGGCCTCGCCGCCGGCCTGGCGCTGGCGAGCAAATACACCGCGGCGCTGCTGTGGCTCGGCATCGTTCTGTGGCTGCTGGCGACGCCGGCGCTGCGGCAGTTTCTGTTGCGGCCGGCGCCGTGGCTCGGCGCGCTGCTCGGCCTTGCGGTGTTCTCCCCGGTGGTGGCCTGGAACGCGTCGCATGGCTGGGCGAGTTTCGCCAAGCAAGGCGGGCGGCTCGCCGCGTGGGACCCGGCGAGGGCGATGGGCTTCCTCGGCGAACTGGTCGGCGCGCAGGCTGGCCTGGCGACGCCCTTGGTCTTCCTGCTCTGCATGGCCGGCATCGCCGTTGCCGTTCGGCGCGCATGGCGCACGCGCGACCCCGGGTGGACCATGCTCGCGGCCCTGACGCTGCCGCCGATCCTGCTGTTCGTGCAGCACGCGCTGGGCGATCGTGTGCAGGGCAACTGGCCGGCGATCATCTATCCGGCCGCCGGCATCGCCGCTGCCGGCGCGGACGATCGGTTCTGGCAACGCCTGCGCTACCCGGCGGTGGCACTCGGGCTCGCCATCACCGCCCTGGTCTATGTCCAGGCGACGCTGGCGCCGCTCGATCTGCCGCCGCGCTTCGATCCGTCCGCGCTGCGCCTGGCCGGCTGGGATACGCTCGCGGCGCAGGTAGAGCTGGCGCGGCGGCAACAGGGGGCGAGCTTCGTCGCCGCCGATCAGTACGGCGTGGCCGCCGAGCTGGCGCGCGCGCTGCCCGGCGCCACGCCTGTCGTCGGCACCGAATCACGCTGGTCGCTGTTCGACCTGCCTTTTGTCTCCCTGTCGGGGCGGGTCGGCATCCTGGTGCGGAGCGCCCGCCGCGGCGGCGATGCCGACCGCACGCCGTGGTCCGATGTCAGCGAGATCGGCCAGGCCGCGCGCAGCCGCGACGCGATGACCGTCGAGGCGTTCAGGCTTTTCCGCGTCGTCGGTCGCGCCAGTACGGCACACGCGGCATTGCTGCCCCGCCCGTAACGACTGGCACGGGCACTCGCCGCTTGCCTGGGACAAGGTTACAATCCGGTAATCTACAGCTTGGAGAGCACCGGGATGGACACCGCCACAATCGTTCATGGTGCAGCGGACGACCAGGCAATCGAAGCCGCGGTGATGCGGCGCGTGTCCTGGCGGCTGATGCCGTTCCTGCTGGCCGCCTACCTGATCTGCTACATCGATCGGGTGAATGTCGGCTTCGCCGCGTTGCAGATGAACAAGGCGGTCGGGATCGACCCGAAGACCTTTGGTCTTGGCGCCGGCATCTTCTTCGTCGGCTATTTCATCCTGGAAGTGCCCTCCAACCTGGCGCTGGAGCGGTTCGGCGCACGCACCTGGATCGCGCGCATCATGATCACCTGGGGGATCTGCTCGGCGGCCTTCGCGCTGATCGGCGGACCGACCTCGTTCCTGGTGCTGCGCTTCCTGTTGGGCGCGGCGGAAGCCGGCTTCTTCCCGGGGGTGATCCTGTACATCACCTACTGGTACCCGGCGCATTACCGTGCGATCATGGTCGGCATCTTCATGGTGGCGATTCCGGTGGCTGGCCTGATCGGCTCGCCGATCTCCGGCGGCATTCTCTACATGGACGGTGTGCTCGGCCTGGGCGGCTGGCAGTGGATCTTCCTGCTCGAAGCGGCCCCGGCCGTGCTGCTCGGCCTGCTGACCTATGTTTGGCTGACCGACCGGCCGGAGCACGCGGCGTGGCTGACGGCGGAGCAGAAGGCCTGGCTGATCGCCAGGCTGGCGGACGAACGCCGCCGCGCGCCGCGCGTGGCGCACGCGTCGGTGTGGCGGGTGATCTCCAACAAATACGTGCTGATCATGGCGCTGGTGTACTCCGGCGCTGCCGGTGCCTCGACGTCGCTGGCACTGTGGATGCCGCAACTGGTCAAGTCGTTCGGCCTGACCAACTGGCAGACCGGCCTGCTGAACGCCGTGCCGTTCGGCATCGCCGCGGTGTGGATGATCCTGTGGGGCCGCAGCTCCGACCGCAGCGGCGAGCGGGTGTGGCACAATGCGCTGCCGCTGGGCTGGATGGTGCTGGCGATGCTCGCCACGTTCCTCGCCATCGGCAGCCTGTGGGCGATGATCCCGCTGCTGACGCTGATCGCCGCCGGCACCTATGCCAGCAAGGGGCCGTTCTGGGCGCTGTCCTCGGAATGGCTTGGTGCCACGGCCGCCGCGGCGGGCCTGGCGCAGATCAACGCGCTCGGCAATCTGGCCGGCTTCTTCTTCAACTACCTGATCGGTTGGATCCAGGCCGAGACGGGCAGCTTCCCGCTGGCGCTGATGCCGATCGCCGTCGTGGCGGCCGCCGGCACGGTCTGCGTGCTGGTGATCGGCCGCAGCCAGCCGCGCAACGTCGCCATGGCACGCTGACGGCGGCCGGCCTGCGGCGTGGCTTCCGGGGCACCGGCCGGGCTGGTCCCAAGGGCAATCGCTTGAACCAGGGATGACCCGCGGGGACCCGCGCGGAACGGCAGCAGAGCAGAAATGTTCACCGCAGAGGCGCAGAGAACGCTGAGAAGGCGAGGCAGGGAGCGAATGCCTGGGGGCCGCGCTCGCCTCACGGGCCTCGACGCCTCGGCGTGCTCTGCACGACCAACCTGTAGAACCGTCGCGAGCCGCGAAGATTTTCCAGGAGGCACCAGCGGAGGCAGCCCGAATAGGTAGAACAGGAAACACGCAGCGAACCCGCCCAGCATCAGGACGGCGCCATGCGCCAGGTTGACGATGCGCACGACGCCGAAGATCAGTTTGAGCCAAACCGAGCCAGGGTGAAGTAGCGGCCGGACACCAGCCCCGCAGCTACCGCGCCGAACAGCAGATCGGATCAGCGGAGGAGGGTGGCGCCATCACTTGCCGAAGATCGGCTTGCCGGTCATCAGATCGGGCGGATAGACGACGACCAGCTTCAAGCCGCCCTTGCCGTCGGGCTGCAACTGGCCGAGCGGCGTGATCTCGCCCACCTGCGCGCCCATGTCGTTCAGTGCGAAACTGCCGTCCAGCGTCTTCAACTTGCCCGACAGGCCGAATACGGCGTTACGGATCGCCATCTGGTCCAGGCTTGCGGTCGTGGCGAGCGCGCGTTCGATCACCAGGCCCGTCATGTAGCCATAAATAGTCGTAGCGCCGAACTCGACGCCGGAGCTGGACGGATATGCCTTCTCCCACATGGCATGGAACTGCGCCAGCGTCGGCCCAAAATTCGGCACGTAATTGTACGCCGATGACGCCACGTAGCTGAACACGTCGGTCAGCCCGCCAACCCCCACGGTCTTCGTCATCTCATCCTGCTCCTGACTCGGAAAAAGACCGAACACGAACCGGAACTTGTACCCGGAATCCTCCAGGTTACGGAAGAACGCAATGTCGTTGCCGACGAAGCCGAGATGCGCCACCGCATCGGGCTTCGCCGCGGCGATGTTGTTGATCAGCACCGTGTAGCTGGACGTGCTGGTCGGCACGCCCTGGTCATAGACGATCTTCAGCTTGCCGGCATCCTTGATGAAGCCGCGCAACGCGTTCGCCTGCGTGGTGGTAAAGTCGTTGGTGGCGTACAGGATCGCCACCGTCTTGATCCCCGCGGCCACGCCGGTGCTGTCCAGGAAGTCGGCGAGGTATTTCGGCCAGATGGTGGAGACCGGCAGCGCCATCAACGCGATATAGGGGTTGTCCTTGGTGAAAAAGGTGCCGCCGGTACCGGCAACGTCGAACAGGAACATCTTGTGTTCCTTAGCGATCGGCACCGCGACCGAGGTCAGCACCGAGCCGTTATCGGACACCAGCAGGTTGACCTTGTCCTGGGTGATGAGCTGGTTGTACAGCGTCGCGGCGGTCGCCGTACTGCTCTGGTCGTCATAGCTGATCAGCTTGATCGGTATCTTCTTGTTGAAGGGCTTCACGAAGACGCCGCCCGCGGTGTTCGTCTGATCGACCCACATCTTGATCGCGTCGTACTCCGGCATGGAGGTGTCGGAAAAGGGTCCGGTGCTTGCGTATAGCACGCCGATCTTGATTTCGGACGGAACCGTCTGTGCATGTACGCCATCGGCGAACGCGAACGGCAGAAGCGACAGCAACAACAGGATACGCGGCAGCATTTGTCATTTTCTCCCGATTGATTGGTCAGGGCACACGACTTTCTGCCCGAAATTCAGATGCCGGGCAAGATCGGGGCGTACCAAAAGATTCCCGAACAGAGACCGTCCGGAACCTGGGGGTGAACAACTGGACCGTGCCATTTGCTCCGGTCAGCGCCGCGATGACACTCAATCGCATCGAGGCCATCCAGGCAACTGCGACCATACCGCCCTTGGCGCTGCGGCTCGGTGCTGGCTTTATTCACCCCCAGGTTCTGGACGGTCTCATCGCCGACCGTCTGATAGGAACTTTGTATTCCACGCAGATGTCATGCCGTGACAGATGAAATCGGTTCTACTGCCCCACGTCGCTGATTTTGCGGTGATTTCGCGCCCTTCTTGCGACACTATGGATACGCTGCGGAAAAAATGCTCCAAGTGGCGCAACGGTCGCGCCTTCATCGTCATGGCCGGGTGGGCCATGCCGATGAAGCGTGAGCCGCGTCGAGAGCTAACTCATTTGTTTCGCGGCGGATTCTATGTGACGCCGCGAGCAGACTCGAAACCCCCGCAACATGAAAGACTCGAGGCACTAGTGAAGACCTAGGAGCAGATGATCAATCCGAAGTCTGACACGACAGATGTGCCGGCGCGCCGAAGCAAGGAATGGACTGCCAACGTGGTACCGGGGATCACGATCATTCCGTCGGGAGTGTGGGGGGTAAACCGCGCGCAGGAAGGCGGCTGCACGTACTGTTCGGGCGGCTGATTACAGGCCGCGCGGCGCACCCGCTCGCGATAGACGTTGTGGCTGCCGGACGCCGCCAGCCCTCCCCGCCAGGCCGTATCAGATAGGCCAGCATCGCCAGGGCGATGCCGCGCAGCGTATCCGTCGCGTTGTCGGTAAGAACGCGACGCGCGGCCACCCGCGCCACGGTCACCGGCGCGGCATCATCAAGGCAATGTCCCCTGCGGGCTCATCGCGTCAGTCCTTCGGCGTGTAGAGGCGATACCGGCCCCATTCGGCGGCCAACCGGTAATGCGACCATACCTCGGCGAACAGCGGATGGCGCCTGAAATAAGCGATGAAGTCGAACTGGCTGCCACACCAGGGAATGCCCGGATCCATATCGACCAGCACCGCGGCCGGCGGCGCGCACGCAAAACCATCCGCCACCGTGCGATAAATGAAGAATTCCGTCCGTCCCATCTCCCACACCTCGCGGTAGCGATGGCCGTTCGGCAGACAGGCGGCATAGGCCCCCTCCAGCGGCCACATGTCGGTCACAGGGGCGGTGGACTGCACACCGGCGTCATTCAGCGCCGGGTAGATCGGGTAGACGCCCGGCGACAACACCAGCACGCGCTCGCCCGCCACCGGTTGCAGAAAAGCGGTGAGATGCGCCACCTGACCCCGGGAATAGTCAAGCTCGCGCCATGGCGCCTCGCCGTTGGAGACGGCGTAGAGCGCGAACAGGCCGCCCACCACCGCCGAGGCGAGCGCGGCCACGGCGGCAAGCGCGAGCAGGCGCGGCAATGCGCCGCCTGGCAGACGCAGCGGGTCAGGCCGGCGGAAGGCCAGAAACAGCAGCGGCAGCAGCAGGCACAGAACCGTCGCCAGCCGCGGCACCAGCAGCACCTGCCAGACGCTCAGGCCGCCGAGCTCGACATAGAAGTCGCGGACCAGCGGCAGGACCACGACAAGATAGTCGGGAAACAGCAGCGGCAGGGACGCCAGGTAGGCCAGCCAGACCGCCAGCATCGCCCACGGCACCGGATCGCGCAGCCATCGGCGCAGCGCAACCGAAAGCCCTCTCGGCAGCGAAGCTTCCGGCGCGCGGCCAAACAGAACCGTCAGCTCGGTCAACGCCGGCATGGCGAGAAAATGCGGCTTCAGCGCGAACACCAAGCCGGCGAGCAGGGCGCTGGCGATGCGTCCACGCGGCGCCTCGCCGGCCGCGCGGCGCGACGCGGCGAGCAGATAGGGCAGCGCGCCGACCGCCATCAGATGCTCGCGCTGGCCGAAATCGTAGCCCGCGTCCAGCAGGAACAGCGCCGGCAGCACGTCCAGGAAGGCGCGCTCCACCGGCGCTTCCCGCGTCCGCTCGCGCACGCGCGCCGCCAGCCACCAGCAGAACGCGCCATAAGCCAGCAGGCAGAGCCGCAACGCGGCCACGCCATCCAGCGGCGTGACCGACGCGATCCATGCCGGGACCAGGTTCAGCACGAAGATCAGCGGCGGGTTGACGTCGATCAGATCCGAATAGAGGTGTTCGCCCGCCAGCCAGCGCTGGCTGAACTGCAGCACGGCGGCCACGTCGTGGTTCACCGGGGGCGCCAGCACCACCGGCAGGAACAGCAGCGCCGGCAACAGCGCCGGCAGCCGGCGCCACAGAACGCGCGCCCAACCCGCCAGCCATGCCGACAGCGACGCGCGGCGGCTTTCCGCCAGGCCGGCGACGAACGCGATTCTTTGCCTGTCGAGAGGGGATAGTCGCATGGCGCCGCGGTCCATGCCTTGCGACTGCGGCACAGGCAAGGCAGTGAACGAACATGGAGCCGGACGAATACGCACTGATGGACGCGGCGGAGGGGCGCATGTGGTGGTATCGCGCCTTGCACGTCCGGATCCTTGCGGCGCTCGGCGATGTTCGCGGCGCGGTGCTGGACGCCGGCTGCGGCACCGGCGGCCTGCTCGCGCGTCTGCGCGCGACGCGCGCGGACCTTGGCCTGATCGGCGTGGAGTGGTCCGAGTCCGCCTGCCGGCGTGCCGCCGCCAAGTCCGGCACGCCGATCGCCCGTGGCAGCGCCAATGCGCTGCCGTTCGCCGATGCCAGCTTCGACGCCGTCATCGCCGCGGATCTGCTGTGCCACCGTGCGGTGGACCCCGAGCGCGCGCTGGCGGAGCTGCGGCGCGTCCTGCGTCCAGGTGGCCGTCTTGTCGTCAATATGCCCGCCTATGCGTGGCTGTTCTCCGCGCACGACCGGCGCGTGCACAATGTCCGGCGCCTGACCGCGCGGCAGACCGCCCGCATGCTGGATCGGGCGGGTTTTTGTCGCGTCCGTGCGCGGTATTGGAACAGCCTGCTGCTGCCGCTCATGGTGCTGCACCGCATGCGGCTGTCCGGCGCCGACAGCAGCTCCGACGTTGCCCTGTTTCCGCCATGGCTGGACGCGACACTGCATGGCGTGACAGAGATCGAGCGACGTCTGCCTCTCGTCTTGCCGGCTGGGGGCTCGGTCCTGGCCACCGCGGAGCGACCATGAACGCTGCAACCGACCTGCTGGATGCATTGCCGGACGCGCTTGCGGCCTCGCGCCGCCAGCCGCCGCCAGGCATCGGCTTGTCCATCGGCATCCCGGTCAATCCCGGTGCCACAACGATCGGCCGCCTGGTGGACGCGCTGGCCGCGCTGCATCCCGCCGACGGACTGGAGATCGTGCTGGTCAACGACGGCAGCCCGGACAATTCCGGCGAGGTGTGCCAGGAGCTGGTGCGGCGGGCCGCGGTGCCGCTCACCTACATCGAACACGCCCGCAACTACGGCGAGCACAACGCCGTCATGACCGGGCTGCGGCACGCCCGGGGGCGCTATGTCATAACGATGGATGACGACATGCAGAATCCGCCGGAGGAAGTGGTCCGGCTGTACGATCATGCGCGGCTCGGCGGCTGGGATGTCGTCTACACCCGTTACGCCGCCAAGCAGCACGCAGGGTGGCGCAATCTCGGCAGCCGCTTCGCCAATGCGGTGGCCGACCGGCTGCTCGACAAGCCGAAGGGGCTCTATCTCTCCTCATTCCGCTGCATGTCGGCGCTGGTGGCGCGCTCGGTCACGCGGTACCGCGGTCCCTATCCCTATATCGACGGACTGATCATGCAGGTGACACAGCGGATCGACAGCATCGAGGTGCGCCACCTGCCGCGCGCGGAGTGGCGCTCGAACTACAATTTCCGCCGCCTGGTGCGGCTGTGGCTCAGTCTGGCCACCAGCTTCTCGCTGGCGCCGCTTCGCCTTGCCGTGTTCGCAGGTGTGGCGATGGCGTTGCTTGGCACGATCGGCGCCGTATGGACGATTATCGAGGCGCTGTTCGTGCATGAAACCCCGTCCGGCTGGGCCTCGACGATGACGGTGATTCTGCTGGTTTCCGGCGTGCAGTCGATGATTCTTGGCGTGCTCGGCGAATATGTCGGCCGCACCTTCCTTTCCGCCAACGGCAAGCCGCAGGGCACGGTGCGCGCCATCCAGCGCAATCCGGCGGCGGAGCGTGGCGCGACGTGATCTTCTATTGGCTGGTGCTGTTCGCCGCCATTGCCATCAGCATGGCCGGGCAGACGCTGCTGAAGGCCGGCGCCGGCGCGACCGACTTTCTCGCCCAGTTGCTCGACTGGCGAACCCTGCTCGGTTTCTGCCTCTATGCCGGCGCGGCCGTGCTGTACATCGTGGCGCTGCGCCGCATCCCGATGTCGGTTGCGCTGCCTTGCACCGCCATCTCCTATGTCGCCGCCGCGCTGATCGGGCACTACGCCTTTGCCGAACCGCTCGCCGCCATGCATATCGCCGCGATCGGGTTGATCTGCTTTGGCGTGGTGCTGTTGGCGGTAGCCTGAGGAGGGGAGAAAGTGAAGGTTCCACACGGAGAACACGAAGGATGACGGAGGGCCTCAGAGGAAGAATTGATTGCGCTTCGCGCGAAGCGCCATTTCCTTCCTATCGCGGTAGGGACGCGCATTGCTGCGCGCCCCCCGCACAGAACCGTAC
>VFSW01009669.1_pt1 | contig 13739 bp, 10 predicted proteins | sample 5358111 | NCBI WGS metagenome assembly VFSW01 (sample SAMN11554181, study PRJNA540505) | mine drainage metagenome | isolation source: sediment from site ElyBrook_90M | place: USA: Ely Copper Mine, Vershire, VT | collected 2017 | reverse complement strand
AAGCCATCGCGCCGCTGATGATCGCGCAACGCAAGGGGCGCATCATCAACATCGGGTCGGTGACCGCAGTGGCGGGCTACGCCGGGTTGGGGCCGTATGGCGCAAGCCGCGGCGGTGTCAAACAATTGACGATGAGCCTGGCGGACGATTGGGGTGTGCATGGCATTACAGTTAATTGCCTCGCCCCGGGGTGGTTCAAGACGGCGCAGAATGCCGTCATGTATGAGAACAAGGAATGGGTTGATTATTTGTGCGACCGCATTCCATTGAAACGCCCGGGACTGCCTGCCGACCTCGATGGCGCGATTGTGTTTCTTGCCTCTGACGCGCGCGAATATCGCACCGGGCAGACGCTGCTCGTCGATGGCGGCATTTCGACGGGCGCGACACGCGCTCTTCCTGCGAAGAAATAGCATGTTACTGAATATCCACCGGCAATCCCGTCACCGGCCAATGGCTTACTTGCGCGCCTTCGTTCAGCGAAATCGCAACGCCTGAATCCATCGACGAGTTCAAGCCGACATTCCATCCGTCGAGCACTACGAGCGGAAGCTGCCCTTTCAAGTCCGCTTTGGCCGCCTCAATGGAAATCGTCTTGCTCTCGCCCGGCGCGAGCGAAACGTAATTATCTGAATAGTAGACCGGCAGCACGCGGCTGTTGGATTCATTGCGGCGCAATTGCAAGTGTGTCATCAACGCAACTTGCGGCGCGCCATTGCGCAACGTCACGTCAATCATAACTTTATCGCCGTCATCCCGGCGCGAAGCTTTCGCATCCAGCGTCAAGGTTGGCAACATCCCGAGCGATTCCAATTCATCAGGTTTTTCCTGCGTCCCGCGCCAATAAAAATTGTCTGACAGCAATTTTCCAGACGCATCGGCCAGGGTGAGTTTGATGAGATGCACCGGCGAAAAGTTGGACGACCACGCAAGCTTGGCAATGCCAACTTCGGCGGTGGGAGGAGCATTGACTTCGAAAGCGTGGGTCATCGCCACTGTTCCGTCCAGATTGTAAACGGTCACGTTCGCTTTCGCCTGTTTCAGCTCGGCGGGCAAATTATTGATGACTTCCAATTCGGCGGTTTTCTCGTTGAGTTGAATGTGGATCGGCTCGCACGCCTTTTTCGCGCCGAAGAGCGAGGCGTTCGGCTCAAGGTCGTGATGATAAATTTGCCAGGTGAAACTAGGCTGGGCTGGATTGCTCATCCACGTAATGACGCCGGTGGAAGGTTTGAACAATTTTGCGTTGCGGCCTTCATACATCGCGCGATATGCCTCGTAATTGGCCAACTGCGCTTTGCGGACAAAATCCGCGAGATTGGCAATCTTGCCATAACGGTCCGCGATGATTTTCGAATACAGGTCGCCATGCTGCGCGCCATGAGCGAAGTCGTGCTCGGCCCAATCGTTGTTGAATACCTCGCAATCCTTCTGCGGCATCAAGCCGGGAATTGATTCCAGCGTCGGCACCGACATGCTGCCGGTTTCTGTTTTGAAGATGTCGTTGGTTTCAAAATCGTAAAATTCACGCGGCGTCCGCCAGCAATACGGGCCATGCGAGTAAACGCCGTGGCCTGCGGTGGAACTCGCCTGATAAAGCCGCGTCGGTTCGAGTTCCGACATCAGCTTGCGCAGCGCGTCGTCGATTTCCTTCGGCGGATAACCTTCATTGCGCGCGCACCAAATCGCGATCGAGGGATGGTTGCGAAAATGCAGAATTTTGTCGCGCACATTGGCGACGTAAGTCTTGAGGTCAGTCGGATCGGGGCCGTCGCTGGGATTTGGCTGGAAAAATTCGTCCCACAGCAGCAGTCCGTATTTGTCGCACATGTCGTAAAAATCCTCGCTTGTGCTCTGCCCCACCCAATTGCGGATGATGGTGTAATTGGCGAGCTTGTGCATGCGAATCTCGGCGTCCAACCGCTCGCGCGGGATGCGCTTCATCGCTTCATCAAGGCCCCAATTCCCTCCTTTGCAAAGGAGTCGGACGCCGTTGACCGACACCGTCAAATTCTCCGAATCCGGAACGGAGTAGGTGATTTTTCGAATCCCAAAGCTTGTCTCCGAATGATCGGAAATCCTTCCGTCCACTTCGAAGTTCAGTTGTAGCGTATAAAGATTTTGCGGGCCAAAGCCATTCGGCCACCACAATTTCGGATTCGCGACGCGCAGAGCGGGCACATTCTTGGAATCGAGCGAAACGGTCTTCGCACCGTGCGCCGGAACTTCGACGGGCACTTCGAACGTCACATCGCCAAAGCCGCCTTTCAGCACGCCCTTCTCCGCGATCTCTGTCGTGTTTTCCAGGGTGGCTTGAATGGCGACGTCCGATGCGCTCAAATCCGGCAGCGGCAAATCCGTTGTCACCAACGGATCTTTGATCACAACCGGGCCGGTGGCGGAGAGAAAGACTTTCTGCCAGATTCCGCTGTCGCGATCGCGGATAGCGGGAATCCAATCCCATCCGATGGTGCAAAGAAACGTCGCGCCATCGACGGCGGTGATGCCGCCGTTCAATCCCATGCCGTCCGCCAAGGTGTGCTCGTGCGGCCAGCCGGGATGCGGTTGCGGCGTTATAAGAACAGCCAGCGCCGCTTTTTTCCCGGGCATGACGTAATGCGAAACATCGAACACTCCGCGGGCAAACGCCCCGCGCATCGCGCCGATTTCCTGTCCGTTCAGCCAGATTTCCGCGGAGTAATTGATGCCGTCGAAATTCAGCCAGATTCGTTTTCCTTTGTAATCGGGCGGAACCGTGAACGTTGTGCGATACCAATATGATTGACGGCAGAGCGCTTCGGAAATTTTATCCGGACGGTTGTTCTCGCCGTAAAGCGGTTCGGAATAAACGAAGTCGTTTACCAGGCTCGTGAGCACTGTGCCGGGGACTGTCGCCTCGTGCCAATCCTTGGGGTGGAAGGCGGCCTCGGAGATTTCCGCCGCCTTGGCCTTCACGGCAGGCGCTTCCTTTAATTGCCAGCCGGAGTTTAGATCAACAGCCATTGGCAGGGAATCGGCGAAACATGCCGCGGCTAGGAACAAGGTTTGAGCGACGAACACAAGCGTGCGTTTCATAAGCGTTTCCCTTTTCTATACCAGTCGCGAGCAAGTTGCAATTACGACGCGAGAGCGGGACATGGCTGCGGGGCGCAGTCCTCCCGGCGCGGCTTTATTGTGCTGCTGCATTCGCATTTTTTTCAAAATTTGGTCTAATTTGGTCTAATTCACTCGAATTTGGTCCGGCGCCCGGGGCTCACCACCGAATCTTCGCCCCCTCTTCTGAGACTGCCATATAATTCTCATGGAACAGAGTGTGGCATATCCGAAGGCAAACAGAAAACCTACCAGAGGTTTTTTGGCACGATTTTTGGAGAAAAAATGCGGAAAATTGAATCAGGAACGCCCGAGCTCAGGAAAAGAGGCCGAAATCGTTACCCAATCCGCGGGCATTAAAAAAATTGAACAGGAGGAAGACTGAGGGAACGGAGATGAAAACAAACCCAAAACGGCAGGCAATCTCGCCGCTTCGGTGATTTATTTCTCGGGCATCTTGAGCAGTTCCGGAGCGGTCATCTGGGCCGGGTGCTTGTCGGCACGGGCTGCGGCAACCATCTCAGGCTTGATGGGTTCGGCGTTGTTGCCGAAATTGCCGCGGATGTAGGTTAGAACTGCGGCGATTTCTTCATCGCTGTAAGTGTCGCGCCATGCGAGCATGTTGAGATTCCATTCCTGGCCTTTGACGGTGATCGGGCCGGTCAGTCCGTTTAGAACGACGTGCGCGATGCGGTTGCCCCCCGGAGCGAGCACCCATTCGGAACCGGCCAGCGGAGGAGCGGTTCCCTCTTTGCCCATCGCGTTGGCTTGATGGCACGCGGAGCAAGTTTTCTCGAAAATTCCGCGGCCCTTTTGCAAGAGCTTCTGGTTCGGATCCTGCGGGTTCGCGGATTCGACTTCCTCCGTTGAATGAAAAGGCGCGTAAACGGAACGGCTGAAACCGCCTGCATTCTCTGCCATAAAAAGCGCCCCGCCGAATGCAATCAGAGCAGTCAATAATAATGCCCACATCGGAACGGCCGTGCGTTCCGCCACGGGCTCCGGGCCGCCGTCATTATAAGCTTTTTGGGGTTCGGCGCTCATTTCGTCATCGGCTTGGCTGGAGCAACAGCGTTGGTGGGGACTGCGTTCGTCGGCGGCAATTTAGGCGGAGCCTCAAACAGGAATCCTTCCTGTTTCAGATTTATAAGGTAGTGGGCGAGCGCCTTTGCATCATCGGTCGGAACGATTTCGCAATCGGCTGGCGGCGCATCCTGATCGGGCAGATGCACCGCATCTGGCGACCGGAAAAAACCAATTTTCCGTTTCTCAAACAAATAACGATAGGACGGCATTACGGTGGCATTGCGGGAGCCGTTCGCGCCGCTTTGGCTCGCCACTAACTCTGGATCATATAACCGCAGATACACGCCATCCAAATTCATGTCATTCGTGTCGATGACGAATTTCCGTCCGACATTCGCCAAATCCGGACCGACCCGGACGGAGCCGATCATAACGGGCGTTTCAAATAGATAATCTTCGGCAACGCTGCGTCGAGCGCCCCAGTGGTGAAGATTAATATCCGAACCCTGCTGCAACGGACGCACGACCTGCGTGTGGCAGGCGGCGCAGCCGTTGGCGCGGTAAACTTCGGCGCCTTGGTGGGTGCTGCCTGCTTGTGCCACCGGATAGCTCTGAGGCAAAGCGTCGCCCACGACAACCGTATTTGTCGAGGTCAAATCACCCAATTGCATCTGCGGCCCCAGGATAAATCCAGTCCAAGTGCAGGCGATGGTGGCGAAGAGGCCCACGAAAATGATCGGTCCACTGTTCATGCCACCCCCTTTCGTTCAGCGCAGCAGCGTTGGCAGGCTTTCCTAAGCACGTTCGCAAAATTCAAAATAAACATCAGCGTGCCGACCAGCACCGCCAAATCGCCGATGACTACAAAACGCAAGGGAATGAGGGAGCTTCGCATGACCTCAGCAAATGTCCGGTTGGCATCCGCCAGCATGATCCCCTGCGCGATTCCGGCGACAATCGTCGGGAGATAACACGCGAGAATTCCCAAAAACATCAGCCAGAAATGGCCTGCCATTAACTTCGCGCACCATGCTCTTCGATCAAATCCAACGATCTGCGGCACGACGTAATAAAGAGCGCCAAAAGCCGTCATCGTGAAAAAGCCGTAGTGCGTCAGATATTTTTGCGAGATGCCGAACCATGTGAAATCCGTCAGCGCGCTGACACTCGGCAAAACGCCTGCGATTTGCTGCAAGCCCGCGATGAACCAGAAATCCAGCCCGATATAGATGAAGCGCAATGTTGGATCGCTGTCGAGGTTGCCGGTGTCGCGCTTCACCGTATGGTAAAGGTTTGTGATGATGGAGAGAATGGGGACGATCATCAGGATTGTCCCAACCATGCTTAGGCCTGACAGCCACGCAGGCACTGGCGCGCCATTGGGAATGCCCCCGCAGCTCCCAAACAAAGCCAGCGTCCAGAATCCAAAAGCCGCCATGTAATAACTCGCCAGCGGGCGGTTCAGAATTTTCGGAATGAAATAAAAGCTGACCGCCAATCCGCCAAAACCAAGGAACACCGTGTCAAAATTACGGGCGTACCACCATGCCGAAGTCGCCTGCAAGATTCCGCGGGCAGGAATCACTTGAAGCACGAGCATCCCGTCGAAAAAATCCACGGAAACCAGAACAAGGCGCCGAGAACAAACCATTGCGACGGATAAAGCGGCGCCGCCTTTCGCGAATGAAACGTCATCAATGCGCCAACTCCAATCATGCAATAGGACAAAAACATCAGCCGGGCGCACCAGCCTGGGATTTCAAAATAATCGTAGCCCGTCGAGCGTCCGCAAAGAATAGCCGCCGCGCCAATGGCCACGGCGGAATGCCATAGCAAAGCCCCGATTGTGACGATGGCTGGCAATGCCATTGGAGTTTTTCCCAAACGGCTCAAGAGCCAGATTCCCAAGCCAAGCACCGTTGGCACGCAAAATCCGTAAAGCAACAAAGCGTTCCCAGCCGCGAGGACCCGTCCATAGGTAAGATAGCTGACGCCCGCCAGGAGTTTTGGAGCGTGAAAATTGAGATCCGCCCGCATGGCGCAGACCAGGGCTAGAGCGAGCCAAACCGCAGCCCCGGCGAAGAGCGCAAGCATTCCCACCGGGCAAGACGCGTCGGCTTCATTGATCTGCGCTTGCGGGGTCGTTGGCGGGGATTTAGGCGCTTGAGTCACCTTCGCGCTCATTCGAATGGGTTCTTTTTGGGCGGTGGCGCAGGCGCAACCGCAAAGGCCTTGGCCGCGCGGGCCATCAAGTTCGACCGGGCCGCCACCGGATCCTTCGACCACTCTTCGAGCACCAATTCCTTGGCGCGCTTAATCGGAAGGCGGACAAATCCCTTGCCTTCATCCTGCCAGCCGTAGGTTTCGACCAAGGGCTGGTTGGCCGCCTTGAATTCGGACATGATTTGCATCCGTTCCGCGCCGCGAGCGGCGGAGATTCCCGGAGCCTCCGTGTTCGCCTGCATCAGATGCGCAAGGAAACCGACGATCAAAAATGTTACCAGCAAGCCAGCGATGTAAACGCCGCAACTGGTTTTTTGGCAGCAAGGTTCTGAGTTCATTTGGCGCGTTGCGGGGCGGTGGAAATATCGCTATGCGGTGGAACGTAGATTCCAAGCGCTTCCGCCATGCGGGGATCGCGCAGCGGATAGACCGGATACTGTTTGAGGGCGCGAATCAGGACCAGCATAAGCACGCCGACGTAAAGCGCGACGGCGGCAATATCCACCAGCAAACCCCAAGTCAAAATATTGTTCTCATGGTAGGCCGGCATGATTTGGAATTCGAGATCAACGAAGTGCATGAGCCATGCCCAAATGGTGAGCGGAATCATCGTGATTAACTTCAACTTCCAATCGATGCGGAGGAGCATCAGAAACGGAACGAAGAAATGCCCAAAAATAATGACGTATTGGCCGACATATTTCCATTGTCCCTGTTCGCGCAGCCAGAACCAAAACGTCTCTTCCGGCATGTTGGCGTTCCAGATGATGAAATACTGCGCGAAATTGACGTAAGCCCAGAACACCGTGAAGGCGAAGAACAAGGTGCCGATCATGTAATAGGTGTTTTCGGAGGCGATATTCCGCAGCGCCGTCGTGCGCTGCAAAATCATCGTCACCACATAGACAGTTGGCAGCGTGAGCCACACCGAACTCGCAAAATACGTCACGCCGTACATCGTCGAGTACCAATCGTCCATCAATCCCTTCATGAACAGAATGGCCGCCAAGGTGAAGGTGACGGCAAACAGCACAATGCCTGTGCAAGCGAGATAACGCATCCTGAACGTGAGCGCGGCGGCGCCCGTCTCGTCCTGTTTCAAGGAAGCCGCGCGAAGCTGGCGTGTCCAAACAAACCAGATCAGAAACAAAATAGCCGATGTAATGTAAAATCCGGGAAGTGTAAATAGCGGCTTCTTTACTTCCAATGAATGCGTCATGGTCGCGGCCTTCATCCACGGATAAATCTCCTTCGCCAAAATTGCGACCGGCAGAAAGAGAATCGCCAGCGTCGGGAACAACAAACACGCGAGGTGCTCGCAGAAGCGGCGGGTGGCAATCGACCAGCTTGCGTCAAACAAGTGGTGGGCCATGGTCAGGAAAAATCCGCCCATGCCGAAGCTCAAGCAGAACATGAAAGCCAGCAGGCAGGAATACCCGACTTGCTTTGCGCCGCCGAGAAACCCTGCTCCCACGCCGATCGCCCCAATAACAATCAGGATCACCGGAATATTCTTCCACTTGGACAAATCCAGCGCGGGCACTGATGAAGATGAAGAGTGTGAACCCATATTCTATTTCTTGAAAGGTGCGCGATCTGGAGCCGGGACGTCATCCGCCGTCGCAAGCTGGCTCAGTTGCAGCGCGCGAACATAAGCGATGATGGCCCAGCGGTCTTCGACTGTGACGTTGGCCCCATAAGCGCCCATCAAGTTCTTGCCGTAAGTGATCGTGTTAAAAATCTCGCCGTCAGTCATGTTGACCAGGCGGAGGTCATGGAAATTGGCCATGCCGATCATGCCGTATTTGCTGGTGATGCCTTTGCCGTCGCCCGTCGGACCGTGGCAAGGCAAGCAATTGATCTGGAAGCGCTGCTCGCCGCGTTCCAGCAATTGGCGCGTCACCGGCACCGGGCTGATCGGAATCCAATTTGTCGTGCCGGTGATTTTGCCGGTGGTCACCGGAGAATCCTCATAGGCGTACACTGGCTTGCCGTCCACTTTGACTTCTTCGCCGCCGATGACATAGGGGCCGCCACGGGGAACGGCGCCAACGGGAATCAGGCGCGAGGCGTGTTCGTCGGCGAAAAATTCGCTCGGCGTCTGCGGGCGGACTTTATTTTGCCGCACCATGTCTGGAAACCATTCGATTGGCGGCCGGCGGGATTTGCTCCCGCGAAAGCCGGCCACAGCGACCACGCCAACGCACGAGAGCACAAACAGCAAAAGGAAATAGCGCATTATTCGTCCACCAGTTCGATGTGCTTGCTGCCCGAAGTTTCCAGGAGCCGGCGGGTTTCAGTTTCCGAATACTTTGGATCGGTTGATTCAATCACGACGTAATAGCGATCATGCGTCGCCAGCGCGAAGCGGCGATTTTTCAAAAGCGGATGATGCAACTGCGGCAGGCGATTGAGGAAGAGCATTCCCAGCAACGCGCCAAATGCGCCCAGCAAAATCGTCAGTTCATACGACGGCGGAAAGGCCGACATCGGGCTGAACATCGGTTTGCCGCCAATCACGATGGCGTAATCGTGCTTGTTCATAAACCAAATCATCAGCATTCCGGTTGTGTAGCCGGTGCAGCCGCCGATAAACGAAAACCAGCCGACGACGGAATGCTTCAATCCCATGGCGCGGTCCATTCCGTGAATCGGGTATGGCGTAAACACATCCCAATGGCTATAGCCAGTGTCGCGAACCTTCTCTGCGGCGCGCAATACAGCCGCCGGGGTCTCAAATTCGGCCATGATGGCAAACGGGGCCGGCATCAGTGTCCTCCTCCAGGTTGGGCGCCGCCCAGCGGATGATGCGGGTCGGCCTGCGGTGTGACGCCTTTGACTTCAGCGATGGCAATCAAGGGCACAAACCGTATGAACAGCAAAAAGAACGTGAAAAACAATCCGAACGTTCCCAAATACTGGCAAATATCCACCCAGGTCGGACTGTAGTAATTCCAGTTCGAGGGCAGGAATTCGCGGTGCAGCGAAATGTCGACAATGACGAACCGCTCAAACCACATGCCGACGTTCACTAAGATTGACAGAACAAACACAAATAGCATGCAAGTGCGAACCTTCTTGAACCAGAAGAATTGCGGCACCACCACGTTGCAAGTGACCATCGTCCAGAACGCCCACCAATATGGCGCGGGGCGAATGTGCATCAACGGACCAATGATAAACGGATCCGCCGCGCGAGGCTGGAAGAACTGGAAGCGCTCATACGGATTGCCGCTATACCACGCGATGAAGAATTCCATCGCGTAGGCGTAACCGACAATCGACCCCGTCGCCAAAGTCACCTTGCACATCAACTCCACATGGCGAACGCGAATGATGTCTTCGAGATGCAGCATGCGGCGCAGCGGCACCAGCAATGTCAGCACCATGCCAAAGCCGGAATAGACGGCGCCCGCGACGAAGTAGGGCGGGAAGATGGTTGTATGCCAGCCCGGCAACTGTGACACAGAGAAGTCCAGCGACACGATCGAATGCACGGACAACACCAGCGGCGTGGACAAACCCGCGAGAATCAAATACGCCTTTTCGTAGTTGCTCCAGTGGCGGTTCCCGCCTCGCCAGCCGAGCGCGAACAGGCCGTAGGCGAATTTGCGGATTTTGGTCTTCGAACGGTCGCGCATGACCGCCAAATCAGGAATCAATCCCATGTACCAAAACAGCACGGACACCGTGAAATAGGTCGATACCGCGAACACGTCCCACATCAGCGGCGAGCGAAATTGCGGCCAGATGCTATACGAGTTCGGAATCGGGAACAGCCACCATCCAAACCAGATTCGCCCAATGTGAATCAACGGGAAAATACCCGCGCACATGACGGCGAAAATGGTCATGGCCTCGGCGGGGCGATTGATCGAAGTGCGCCAGCGCTGGCGCAACAGGAACAAAATCGCCGAAATCAGCGTTCCGGCGTGGCCGATGCCGATCCACCACACGAAATTGACAATGGCCCAGCCCCACATGACCGGATGGCCAAGCCCCCAGACGCCGACACCTGTTGACATCAAATAAAGTATCATCACGAAGCAGACGGTCATCATCGTGGAGCTGATGGCGAAGCAGATTTTCCACCATCCCGGCAATTCGCCCTCGATGACTTCGGTGATTTTGTCGGAAAGCCAGCCTATGCCCCGCTGATGCCCAACCAACGGAACGCGCTCCAACTCTGGCGGCGGCGCCTGCACCTTGATGGCGGCGTGGTCGTCCATTAGCGTTTTCCTTTCTCGGCGGCATTTTCAGTTCCCGCTTCTGGCTCCGCTTCTTCGTTGTAATTGCCCTTGATGAATTCTTCGGTCGTGTAGGGCAAGGAATGTTCTTTGTGATCGGGCATTTCCGGATTGAGGTTGCGCACCCTGGCCAAATAGGTCAAACGGGGCTTTGTCAACAGGAATTCCAAGACCTTGTAGGTGCGTTCCTGCATCTTGGCTTTCTGGACGCTGCTCTCAGGGTCGGAAATGTCGCCGAAGACGATAGCTCCGGCGGGACAGGCCTGCTGGCAGGCGACCTTTGGAATGGTGCCCTCCTTCTCTGACAAGCGAATATGATCTGTGTCGCGCGCCTTGACCTTGGCTGCGATCTTGGCCTGTTCGAGGCGCTGCACGCAAAAGCTGCACTTCTCCATGACGCCGCGCATTCGCACGGAAACGTCCGGATTCTTGACCAGCTTGGTCAACTGCCATTCGTCCTCGGGCAAATTGCCTTTGTCGGGGTTCTTGAGCCAGCGCATCAATTCCCATTCGCCATCGGTCGTTGCAACGAGCGGGCTGCGGTAGAGGAATTCGTGCTTGAGCGGGTGGCGGTTGTAATCGAAAAAGTTAAAGCGGCGAACCTTATATGGGCAGTTATTGGAACAATAACGCGTGCCGACGCACCGATTGTAAGTCATCACGTTCAAGCCTTCGTCATCGTGGGACGTGGCGTTGACGGGGCAAACACTCTCGCATGGGGCGGATTCGCAATGCTGGCAGAGCATGGGCTGGGTGACAGCCTGCGGATCTTCCATCGGACCGGCGTAATAGCGGTCGAGGCGAATCCAATGCATCTCGCGGCTCTTGCCGACCATTTCCTTGCCGACGATCGGGATATTATTCTCGCTCTGGCAAGCGATCATGCAGGCGGAACAGCCGACGCACTTGTTCAAGTCGATCGACATGCCCCATTGATGCAGACCGTTTGATTTGGTCGTATCGAAAGGGTTCGGGTAAAGCGGATTGGAGCCTCCAGGCGGAGTTTCCGGACGCATCTTCTGTGCGAAGTCCGGATGTTTGCGATATTCCTCGAGGCTGGTCTCGCGCATGACCGGTCGGCCTTCCATGCTCCAGTGGCTCTGCGTGTTGGCGAGTTCGTAGCTGACGTCGTCCGTATCGGTCACCGTTGCGCCCGAGGCGTAATACAAATTTTCCGAGGTGCGAAGTTTGTAGCAATTAAAGCCAGTGCCAGCCCCCACCCTGCCTGTTTTTTCGCGACCCCAACCGAGCGCTAACCCGACGGTGTTGTCGGCCATGCCGGGTTGAATCCAAAGCGGCGCCGTAATCGTGTGACCATTCAACGTCACCGTCACCTTGTAATTGAAAAACTTCTGGTTCTGGGCGTTTTTCTCGATGAATTCACCCAACTGTTTGGCGGTGTTTGGACTGACGGCTTTTGCCGTCGTCGGGCTGAGTATAATGGCGTTGTCCCAAGTGATCTTGGTAATGGGATCGGGCAATTCCTGCAACCAGCCGTTGTTGTTGTTGCGTCCGTCGTCCATTTTGGCGTCGCGGAAGAACACAACGTCCAGCCTCTGCGCGGTCGGAGCGGAACCGGTTTTCAGTTCGCCAAGCGCGGATGTCAACGCAGCGGGATTGTGTTGAACTGAGGCCGTCTTGAATTCGCTGCCTGCGAGAAATCCGTCGTGGAGAAATTTCTTCCAATTGTCTTCATTGTCGCCCGCCATGCCGTGAAATGTCTCGCGAACAATTTCGTAGGGGCTGCTTGGCGTGATACCGGCAAGGATGGCCAGAACTTCGAGTTCCGTAATGCCGCCGAACAGCGGATCGATCAACGGCTGAACCGGCACGACAATTCCGTCGGCTGTGCGGCCATCGCCCCAGGATTCGAGGAAGTGAGCCAACGGCAAATCCCATTGCGTCTCAGCGTGGGCCGTCGAACCGTAGGAAGTTTCGTCAATATAATACCCGAGACGAACTACAGTCTTCGCTTTTGCTTGCGCGGCGGACCAATTGAGATCGACCGGTGCGTTGTAAGCTGGATTCCCCCCAAGAATAACCAACGTCTGCACCAGGCCGGCGTTCAATGCCGTAACCAACTCCGACAAAGTCGCCTCCTTGGCGTCCGCTGACTTGTAAAATTCAACTGTGTGGCCAACCGCGCCCAACGCGTCGTTGATCGCGATGACGAGGAGGTGCGCCGCCATTGGCAGACGATACCCGCCCATGACAAGCCCTTTGCTGCCGCTTGCCTTAAGGTCTTTCGCGCAGGCGTCAATCCATGCGGCATGGTCTTTGGCGGGGGCCGCAAGCTCTGCCAATTTGGCATCGCTTGATCCGAGCACACCCATCGCCAATTGCGCCAGCACCGGCACAACCAGGCTCGGAGCAACGCGCAGCCGATGATCTGAGTTCAAGCCGGTCAGCGTGAAGAGTCCTTCCACCGTGTAAAGGCGGCTCATTGAGCCGTCTTTGCTGTCAAGCGCGCGGCCCTTGGCGAAATCGCGTATGCTGGCGTAGGCGTTTTGTTCGCTGCCGATAAAATCGCAGTCAATCGAAACGATAACGTCCGCCTTATCAATTTTGTAAGACGGTTCGACCGGGCTGCCGTAGGCGAGCGAAGCCGCTTTCGACGCGATGTCCAAATCAATCGGCTCGTAAACGTGCCATTTCGCGGCGGGAAATTTCGAGGCAATCACCTTCTGCAAACGGGCGCGTGAAGGAGAATCGTTCTGCTCGACAAGGAACGCCAATCCAGAACCATCTCCGAGGGATTTGCCGAGGCTCGAAAGCGCATCCAGGGCGACTTTCTTATCGACGCCCGAGCCGTTCTTGAGGCAGCGCATGGCGCGGTCGGGATCGTAAAGGCTCAGAAGCGAGGCTTGCGCCAAATGATCGGTGCCGCCATTGCTGCCGGGAAGATCAGGATTGCCCTCGATTTTGACCGGGCGGCCGTCGGTGGATTTTACCACCAGCGGAATCGCTTTGCGGCGGGTCGTTATCGACGTTGCGAAATACTGCGGGACACCGTGAACGTAGTTCTCGGGCATCTTCGCGAAAGGATAAATCTTCTCCACCGGACGCCGGCAGCCGGTCGCGCCCAATCCCGCCAGTAGAAATGAGGCGGACATGATCTTGACGAAATTGCGCCGGGAAACGGGATCGACA
>VFSW01009668.1_pt1 | contig 13739 bp, 7 predicted proteins | sample 5358111 | NCBI WGS metagenome assembly VFSW01 (sample SAMN11554181, study PRJNA540505) | mine drainage metagenome | isolation source: sediment from site ElyBrook_90M | place: USA: Ely Copper Mine, Vershire, VT | collected 2017 | reverse complement strand
CCATGCGTTCGGTCAGTCGTGAGCCGGCAGCAGTGAGGGGTGTTTCAAGCGGGTGTCGAACAATCACGATTTGGCCCTCGGGTTGAATTGCGTGAACCTTGCCGCCGGCCAGTTCGAGGGCAACGCCACCAAAGTCGTCCGCGAAGGCTTTGGCGGCGGCCTGTTCGGCGCTCCACCACCGGGCGAATTCCAGCTGCTGCCCTTGGAGCAACTGGAGAAGGTCGGTACCAAGGCGCCAGTCAAGCAAGGGGTGGAAAATGAGGTTGGTGAAGTCGCGAATGCAGTCCGGACACGAGCTATCGCAGTCGTGGTTGGGGTCGACTGCGAGTTCGTGCGCGAACGTTGACGCAGAGTCGAGCAACTGCTCGAGATTTCCGGAACGACCTAGCCATGTGCAGTATCCGGCACCGTTGTCTAGTGAATCAGCCAGGAACGCTTCAGTCATCCGCCGACCGTCGGCCTCACGAACGGAGTAGCCGACATCGAGTTCCGAGTTGCCGATGTCAAGGAGTCGACATGCTGCAGCTCGAAGCAGGAAGCCGAGTGAGTACCACGCCCCTTTGATGCCGGGATCGTAGGGAGTAAGAGTCAGCCCTTCTGGATCGGAGCTAGGACCCACCAGCAGAGTGTCGGTCCTAATGATTAGCCCGATCGCCCCTTCCCACATTTGGGCCTGATCAAGGTCAGCGATGTTAAGCCCCTGGAATCCTTCTCGTGCAAGGTCAAGTGACAACCAGGATCCTCTGTCGTCGTCCCGGTTGCCGCTATAGGGTGCAAACCGATAGAGGCCACGATTGTTGTCATTCACAACAAAGACATCACCCGGACCACTGAATGCCGTTGCCCCATCCGTTTCGGTGCAAATCATCGCCGACAGGTCAGGAGATATTCGTGGGGTTGTAGCACGAGCGCTGCGCGTAAAGGAACCTTCGAAGTCCTCGGGACGGAAGCTGGAGCGGAAGCCAACAGGTTCGGCCAGCATCATGCCGGCATAATCAGGTGCTGTTGCACCACAGGTAGCGCAAGTGAGTCGCGAATACGGATCATCTGACCGGCCAGCCGAACCGCAGACCCGGCACATCGTGATGCCCCGAGACGGGCCAACCGGGTCAGGAACAGTGCCAACCATCGAACCTTGCGGCAGATAGCCGACGAGTCCTACGGCGGTATGTACCTGCTTGTCCTTGACTACTTCGCTGCCCGGTGCATAGTCGATTGCCGCGAGTTCCAGATCCCGGTCAACGATCCCCTTCGGTGGCCAAGGATAACCGCGGCGTGGTCGTCGAAGGTACATCGGCCGGACTCGGGTGGGGAAGCCGAACATGGGCAGAACCCCTCGTTCAGCAAGGTGTTGGCTTAGAGCTGGCTGTCCAGCGGCCACTGTGCAAGCCTCGTCTACGTCTCGCATGAGCGACGGCTCGTACTCGGGGTCGGTCGCATAGGCAACAAGCTCATCGCGCCGAGCCGAAGACGCAGGAGGAGCGTTCGTAAGGAGCTGATCCACGAACGCAGCAACTGTCGCCGTTCGCCCAGCAAGGTTCTGTGCGACGTCTTGACGGCTCACGGACCAATGGTCGACCAAGCCGAACTCACCGTGAACGTTGCCGCCCAGGTCCAGGGTCGGATCGTCGGTTGCCAAATCCCGAAAGGCCATTCTCAGAGCCTCGGAGGCGACCGTACGTCGTAGCACTTCAATCCGACCAAGGTCTAGATAGGGGCTCGGCGGGGTTTCGTTGGTAATACGCTCCGGATGAGAAAAGTAGTACTCGTCATGCGTTCGGTCACGACAAACGGTCAGTGCGAACGAGAAGGGATCTCGGCGACGACCAGCTCGGCCAACGCGTTGCTGATAGTTGAAGCGTTGCGGCGGCATGTTGGACATGACCACAGCTCGCAATGCCCCGATGTCGACACCTGCCTCCATCGTGGTCGTCACGCTGAGCAAGTCGATGCCGGCGGTCAGTGGTCGCTCATCGTCAAGAAACACGTCCTGGAAGCGTGCCTGCCGTTTCGGCGATTCCTCCTTGTCGGTCTGGGCCGTCAGCTCTTCGCAGCGCAGACGAAAAGGCTCCACACCAGCACTGGCCAGGAAGGCGTAGTAATCGTCTCGTGCCCCAAACGCCTCCACGGGATCGTGCGGCAAATCCAAGAAGCAGGCCGTGCAGACTCCTCCCGCGGCATCAAGATGTCGTCTCTTGCACCGAGCACACACCCAATGCTTGGAGCCCGGCGGAGCTAGCCGTAAGGACTGCGGCTGGATGAGGTACTCAAGCACCCCCAGCGCCCAAGATGCGGGTATCGCTGCCTCTAGCTGGCCCGGCGGAAGACCGTGGAGTTCGGTGAGGTGAGCCCAGTAGTCACGGAGGTCACTGGGGGCCTTGTCAGTAGGACCCTTCATGTCCTGCAGTCTGCGACTGTCACCAAGAATGCGGACGCTCCCCCGAACCATTTCTTCGAACAGTCCCGGAGTCATCCCTGGCGGTGTCTTCTCCATTTCAATTTGCAAGGTGGGCTTTGCCAGTCCGAGCGACTCCAGATCACGACCATTACCGGAGAAGACATTCAGCTCGCACTCGCGCAGCAATGTATTGTCGATTTGGCTCCGAAGTGTCCGGGCACCTTGCGTCGAGAGTGGGGCACTTCGGGTGGCCGGCTGGGTCGACCAGTTGTACAGGCTTTCCCACGTTGTCGTTCCCTCCCCCCGCACGAACCAGGACTGCACAGACGGGTCGGGTCCAGCGGGATTGACGCCGAGGGCAAGAAGACGCTCCTCCACGGCCATAGAGATGCTGGTGAGGGTCCGTCCACCTCGGGCGTCCGCCAGCAGCCGCTGTAGGTCTGTTTCAGCGCCCGTAATTCCATCGCGCGCATCTCTCATGGCGTTGTATAGCGGTCCGTTGTCCTCACGGAGGCGCTGGTTGGCACTGATTACCTCAGGCGAACGGTCGCCCTCGAGGAATCGCTCCACGAGTTCGACATCACCATCCGAATCAGAGCCAAGTTGCTCGACGATCAACTCGCGGACAAGGTCTTGGTAGTGCCGCTTCTCGAGGCCCGCAGACAGTTTTGCGGCGTCTTGACGACTGTCTGAAAACAGCACCAATCGCCGCGATTGCTCCCCTTCGCTGATGAGTTCGCGCGTCAGCGCATCTACTAGCACCTGAGCGACCTTCTCGTAACCTGTACCCATCGTACGGATGGGCGAACGCGTTCGACTTCGGCTCGTGATCGGTCTACGGCCGGGTCCGCTGGTAAACAACTCCCAGTCGGCGTGGCACTGAGGACACTTGATAGGCAAGGGAGGAATGTCCGCACGCCGATCATCCGACCTACCCGCGTGATCAACCTGGAAGGTCCAAGTGTTGTGCTGAGGTGTCAGATCGAGCCGGCCACTACTCGGCTCATAGAACGCCGGTTTGAACTCGAATAGGTAGGCGCCATTGTCACGAGTCCAACTCCGGTCAACAATGCGCTCCTCCGGAACTGCCTTAGGCCACACCAGCGCGAAGTCGAGCGCCGATTCAGTGACCCGCCCTTGGTCCGGCAGTGCATCAAGTTGACCGAGCTCGGCGACCAAATAGCGTTCCTGGTCGGAAAAGCGGCCCCCAGGTTCGATGGCAGGAGCAATAAAGCCGCCAAGGTACAACTCGCCGCAACTCTGGCAGTAGAGCAGGCGCAGGACACGGGCCCCGCAGTCGCATCGATGCCTGGGCCGACTGTAGAGGCGCCCAACAGATCTGTCCGGAGATTCGAAACGCGGGTCGATTGCGGCACACTCTGCGTCGCTACATGCCCAGATACCAAGAATGTTTCGAAAAAAGAGATGAGAGCGCAGACGAGGAAGGTCGACCTCCGGGCCGGTAGAGGCTCGGTCGATCGAGGTGACCAGTCCCAACATCGCCTCGCTTACGGACAGGGATCCGGGGGAGGTGGCTCGAGCGGCTCCAGCACCGAACAGAGCGCGGTCGAGCTCGGAGAGCGCAATGGCGGTTCCACCTACAGGTGCTGCGCGTTCACATGCAGCAACAATCGCATCCTTGGCTCGTGACTCCTCGATCAATTTGGCCGCCACCGTAGAGTCGACGTCGGTGCGAATGGCGGAGAATCTCGCCGCGTGTGGCATCAGGGTTTGCGGAGGTTCGACAGGTTTGACCGTGCGACCCTCGAGCACTTCAAAGGAGTTAGGACTCGCACCAAAGAACTCGGCCAGGTACCTTCGAGCCGCCGTTTGGTCGCCTAGGGACGCCGAGGTGGCTAGGCAGCGCAACTGAGGTGAATCAGGCGTTAGGCCAAGTCGATGAAGAAGGTTCCGGATCAGATAAGCGACCTCAGTACCTGAAGTTCCCCTGTACATGTGAAGTTCGTCCACAACGAGATGGAAGATGTTCGTGTCGCTCTCTTCCAGCCACGCTCGCGTGTGGTCAATCAGGCCCTGGTCGATCGCCCGTAGTAGGGCGATATTCAGCATCGAATAGTTTGTGATGAGAATGTCGGGAGGATGGCTCTGCATGTCCCATCGGCTGCGCATCTCGGCACCATCAGTCCGCGGTACGAAGTACCTTCGGTCATCGTCGGGTCCTAGCCTGTTGGCCCGACCGGTGATGTCCTTCAGGTAGCGTCGCAGTCGGTCACGAGCGCCCGAATTGGATGAGTCGCCAGCCACCGGTGTCGCTCCGGTGTATCGCCCAAAGTAGAACCTATGCCCATGCCGATTTTCGTCGAGCCAGGCTCGTGCCTGTGGCGAGTCGAGCGCTCGCCGGAGACGAACAAGCTGGTCCTCAACCAGAGCATTCATGGGATAGAGCACCAGGGCACGGATTGCTGGGGTCCGACCCGACTCGCCGCCCCGCTGGGGAGTCCACGTGTTGCCGGAATCCCACCAGCGCTGTCCGCTTGGCGACGCGCCCGACCAAGCAGACGACTCGGCAATAAGCGAAGAGATGACTGGCAACAGGAAGGCCTCCGTCTTACCCGACCCCGTTCCGGCCGTGACGGCGACATTCCGCCCAGCCAGCGAATGCAGGAGGGCATCGCGCTGGTGGGTAAAGACATCTTCGTAGGCGATCAGTCCGCACCTCGCAAAGGCAGCGAGGTCGGGTGACAGTCCCAGTTGGTTGACTGCCGCTTCAAAACCTATGCCGGTGCTTTCATAGTCATTGATCGACTCCACCCAGGGCTCACGCCATACACCATCGTCGTGGTCCAGGAGTTCGAGTCTCTCGGCTTCGACTTCGGGAAGTGCCAGGCGATAGGGCGTCCCGTAGTAGCGAAAGACATAGTCCCGGAGACGGTTGAAGGTGCTTATCGGATTGGCCACAGGACTCCTACGGTGATGGACGAACGAGTTCAGGGGAGGGGGTGGCGGCAACCGACAGTCTGATACCGAGACGCTCCGCCATAGTGGTTGCAACCATACGCGTTACGTTGCGATAAAGACGCTTCCCTCTGGTGCGCAGGGGCAGCAGACCGCTCGCTGCGACAGCTGCACGCTCTGCAACTTCCGGTAGAGCCAACCAATGAGGCACTTGGAGCACGCTCGGTGTTGTCCAGTCGGCAGACGGTGGATACCAGCCGATCAGATCTGCTCGACCGCTGAGTACCAGAAGCTGACCGGTGGCTTGATCGACCTTGTACCAGTTTCCACCACGGCGCAATCGATGAATGCTTCGACCGTATAGGTCAGTCCGATAGAGGCCGTCACGATCGCGGTTGTCAACTGGTTGCCAGTGGCAGGTCTCTGGGTCGAATAGTTCAAGCGTGTCTTCGACAGGTGGTGGAGCTGCGGCCTCCAGCTCTCTGAGAGCAAGCCCGATGAGAGATTCCGCCAAGGCTAGTGAGGGATCGAACAGCAGAGGTACCTCAAGCCGTTGGGCAACGGCCTCAACCGAGGCGACCGTGGCGCACTTTGCGAACAACGCGGTCGGCGCCCTCCCCTGCTCAATCTCAAATGGATAGACATCCTGCGCGTCAGCGGCCAGGTCAAAGCGTTCGATCATCCGTCTGGGGCGTGATCCGGCGAGGTAGGCGCAAAGACCACTCCCTCGCGGCAGGACGAGAGCAGGTGGCGACACGCTCCAACGTTGTTCGGTCCAGGAGATGTCAATGTGCCCTAGATCGCTTAGCGGCACAGCGAGATACCAAGGTCGATCAGTGGTGTCGTGAACTCGAGACAGATACGCAGCCGTGTCTCGCAGGTGGGCCCACGGACCCGATCCCGTTTCGCTCGCCCAGAGCAAGAGGTCGTCCCCGGCACTCATTGCAGAGTTCTCGCAGCTGCTTGGTAGGCGCTCCAGAGCGAGACCACGGATTCGTCAGTGAGAGATGGATCGAGGGTTGCCTGCAGAAGTAACCGTGCCCAAGTGTCTCCTGTTGAAGTCATGCGAGGGGGGTCGCCGCCCACCGGGATTGCCATGTAGTGAGTACTCCCATGCAAGGGTCGCGTGAGCCGCCACACCGGCTCAAAATCGGACCACGCATCGACGGCGATCCAACTGAGGCCACCAGCCAGATCGGACAACCACGTGGGTACGTGGAGAAGCTCTACGTCGCTTGGGCATGGTCCGAGCAGAACGCAAAGCTCACCGTCCTCTGGAGCGGGTTCGGTGTGTGCCACTTGCTCGTGTGGAACGGCGTGCATGCCTACAACTCCATCCGAACTGATCGTGCCCGCACTCTCGCCCGCCGTCTCAACGATGCCGTCAACGAGATCGAAGTCGATACGGGCCGGACCGTACTTGATCTCATAGTGACCAGCATCAAGTTTCAGTGCGCCGATCGGGAATTCGCTACCCGTCGCTATGAAATCATGGGGGCTTTCTATGCCCGCCTTGAATAGTTCGAACGTTCGCTTCTCGATGTCCTCAGGAAGGGCCAAGAACGGTGCGCCGCCGACAAGGTAGGCATGATGGAGATGAGGAAGCTTCAGGCCGCCAACAAGTCGCAGGCGAGCACCGCCGCCGCTACGCAAAAGAGCTGCGAGCTGAGCCGGTGGCTGGGCCGATGGTCTCCGGTCAAGGCGAAAATCCCGAATCAGAAACCAGCCACTCGGTAACTTCGGGGTGGCGGCAGCATCGAGGCGTGCGGTCAGGCCCTCCCCGTCACAGAACGCCATGAGTTCCGTTCGAGATTCGCTCCGCACAAGCAGATGGTGGAGCTCACCAAACTGGAGATGGTCGACGTCTACCCATCCCCCTGCTGTGTCATCGAAGTGGAGAGCAACTATTGATCGCGCTTCGAAACTCAGGGCCACTTCGGCACCGATTAGGTCCAAGCCGAAATTGAGGATCTGGCTCGTCGGCTCGATTGGAAGGGGCATCGGCCTGAACCAGTTGCCTGTGCCTTCAAGCGCAATCCGTCCCGTCGGCCCTTCAATCTCTGCAATTGCGGGCATACGAGAATCCCGGCCTGCGATAAGAGACAGAGATAGAGGGCGGGTCTGCATGCGGATGCGAATAGATGATTCGGGTTTGCCCGAAACGTCCTCGACAAGCTGTCCATCCCAAGAGAGCGCGAGTCGTGACAAAAGGTCCAGGCTGTAGCCCTCGAATAGCGACTCACTCGCTAATCGAGCGAGTCGCGCCGCTCCAGGTTGGTGTCGGGCCGCCCAAATCGCCAACGCTCGGCGCAATTCCGTGGGCTCGGCGTCGTCATCGTCTGGATCGACGCCGATCGTCTTAAAGAATCGGAATAAGTGTCGGCGATCTGAGGCACGGAACACAGCCTGTTGAAGAGCATGGGCGATGTTCTTGCCATAAGGGTTGTGCTCCAAAGCCTCTTGAGTCGGGAGGACCAGAACGCCAGACGCCCCAGCCAAGTGATCGTTCAGCCACCTCTCGAGCTGACGCCAGAGAGACGGGACCCAATCGCCGAAGTCGCCCGGTATGCCCGGTTGGTCGTCCAGAGGGTCGAGCTGTTCTCGGAATCGCCGATAGAAGTTGTGAGACGGAACACCCCCCTCTCGCTGCATGAGCGACGCTGCAAGAACGGTAAGCGCCAGCAAAGGTAGGGATGGAGGCGCTCCAACCATTCCGTCTCGCTCCCACCGGCCAGCGAGTCGCCCGATGTTGCCGAATCGGTAACCCGGCATTACGCAGGTAGCCACTGCAGCACGCAAGGACTCGATCGCGACAGATTCAGTAGCGCCAGTTAGAGCTGCCAGATTGCCTCCATCTGCGCAAAAGGCAACAACGACCCCAGATTCCCTTCCGCCAAAGAAGAACCGGGCCAGCTCACTCGTCCACCGATCGTGTGGCCAGTCGAGAGATTCGAGTTCGGTCACCGTGGGGAACTCCCCACATTCGGAAGCTTCGAACATCGCAGAATACCCTGGTGGGAGCCCATCATTTGAAATTGCTCTCGACATTCGTGGACGTCCGAGTCACGTTGCACAGGCTACGGCCAGGTTGCTACAGGGCGATGGACTGCGTAGGCAATGAAGCGGGTCCAAGCCCGTCACAGCCGACTTATAGGGTCATCGACATGATTAGAAACCTCATCAGAACCATGTGGGGCCTCTGGTACCTGCTTCGACATATCAAGGAGTTGCCGACTGACGATCAGTTGAAGCAGCTCGGTATTCCGCCGACCAGGTACCCGCCTCCACCCTGGGTCTTCCAGCAATCTGGGCGACGGAGCCGACGCTGCTAGCTGAACCATCGGACGGGCCAGGTCAAAGCTTCAACTTCTGAATGAACCCTTCGTCCGACTCGGCTGAGGGGTTCTCCAGATCCTGAACTTCAGAGCTCTGTCACTTCGTGGAGTGACGGTCAGCGACCGCGATTAAACCGCGCGACGGGTCGGAAGGACCGCATCATCATCGTCCTCCAATAACACCACCCCAGAAGCAGCGTGCCCCGGAGCACCGAACGAACCGTAGAGGTCGAGAGTGGCGGGCTCAAGATCCCCAGCTGGATCACCGTCGACTGCGAGGAGGGCGTGGAGTTCGTCCCAAATCTGTTGGCGGGCTGTTTCGTCCGCGGCCGCCCGGAGGAGGATCCGCCAGAGTCCTTGGTCGTACCGATTGGCCAACTGCCCCTGGCGGGCGGCCCAGGCTGCCAGCCCAGGATTGCCATCGTCCAGAGCGAGCTCTCCAAGGGTCAAGGCGGTGTCAGTGATGGCCTCCCTCATGACATAAGAAAGGCCACTGGCCGATGTCCACGGGTCCGGATCGACTCCGAAGGGAGCGCCTCGGACGAGCTCGAGGGCGGCTCTCAGTCCTGCTAGGCCTCCAGCGGAGATCCCCGATTGGAACTGCTTCCAGTCAGTCGTGACCCTCTCGTCCAGCGAAAACCGCTGGGTTGCCTTGTCGTAGGAGAGGAGGTCGGGGTCACCGGTGATGGCTTCGAGCGACCGCCGGGTGAGGAGGACCAGATTTCGGACGTACCCATCGCTCAGTGCCTTATCCGGCGAGACGTCGGTCAGCCATTCGCCCCGGGTGGCGGATCCGTCGTGAGAGGCCAGGTAGACGAGGAGTTCGACCACTCGGCCAGCCTTGGTCGCGGCAGTCGTCGAGACGGCCCCCATAAGGTCCCGTGGCCCGCCACCGTCGACAGTGATCATCGGTTCTCCGAGCACTCCGATGATCACCTCCCCTACGGACCTCTCGTCGCCTGACGTCCGCTCCGGGTTCGCCTCACCGCTGTCCTGACCCCCGTTGCCCGGGGCCTCCTCGGCGAACTCGAATAGGGTCTGCACCTCTTCGAGCGATTCGTCGAATACCTGAGCCGGCCTGAACGAGCCGAACGCGTGGTGGTCCAGGGGCGGGTGCTCGGGATCGACGACAAGCACAGTGTTCGAGGGAACTAGAGGACCCGCCGTGACCAAATGGACGTATTCCTGATCGTGGAGGGCGTCGAGAAGCTCGTCCTCGGTGGCCCGGGAATCAACCAGGATGATCGCCTCTTGGTCAGGTCGCAGGAGCGTCATTACTTCGTCGGGATCGTCAATGACCGTCCCCCCGTCGAGGCGATCGATCACGCCGTAGCCGAAGCCAACGGCGATGACTGCAGTCCCTACCGGTGCGGTCGTGCCGGCAAGCTCGGTGGCCATGGCGGCTAGGAGGCTCTCCACCTGTTCGGCAGTGACGGTGAGGTGAATTGACCGGTAGCGGCTCACATTGACCAGAAATGCACCGGTGGCGTCGTGGCTCACGGAGGCAAGGGCTAGGGGAACGGGCAAAGAAGCGTTGGCTTCGTCGACGACGCCCGGATCGGTGGTGAAGGTCAGATGCCAGACGCTTGGGCGGTCGGCGGGACGCGTGAATGGGGCCACGGGTGCCCCGGTTTCGCGGGTGACCAGCACATCGAGGCCATCGTGGATCAGTTCGACACCCACCACTTCCGGTGGTGCCATTCCCGCCACCTCGGCAGCGTGGCCGAGCAGCTCGGAAAGGTGGCACAGCCAGAACACCTGGCCGGATCTTGCGTAGTGCCGAAGCTGCAGCTCGAGATCAGCCAACGGGCTCTTCGTCTGCGGCCGGGAGATGCGCCCGCCGAAGGACCGCCGTCCGAGCTGCCGACGTCGCCGGCGGTCGAGTGCGGTGACCAGACCGATAGCGGTAAGACCGAAGAGGCCGGCACCCATGGCGATTTGCCCGATATCGCTCCCTGGCGGGTGCGGAGTGGGTGGATGAACCTTGGGGCCGGCGTTCGGCGGCTCGTCGTTTTTGGCGGGTGCCCCTCCGGAATGGTGGAGGGTCAGCGGTAGCCGGGACGGAGTGGCGCCCCCGGACACCGTGGGGTCCGTGTGCCGCCGGCGCAGCGACCGTGGATCGGAGGGTCGTTGGCTCGCCATCGGCTTTCCTGCAGCCCGAGCGGTTCCCTTAGGTCTAGAACCGACTCCGACTGCAGCACTACCACTGGGCCTCCCGCTGTTGGACGCACCGCTAGCCGAAGGGGGTGCGACTTCGGCGGGCGAGGTGACGGTCGAAGCGGTGGAAGAGATGGCAGGCGAAGGGGCCGGCAACGGTGGGGCCGTCGTCGGGACCACTGAAGGTGCCTGCGTGGCGGCTGGGATGGTCAACGACCACCCCGGATAGATCCAGTGGGCATCAGTGAGGGCGCCACCTCCAGGCTGGGACACGCCCACGTTGGCCCGGAAGATGGTCGGCCACTGCTCACCATCTCCGTAGTACTGGACGGCGAGGCCCCAAAGCGTGTCGCCCGGTACGACGGTGTGGTTGACGGTGGCAGGTCGCGAAGTCGACTGCGCAGACGACGCAGACCTCGAGGGATTGAGGCCGGATCTCGTCTGGGAGAGCAGCTGCACCACCGGAGGTGGAGCGTCCGGGGGCCCGGCACGGACCCCGCTGGCCGCAGTGTGGGCGCCACGGAGCTGGCCGAGAACCAATACAGCGGTGACCAGGGCGGCCATCGCGCTAAGGCCGACCAGATGGGAGCGGCGACCGATTCTACGACGACAGAGCCGGGCGACGAGGACGATAACCACCGAAAAGGCGAAGTAGCCCCAGGCCAGCCAGGCCAAGATGGCGAACAGGCGCGGCCAGAACGAGTCCGGGATCGAAGCGCCGAGGGCGAGCGCCGCCTCACAGCTACTCGGGACGTGGTGAGGGAGAGGCCAGCCAACGACGGATGCGAGCACGATGGGAATGCCCACCAGCCCGATGAGCAAGACACCGAGGGCGCCGATACCGCTGGCGATCTGGCGACCCGTAGGTCGGTCGGCAACATTCGAGCGGATCGCTGAGGCGGGGTTGGAACGAGTGGGCACGGTCATCCTCCTGTGGTGATGCCACTCACGTCGGTGGCGGACTCGGTGACCGACAGGGTCAGGCCTCCCACGCCGATGATGCCGAGGAGCTGGGTGGGCACGCGCTCGCTGATCTGGGCGTAGACGGTGTTGCCAACCACCCAGGCGGTGCCGGGCTGGCCAGCTGAACTCATGTAGTTCTCGGCGGTGGTGACAGCAACAGTCGGGTCGACAGCGATGTTGCCGGCGTGGAGTTGGCCAACATCGAGGGACCCGGCACCCGTGCGAGCTGCCTGCTCGGCCACCGAAGCAGCCTGCTGTTTGACGTCCAGGTAGTGGCCTCCGTCCGTCACCAACCCGGCCAGGGCCAGGAACATGGTCATGAAGACGGCGGTCATGGCCAGGAACTGCCCGTCGTCGGAACGTCGGCGCAGGTGCATTCGGCAGCTGCTGATGGCGGTCGTCCTCATGCGCCACCACCGATCGTCCGGAACTCATCGATGGGGGCGGTGGCGATGGCCGTCAGGGTCTTCAATCCGGGCACTCCGGGGACGGACACGTCGGCCAGGCTGGTCACACAGGTGACGGTCACCGACACCGTGCCGCCAGCCACGAAGTTGGACGTATCCGTCGTGATCTGAGGCGCCGGGCAGGTGAGCCCGGCTCCGGTGAGGGTGCTGGTCGCAGCAGAGGTCGCTTGGGTCTGGGCGTCGGCGGCGTCGGCCTGGACGACGGCCGCCTGGACCCCGGCCCGAGCTGCAGACTCGACGTCCCCCTGGGCCGAATCGATCCTGCCCAAGGCGACCATGAGCACGATGACCAGGAGCAGCACCGGGGCCACGATGACCAGCTCAGCGATGGCCTGGCCATCCTCCCCCCGGACGTGACGGCGCCGGTTACCCACTTGTCCGGTACTCCTGGATCGGTGCATTGCTAGTGGCCGACACGGTGAGATCGAGCCACGGAATCAGGGCCTGGGCCCGGCCGGTGACCGTCACCTGAGCCACGTCGCCCGAACGCGTGCTGGTGACAACCTGTGGATCGGTCAACGTTCCGGGACCGGTGGTGGCGATGAAGCTCTGGGCTGACTGGGCTCCGGCGGAAAGTGTCGAGCCGTAGCCGGAGGCCACCTGGCTCCCCGTCTCGGCCGCCGCTCGGGCCAGGTGGCTGGCGTGCGACCACAGCGCGTACTGGACCCCAGCGATTACCAGTAAGAAGAACACGGGTAGACAGACCACGAACTCCGCCAGCCCGGCATCGACCCGGCATCGGCGCGCTCGATGGCGACCACCCCGGTGCCAGAAACCCGGACAGTGAGGCGTCACGGCACGCGAGCCCAATGGCCGTTGAGGCGAGTCACTGACCGTTTCCGGCTGCGCCATGTCGGGATCCATCCGAGCCCTGTTCAGGGAGTCTGGATGTTGTTGGCGGTGGCGGTCAGCTTGGTCACGACGATGGTCACGATGGCAATGGCGGCCACGACCACCAGGGCGGTCACAACAACCCAGGAGGCGATTTCGCCGCAGTCGTCACCGAGGACCGGCGTCAACCGGGCCGAGATATAGGTACGGAGAACCCGGACGACGGCGACGATCGTCTCTATGGCCGATCGGGTCCATTCTCTCAGCTGACTGGTGATGGTGCTCATGGACATGGCGCTCCTCGTTTCGTGTTGCCCCTGTTGGTGGGTTGGTTTGTCTGGTTAGTGGATCGATGGACTCGGATCTGATGTCTGGCCGTTCGATGCCTGCATCGCTCGGCTCGACCTGTGACCGGGCGTCACAGGTGGCTCCCGGTGAAAGACGCCAGTGCCGGATAGAAGATGAGAAGGCCGTAGCCGGCCATGAGTAGTACGCCGGGGAGCAGCATCTTTTGGGTGACTGCCTGGGCCGAGTCCTCCAGTGCCGAGGTCTCCTTCAGTCGGAGCGAGTGGGACTTGGCGTCCAGCGAGTCCCGGATGCGGGCACCTTCACCGGCTTGGGCCATGGCCGAGATTGCTCAGAGCCTGCTGTGGGCCCAGGCCTACCGGAGGC
>VFSW01009667.1_pt1 | contig 13742 bp, 16 predicted proteins | sample 5358111 | NCBI WGS metagenome assembly VFSW01 (sample SAMN11554181, study PRJNA540505) | mine drainage metagenome | isolation source: sediment from site ElyBrook_90M | place: USA: Ely Copper Mine, Vershire, VT | collected 2017 | reverse complement strand
TAGGCTTAGGACCTAGCTCCGCGAGGAATGGGAGTTCGAGTCTCCCCCTGCCCACAAAAATAAGGAGACCGACGCATGTCGTCGGATGACTATATTTTTGTAGGAGCAGGGGAGATTCGAAGGCCGGAGCCGAGGACCCGCACACCAGTGCGGGCGGCGAGGCGGGGTCGCGGAACTTTTGGAGCGGCGGCGAGAAAAGTATCCGTGACCGAGTCTCCCCTGCCTGTTAGTGGAAGAACGTGGCACCCGTGTTGATGTTGTTGACCGAGCTCGTGTCCGGCTGGTACGTACCGGTGCCGCTTGAATTGACGTTCACACCGAAGTTGAACGTGTTGTTGATGAGCGCGATGATGCCGACGACGGAGAACATGATGACCATCCCGATCACGCCCCAGATCATGTGCTGCTTGCCCTCGTCCGGATGCCCGCCCTGGTTGAGCGCGATCAGGAATTGGACCAGTCCCCACACGAAGTAAAAGAAGCCGGCCGCGGCCAAAATGAGAAGCGCAGGATCAATGACGTACGTCGTGAACCGGCCGACGACATCTCCGACTGACATGCAAGGATTTCAGGCGACCTATAGGCCTGCGTTGATCTGGACACCCTGCGGAATAACGGGCGTGGTGGAGGTCACCTGGAAGGTTGACTGAAGCAAGCGGACCAAGCCCCAAATGGAGACCATTACAAAGATAGTGATGACGCCCATGAGCATGATCTTGAGGCCTTCAGCCTTGCCTTCCGAACCTTCGCCGAAGAGGTATTTCACCAAGCCCCAGAAGAACGCGATGATGGCGAGCGTGATAAGGAGCCCGATAGCGCCGTTCAGGATCACATTGAAGAAAGCGAGCGTATTTAGAAGCGACTGCGCCGCAGCAAGTGCCGGAAGCGAGACGACCGCGAGACTTAAGACAGAAGTACCGATAATGCGTCGCATAGATAAGGTGTTCATGTAATCTGGACTAAGTACCCCAATGGTACCTTGCCTTTGCAAAAGACAACGGCACGGCTGTGGATAGTCGGGAGATCTCATTCATGCTCTTCCTCTTCCTTTGCGCCACCGCCGATAAGCCCCGATGTCACAACGAGCCATGCGAAAAGGAGGATGATGGCGATGCTCAAAATATAGAGCACGGTACTGGTGTGCGTCTGCACGAATTCTACGACGCCCAGAACGAGAACGAGCGTAAAGAGCGTCGCCACCGACCATTCCATCACATGGATCGCGTTATCCCGGTAGTTGTTGTCGGTACCGAGGCGGACCGCCCACATGATAATGCCGGCGCCCATGAGAAGGAACGACATGACGAGCGCGAGACCCACGATGATATAGAAAAGACCGGCGAGTTGTGAAAGGAGGTCCGTTGTGGTCGAGGCCAGTGCGACTCCCGGCGCGACCACGAGAACTCCGCTTGCGATGAGGCTCTTTTTCATGGCTATTTACCGAACTGACACCCGTTCAAGCTCGTACAGGTTCCGGCCGTACTGCCGCCTCCGCCGTAGCCCGTGTTCGATCCGAACACGCTGCTCTGGAGGAGCTGCACGACGCCCCAGATCGAAACTGCCAGGAATATGACGAAGACCCCCCACAGGAGCTGTTCGCGGAGTTTTTCGCGGCCTGCTTCCCCTTGGCTGAAAAGGCTTTTCGAAACGCCCCAGAAATACACGACAATGGCGAGAACGATGAGGTCCGTGGTCGCGCTCCCCAGGAGTCGCACGACCTGGTTCGCGAGACCGGCGAAAGTCTTGGGCGTCGACTGCGCGAACGCGACGCTCGGCAAGAATGTGACCGCGAGCGTGATGTAACCTCGTATCCGGTTCATGACGTACCGAGGACTTGTGTCGCGGTCGAAGCTATGAGGGTCGCCAATACCCATGCACCAAGTATGAGAATCGCTCCGAGTATGACCCAAAGAAAGTTCCGTTTTGCATCAGCAAGCTTTTCCGAATTCCCTCGTGCGGTGACGAACATGAACCCCGCGTACACGATAAAGAGCGTGAGGATCGGGAGCGAGATCTCGACGATTGCCTTGAGGAAGTTCGCGATGAAAGATTGGAAATCGGGAACGTTCGCCGGATTCTTCAAGCTTTGCGATTGTGCCGATGCGATGAATGGGAGCAGCACGAATGCGACAGCCGCTGCGGCGACGTATATGTTCGTTCTGTATGCGGCAAGTCGTTTCATTGCGGTCGATTATTGCCCGAATAAATTCTCCAGCTGCCCGTTGGCGCGGCCGATCGCGTCGGACGCGTTGAGCGCCCCGCTGTCGGTGTTCTCAATCATACCCTGGAAAATCGGCCCCGTCTGGCTCGGGTCGGGATCAATCCAGGTGCGCGTGATGAGCGCCATTTGGTTGAAAAGCTGGGTATACCCTGCAGTCGAGGTGCTCGAGGAAATAACATCGAGCCGTGCAGGCGCAAAGCCGAGCGCCTGGGAAAGCGACTGGTCCACGGGTGCGGACGCGAGCAGATACGCGACCGTGAGCGCGCTCGGGAGGTTGGGACTGCTGCGCGTGATCGCGACCGCATAGACCTTGCCGCCGTCTATGGAATTCTGGTCGTTACGCACCTGTGGGATCGGCGCGATCGCGAAGTTTAGGTTCGGGTTGGCCGCGAGGATCTGCGGATCCTCGCTCGCATAACCGATGTACATCGCGAGGTTGCCTGCCGCGAACGCCTGGCTCGCGTTTGGCTGCGCGTCGTTCCAGCTGTAGTCATTCTGCGAAGGATTCGCGAATTCGGTATAAAAATCAAGCGCGCTGATCGACCCTTGCGAGGCGCCGCCGCCTTGCGCGAGCGCGGCAGAATACGCACCGGAAGAATTCTGTGTGACTATTTTCCCGCCCGCCTGCTGGATGAGCATCGAAAGGATATCCTTTGCGCCGCTGATGTTCTGGTACGTGCCGAGTGCGATCGCCTCGCGCTGCAAGTTCCCCGATCCGTCGCGCTGCACGAGTTGCTGGGCGATCGCGGGCAGCTGGTCCCAATATTGCGGCGGTTGTGCGACGCCTGCCGTCGCAAGGAGGTCGCGGTTCCAATAGAGAACGAGGGGATCAACGAAAAGCGGGAGGCCTACGACGCCGGTGGGCGCGAGGAACTGGCCGCCTCCGGTCACGAACGTGTTCTGGAACTGCGCCTGCGAAAGCGAACTGTACGGTATCACATATACCTTGCTCTGGTCGTAGAGGGCCTCATCCCCGCGCATGATGATAAGGTCGGGTCCTGTGCCGCTCGCGAGCGCATTGGCGAGGTCCTGCTCGAACTGCGACGGGTCCTTTTGCACGTACGTGACCTGCCCGAGGCGCGGGTCCTGCTGAGCCGCCACGCGCAGAACTTCCTTCACGGTCGTCGCGTTGAACGTACCCCACACGGTAACGGGCGAGATCCCGCCGCCGGAGTTGCTGGCTGTCGCGAGCGCGAACACGAGGATGCCCGCGACGCCGATCGCGCCAAAAACAGACAGAAGGATTATCTGGAACGATGAAAGTCCTTTCGTCATGCAATCGGGTGGGCTATCAGGCCCCAATGGTGCGCGCCTGCCGAGAAATCACGCGTGAGGTCAAAGCTCGCCGCTTTCACAAGCTCATGGCCAACCTCTTTCGTCACCACTTCTTTCTTGTGCGGGCCCATACCGTTGAAAGAGTCGAGCCAGTCGATGACCACGAGGCGCCCGGAAGGTTTCAGTACGCGCCGAGCCTCCTGCAAGATCGCCGCTTTATTCTCGAGTTGGAACAAGAGATTCGAAACGAGCACGAGATCGAGCATCTGATCGGCCAACTTTGAGGCCTTGGGCTGCTCGAGGTCGGCCCAAATTATCTTGATGTTCTTGAGCCCGCGCTTGGTCGCCTCGGTATGGATGCGCTTGAGGAGATCGCGTTGCACATCGATCGCAAAAAGGTTCCCGCCATGGCCGACCGCCTGTGCCATGGGCCAAACGTAATGCCCAGAACCCGCGCCGAAATCGGCGGCGCTCATGCCGGGCTGAAGGTCGAGCAGCAGAACATTGCGCATTGGATGCGCAAAACCTTCCGTGCGAAGCGGGGCGTGCGATTGTGCAGTGTGCTGCATCATCGCTAAGTATAGCGCAAGCGGCGCCCGCGAGGGGCGCCGCAAGTACTGCGCTGTGGAGTTCTTATTCGACGATATGTTCGCCAAAGATGACGAATGAGGCGACCGAGTCCCCTTCGCGCATTTTCATGATGCGGACGCCCTGCGTCGCGCGTCCGGAAGAGCGGACTTCGTCCAACCCGGTACGGATCGTCTGCGATTTCTTCGACATCGCGACGAGTTCCCCGCCGCCGATGATCACTTCCGCGCCCACGAGCTGCTTTGTCTTTGCGGTGATGGACATCGTCTTGATGCCGGAGCCGCCGCGGCCCTGCTGCTTGTACTCGCTGAGCGGGGTCTTCTTGCCATAACCGGTCGAAGAGAGAACAAGGAGCTCCGCATTTTTCGCGCCTTTGGGGATCACGCCTGCGCCGACGATCGCATCCGAGCTCGCGAGCTTCATGCCGCGCACGCCGCCCGCCTGGCGTCCCATTTCGCGTACCGATTCGGCGAGGAAGCGGATGGACTGGCCCTTTGCGGTCGTCATGATGACGTCGTCGCCCTTGCGGACGAACTGCGCGGCGATGAGCGAGTCGCCCTTGTCGAGCCCGATCGCGATGAGTCCAGAGCGGCGCACCTCGTGGAAGCTCTTCGCCGCAACACGCTTCACCGTGCCGTCTTTCGTCGCCATGAAAAGCGAGAGGTCCTCGACTTCTTTCTTCGCTTTCGGCATCGCGAGGATCGAGGTGATCTGCTCGCCTTGCTCGAGCGAAATGAAATTCATGATGGACTTGCCCTTCGTCGCGCGGCGACCCTCCGGAAGCTCGTACATCTTGAGCTGGTAGACCTTGCCGCGGTCGGAGAAGAAGAGGAGGTCGGCGTGCGCGCTGCCGGTCAGAAATTGAGTGACGAAATCCTCTTCCTTCGTGTCGAGATCAACGACGCCGACGCCGCCGCGCTTTTGGCGGCGATACTCGGCCGGATTCGTGCGCTTGATGTAGCCGCCCTGCGTGAGGACGAGCACGAAATCGTCGTCCGCGACGAGGTCTTCGGCGCTCAAGATGGTCGCGCCTTTCTTCATGATCTTCGTACGGCGGTCGTCGCCGTACTTCTCCGAAACTTCCTTGATCTCGTTCTTGATGACATCCATCAGTTTTTTCGGGCTCTTGAGGAGCGCTTCGAGCTCTTCGATCAGCGCCTGCACTTCCTTGAGCTCGTCCTCGATCTTCTTGCGTTCGAGCCCGGCGAGCTTCTGCAAGCGCATGTCGAGGATCGCATTTGCCTGCAGTTCAGAGAACTTGAACTTGGTCATGAGCCCCATGCGCGCGTCGTCCACGTCCTTGGACTTCTTGATGAGCGCGATGATCTCGTCGATGTGGTCCAGTGCCTTCTTGAGGCCGAGCAAGATGTGCTCGCGAGCCTTCGCTTTGGCGAGTTCGAATTGCGCTCTCTTCGTCACGACCTCCTTGCGGAAGGCGATGAAGTATTCGAGCAGCGCCTTGAGCGAGAGCGTCTGCGGGACGCCGTCCACGAGCGCGACCACGTTGTAATGGAACGCTTCCTCGAGCTGCGTGTGCTTATAGAGGTAGTTGAGGACGGTTTGCGGGTTCGCGTTGTTCTTGAGCTCGATGACGACACGGATGTCCTTGGTGGATTCGTCACGGATGTCGCGGATGCCTTCGAGCTTTTTCTCGTGCACGAGGTCGGCGATCTTTGTGAGAAGGTCGGACTTGTTCACGCGGAACGGGATGGAGGTGACGATGATCTGGTAGTCGCCTTTCTTCCCTTCCGTTATTTCCGCATTGCCGCGCACGATTACAGGGCCTCGACCGGTCGCATAGGCGTGTGCGATGTCTTTCTGGTTGAACGCGATGCAGCCGGTCGGGAAATCTGGCCCTTGCACGAACTGCAGCAGGTCTTCCGTCGTCGCCTCAGGGTTCTCTATTAAATGGATCGCAGCGTCCGAGACTTCGCGCAGGTTGTGCGGCGGGATGTTGGTGGCCATGCCGACCGCGATACCGAGCGTACCGTTCAAAAGCAGGTTCGGGATGGCTGCAGGCAAGACGGTCGGTTCTTTCTTGGTGTTGTCGTAATTGGCCGTGAAGAGGACGGTTTCTTTATCGATATCGCGGAGCATCTCGCCCGCGAGGCGCGACATCTTGGCCTCGGTATAGCGGTACGCGGCCGCGCCATCGCCGTCGATGGAGCCGAAGTTGCCCTGGCCGATGATCAAGGGATACCGCATCGTGAAATCCTGCGCCATCTTGACCATCGCGTCGTAGACGGACGCGTCACCGTGCGGGTGGTACTTGCCGAGCACGTCGCCGACCACCGTCGCGGATTTCTTCGTCTTGGAGGTAACGTTCATGCCGGCCTCGTGCATGGCGTACAGGATCCTGCGGTGCACGGGCTTCAAGCCGTCACGAACGTCCGGCAGCGCGCGGGCGGTGATAACGGACATCGCGTAGTCGAGGTACGACTCACGCATCTCGGTCGAGATCGAGCGTGCAATGACACCTTCGTGGGCTACTCGCGGTGCGGGATCAGCCTTGTTCTTATCCTCTTTTGAGCGAGCCATGATGGGGAAAGTATAACAAAATTCGACCCGAAAATCCAGCGATTTTTTCCTTGAAAAATCGAGATTTTACGGCCTATTACATGGCCGGTTCGCCGGAGGTCGCACTTATCTGTTCGACCTGGATGTACGAACTACTCGTCGCTGTGAGTTGATCAAGCGCTTGTGCTCCTTGGTCGTAACTTGTCGAGGTCGCGACAGGCGCTTCCCCTTGCGTATTGAGCGCGGAAGTCGCTGCGACCTGTTGAAAAAAGTACACGAGCCAGCAAAGGAAAAGGATCGCAACAACGGCAAGCGCGACCCATACCGCGATCGCGTGCCTCTCTTCCTTCGGGCGTTCCCGTAATTCTTGCAGCGTGCTCACCCTACGATTGTAGCACTACCACATCGCCTTCTTTGCCAGCGAGGTCGCGCAACTTAACAGTGAATTTCTCCACCGGCTTTGAACCTTCGTCCCCTGACTCCTTGAGGAACTGTTTGAGCGTCTTGTCGTCATAGAGAATCGGGATGATGACTTTCGGCTCAAGCTTCACCGCAAGCTTCGCCGCCTCTGCGGGCGTAAGCGTGCCTTGGCCGCCGATAGGCGTTATCAAAATATCCGGAGAGTCCATTTCGAACACTTCCTTCGGCAGGTCCGCCTCGCCGAGCGCGCCGAGGTAGAGCACCGATAGGTCATCGAAGGTGAGCGAATAGGTGGTGTTGATGCGCTCTTCCCCGCCGTAGGTAGATTTGGAACCGAATCCTGCCGCTGTTATCTCTTTGACCTCATATTCTCCGGGACCGAAGACGACGAACGGCTGCTTATCGCCGCGCGCAGCTTCTTCGGCACCGTTCATGTCGGGATGGTTGAGCGATACGAACACGACATCAACGCCGAAATTCACCGGCTTGAAGTTCTTGGACTTTTTTGAGACCGGTGAGAAGACGATGGTAGTGTCGCCTGCCTGCGCGCGGATGCACGCTCCTTCGTGGAATGTCAAAATCATGGCCGAAGTATACCGTTTTTTGCCAAGGGCTACTATTTGACAGAGATTACTTCTGTTGGTACAATTGCATTCGGTACAACAACGTGGGGATTCTAGAATGCTGAAACGTTACGCGCTCGCCGCAGCCTGCATTGCGGCTCTCTTTTTCGCAGCGTTCGTGTCATCGGGAGGTAAAGAGCATGTCTCGTTGAAGGGTGAGGCTCCAAAGGCACAGCGAGTACTCCGCCTGAACAAAAGCGATCGCGAAAAATTCACGATCCGCAACGAGAACGAAGAAGCGGTGAAAAAGCCGACCCCAGCCCCCGATCCGATAACGGATCTCTGCAACAGCATGTGGCGGGACTCGGACCCTCGCTGTTACGGCTAGCGAATACTGCTCCTTTCCTTAAATCAGACCCCGATCACGACGACCGTGATCGGGTTTCTTTATTGCTAGTTCCGTCTATTTATTTTCGGGTAGTTTCCGTTCGTTCTGCGATCTCAAAAGGTCGCGGATCTCGGTGAGTAGCTTTTCTTCCGTTGTCGGTTCGGGCGGCGGGACTTCTCCAGCCTCCTGTTTGCGCTTGAAACGCTTACTGATGGATGTCATAAGCTTGAATATGAGGAATATGGAAAGTGCGACAATGAGAAAATTGATGCTTACCTGGATGAGATGCCCATAGCCGACAACGACCGCGGGTGTCGTCGTCCCGCCGAGCGTCTCCGCTGGACGGATGATGTAGCCCCATGTACTGAAATCGACATTGTTGGTCGCTAGCGTAATGAACGGCGTGATGATGTCGTTGACGAGTGAATTCACGACAGCGCTGAAGGCTCCGCCCACCACGACCGCGACCGCGAGCTGGGCCGCGTTGCCCCTGGCAGCGAACGCCCAGAACTCGGTGAAGAACCCGCCGACTTTTTCCTTTACCGCCATTGGGTCGATCATAGCATGAGAGACGCTTGCACTGGTACTGGCTTTCCTATATATTGTGCGGACCCTGATGAGGGGACTATTAATTATTACTAAGCAACGGCTCACACTTCCCTGCCGACTGTCACGGTAGCGTAAGCAGGAAAGCGCCGTCGCCCCATCAAAAAATGGCAACAGCAGAACTTGAACCGAAAGTCGTTACTGAAGTAGAGGAAAATCACCAAGAGACGGCATCCGGCCCAATGGCGGAGCTCTTGAAGAGCGCGCCGCACGCGCCGATGATGGACGATGTGGTCGAAGGACCGGTCGTCGCCATCGGCCGAGCAAAGGTCTACATCGACCTTCCGCCCTTTGGCACCGGTATCATTTATGGCCGCGAATACCTCTCGGCCCGCGAGACCCTGAAGAACGTCCACCTCGGCGACACGGTCACCGCGAAGGTCGTCGGCCTCGACAATGAGGACGGCTATATCGAAGTATCGCTCCGCGAGGCTCGCGCAGCGCTCATGTGGAACGAGGCAGAGGTCGCAATGCAGAAGAAGACCGTTTTCGACCTTCCGATCGCAGAAGCGAACAAGGGCGGCCTTATCGTCCACTGGCAAGGCATCCAGGGATTTCTGCCCGCATCGCAGCTCGCACCTGCGCACTACCCGCGCGTACCGGACGGCGACAAGGAGAAGATCTTCGTCGAGCTCAAAAAGCTTATCGGCCAGAAACTGGAAATGGTCATCATCACGGCGAGCCCGAAGGAGCAGAAGCTTATCTTCGGCGAGAAGGGTGCCGGCCAATCGGAACGCTCGTCCCTCGTCGAGAAGTACCATGTCGGCGACGTCCTCGAGGGGCTCGTGACCGGCGCGACCGAATTCGGCGTGTTCGTGAAATTGGAAGAGGGGCTCGAAGGCCTCGTGCACATCTCCGAAATGGACTGGGCGCTCGTCGAGAACCCCAAGACGCGTTACAAGGTCGGCGAGAAGGTCAACGTCAAGGTCATCGAGATCAAGGACGACAAGATCTCCCTCTCGATCAAGGCGCTCATGGAAGACCCGTGGAAAGCTGCAGCCGCGAAATACAAGAAGGACCAGAAAGTGGACGCCGTCGTCATCAAATACAACAAGCACGGCGCGCTCGCCTCGATCGAGGAGGGTGTCGCGGGGTTGGTGCACGTTTCCGAGTTCGGCAGCGAAGATGAGCTTCGCCAGAAGCTCGAGCTGGGCAAGGTGTATCCGTTCATCATCACGTTCTTCGAGCCGAAGGACCGACGCATGACGCTCAAGCCTGCGAACTGAACTAACCTCCGCTCGTCCATCCTCCCTGTCTAATCAAGGTGTCACCTTAAGGTGACACCTTGATTTGTTTAGAAAAGTTATAATTACCCCCTATGGGGTCAAGGGAGGCTTTTTCGATCGGCGAATGGTACCACTGTTATAACCGCGGTGTAGATAAGCGGATCATTTTTGAGGACCAATCGGATTACGAACGCTTCCTTGGGATCCTATACCTGGCAAACTCCTCGATACCGATCCATCGGTCCGCGTTAAAAGTCTCGAGTTTGTATGAAGTCTTAGCTGTTCCGAAAACAGACTCGATCGTCTCCATAGCGGCTTTTTGCTTAATGCCTAACCACTTTCATATTCTTTTGAAAGAAGGGCAAGAGGGTGGCATTACCACTTTTATGCGGAAGTTAGGTACAGCATATACCATGTACTTCAATATCAAGAACCAGCGGGTCGGGAATTTGCTTACCAAACCGTTCCGGTCCAAACACGTTGAAGATGATGACTACTTCCAACGATGCGTCAGATATATTCACTGCAATCCGGCCGAACTGTACGAACCCGGGTGGAAGTTCGGAAGTGTGAAGGATGTGCCAGATATCGTCAAGCGGCTTCAAGAATACCCCTATTCGAGTTTTGGTATTTATAGTAACGGACACCATACTTTACGATCGATCATCGATGGATCCGTCTACGATGTGGTGAACAACGACGATCCCAACTTTATCGTACACGATGCTCTTGCATACTACGCGCAATTACAGGGTCACACACACATCCTAAGGTGACACCTTAAGGTGTCACCTTAGCAAAAAGACTCATTCGTGTTCTTCCTTTTTCCATCCGAACTCAGAGAACAGAGTGCCGCTGCGATACGATTGGATCGCACTCCGGACCGAACCGAGTAGGTTGGGAGGTAATTCTTCAAGCGGGAACCAAGAGAGATCATCGCACTTATCAGGTTCGGCGTTCTTCGGTTCGCCATTCCAATTTTCGACGGCGAAAAAGAAATCGAGATACTCTTTGTCGGATGATCTGCGCAACATCGCGTGTGCGAATCGCAAGCGCTCCGGCTGCAGTTCGACACCGACCTCTTCAAGAACTTCTCGGATGACGGCGTCGGTCACTTTTTCACCCGCTTCGAGATGTCCTGCCGGAAAACTATATTTTCCATCTTGCCAACCGGTATTGAATCGACGCAATAAAAGTATTTTTCCTTCTTTGATGAACATCGCATAGACGGCAGCCCTGAGTGTGAATCGTTCCGCCGCCATAGTATTCAATTGAACCGGTTCATCGCGCTCTCGCGGCCGTCGGTCACGACTGCCTCGATCGCTTCGGCGACTTTCTTGAATACCTTTTTCAGTTCCTCCGTCTCGGCATGCTTAAATCGCGCAAGAATGAAATTCATCACGACTTTTTCACCCTCCGGTTTTCGAGCCTGGCCATTTTTCCCTTCCGGCGAGACGCCGATGCGGATGCGGACGAATTTTTTGGTCTTCACGGCGCGCGTGATGGACTCGACACCCTTATGTCCGCCGGATCCGCGGTCGAACGAGAGCTTGATCTTGCCTAAGGGCAGGTCAAGATCATCGTACACAACGACCAACCGCTCCGCAGCCTTCGGGCTTTTCACGAATTTTGCGACCGCGCTCCCCGACTTGTTCATAAACGTGTCGGGATTGACGATGACGGCAAGGTTTTTGCCTACCATGCCGCGGTTCACCTGCGCTTTCGCCTTCTTGTCCTCCTTCCACTCACCGAACTTATACTGCTTTGCGAAAAATTCCGTCGCCATGCGACCGGTATTGTGCCGAGTGTCGGTATACTCCTCTCCCGGGTTGCCCAAACCGGCGATGATCCATGTCATTGCAGCGAATGATAGAACAAAAAAAGGAAAACAGCGAACAGGATGTGCATCATTTTATTTTTTTCGTGATGCACCACTACAACTACTTTGTGTCAACGAGGTTTACAAGTATACTAGTTGCCACATGAGCTCCGTTAGAAAAAGTTTTGACGGTGCACTGCTCCACAAAAGTTCTTTTTTTGATTTTTTCCTGCTCACTCGGGCACGGGCGCTGTCGAACTTTATATGACGGACGACCGGGGTTCGGAAAATTCGCAGCCTGCATCGCCCCTGAACACGCAGCGACCCGTCCCACAGAAAGAATCGTATGCATCGCTCGCTATCTATACGCTCGTTGCGCTCGGACTGGCGCTTTTGATACGGTTTTTCGTCGCAGCTCCCTATATTGTGGACGGTACTTCAATGCTTCCGAACTTCCAGAACTGGAATTACCTCATCGTTGACCGCATTTCGTACTATATAGGTGCTCCGCAGCGCGGTGACGTGGTCGTCCTCGCGCTTCCGGAAGACACGTCGCGCGATCTCATCAAGCGGGTCATCGGACTCCCGGGCGATACGGTGAAGATCACCGGCACGAAGCCGACGATCACCATCGTCAACGCGCAAAATCCCGGCGGCTTCGTCTTGAACGAGCCATACATCGACCCGGCGAACTACGGCGGGCCGACCGGCATCACCGTAACGCTGGCAAGCGGCCAATATTATGTGCTCGGAGACAACCGCGACGTGTCCGCGGACTCGCGCACGTGGGGTATTTTGCCGCGACAAGACATTGTGGGTCGCGTATTCCTTCGCTTGTATCCGTTCAACGAACTAGGAATCTTGCCGGGCGAAGCGCGTTACGACAGTAGCGTCGCCAGTTCGACCCGATCATCAATTACAAAATGATACGTCTTCGCGACACGAAGCACGACAACACGGCCGCGTTCTTGGGGTCGGCCATCCGCATCGCGGAATACTACGGGTTCGTTCCGCTTGAAGAAGCATTGAAAGCCTCAACGCTGCCTGGCGCACGCAAATTGCTTCCCGCGCAAAAAGAGAGTGATATTTCCTTTACACGACGTGAAGAACGTGCGCTCGCGCAGATCGCGCGACGCTCGGCGCAGTGCATGCGCGGCCAGATCCCGGAAACAGGCGCGCACCTGTTCTGGCGCACGACGCCGGGACAGTCGTCGTTGCCTTCGGTCTCGCTTGAGCTGCACGTCGTCGGCGCGCGCGGCGCTATCGCGGAAGCGCTCCTTCTCATCGTCGCCTCGACGATCGCCCAGGAGGCCGGGTTACCCAAGCAAGTGCTTTCCATCAACGACATCGGCTCGTTCGAATCCTCCAACCGTTACGTCCGCGACGTCGGCACGTACTTGCGAAAGCATCTCGATACGATCTCCCCGACGCTTCGTCCGAAAGCCGCGACCGACCCGCTTGGCACGCTCGTGCAATTGATAGAAAAAGGCCATCCGGCGATCGCCCGCATGCCGCAGGCGATGGAGTACCTGACCGAAGAAGAACGCCGCCGCTTCTGGGAGCTGCTCGAGTACCTCGAGGTCTCCGGACTCTCCTACGAACTCTCGCCGCAGATCCTCGGCAGCCGCGATTGTTGGGCGCACGCGCTCTACGAACTCTCGACGATGGACCAGGAAACGAGCTCTCCTATCCCCGTCGCCTTTGGCGGACGCTACGACCCGCTCGCGGCGCGCTATGGCGGCGACCTAGGCGCAGCGACGATCTCCATCACGTGCGAATCGAAAGGAAAGACGCGCTTCAAGCGCGAAACTCCCGGCGTTCCCGCGATCTACTTCGCCCACCTTGGCATCGAAGCGCGGCGCGCGGCGCTTAATACGCTCGATGTGCTGCGCAAAGCGGAAATACCGGTCTACCATAGCCTGTGCTTCGAAAAGATCGGCGACCAGATGATGCAAGCCAAAGCGCTCGCTGCTCCCTACGTGCTCATCACGGGCTACAAAGAAGCGATGGAAGACACGATCATGGTCCGCGAAGTCGCGACCAACTCACAGGAGTCGATCCCGGTCCCCGAACTCGCCGGCTACCTCAAGCGCCGCCGCGTCGGCAACTCGCGCGGAGG
>VFSW01009666.1_pt1 | contig 13744 bp, 12 predicted proteins | sample 5358111 | NCBI WGS metagenome assembly VFSW01 (sample SAMN11554181, study PRJNA540505) | mine drainage metagenome | isolation source: sediment from site ElyBrook_90M | place: USA: Ely Copper Mine, Vershire, VT | collected 2017 | reverse complement strand
ATATCTAACGCCGGGCTTGCAGGGATCTACCCCTTCCCACCTAGGGGGAAGGCCGGGATGGGGGTAATTCCGTAGGAGAATACCGAATACTGGTTACCGAATACCTCTACGGTTTACTGACACCGAATACCGAATACCGGTTACCGAATACCTCTACGCTCTACGCTCACATCTCACATCTCACATCTCACATCTCATATACTTCTCTGGTAATCTTACCCCCTTTCGATTTCCCCACCTATGCCTCCTCAATAACCTTCCATCCGATGGCATCGGCAAAGGAATAAACAGGGTCCCTTAGATCGCCATAAAAGGTCACCCTGTGCCATCCCCACCTGTCCCACATTGTAAACAGCTTTTCGATATCGCCTGTAGGTTCGGCACATAATTTTGTTCTGCATGCCCTGTCATCAGGATCATTATCAAGAGCAACAGCCTGGTGAAAAAGTATCTCTTTTTTATCATTATCAACCTCAAGGGTCGTTGTCATGTAATTGACAGGCAGTATTGAGCGGACGGAAGCGCCGTTCCGGTCCTCTGAATGGGTCATTATAGTGAAGGGGTTTGACTCTCCTTCCGGACCGAAGACTCTGTTCGGAGCGACACAGTGAGCATATATAATCTGCCGTTTTGAGGTATCAATAACAGGATCGGAGATAAACCCCGGCCTGCCGTTTGTCATAGTTTTAAAAGCCAGCATAGTAGCCGTGGACCGTACATCACATTCACATGCTCCTACCAGCCCTTCATTACATAATTCATGAAATCCCAGGCAGGGATATGCATGGATATGGCCCCCGTAAAATCCTCCAAGACAATTAACCGTTATCGCATCAGCTCCCCGGTTCTTCAGAACAGACTTCATGCCAAGGTACATGGCTGCCGAAGTCATAAGAGTTTCATCACTGACCCCGGTTATCTCAAGAGCAGATTTCTTCCACCGTTCCACAATGGCTGCAGATTCATTCCTGTTTGCCCCGCTCCATGCCGAGTTTACCTCTGAAAATGGAATGTACTCAAGCGGTATTCCCATGATGGGTTCAGCCCTTTCTGATTTCTGGTCCCGCACTGCAAGTATTTTTGAATTAGTTAACCTTTTAATACATTCTTCAGGTTTCAGTGTTTCAATAGTATTTGCTGTCAGAGAATGATTTCCCTTAACCCTGGTAGCTTTAATCCTGACATCAGCTGTTGCAGATGAGAACCCCACAGCATTTCCCCCGTTTTTCATCATTCTGAAACAGCTTACGGCTGCAAGAAGATCTTCCATCTTCGAAGATGCCACGAATCCCACATTCTGACTGTTCCCCCTGAGGAATGCGGAATTGTAGACAAGAAAACCACCGCTGCCACCGAACTGGAAATCCACGTAAAGAACCGGCTTCCCTGTTTTGGCTATAGTCTGCACGACCTGGTTCCAGCAGTTCATCTGATAAACGATATATCCGTCGATCATATCAGTTGTATCCATTGCCGCTATCTTTTCAGCATCAGCCGGGCCGGTAGCCAGCTCAGGAACAAATACAAAATCCGGAAAATTTTTTACCAGTGCGGTGTTGATCGTTTCCATTACAGGATTAAAATCAAACCCGGTATTCGGCCAGTCAGGTTGTGCCTGAACAGGGGCATGTAACGAATAAAGTACCTTGATCTTCATTTTCTTACCGCTCTTTCCGGAGGAGCATGAAGAGGTGATACCTGTCAGAGGCGCCAGGGCAGCAAACGCGGCACAGGCAGAGCAGGCAGAAACGAACTTTCTTCTTGAATAATTTGCTCCATTATTGATACGGAGCTTGTCCCGGTCAGCTGAATTTAAACTTTGCATAGTCTCAATTATTTGTAAATAACCTTTTAAAGAGAAAGAAGCTATTAAATATACAAATTATTGACGACTACTCCGCTTTTCAGGATATTTTCCCCGGCTCAGGGTTTGATACCCGCAACCTCACTGGCCGGGGATGGGTTAAGAGCACATCCCGTTGGGAAATACACCTGAGAGACAGGTCCATTTTAACATTTTATTGCAGTGTCTGTATAAAGATCAGATTGAGAAAGAGGGCTCCCGGGAAGATCAGTTTGGCACGTATTTTGTAACATTGGTAATAAAACCAGCAATCTCAATCATATACTTGATCCTTCAAGGTCAGCCAGGTCAAAAGCCTGGCTTTCATTTTATTATCAGAATGGTTTGTATCCGATTATCTCTCTTACCTCACGGATTGTCTTTGATGCGCTTTCCCTGGCTCTTTCCGCACCTGTTGCAACAACTTTAGCCAGGTATTTATCATCGGTAAGGATAGAATTGATTTTATCCCGGATAGGTCCGGTAAACTTCACAATATCTTCTGCAAGCTGTTTCTTCATGTCTCCATATCTTATTTCACATGAGGCATGCTTATCCTTAAAATATTTTACTGTCTCCGGATCCGATACCACACTCATAATTGTAAAGAGATTCTCTACAGCCTCTGAAGGCTTCTGATTCTGCTCAACCGGTCCGGTATCAGTTACTGCTCTCATAACCTTTTTCTTAATCTCCTGGGGTGTATCGGCAAGAAAGACACCGTTCCCTTCACTCTTGCCCATTTTGCCTGTACCGTCAAGACCCGGTATCTTAACAAGCTGTTTGCCGAAGTTATAAGCATCGGGTTCAGGAAAGTAGTTCACCTCATACATCATATTAAATCTCCTCGCAAATCTCCTGGTCATTTCAAGGTGTTGCTCCTGATCCTTGCCTACCGGAACCTTATTTGCTTTATGAATAATTATATCAGCAGCCATCAGTACAGGGTAGGTCAGCAGTCCGGCATTTATATTATCCGGCTGTTTCCTGATCTTCTCCTTGAACGAGGTGGTCCTTTCAAGTTCCCCGACATAGGCATTCATATTCAGAAGAAGGTAGAGCTCTGCGACCTCGGGAACATCACTCTGGATAAAAACCGTTGCAATTTCCGGATCAATTCCGCAGGCAAGATACTCTGCAAGTACCTGCTTTATATTACCGTGAAGGTCTCCGGGTTTTGGGTGGGTAGTAAGAGCATGATAATCAGCAATAAAGAAAAAGCAGTTATTCTCTTTCTGCATTTTAAGAAAATTCTTTATTGCACCGAAATAATTTCCAAGATGTAGATTCCCGGTCGATCTTATGCCACTGACTACTGTGTCCATTTGAATCCTTTATAAAAATCAAGCGCAAATCTAATAAAAAAGGTGTTACGGCACAAAGATTCAAAAACATAAAGGGTGATCCCCGAAACCTTAAAGGCCTGATGCAGTTACGCTGTTAAGCCTTTTTTATTACCTTTGCCAGATTAATAAAAAAGGCCATGGAATCCACAAGACAGAAAAAAGTATCGAGATTAATTCAGAAAGAGCTGGCCGACATCTTTCTAAAGAAAGGAAATGAACTGGCCCATGGTAAATTAATCTCAATCACCAGGGTCAGGGTAAGCCCTGATCTTTCATTTGCAAAAGTCTACATAAGTATATTCCCTGCAGTAAACCAGGATGAAATTCTCCATTCCATTCAGGAGACTGCCCAGAAAATAAGATTTGATCTTGGGCAGAAAGTAAGGACCCAGCTGCGTATAGTGCCTGAAATTGCTTTCCATATCGATGATAGTCTTGATTATATTGACAAGATAGACAAGTTGCTGAAATCCTGATATATTAGTATGCAGTACGAACCAATTAAAAGATCCGTCGGAAGATTCTTTACAGGACCACTTTTTATGAGAAGGATCCTTTATTTGCTTCTGGACCTGCTTCTTCTCCGTACCTGGCATGTAAAAAAGGCATTGCGAAAGATCTCCCGTCAATTCCCCGGGGATGCATCAGTGCTGGATGCCGGCTCCGGTTTTGGTCAGTACTCATGGAGAATCAGCAGAATGAATCCCATGTGGCATATCAGGGCAGTAGATATCAATAAAGAACAGATTGATGATTGCAACCGTTTCTTTGAAAGAGAAGGTCTCTCCGGCAGAGTAATCTTCCGGACAGGCGATCTGACAACCCTCTCCGACATAAACAGCTATGATATTATTCTTTCAGTGGATGTTATGGAGCATATTGAGGATGATATGAAAGTCTTTGGAAATTTCTACAATTCACTAAAGGAAAACGGGATACTTTTGATTTCAACCCCGTCCGACAAAGGAGGATCTGATGTTCACAATGAAAAGGAGGAATCCTTTATTGATGAACATGTAAGGGATGGCTACAGCATCAATGATATTACAAATAAACTTACCCTGGCCGGATTCAGGGGTATTGAAGCCGGATATACTTATGGGAGGCCGGGAAACATATCATGGCGTCTGTCGATGAAGTATCCGGTAAGGATGCTGAACCTTTCACCTCTGTTTTATGCGGTATTGCCCTTTTACTACCTGATATTTTTTCCTGTCTCTCTGGTACTTAACATTTTTGACCTTAACATGATCCACAGCTCAGGAACCGGATTGCTCGTAACGGCAAGAAAGTAATATTTATGAAGCTCTCATTATACATAGCAAAAAGGTACCTGCTCGCAAAAAAATCGCGAAATGTCATAAATATTATCTCTGCTGTATCAGTTGCCGGTGTTGCTGTCGGGACAATGGCCCTGATAATTATTCTGTCGGTTTTTAACGGTCTTGAGACCATGGTGACCTCCATCTTCAACACCTTTGATCCCGACATTAAGATAAGCCCGGCTCAGGGCAAGACCTTTGTTCCCGATTCATCAAAGCTGAAACTGCTTGCAAAAGTGGAAGGGGTTTGTTGCTATTCCCTTACAATTGAGGAGAATGCCCTGTTAAAATATGGCGAAAGACAATATATAGCCACTATCAAGGGTGTCGATGATAATTATTCACAGGTGACAGATATCGACAGCTCTATGTGGGAAGGTGAGTTCGTACTGCATTCTGAAAACGGACGGCCATATGCCATCCCCGGTATCGGGGTAGCACAGTATCTGGGGATCAGGGTAAATTTCATCACCCCGCTGAATATTTATGTTCCCCGCAGAAGCGGAGGCACTTCAATGAATGCCGAAAATGCATTTATTAAAAAGTATATCTTCCCTTCAGGAATATTCCAGGTCGAAAAGGAATATGATTCAAAATATGTTTATATCCCTCTGGAGTTTGCCAGGGAACTGACTGATAACTATAACGGGGTGAGTGCTATCGAATTAAAATTCAACAAAAATGCCGATCCGGGGCGTGCCCAGAAAAAAATAAGCAGAATTTTCGGAAAAGGCTTTGTTGTTCAGAACCGTTATCAGCAACAGGAAATATTTTATAAGGTGATGAAATCCGAAAGGCTTGCGATCTTTTTTATTCTCACCCTCATACTTACAATAGCCTCATTTAACATTATCGGCTCTCTCACCATGCTGATAATTGAAAAGGAGCGCGATATAGAAATACTCAAAAGCCTGGGTGCGAACAACGACCTGATAAGAAGGATATTTATATTTGAGGGTTGGCTTATTTCAATTGTAGGAGCATTTACAGGATTAATCCTGGGTTTTGTTATCTGCTGGATGCAGCAGACTTTCGGTTTTGTAAAGCTCCACAGCGAGACACTTATCATGGATTCATATCCCGTTGTTCTTAAGCTGAAGGATTTTATTATTGTTCCGGCAACAGTCCTGCTGATAGGATACTGGGCAGCATGGTATCCGGTCAGGTACCTTACCAGGAAATACCTGCGCAGAGAAACAGGATAAGAAAAAATATTAAAATGACACTGAAAGTAACTTTATTAACCCCAAAAAAGATCTTATCGGAACAGGCTCAATTATATTTCATCATATGATCCGGTTTACTTTTCTCATATTAATTCTTTTTTCACTGATAAACTTTTCCTGTACCAGCAGGCGAAGCAAACTGGACCGGAAGAACCTGATCCCTGAAAAAGCCCTTGTATCCATTCTTACCGATACGTATATAGCTGACGGAATGCTCGCACAGCCAAAATTCATTATTAAATTTTCTCCTCTCGACTCACTTTCCACCTATGATTATATCATTGAGAAACACGGGTATACTAAGGAAATGATGGACAAAACGATCAGGTATTATTATATTAAGGATCCAAAGAAGCTTATAAATATTTATGACCGGGTACTCAGCATTTTAAGTGAAATGCAGTCGCGGGTTGAAAAGGAGCTCGCGCTTAAGAGACAGAATTCAGGAAACCTCTGGCCCGGCAGGGATTGGTATTCATTCCCTGATCCCTCAGGAACCGATTCCACGGATTTCCATATTACCTTTCTAAACCCGGGATCTTATAATCTCACGGCGACTGTGACGCTATTTCCTGACGATGAGACTCTCAACCCGGGAATAAGGCTATATTCCTGTAACCCTGACAGTCTTCAGACTGGTAAAAGAAAGTATATTCAATCACTTGCATATATTAAAGATGGCTTCCCGCATACTTATACAATTACTTTTAATGTACCGGTTAAAACCAGCCTCTTTATCAGGGGATCACTGTATGAATTTGATAACAACCCCGACAACTGGGACAAACACCTGATTATTCAAAAAATTTCTGTCAAAAACTCTTTTGCCTCTTTATGAAGCATTTTTCAGCACAGTACATAATTACAAATTCAGGAGCCCCGCTAAAAAGAGCAATTGTAACTGCTGAAGATGACGGGACCATCCTTAAAATCGAGGATACTTCCGGCAATCTGGATGAAAAACATTCAGTTGAATTTCATAACGGAATCATAATTCCGGGATTTGTAAACTGCCATTGTCACCTGGAGTTATCTCACCTGAAAGGTGCAATACCACGTGGAACCGGGCTTGAAGGATTTATTGAGCATGTCAGAAATACGAGGGCGACCGGCATTGATGGCATTATTGAAGCGGCTGTCAGGGCCGCGAATGAGATGTACCTGTCTGGTGTAAACCTGTGCGCTGACATTTGCAATAATTCCCTGACATTCAGCTTAAAAAAGTCAGGGAAAATAAACTATATCAACTTCCTGGAGGTGTTTGGTATCGATCCGGCAAAGGCTGACCACAGGCTGGCAGAAATTGAAAGAATTTCGGAAATTGCTGCAGAAATGGAGTCTGCCTTCTGCCTTGTACCTCACTCGGTCTATTCCCTTTCGCTGCCTCTTTTCAGGCTTCTCAGGGAAAAAACCAGGGAGAACAGGATCACATCCATACATTTCATGGAGTCTGCAGCAGAAAAGGCTCTGATTGAAGATCACTCCGGTCCGCTCATGGATTCATATGTACGATCGGGATTGATCCCTTCCGGCATTGAAACTGTAAAAAGTCATTCGGATGCCATCCTTAATGAGATTACATCCAATGGCAACCTGATCCTGGTTCATGACACATACACCGACCGGGAGACCATAAGAAATATTAAAAGGAGAGGCAACCTTTTCTGGTGTCTTTGTCCCAACTCAAATCTTTATATTGAAAACAAACTCCCCCCCCTTGATCTTCTTCTGGATGAAGGCTGCATGATTACAATAGGTACTGACAGCCTGGCTTCAAATAATAAACTTGATATCCTTGAAGAGCTTAAAACCCTTCAGGTTAATTTTCCTGCACTGTCAATCGGGCAGCTGGTCGCCTGGGCAACAATTAACGGAGCCAGTGCTCTGGGAATGGAACAATCATTCGGAAAGATTGAAACCGGCAAAAGACCTGGCCTGCTTCTTCTTCAGAATACCGACCTGATAAATATGAAGCTGCTCCCCGAAAGCAATGTTACACGGCTGATCTGAATGCGGTATCCTCGTCGTATCTCATATCTCATATCTCACATCTCATATCTTTCCTCACTATGCCCCGTGCTCTGTGCCCAGCCTTCGCTTTTTCCTTCGGTAATTCTCCTCAGGTCATTGAAGCTACGGCTGGCAAAGCCTGAGCTCTGTGCTAATTAATATATGAATAAAACTTCTCCAATTATTGCTAATTTTGACGCGGGTAAAAAGATGCAGAAATGGGTACATTTCTTTTTGATGAAATAATTTTCGGTCCTGTCACCAGCAGAAGGCTTGGGGTTTCCCTTGGGATAAATCTGCTGCCCACTAAAAGAAAGATCTGCAATTTTAACTGTATTTACTGTGAATGCGGCTGGACAAGAAATTCTGATAAGCCCGCAGCTTCTTTACCTCACAGAAGAGAGGTATATGATGCTCTGGAAAGCAAGCTTTCGGGGATGAAGGAAGCCGGCAATAAACCGGATGTAATTACATATGCAGGCAACGGAGAGCCTACACTCCATCCTGAATTTCCGGGGATCATTGATGACAGCATTGCATTGCGTGATAAATATTTTCCTGATGCAAGAATTGCGGTACTCTCAAACGCGACAACAATAACAGATCCCCTCGTGAAAGCTGCTCTCCTTAAAGTTGATATGAACATTCTGAAGCTGGATTCAGCATTCGACGCTACAATCAGGATCCACAACCAGCCCTCTGTAAAGATCAACGTGGATGAATTGATTTCCGGACTTGCCGCTTTTAAGGGACAGCTCATAATACAAACACTCTTCCTGCGGGGAACTTATAAAACCAGGGTAATAGACAACACGACCCCCCCGGAGCTGAACGCCTGGCTGGATGCATTGAAAAAAATAAAGCCCTCAGAAGTAATGATCTATACTATATCGAGGGATACTCCACCGGAAGGCGGCCGGCTGAATAAGGTCCCGGCCGGAGAGCTAAGGGAAATAGCATCAATGGTAGAAAAGCTTGGTATTAAAACTCAGGTGTCCGTTTAAAATTGAAAAAATGTCATAACATACTTATTTGCCCGCTTGAATGGGGATTGGGTCATGCTGCCCGCATGATTCCTGTAGCTAAAAAGCTGACAGAATCGGGACACAAAGTATTTATCGGCTCCGGAGAAGAGCACCTTGCCTTCTTTCAGAATGAGTTACACGGAATAACCTGTGTTCATTTTCCGGGATTCAATCCGGGGTATTCAAAGTTCCTGCCCCAGTATATTACAATCCTCTTCAAAACGCCCCTGCTTCTTTTTCACATTATAAGTGAACATCACAGGCTCAATGCTATTATCCGCGATCATTCAATCGATACAGTGATAAGTGATAACAGGTTCGGACTCTGGAACAGGAAGGTCCGGACAGCCTATTTTACCCACATGCCATTAATCCCTTTTCCGAAACCGTTCAGGTTTCTGGAATTCACAGGAATCATGCTTCACAGCTATATTATCCGGAAATATGACTTCTGCTTTATACCTGACCTGCCGGGCGAATTAAATGTATCAGGAAGGCTCTCGCATGGTTTGAAGCTTCCCCCGACAGTTAGGTACACAGGGATCCTCTCAAGATTCTCTTTGCCTGTCAGGAACTCATCCGTTCACACAGCTTCATCCCCTTACAATCTGGTTATCCTCTCAGGGCCCGAACCTCAGAGGGATATCTTTAAACGGAAGGTCCTGGAACTTCTGAGAAACACCGGGAGTGCCACAATAATTCTTGAAGGAAAACCGGAAAAATCAGGTAAGATTGTCAGGTCTGATAATTTTACTTTTTTCAGTCATCTTTCATCCGGTGAGATGCAGAAGATGATCTCCGGAAGTGAGAAAATAATAACAAGGGCAGGATACTCGTCAATAATGGAGCTGATAAGTCTTAATCGCAGCGCCATGCTTATCCCGACTCCCGGTCAGACAGAACAGGAATATCTTGCCGGGTACCTTTCAGACAGAGGCTGGTTTTCCTCTTGCCGGCAGGGAAATATGACAAAGGAGAATATCCTTAACCTCAGAGAGTCTGTCCTGCCTTCAGGGATAGCAGAACAAAGCTCTGCTCTGCTTGATAAGGCATTGGAAGAACTATTAGAAGAATAACATAATTAATACTATACCGGCAAATCCTGTCAGGAATCCAAACCAGACCTGCACCGGACTATGCGCATTAAGCTTCAGCCTTGCCGAAAGCAATAATCCTCCCACAAGAATTGCCGGAATAAGATACCATAACAGCGGTGTATACATCTTGACAGAGAGCATTATAACAACTGCAACAAGGACCCCTGCCCCCAGGGAATAAAGCGATAAATTCCACAGGTAGTTTACTGATATGGCTATAAGGGATAAGAAAGAGAGGGCAAGAAAATATGATTTAAGAAAAACGGGGACCCTGAATCTGAAGATAATGAAAGTTGTTACAAGAGAGAGAACGGCATTTATCAGAAGCGGGATCATTCTTTCTCTTTTGTCGCTGAGAGACCAGGAACTAATGAAATTGTGGCGGATAAAGAGCGGCAATAAAGCAAGCGGCAGTAAAATGTTATTCACCAGTACTATAAGCAGCAGTAATCTTTTCACTTCAAAAGGAACATAGGTATATAATGTCGGAGCTGAAAAAATTATCGTAAGCCCGTAGAGTGGAATAAGAAAAGGATGAAAAAGCGCTGAAATGGTCCTGGCTATGTTATCCTGCGTAATTATTGATCTGATGTCTTTCATCCTATATCTCCCTCCTCAGCCTTGCGACCGGGATATTAAGTTGTTCACGGTACTTTGCCACGGTCCGGCGTGCAATCTGGTATCCCTTCTCCTGCAGTATCTCGGTAAGCCTCTCATCGGTCAAAGGGCGGCGTTTCTGTTCGTTTTCGATGCAATCCTGCAATATCCTTTTAATCTCTCTGGTGGACACCTCCTCCCCGCTGTCGGTCTGAAGCCCCTCAGAGAAGAAAAACTTAAGCGGGAATATCCCGAAGTGTGTCTGAATAAATTTACTGTTTGCCACGCGTGAGACAGTAGATATGTCAAGTCCTGTCATCTCGGCGACATCCTTGAGGATCATAGGCCTCAGCTTTGTTTCGTCCCCATCGATGAAATACTCCTGCTGATATTCCAGAATTGCATTCATTGTCAGCAGCAGGGTATTCTGCCGTTGCTTTATTGCATCGATGAACCATTTAGCCGAATCAATTTTCTGTTTCACGAACATCACGGCATCTTTCATCTCTTTTTTCTGGCTTTTATCTTTGCTGTACGAATGAAGCATTTCACTGTAGGCAGAGCTAAGTCTCAGTTCCGGCTGGTTCCTTGAGTTCAGGTGCAGATCGAAACCATCCTCGGATAGTTCGAGGATAAAATCGGGAATTATCGGCTGGGTTGTCTTACTGTATGGATCGCTGTAAACCCCTCCCGGCCTCGGATTAAGCTTGAGAATCTCGTCAATTGCCGCTTTAAGCTCATTTTCAGTAATCCCGAGCCGTGAGATAATCTTATCATAATGTCTTTTCGTAAATTCCTCAAAATATGATTCAAGGATTGAATGAGCGATACTCAGATTAGGCTGGGAGTTACCCCGCTTCTCGATCTGCAGAAGCAGGCATTCCCTTAGTGACCTCGCACCCACACCCGTGGGCTCAAGATCCTGTATTATTTTAAGGACCTCTTCAAGCTCTTCTTCCGTTGTCTCCACATTCTGAAGAAAGGCCAGGTCATCCACAATGTTTATCAGTTCTCTCCTGAGATACCCGTCTTCATCTATATTGCCGATAATATATTCCGCAAGTACTTTCTGCTTTTCAGTCAGGTCACGCAGGCTGATCTGCGAATCCAGATGCTCCTGAAATGACAGTCCGACGGAGAAGGGGATCTCTGTTCTTTTCTCCTCGTCTTTACTGTAGTTCTTTGTCTGGAGCCGGTACTCAGGAATTTCGTCTTCTTCAATATAATCATCAAGGGTGAATTCTTCCTGATCTTTATCTGTCTCCTCAAATTGTTCCTCTTCAGGATCTACAGGCATCTCCTCCTCATCCTGACCCTCCTCAAGTGCAGGATTTTCCTCAAGTTCCTTTTTAATACGCTGCTCAATCTGCAACGTGGGTACCTCCAGGAGTTTGATCATCTGGATCTGCTGAGGCGATAGCTTCTGAAGTAGTTTTTGCTGTAATCTTTGCTTTAACATGCTTTTCTAATCAACAAAATTTTTCCATTCTCATTCCGGTTAAAACTCTGCATTTTTCGGAGTCCTGGGAAACGGGATGACATCCCTGATATTTGACATACCCGTGACAAAAAGGATCAGCCTTTCAAATCCAAGCCCGAATCCGCTGTGAGGCGCTGTTCCGAATTTTCGTGTATCCAGGTACCACCAGAGATCCTTTTCCGGCATCTTCATCTCCTTTATACGTGTATAGAGCTTGTCATAATCCTCTTCCCTCTGGGATCCTCCGATGATCTCACCAATACCCGGGAACAGGACATCCATAGCCCTGACCGTTTTATTATCATCGTTCTGCTTCATATAGAATGCCTTAATCTGCCTGGGATAATCGGTAAGGATGACCGGCCTTTTGAAATGAACTTCAACCAGGTATCTTTCATGTTCAGCCTGAAGGTCACGACCCCATTCCACAGGATATTCCCATTTTCTGCCGGAAGATATCAGGATCTCCACAGCCTCTGTGTAGGTTATTCTGATAAACTCATTGTTGAGGACAAAATTGAGTCTCTCAAGCAATCCTTTATCTATCATGCTGTTAAGAAACTCAAGATCCTCCCTGCAATTTCCCAGAGCATACCTGATCAGATATTTGACAAAATCTTCGGCCAGGTCCATATTGTCGACCAGGTCATAAAAGGCCATCTCCGGCTCGATCATCCAGAATTCGGCAAGGTGGCGCGGAGTATTTGAGTTTTCAGCCCTGAAGGTAGGCCCGAAGGTGTATATATCACCTAATGACAGGGCTCCAAGCTCTCCTTCGAGCTGCCCTGACACTGTAAGGTTCGTCTCCCTTCCGAAAAAGTCATTTTTGAAATCCACAGACCCATCTTTCTCAAGGGGAATCTTATTCAGATCCATTGTAGTTACGTGGAACATCTCCCCGGCCCCTTCTGCATCGCTCCCGGTGATAATCGGCGTGTGAAGATAGAAGAATCCTTTATCGTTGAAATAGTTGTGAATGGCAAATGCCATTGCATGTCTTATTCTGAAGACAGCGCCGAAAGTGTTGGTCCTGAAGCGAAGGTGTGCGTTCTCCCTGAGGAATTCCATGGAATGACCTTTCTTCTGAAGAGGGTAAGTTTCATTATCGCTTTTCCCGTACAACTCAATCACGGAAGCATTTATCTCTGTCTTCTGACCCTGTCCCTGCGATTCGACAAGCTTTCCGGTAACGGAAATACATGCACCTGTGGTAATATCCTTCATGAGGTTTTCATCAAATGATGCCGTATCGGCTACCACCTGTATATTATTGATCGTTGATCCGTCGTTCAGTGCAATAAAAACAATATTTTTATTTCCTCTCTTGGTTCTTACCCACCCCTTTACAACCACTTCCGTGCATGTCTCTGTGTAAGTTAATAATTCCTTTATCTTAGTTCTTTTCATCATAATCCGTAATTGTCATCAAAAAATTTAACGCAAAAATAATAAAATGTCAGCCTTGGTTCTATTTATAATGTAATAATAATTGAAAAAACTTCAGGAACCGCAATTATCTATAAATCAATTAAATTATTGTAAATTACTGTGATCTCCTCCTGTACTTATTCCCCGTTTTATCTCCCTTAAATTGCTTTGTAAAGAATAATCTTCCCCATATGATAACGTTAAAAATCCTGAATTTATTCCATTATGGCATTGTTTTTGCGCCGCAATGCAATTTATTTAATTTTATCTTACCCGCATCAATAATAATTTTTCAGTTGTTCAGTTTTTACTGTAAGGCCGAAAACCCAATAACATATTGGTTTGTAATTTGATAAAATCTGAATAACTT
>VFSW01009665.1_pt1 | contig 13744 bp, 15 predicted proteins | sample 5358111 | NCBI WGS metagenome assembly VFSW01 (sample SAMN11554181, study PRJNA540505) | mine drainage metagenome | isolation source: sediment from site ElyBrook_90M | place: USA: Ely Copper Mine, Vershire, VT | collected 2017 | reverse complement strand
GAGAAACTGGGCAAGAGTCCGTTAATGTCAAGAAACGAATCATACTCGCCCTGACTAAATGACTTGGTGTTCTTACGATTGTACTGATAGACCGCAGAGGAGATTTCGCTGAAGTCTAACTGCGCCTGTTTGCTCATTCCGTCAAGAATGCGGGTCGGCGCCGAATCGAGCGTAAAGTCGCCAGTCTTATATGAGCGCGCTTCGGCCGCTTTTGCCCAAATCATCGCTTCGTTGAGGATCTTCGCCGCGGCCAGAAACACGATGTAAACGAGCCCAGTATTCCCGAGCGATCCACTCAGTAAACAGACGTTGTTATCGTAAGAAAGGCCGTAGCCAGAAATCCCGATGGAGCCGAGTTGCTGAACAGCATTCGCGAGAGCCGCATTGAGGACGCGGTTTGTATATCGTACTTCGGTAAAAGTGATATCGAGCGTATCGGTAACGAGAGGCGCAACCGCGAAAACGATCTGACCTGCACTCCAACGAACGTAAAAGTCCGTTCCGATAGCCTTCGTGACGCCGTTTTGAACGACCGTTACGGAACCCTCTTGAATAATCGCCGGATTCGCGTCAGGTACATCAGCGAGGTTGAAAACCGTTTGAGATCCATTGGGCTGGAGCAATCCGGTCGCAGCCCCAGAATCAAGTTCAATCGTCGTTGAGGCGACCTGAATGATTCCCGTATCTTGAACGAATTGACGAAACGACGGCAAAAGCGCCGTAATCAAGGGATCATACAAACTGTATTCGTACACGCCTGGGTCGCTCATAGCTACCGAGAACGGTTGATAATACGGAAATGTAACGTCCGTTCCGCTGATATTCACCACCGGGGCCGCGCGATACATCCGCAAGTTCTGCGATCCAGACGAATCGATGATATTCGAAGGCTGCGTGAATGTCCCAGTACCGACATTCGACCACGGACCCAACGGATTCGGGGCGTTTGGGTCTCCCGCCGTTGGGTCGCTATACTGGACATTGTAAGAAACCGCGTTCGGGTATGGCGGTAACGAAAAAAGAACCATCATACCCTCCTACGGCATTACTCTTTGGGCTTTTTCACCGACTGTTTGACCGTGATCGTCGGCTCTACATTTGGAGGAGCCACGGGAACTTGACGCTTAAAGCGATCAGGGATTGGAATGCCGCGTGACTCCATATCTGCAATCGCGATAGGAGAAAGCTCCGCGACGAGACCTTCTTGAGCCTCGGGAGAATCCGCATTGACAGCAACATCCCAGTTTATGACCTCGATTCCGCCGCGCTGCTCATACGAACGGAGTCGGTCGCGCAAAGCATCGTTCGCCTGAATAATCGCGTCCGCCTCGGCCGCTCGGCGAGCTAAAATGAGGTTCTGAACCTCAACAGACTGTTTCTTCTCACGCTCAGTAAGTTTCAAGTCTACTTCTTCGTTGAGAAGCGTCAACTTGACAATATGATTTTTGTCGACGCGCATAATCGGGCGCTCGACCGGACCGTTCCCGTCAAACTTCGTCTCGACTTCTTGGACGAGCTTCGGTGCAAGATCCGCAACATTTCGCACACCCGGAATCTTCTTCAAGGAACCGTCCGTGTGTTTGAAATGAATCTGATGAATGATTTTCGCCATCTATTTCCCTTTACTGATTGTGTGCTTCAGCACAAATAAAGAAGCCGTCTCGCAAACAGCGGACGACTCCTGGACTTTTTCTACATCTAGGTAGATAAGTTATACTTGCGGGGAGTGGGGGAACTCCCCGCAAATATCGACCGAACTACTGGATACGAATAACCGCGAAGTTCGGAAGGAGTGGGTCGGGCTGTGCCAACGCAATCGAACGCGCTTCGTAACGCTCGTTCATAGCGATGTCTTCGATCAGGCCGTCACGCTCGTTCGTATAATTACGTTCGAGTTGGTTCCAGCCGAGGACCGCAGGCTTGTTCGTGGAGAGCAAGCAATAGCCCTGGGGAAGGTTGTTCACGGGCTGCACGAACACGTTGGTTCCAAACCAGTTCATGTATGCGCCACCGTTTTCGAACGACATACCGACAGCCGCTTCCCACTTATCGGGCGGGATTGCTTTCGTGGTATCCTGGTTCGAGGATCCGACGGTCGTGTAGCCGACGATGCTCGCCTGATTCCAGTACGAAACCCACGGGCTGCCAGCCTTCGGAATGAAGAACGAACGCGGAACGGTCGCACCCAAGATGTTGTCTGGAGCCAAACGGCAGTAGTCGACAATCGACTGGAAGACATTCTTGGTGAGGCCGCCCTCGGTGTGGTCATCGATGACGTTCGTCGTAACGACAGCCGCAGACTGCACGCCCGGATCGAGAACGAACGGCGTGCGACCGCTAAACGGGGTCGTGCCGAAGTAGTTCACGATGGAGGTCGCGATGGGCAGATTGAGGGGCTGATTCAGCATCGTATTGATAACGTACTGCTGACGCGCAAGGCGCATATCGCGAGCAACGCGAGCAAGCGCAACGTCCTTTTCCTTGAATTTCTCAAGGTTGAACTGCGCGTTCACAAGATTCGGAACCAGGAATTTCTTCGAGAAATACTGAAACGGCTGAACCTGGGTGCCCGTCTGTGCGGTGTGGAACAACTGCTGCGGAGGGCCGCCTGCCAGATGCCCCATATTGACGCCAATCGGGTACTCGGTGCGCTCTTTGTAAACGGCCGCCTCGCCGAACTTCAAGTCCGTCCATTCGGCGAACGAGTTCGAGAGCGTGTCGTATGCAAATACGTTGAGGTCGATGAAGGTCGCCTCGGCCTGGTTAATGGTGACGACGCCCGCCATACCCGCCTGTTCCTCGTAGAATTTCTTACGAGCATTGGCGCGTTCGGCCGGATCGGTCGTGATAACGGTCGCGAGGGCGTTGCGAGCGGCCTCGAAACGTTGGACGTTCTTATCCTGTGCAAGGTGCAACATATATCTGATACTCCTTACAGGACTTGGACGCGAATTGCAATCGCGCCGTTAAGAACGGTGTTACCGATAAGTTTGGCACGGGGGACCGAGCCTGCGCCAGTGCCGATAGCCGAGGCCACAACGTACTGACCGTTGAGGATGCCGAGGAGGGTATCGGGAGCCGTGTTGCCGCTGGACAATCCAGCGGTGATTGCGCCAGTGCCGGAGGTCAGGAAAGCCGTGGTCGAGAAAATGTCGTTCGGCTTCGTTTTCCAAAGCGCGCACGGCATGCCTTGGGCGCTCGAATAATCGAGGACACCAGAGACCTGATTGAAGAACGACGGGCCAGTGGCCGTAACGTCGTAAAAGAGTACGCCGAGTTCGCGGTCATCTGCTACCGAGATCGAACCAGTCGTGACTTTACCGTAATTGCAATCGCCAACGCCAGTGACCGTAAGATCGGTCGTGTCGCGAGTCAAAAGCGAGCCAGCAACGGCAGTCGCGCTGATAACGAATTGGTTAAGCAGGTCTTCAACCCTAAACGTATTGTCGGGAGTGAGAGCCATATATTATACCTCTAAAGTGGAATGATGGCGGATGCGCCGCCGTAATGTCGAGGTCGTGTGACCTACTTAGACCAGTTGAATAAAGGTGATGTCCGTTTTCTTGGCAAAGCCATTCGGAATCACATCGAGACCGTTGAGCGCAGCGATTTCCTCGCTCTGCGCGTCAAGAGCAGCCTTCTCTTCTTTCGCCCGGTTGATGGCAACCGCATGGGCCTTTGCAGCCTCTTCCATTGCCGAAACGGTCGCCTTCAGCACCCGATTCTCGAAAACCAACTCATCTTCGGTCTTAAGAACTTCGATGAGCGCGGCTTTCTCTTCATCCTTGATGCTGAATCCTTCGATTGCCGAGAGCTTCGCCAAGCGCGCATTTGCCAGTTCTTCGGCATCTCGTGCAGCGGCAGCGGCCTTCAGCGCAGCATTCTCGGTTTCGAGTGCCGCAATCTTCTCGTTCGCTTCCGCTTGAGCCGCCTGAATCTCCGTCATTTGGGTTTTCAGCGCGGCATTCTCGGTCGCCAACGTATCTTTGTCGTCCATAGATTTTGCTCCGTGTAATTGGGCGTGTGCAACCTGTAGCCTCTGTAGAGCCAAAGCGGGATTTTTCATTTTCCCGGCGATATGAGCTTGCAAAGCTGCCTTTACAAGGCCCGCATGGGGCCGATTGTTCCGGTAGTTCTCTGCTGAAGCGTACATGGGATATTGGCGCTCGTCCGCATCCTCTTCGGGGTTGAAGAACGTGTCGGCAAACGCATCGTCCGGGAGATCCTCTTGCGACGAGGAGATATCGAGCGGGTCGGTGTCGTCGTATGACCCCATCATACCGCTGGCGATCCCGGAAGTCGGGGTAATGGTCGGAGCATCGGTCGAGGCGAACGCTGAGTTCTCCTCTTCATCGATTCCGAAATGCTTCTTTGCAGCATTGATCTTCGCAATGATATGCTGCTGTTGTTCGTGCGTGTATTTGTCGCGATTCGCTGGCTTACCAAAGTAGGCCGCGGCTGCGCGTACATGCTCTGCCGTATCAACCGGGTACCGCTTCTTACCACGGAACCCAGGATCGGCGAACTCGCGGTCGTCGATATCGGCATATTTTTTCGGAACGAGAATGCCACCAACATGCTTGGCTGCGTCCTCGTCGCCAGTCGTAATCGAGTCGATGAGCGCGTCTAGTTTGCCGCCCTCAGTCACCCCGAGAGCGCGGTCAAGTGCGCGGTCGACATTTTCCGGGATATCGAGTCCATGCTCTTTGAGGGTTTCCTTCACAGCCGTCTTACGACGCTCATGCTCCTCTTTATGCGCCTCTTTCAGGCGATCTTTCAGCGATTTTTCCATGCTGGCAGCGACCTCGAAGATATTTGCAGTTTTATCAGCCGGATCTGGCAAGAGCGCCACACCGCGGCAACGAATAGGAGAACAGAGTTCCGCGACGACGTACTGATCCTTATAGAGATAAGGGTCGGTAGCCCAGTTCGTCCGTCGCACTCCAGCCGCCGCAGCTTCTTCTGCCGTAAAGATCGTCTGATCTTCAAGGTTCGTCGAGCCGGGTGCGGTAATGGCGACAAATGTCGAACGGTCGCGGTCACAAAGAATCTCGATAGAGATATCCGAAAAATCACCATCCGCAGCAAATTCTTCGGGAGAAATATCGAAAGCCAGACACGCTCGCTTGTCGATCTGCGCTAAGATATCAACACCGATGCCTGGAACCAATGCTTCTTCACGAATCGTGCCGAGAACGCGGTTACTTTTGCCAGGGCCGACCGAGTGATTGGCGTTGACGAGCCCGAATACGAATCCATCCTTAGTGCCGATAACGGACTTCATTCCTCGCGTCGTTCCGAAATCGTCCTCTACAAACGCAGCCTGATTGCCATTGCAAACAGGCCACGTTGAAAGGGCACGCCCGACAAGATAGGTAAACGAATCATCCGGCGTCATCGGCTTCAGCGGTGACTTTGTTCCGGCGCGCTTCGCTCGAAAGCGTTCGGTGAAGAAGTTACTCATCAATCCTCACGCTTTCTACGTTGCCCTTCCGGGGCGCGGTTGCTGTACGCCAAGAGATTTTTCGGCACTTGGCGTGTCTGAAGTGATTGGGCGGCCGCCTTCGTCGCCGCCCGGATCGGGAATGCCGTGCGAGGCATCGTAAGCTGGATCAAAGACCCCTTCATGCTGTTGCATGAGTTTGAGTTCCTCCAGCTTGCGCTGGACTTCCACAGGGAACGATTCAGTCTTACCGTTGATGAGCGATTGAACCGACAGAGCGCCGCGGTCGTAACGACCAGTGAGTTCCGCCAGAATAACACGATCATCTTTGAGACAATCAACATCCCACGATACCGTGGGGTCCTTCTTGCCGCAAACCTTACTCAATACCCCTTCGCGGAGGATCGGGAACAACTTACGGAAGAATTGATCTTCACAATCTGCACGAGCATATTCGATCTCTTCACGAAACGGCTTCATGCTCAGTGCTGAACTCGCGAACGTACCATCCGAACGGCTGAAAACAGCCGGAACGCCCATACACCACTCGACAGCCTCAACGTGATATTTGAACTTGTCGGAGTTGAAGAGTTTCGGATCCGGTGCAATCCACCGCACATCGACCGTAGGATCGACGAACGCCCAAATTGAATAATCAGGGCGCTGGAATGTCGCGCGAAGATTTTCGAGGTCATTCTGATCGGGAGGCTTGTAGTTCGCCCCCTCCGCCTTCGGGTCGCCGATGCTTACGAGCGCAATCATGTGCTTGAGCATCCATGCTACCGAGAAATCGCCAGCCATGAGCATTTCGAGAGTCGCAAGATTCTGGAAAATAGGCTGAAGCGGCACATTTGAAGGAGCGTCGATGTTGCGGAGCGAGAACAACTCAAGGTCGTTCTCAATCAGAGCGTAAGAATCGTCCTTCAGCGGAATCGGTTGGTTATCCTGGATGTATTTTAACCAGTACCGCGGAAGATTCTTTTTAAGGAACGTGGCCTCGGCCGCGTTCATCTCAGTCTCTTTTGATCGCTGTAAAATCGACGCCCAGCGCGGGTCTGGAAGCATAAAAACTTTGTTGTTACCGAGAATTCGGCGCACGATAAGGCTGCGGGGATCTAAAATCGTCAGCGACTTTACCGGGCGCTCATCGCCCCAGTAAACACATACGCGGCCAGTCGTCCAATAGTAGCGAAACATCTGCGAGAGCAGAGAACGAACACGCAAACGGCGCATTTCGCTCGCGTAAAATTCCCTCGTCGTAGCCGACCCGAGAAACTGCATATCGCGTAGAGCAAAGTTCCGCTTTACGCGGATAGCTCTGGACACAATGTAGTTTTCCTGGCCGTACTGCATCGAAATGGACATAATGCCCTGAGTATCACGCGGCGTGTTAAGCTGCGCGATGGGGTTCTTATGAGCAAAACGAGGGTTGAGGTTAGAGTACGGAGAATTCGGTTGGCCGCCAGAAATCCAGTTGGACGCTATTTCTTCGGTTCCCGCTCCAAACTTGGAGGTACCCTCGGATGTAGAAACAGACGACGGCAGAAATGAGTTAAAAGTAGCGAACTCGTCAGTAGCGCCACCAAAAAGCGCATACGCTGGCAACGCGAGGCCGCGCCGAGCGGCCTCTACGGCTTCTTCTTTTTGTAAAGGGCGCCCGTAGGCGTCTACGATTCCAGACATCTGACGCCTCCTGTTTACATTTTCGGCAAAACGATAGTGTGGTTATTCTCTCGGGCGATCTTTTCGATCTCCTCGTCGTTTTCCCACATAAATCGAACATCCGACTTAGGGGCACGAGTAAGCGTTTGATAGTGGACATTGGCGGCATAGTTCGCATAGATGATTGCGTATGCGCCATCGTCTTTCTGCGGTCGCGTAAAGAGCCAGTTACCACGGGCATCAACGTATAAATCTTTGCCGTTTGCGGTACGCTTACGGTCGATCTTCGGAAACTGACCGAGTGCTTCTTGAATGTTATCCATGATTTCGCCGCGGTCAGAGTTATAATAATCCTCGTCGCGCATCATCTTCGGCGCGAAGAACTTCCCGTTTGTCATCTTTTGCTTCATGTTGAGATGGAGGACGTTCTTGAGTTGAATCTCGCTCGTGGCTGTCGAGTCTACACGGTTGCCAGTAATGGCTGTCAGAATGCGTTCGTCGCCCGGAAGAGTCAAAACGATCTGCGCCCGCGAATCGCGAACGTCGAGGTGATTCCACAGCATAATCGGCGTGCGTTCTTGCCATAGTCCGTCAATGAGTTGCAATCTCTTGCTGCACAAGTCGGCTACAATGCCGCCGAGAGAGCCGGATTTATCCATGACGATAGTCCTGATATTGTAAAGATCGACCATCTTGTGGATATTCCCGGCAATTTCTTCTGGCCGCTGTTTTTGCCACTTCCATACTGCGACGAGTTGACGGTCATCATTGCCTGGGCAACGAATGACTCCCATCTCGGTTTTATCCTCGCCCATCCCCGCAGGGTCGACACCGAGGACGTATTCTGCGCTGTCCTTCTCGATACGCTTTTCGCATACAGCGAGGTCGACGCGCTGGCAATCCTTCACCAGGGAAGGCGTGTAGAATGTCGCGCCAGACTTCACCCAGATATTGAAGAACGTCATCTTGGCTTCATCGCTCAGTTTGCCGGAAGTCTCGTCCGTCTGTTCTTTTAACTGGTGAAGAACGAATTTCTTGTCGAACGGAAAACCGCTCGCGATCACATCTCCAAGAGTAACATCGACAATGGCGTAGCCCGGCGTTCCAGCCGCGACCTCGCGGGCGATGCCCTTGAGAATCGAATACGCATATACATCGGCATAGTACGAAGTCGTCATGTAGATGATCTTCGTCTTGCGATTACCGATTTTCACGTTACCCATCGGCAAAATATGGCTCACATGGAACTCTTGCTCAAGGAGATATGCTTCGTCGATGCCGATGACGTTGAAACGCTTACCACGAAGGCGCGTGCCGTCTCCGGCTGGCAATGCCTCTATGAGTGAGCCATTTCGGAACTTCATCAAGACTTCTTGGCCGCGAATCGGATCGGCGGCAAGTTCGCTCTCAATCTTGTAAACGTGGGCATCAATTTTCGAGTTTGCCGCGATATAGCCAGTGCAATAGTCATGCAACTGTTTGGATTGACGAAATGACGGTGCGAACAATCCGGCGCGAACGCCCGAGAACCGTAGGCAATAACTGTCGAGCCAACGAGCGAACGTGGAACTTTTTGCGCTGCCGCGAGCCCCTTGTAACCAAATGACATCGTTCTGATCTAAAACGTCAAATAAGTGCCCTTGGTAGTCAACAAGCGGCTGATAGGTACCGTCTGCGTAGTTCTCGGGGTCGTTGGTTTCCTGGAGAAAGAACTGATCGGCGAATATAGGATCGTCCTGGAGCCGCTTCGCCATCTCTTCGATTTGAGGAATATCGTGAATGGACTTCCATTCGTCGGGGATACTGCTATACGCCGTTAATCCCGTCGATGTATTTCTCGATTTCGACATTGAGTTCAGCCTCGCTCATTTCCTGTTTCACTTCAACTTCGTCAATCTGCTCCTCAAGGATTTCAGAGAGAAGTTTCTGTCGCCGCGTCTCTTCCATGATACGCCGCACTTCTGCCACGCGCCGATTAAACGACTCTCGCTTCTCTGGCGACCAACGCCGAAGCGTTGCCCCGTAGTTGCTGATAAGCTGCGCGACAGTATCGTTGCCAAGCTGATTCTTGTCTCGCCGATTCTTCACCGTGAGATCCAGGAAGTCCATACACTTTTTCAACATTTCGTGCTGGGCGAAAACTGAGGGCTGAAGTTTATTCACCGTATCCCAGTCGGCCCGCAAAATTGCGGCCTCGATGCGGCGCTGAAGTTCCTCGATACGAAACTCTGCGCGAGCAGCATCACGAGCAAACTGCTCGGCCGGAACGTCGCGGTTCACCTGATCCCAGAGAACCTCAAACCGTGCCTGCAATTTTTCTGCGTATGAGGCATCCTTGCCAACAGGTTTCGTGTTCGGCCGCTTCGATGACGGATCTACCGAAATGGTTTGATACGGCTCCTGGGCGTCGATAGCTTTGGCTTCTCGGATGTTCTTATGATACTTTTCGCGAGCCTGCGCGAGTCTTTCCTGTGATTCGGGCGAAGGAATCGACGGTGTACCGATATTCGCGTCCGGGAAAGCCGCCAGATACGTTTTCTTGTTCCACTTTTTCTTCGAGCCCTTTTTGTTGTGAGCCTGAAGGTGCATCAGGATATTTTTGCCAACGTGGCCGCAGGGACGACTTTTCTTCGTCACCGGGTCTACCACTTGAACGCGGCATGGGTCGCACTGGGCGTACCCCGTGCTCTCCGACTCTACTGGGGTCTCGCTCATTATGATATCCCAAGTTCTCGACCCTGTTCGGCAGTAAGTCCAAGCGAACCTAATGTCGGGGGATTGTGCGCTGGATTCGGAACAAGTTTATCGGTCTTCGGGATCACTCCGCCACCATTGTAGCCGCGGGATGAGCCGCCGCATTTCCATATAACGGCCGGAACAACGTCAAAGTTAATCTCAATAGGCGGCTTCGGGCACACGCGCTCACTTTGCTCGTTGAGCGGATGCGTCGTAAGGCATCGCTCGCAAACATCTTTACCGTATGCGCTCATTTTAACCCTCAGCTAGCGCGCTAAAGAGCGCACGTTCCAGATTCTCCTGCATCAGCGCAGAAACGTGTTGATCGCGATAGGTGCGACCAGCCGTGTTCAGGAGAACATAACTGTTCGTGAAATTTACTTGCTGGGCACCAGAAAAGTCCTCGCGCAACTCGCTAAAGTAGATACCGCCATCGGCAATCTTATACGAATATAGTGCCGTACTCTGGCCGTTAATCAGAAGAATCGGAAGTTTCCGAAGGGTTCGCTCGCGTAAGTCCTGATCCATTTTCTATTCCCTCTTTGAGTAATCCCAAAATCATTGGGATACTCGGATGGCGCCGATTGCTCACTTGCGCCGTAAATTGTACGAAACTCATTCGCGGGACATCGAAAGGGGCCAATCTCCGCAAAACGTAAGAAAGACCATTGTCGCCGCGAAGATCGCTCTGATCGGTGTCGCCCGTGCAAACAAGTTTTGCACCGTTGCCGAGCCGCGAAAGGAGGAGTTTCATCTGTTGCGGAGTCGTATTCTGGACTTCTTCTGCGATAACAAAGCAGTTTTCGAATGTCCAGCCTCGCAAATGCTCGAATGTCAAAACCTCGACGAGCGAACGTCTTTGGACGCTCTCTTTTATCTCATCATCGCAGTTTTCGAATTCGGCAAGTGCCATAAATACTGGCTTCAGGAACGGCTCGATCTTTTCTTCGATGGTTCCGGGCAGATAGCCGTTCTGCTCTCCGGCCCCGATGGTCGGACGAATAATATAAATGCGCCCATGCTTATTTGCGTGGAGCCATTGAAGCGCACATCCAGCGGCACAGAAGGTTTTTCCGGTGCCGCTCTCACCATGAAGAAAGACGAAATCGTTGTTCGAGATTTCTTCGGAGGCAAGTTTCTGCTCGTCCGACGTTGGTTCGTATCGCGAATTGTGGTGACGTTTTGAACTTGCCAATGAAGCTCCCTCGTGAATCCAGAGGAATTTTTTGGGCTACGGCTGGTGCGATGACTCCTGCGAAACCACGGCCACTTGGGCCGCGTTCGTTCCATCAAGATTCGTCAGCACGAGTTGGACATCGGTAGGATAATTGATCTGGTCGACCCGGTAGGGGTCGCTTCCGAGCCGCAGAACACTCGCTTTGGTTCCGAGAACGCCCGCAGCCGGAGCTACCGTAATCGGAGCCTGCGCCGAGGCGACATAACTCGCACCGTTATTCGTTGAAAGATTGTAGTGAACACTCACGCCGCTCGCGGTAGCCGAAACGGCACCGTACTCAACACCGACCTGGATAACCATTTCCTGAGTGTTACCCGAGACAGGGATAACGACATTAGCCGTTCCCGAGGCCGCAAGGCTCTCGGCGGCTGCAATAGACGCAATTTCAGACATTGATAGAATTCCTTTCGGAAGCGCCATTATTCTGGCAGCAAACAGGGAGAAACGCTAGGATAATGGCACGCACTCTACGCGAGGCCGAGATCGACCGCGACGCTATTCTTCGAATCTTGGCGAAGCGCGAATACGTCGACGGGAACCTCGACGCCATCAAAGCTCATCGAGACGACGACAACCTGGGCGACTTGGCCGCTCGCGAGATTGCTGATTGACGCTTCGGAGCGGTCAAGGAGATCCTGAACGCTGGCGATTTTCGCCGCGACTTCAGGAGGAAGAATATCGGTCGCTGCCTTCATGGCATCAACTAAATCGGCGAGGATTTTCTCAACTGCGCCAGGCTGATTGATGCCACCGTTCGTAAGAATCGCCATGATCTTCGAGATGGCGTCTCCGATAGCCGAAGGCTGCGTCTGACCTTTGGCCGACAAAATATGGCTGCTCGTAAGCAACTGAACGAGACTCAGAGCCGCAAGTAACAGAGGAGGCATTTCTCATTTTCCCTTTCTCAAACCGGGGCTTTCTAAAAAGCCCCTCCATACTATAAGGAAACGAGAATGGCAAAATAGTACAAGGTTTACGAAAGATTTACATTATTAACAGATAGAGAGGTCTCGCCAGAACCTAGTGATCGCTCGAAATAAGGCTCCAGGACGATAAAAACCGTCCTGGAGTAGTAATACACTCTGAGGCACCCTATCGTGCATCCTGGGGCATTCTAGGGGGTATTGTGTGCATTCTGGGAGGTCGAGTTCTTCTGGCCGAGCGGCATTACTGCGAATATCCCCACCCGATGCGAGTGATGCGGCCAAGCGCCCAAAGGGTCACGACGGCCCCGACAGATTTCAGGAACGAGAAGTGGAGGGAGTCGACCGCAGTCATGTTGACGCCCACCATAAGAACGGCGGCGAATAGCGGGACCATGAGAGCCCCCACCACGATTTCTATAAGAAGTGCTTCGAGGGTCTTCTTGACACTGGAATTAGGAGATGACACGTTTATATCCTTTGCAAATATCGTAGTCATACTACGACGAGAGTGAATAATTTAAACATCAGGGCAATTCTTTGGCCGCCCGGAGGGCTCGGAGAATCGTTTGTGAATCGAAGTTCGTGCGGCCATTGAGAAGGATCTTCTTTCCACGCTTTGCTCGAAATGAAACAACTCCGTTTACGCATTGATTCTCGATAACGATATCTCCAATGAGAGTATCTGGACGCCACTTCCAGGGCGAATCAGCGAGGGTAGTCATTCGGAGCATTCGCTCGGTGCCCGGAAATAGACCATCGATCTACTCTTCCCCTCCCGCCTCCATGCACCCGTCGAGATAAACTGCTCCCGGCGTGGGGGTTGCCATTCTGTCGCCTAGGTTGCAACCGAACCCGCTTGAATGCGCCCACCCCGGATCGCCAGGGTCGAGGCAATCGCCGAATGCTGGTTGATAATCGAGTGCCATTTGTGATAGCGGCCCAACTTTGCCGCAGTTCTTACATTGTGCGCCGCTCATCATTCGCCTCCATTCAGCGCGGCTTCGAGTAATTTGAGGCTACGGGCGCGCTCTGCCGAAACCGTCTTACGCCATGCTGATGTTGGCCGCTCTGCTCTTGCGGCGATTTCGCTCCATTTCGATAATGCCCGTTCGTTCCAGAGCGCGGCGGCAAGTCGCTCCACCATCGCATCGTCGATAACGGGGCGCCGCTTGAGCGCCGCGTTCTCGGCTTGTAGGCGTTCTATCTCTTCGGCGGCAGCGGGAAGGTCGCACGCAATCGCCTTAATCGTGCCAGAGCCCGGTTCTCCAAGTTTGATTGCATCTGCAACCTTGCGGCCCCATCGAAGAGCCCGCGGCAATGCACACCGAGGGCATTCTTCCGACTCCAGCACGCGACTTTGACCGCCAGGAGCGCATATGTCAACGAACCCGCGCCCGTGACATACCGTACAGGCATCAATCACTTCTCTTGCTCCTTCCATCCGAGTGCGCGGAGGGCGGCGATGGTCCTGCATGGCGGCTCGTTCGGGCCGTGCTGGTGCTCATCTGAGCAAATATCGGATTGGCCGCCGAGGGCATTGACGCAGCAGTTCCGGCAAACGTCATGCACTTTCGCGCACGTTAGACCCGCTTCGCCCGCATAGACGACGCCATTTGCCGCGTCCTCTTCGGCATGATCGTGCTCGCACTCGTCGTAGACGGTGTCCACCCTATGGATGGCCACAACCGCTGCAATCTGCGCTTCGAGTTCGCGCACACGGGCGATCAGCGCGGGGATGTC
>VFSW01009664.1_pt1 | contig 13746 bp, 14 predicted proteins | sample 5358111 | NCBI WGS metagenome assembly VFSW01 (sample SAMN11554181, study PRJNA540505) | mine drainage metagenome | isolation source: sediment from site ElyBrook_90M | place: USA: Ely Copper Mine, Vershire, VT | collected 2017 | reverse complement strand
CCCCCCCCCCCCCCCCCCCCCCCCCCCCCCCCCCCCCCCCCCCCCCCCCACTGCCGCCGCCGCGGCGCTGCGCGCTACTTCTTGAGCGCGGCTTTGAGCGCCGCGCCCATGTCCGTGATCGACTTGCGCGCCTCGTCCAGCACCGCCGCCATCAGCACGAAACCGTGTGTCACGCCTTCGTAGCGGATGCACTCGGTTTTGACTCCCGCCTCCTGCAACCGCGCCGCGTAAGTCTCGCCTTCGTCGCGCAGCGGATCGAAGCCCGCCGTCACCACCATCGCCGGCGGCAGCCCGCGCAGGCTGCTGGCCTCGGCCGGGCACGCGTATGGGTTGGTCTTGTCCTTGTCGCCGTTGAGATAGTGGCCCCAGAACCAGACCATGTCCTTTTTGGACAGGATGTAGCCGTCATCCTGGAACTGCTGTTGCGAGGGCGTGTCGAGGCCCGCGTCAGTGGCGGGGTAAATCAGAAGCTGGAAGGCGACTTTAGGGCCCCCGCGATCGCGCGCCATCAGCGCGACCGCCGCCGCGAGGTTTCCGCCCGCACTGTCGCCGGCTACCGCCACGCGCGCCGGGTCGCCGCCGATCGATGCGGCGTTCTTCGCCACCCAGGCGGTCGCGGCATAGCAGTCTTCCGGGCCGGCCGGAAATTTGTGCTCGGGCGCGAGCCGATAATCGACCGACACGGTGACGCATCCGGAGGCGTTGCACAGCGAACGGCAGAACGTGTCCCACGATTCGATCGTGCCGATCGTCCATCCGCCGCCGTGAAAGTAGACCAGGACCGGAAACGGCGCGTTGCCTGCGGGCGTATAGATTTGCACCGGGATTTCGCCGCCCGGCCCGGGGATGGTGCGCTTCTCGGACTTGGCCACTTTCTCGGGCGCGCTGTTGAAAGGCTCCAGCAGCTCCGTGATTCCCTGGCGCGCCTCCACCGGCGTCATCGAATGGAATGGCTTGGCGCCAGAGGCGGCCGCCTGGTCGAGAATCGCCTTCATTTGGGCATTCAACTGCATAGGACCAGCTCCTTGATGTGAGTTCCGCGCGCTTTACCGGGACCTAGCGCGAACGCGAGGATAGCGCAAATCGCGCGCGCGGCCCAAGGGAAGGCGCTCGAGGTTGCCTCCGGCGCATCGCTAGCGCCGCCAGGCGAGCAGCCGCGTAAGCAGGCGCTTGCGCGCCGGGGTCAGGCGCGTGCGGTTGTAGGAGTCGGCGATCTTTTTGATCGCCTCGGCCTGCGTGGGATAGGGATGAATCACGCCGGCGATCCGCCCCAATCCAATCCCGGCGGCGATCGCGAGCGTCAATTCGGAGATGCTTTCGCCGGCGTGGGCCGCGACCATCGTTGCGCCAACGATTTGGTCGCCGCCTTCGCGCACGTGGACTTTGGCGATTCCCGCGGTCTCGCCGTCCAGCACCGCGCGGTCCACCGCGCTCATCTCCTGCGTGAAGGTCCGTATCGCGAGGCCGCGCGCGGCGGCTTCGGCTTCGCCAAGGCCGACGTGGGCGATTTCCGGGTCGGTGTAGATGCACCAGGGAATCGTGAGGCGGCTCGCGCGGTCGCGTCCGAAGAACAGCGCGTTGCGAATCACGATCCGGGCATGCGCGTCGCTCAGATGCGTGAACTGAAGCGCGGAGCATACGTCGCCGGCGGCAAAGACGTGCGGGTTGCTGGTTTGCAGATAGTCGTCGACCCGCACGCCGCTTTTGCGGTCGTACTCGACGCCGGCGGCCTCGAGGCCGATTCCCTCGACGTTGGGCGCGCGTCCCGTAGTCACCAGGATTTCGTCGACTTCGATCTCGCGATATGCGCCGCGATGCTCCAGGCGCACGACGCGGCCCGCGGCGCCCATCCCGACGCTTGCGATCTTGCATCCGGTGAGCAGCTCGACGCCATCGCCGGCGATTGCGCGCTCGACGATCGCGACGGCGTCGCGGTCCTCGCGCGGCAGGATCTGCGCCAACGCCTCCAGCAGGCAGACCTTCGAGCCCAAGCGCTGAAAGGCTTGCGCCAGCTCGCATCCAATCGGCCCCGCGCCGATCACCGCGAGCCGCCGCGGCAATTGGGTCAGCGAAAAAACCGTTTCGTTGGTGAGAAACCCGGTTTCGGCGAGGCCCGGAATCGGCGGGGCGGCCGGTCGCGCACCGGTTGCGACCAGCGCGCGGCTGAAGTTGAGCCGCTTGCCCTCAACTTCGGCCGCGGCGCGTCCGACGAAGCGGCCCTCGCCGAGAAAAACGTCGACCCCGAGACCCTTGAAGCGCGCGGCGGAGTCGTTGGCGCTCAATTCCGCGCGCAGCCGGCGCATCCGATCCATCACCGCGCCAAATTCCGGATGCGCCAGCGCGTTCGGCGTGATTCCGTAGCTCGCCGCGCGATTGATCGCACCGCATACGCGCGAGGCGCGAATCAGCGCCTTCGACGGGACGCATCCGAAGTTCAGGCAATCGCCGCCCATCAAGCGGCGCTCGACCAGTGCGACGCGCGCGCCCAGCCCCGCCGCGCCCGCCGCGGCGACCAGGCCCGCCGTGCCGGCGCCGATTACCACCAGGTTGTAGCGCGCCGCCGGTTCGGGGTTTACCCAGCCCTCGGGATGGACGTTGGCGAGCAGCCGCGCGTCGTGCTCGTCCGCTCGTGCGAGGCCGGGGGCGCCGGTCTTCGAACCAACCCCGGAGCCGTCGGTCATTGAGCCGACCGCTGACCGTCCTTGAAGCTGTATTCGTGCAGCGGCGTGCAGACGGAGATTTCGTACTCGGCGTAGAAGGCCTGCCGTCCGCGCTCCTGGGCCCTGCGATGCTCGGGATTTTCGCGCCACGCGGCCAGCGCTTCGGCCGAGGCCCATTCGGTGATGCCGAGCAATTCGCCGTCGTGATTCTTGTACTCGCGAAACGAGATGAAGCCGGGCATCGCATTGACGATCTCCAGCAGGCGGCCGGCGGTGGTGTTGTATTCATCGCGCTCGGCCGCGCTGAGATTCTTCATGCGAAAGCGAAAGATGCTGATCACGCGATTGGGATTTTTTTGCTCAGCCATCGCTATTTCCTTTTCATTGTCGACATCACAGCCTGGCTACTCGCGCGCATCGAGCCCCATCCGGCGCGCGATGATCACTTTCATGATCTCGTTGGTGCCGGCGTAGATCGATTGCACGGCCGCGTCGGCATAATCGGTCGCCACCGGAAATTCCATCATGAACCCATAGCCGCCATGCAGTTGCAGGCACTGGCTCGACACGCGCTTGAGCAGCTCGGTTACCCACCATTTCGCCATGCTGACCTCGGTCACCAGCTCGTCGCCGCGCACGTGGGCGGCCAGCAGCCGGTCGACGAAGGCCTGCCCGACCTCGACCTCGGTCATCATCTCGGCGAGCTTGAACTGCGTGTTCTGGAACGAGGCGATGGGCTGGCCGAACGCCTTGCGCTGGCGGGTGTACTCGATGGTGTCCTCGAGGCAGCGCCGCGTGCTGGTGATCGCGCCGACCGCGGTGACCAGCCGCTCCTGCTGGAGCTTGTCCATCAGCATCTTGAACCCCGCGCCCTCGCGGCCGAGCAGATTGCTCACGGGCACGCGGCAATCCTCGAAGAACAGCTCGCTGGTGTCTTGGCCGCGAAAGCCGAGCTTGTCGAGCTTGCGGCCGCGCACGAAGCCCGGCGCGTCGGCCTCGACCAGGATCAGGCTGACGCCGCGATGGGGCGGGTCGGCCTTGGGGTCGGTCTTGACCACCACGATGAAGAGGTCGGCGATCTGGCCGTTGGAGATGAAGATTTTGGCGCCGTTGATGACGTAGCTGTCGCCGTCGCGCCGCGCGGTGGTCTGGACCGCGGCGAGGTCGGAGCCGGTGCCCGGCTCGGTCATCGCGATTCCCAGGATTACGTCGCCGCTGACCGCGCCCGGCGCCCAGCGCCGCTTCTGCTCCTCGCTGCCGAAGCTGGTCAGGTAGGGCAGGCAGATGTCCGAGTGCAGCCCCATCATCAGACCGTGCGCGCGCACCCGCGCCATCTCCTCGATCACGATCGCGTCGTAGATAAAGTCGACGCCGCCGCCGCCGAACTCGGCCGGCGCATTGGGCGCGAGAAATCCGGCCGCGCCCAGCTTGCGCCAGCTCTCGCGGTCGCTCATCCCGGCGCGGTTCCATCCGTCGATCTTGGGCACCAGCTCGGTTTCGACGAAGCGGCGCACCTGCGCCCGAAACATCTCGTGCTCTTCGGTGAAAATGTCGCGTCGCATATGGGTCGGCCTCGGAGCAAATCCTTACACGGACGCGCCGGTGTTCCAACCGGAGGCTGAGCGCGACCCGTTTGCCTCCCCAGATTGCCGACGAGGGTTTGTATGCGAGGAAGCCGGCGCGCTACATAGGATCAAACAGACCAAACCGCTCCAGGCGTATCGGAGGATACAGATGATCAAACTTTATGGCACGTCCAAGTCGCGTTCGGCTCGCGCTTTGTGGGCGCTCGAGGAACTCGGGCTCAAGTACGAACACGTCCCGGTCGAAGTGGCCAAGGCCAAGTCGCCCGAGCACTTAAAGGTCAACCCCAACGGCCACGTCCCGGTACTCGAAGACGACGGGAAAATCTTCTGGGAGTCGATGGCGATCAACCTTTATCTCGCGGCCAAGTATGGCAAAGCGCCGTTCTGGCCCGAGTCGCACGAGGATCGCGGCCACGCGGTGCAGTGGAGCTTTTGGGGGATGACCGAGGCCGAGCCGCACCTGCTGACGATCTTGCGCAACCGGATGCTGTTGCCGCCCGACCAGCGCAACGAGGATGCGGCGGTGGCGGCGGTCACGGCGATGCAGGCGCCGCTGAAGGTGCTCGACGGCGCGCTCAAGGGAGGCGACCATCTGCTCGGCAAGGACTTCACGATCGCCGACCTCAACCTGTCCGCCATCCTGAGCTTCGCGGTGCTCGCCAAGCTCGATATGACGGCGACCCCGGCCGCGCAGGCGTGGCTCGGCAAATGCCTCGGAGGGGAGGCGTTCAACACGGCGCGCAGCCTGCCGTAGGGCTGGGCAATTGAGCGGCGGCCGGCCGGCGCCGGCCGCGCCGGAATTTGAAAAGGAGATTCGTTATGGATCGCGCTCATCTGTTAGATCTCACCAATCGCTTCGTCGACGCGTTCAATCGCAACGATCTGGACGCCGTGATGGCGTTCTTCGCCGACGACGGCGTGTACGACGAGTTCAATGGCCGGCGCAACGTGGGCAAAGCCGCGGTCCGCGCCGCCCTCCAGCCGCAATTCAACGGCGCTTACGGCGAGATGAAATTCATCGACGAGGATATGTTCGTCGACTCCGACGCGGGCAAGGTGATGGCGAGTTGGCGCTGCACCCTGAGCATCAAGGGCGAGCCGACCTCGTGGCGCGGGCTTGACCTGATGCACTTCAAGGGCGACAAGCTGGTGCAGAAGCTGACTTACGCCAAGACCAAGGTGCCGCTGTTTCAGAGCTGAGAGCATGATCGGCAACCCGAGTACCAGTTAACCCGCAGGAGGCGTCCGCCATGGGAGTTTTGTCCGGCTACAAAATCGTTGAATTCGCGGGTATTGGCCCCGCCCCGATGTGCGCGATGCTGCTCTCGGACATGGGAGCCGAAGTGCTGCGGCTTGACCGGGCCGAGGACGCGAACCTCGGAATCAACACCGAGACGAAGTACAACCTGCTCAACCGCGGCCGCCGCTCGGTCGCGATCGACCTCAAGCGTCGCGAGGGCACCGAACTCGCGCTCCGGCTGATCGAACGGGCCGACGCGCTGCTCGAAGGGTTCCGCCCGGGCGTGATGGAACGCCTGGGGCTCGGCCCCGACGTCTGCCAGGCGCGCAATCCAAAGCTGGTGTATGGACGGATGACCGGCTGGGGACAGGATGGACCACTCGCGCTGGCCGCCGGCCACGACATCAACTACATCGCGCTCACCGGTGCGCTGCATTCGATCGGACGGCGCGGCGAGGCGCCGGTGCCGCCGCTCAACCTGGTCGGCGATTTCGGCGGCGGCGGCGTGTATCTCGCGCTGGGAGTGGTGGCGGGACTGCTCGAAGCGCAGAAGTCAGGCAAGGGCCAGGTGATCGACGTCGCGATGATCGACGGCGCGTCGTCGCTGATGGCCGGGATCTACGGCCTGCGCGGCGCGGGCGTGTGGAACGACAACCGCGGCGAAAACATCCTCGACACCGGCGCGCACTATTACAACGTTTACGAGACCAGCGACGGCAAGTACGTCTCGATCGGTTCGATCGAGGGCAAGTTTTACGCCGAGTTGCTGCGGCTCACCGGGCTTGAGGGCGAGAAGCTGCCGCGCCAGAACGACCGCACGCAATGGCCGGCGTTCCAGGAGCGGCTCAAGGCCCTGTTCAAGACCAAGACCCGCGACGAGTGGTGCGCCATCATGGAAGGCAGCGAGATATGCTTCGCGCCGGTGCTGACGATGATCGAGGCGCCGCAGCATCCGCACAATCGCCATCGCGGGACCTTCGTCGAAGTCGACGGCGTGGTGCAGCCCGCCCCGGCGCCGCGTTTCAGCCGCACGCCGAGCAAAATCCAGCGCCCGCCGGCGCGCCCCGGAGAGCATACCGAGGAGGGGCTGCGCGAGTGGGGTTTGAACGACTCCGAGCTGGAGCGCCTGCGCTTAAGCGGCGCGATCGGCGTGCGCGACGCGGCTCCAAAGGCGGCGGCCGGCCGCTAGACCCGCGCCGAGCGCGGCGCTATCGCGAGCCTCGCGGGCCGTTTCATAGGCCCAACGCTCATCGCGTGCCGAGCAGCGCCGGCAGGTCGTAGCCGACGAGGTCGCCGATGCGCTCGACGGTGATGTCGGGCGGCGGATAGCTCGCCACGTCGGCGGCGTGCGCATAGTGCCTGGCGCGGGAAGACCGTGGTCACGCGCGCGCCCCAGGCTTTTTTGACCGCCGCCAGGATGCGGACCTTGTCGTCGACCAGCACGTAGCGCGTGGCCGGGTAGCAGCGCTCGACATCCTCGAGCTCCTGCTCCTTGTGGATGTAAATCAGCACGCGTCCCTCGACCGCCTCGAACAGTCCCGAGCGGCTGACCTTGCGCGGTTGGAACACCACGTCGCCGTCGGACAGGATGACCGTCGGGCCGAAGGCGGCGAGATGCGCGATCGCGTCGAGCGAACCGGGGTAGAGCCGGTTGGCGAACGGATAGTCCACCAAGTACGAAGAGACCTCGTACAAATGGGTATCGTGGGGATGCTCGACGCGGTAGCGCTGCAGAGCGCCCAGGTAGTCGGCGTAGCCGAGTTCCCCCCGCAGCTCCTCGAAGATCGCCCAGTAGCGTTCCTGCGAATCGGCGCCGACCTCGCGCGTGAGATGGCGCCGCAGGTCATCGGACACGCGGTCATTGTCGAGCAGCGTGTTGTCGACGTCGAGCAGGAACACAACCGGGCTTGGGGACTTCGATGACGGCGGCATAACTCGGCTCCTCGCTGGGGCGGTATCGCACCGGTTAATAAGATCGCAGGCGGCGGCGGCGTCAACAAGCGTCCCGCCTGCGCGCGGCGCTTCTCGCGCGAGCAAAATTGCGCTATCTGGCGTCATGGCCGTGGCCCGCCGGCGAGCGGCCCGCCCCGGCGATTTGAGCGTGCAACGGAGGTTCCGGATGAAACGCGAGGCACCCGAGACGGAAAGTGAGCGCCGATCCGAGCGGCCGTTCACCGGCAAGCAATTTTTGGAGAGCATCCGCGATTCACGCGAGGTCTGGATTTACGGCGAGCGCGTCAAGGACGTGACCACGCATCCCGCATTTCGCAACACGGCCAGGATGCTGGCGCGGATGTATGACGCGCTCTACGATCCGCAAAAGGGCCCGATCCTCACCACACCCACCGATACCGGCAACGGCGGCTTCACGCACAAGTTCTACAAGGTCCCGCGCACTGCCGATGATCTGGTGGGCGCGCGCGACGCGATCGCCGAGTGGGCGAAAGTCTCGTACGGCTGGCTCGGACGATCGCCCGACTACAAGGCGAGCCTCACGGGCACGCTGGGAGCCAACGCGGAGTTCTACGCGCCCTACCAGGAGAACGCGCTACGATGGTATCGCGCGGCGCAGGAAAAATGCCTGTTCCTCAACCACGCGCTGGTCAATCCGCCCACCGACCGCAGCAAGTCGCCCGACGAAGTGACCGACGTCTTCGTGCACGTCGAGAAGGAAACCGACGCCGGCGTGGTCGTCAGCGGCGCCAAGGTCGTGGCGACCGGCTCGGCGCTAACCCATTACAATTTCATCGGCTTCTACGGCCCGACTCCGCTCGGCAAGCCGGAGCTGGCGATTTTCGCGATGATCCCGATGGACTCCCGCGGCGTGAAACTCATCTGCCGCCCGTCGTACGAGTTGATGGCGGCGACGATGGGCAGTCCGTTCGACTATCCGCTCTCCTCGCGCCTGGACGAGAATGACGCCGTCCTCATCCTCGACAAGGTGCTGGTGCCGTGGGAGAACCTGTTCGTTTACCGCGACGTCGAGAAAGCCAACACCTTCTTTCCACGCGCGGGCTTCATTCCCCGCTTCACACTGCACGGATGCACGCGGCTCGCGGTGAAGCTCGATTTTCTGGCCGGCCTGATTCTGAAAGCGATCGACGCGATCGGCTCGAAAGAGTTGCGCTCGGCCCAGGTGCAGGCGGGCGAGGTGCTGGCTTGGCGCAACGTGTTCTGGGGGCTGACCGACGCGATGGCCAAAACGCCCGATCCGTGGGTGAACGGCACGGTCCTGCCCAAGGCCGAGTACGGGATGGCGTACCGCTTTCTTGCGACCACGGCGTATCCGCGGATCAAGGAAATCGCGGAGCAGACTATTTCGAGCGGCCTCATCTATCTCAATTCGCACGCCGCCGATTTCAAGAACCCGGAATTGCGCCCGTACCTCGACAAATACCTGCGCGGCTCCAACGGTTACGACGCGCTGGAACGGGTCAAGCTGCTCAAGGTTTTGTGGGACGCGATGGGCACCGAGTTCGGCGGGCGCCACGAGCTTTACGAGCGCAACTACGCCGGCAACTATGAGAATATCAGGCTCGAGAATCTGCCGATGGCAATCGCCAGCGGCCGCGCCGAGGAACTGACCGGGTTCGTCGATCGATGCATGGCCGAGTACGATCTGGACGGCTGGAAAGTACCGGACCTGATCAATCCAACGGACGTGAATGTGATCATGAAAAAGCCGACTCACGGATGAGACCAGCCTGGTCGGCGGCGGCGGCGGTTCGATGATGAAATATCACGACGGAGAAATCGCGGTGCAGACGAGGGCCGGAGTTCGCCAGCAGGCCGATAAATTGGCGGCGGCGATGCGCGGCGCAATTTTGCCCTCGCTGGCTGGCTTCGTAGCCGCGCAACGGATGGCGGTGCTGGGAACAGTCGACCGCAGCGGCGCCGTGTGGGCCTCGGTGCTGACGGGTGACGCGGGATTCCTGCAGGTGCTCAACTATCAGTCGATCAGGATCGCGGCCGTTCCCGCCGCCGGCGATCCGCTGGCGGAAAACCTGGTGTTACCGGCGCATGCGGCGGTGATTGTTCCCGACCTCGCCACGCGGCGCAGACTTCGCTTGAACGGAGAGGGCCATATAGGACAAGGGGGCACAATCGAAATTCGGGACGCCCAGGTCTATGGCAATTGTCCGCACTACATCCAGGCCCGCTCGCCAATCGGCCAGCGGCAATGGAGCCCTGGTGATGATGCGGCGATCATGCGAACGGCGGAACTGTCAGCCGAGCAGCAACAACGGATCGCGCGCACCGACACCTTCTTCATCGCGACCGACCATCCCGAGTCCGGCGCCGACGTTTCGCATCGCGGCGGCAATCCCGGCTTCGTGCAGATCGTGGACGGCCGCCACCTGGTGATTCCCGATTATTCGGGCAACAACATGTTCAACACGCTCGGCAATATCGTCGTGAACCCGCACGTCGGGCTGCTCTTTATCGGCTTCGACGACGGACGAACGCTCCAGCTCACCGGGCGCGCGGCGATCGACTGGGACCCGGGGCGCGCGGCGACCCTGACCGGTGCCGGGCGTATCGTCGATTTCGAACTCGACCAGGCGATCGACAATCCGCACGGATTTCCGTTGCGCTACGAATTCCACGAATACTCGCATTTCAATCCGTCCTAGAACCACAGCGGGAAAAACATCGTCATGGCGAGCGCGGCGGATTACATGAATGCAATCCGGATTCACGAGGTTGGCGGGCCCGAGCGCATGGTCTTCGAGCGGGCGCCGCGGCCCCGGCTGGCGAGCGGCGATGCGCTGGTCGAAGTGTATGCCGCCGCGCTGACCCCGGCCGAGCTTAGCTGGAAGGAGACCTGGGCCGACCACTCGGGTAAAAGCCGCCTGCCGATAATTCCGTCGCACGAGGTGTCCGGCGTTGTCGCCGCGCTGGGCGAGGGCGTCGCCGATTTCAAGCCGGGCGAAGCGGTGTACGGCCTCACGGATTTCTCGCGCGACGGAGCGGCGGCCGAATTCGTCGCGGTGCGGGCGGCCGACCTGGCGCCCAAGCCGCGCTCGATCGGACATCTGCACGCGGCCGCGATGCCGCTCTCGGCGCTGACGGCATGGCAGGCGCTGTTCGATCGCGGCGGGCTCGCCGCCGGCCAGCGCGTGCTGATCCATGGCGCCGCCGGTGGCGTCGGCAGTTTCGCCGTGCAACTCGCGCGCGCAAAAGGCGCGGAAGTGATAGCGGTCGCGTCGGGCCGCCATCGCGACTTTCTCCAGGGCCTCGGTGCGAACAAGGTTGTCGATTACGAAACCGCCCGCTTCGAGGATGTCGCGCATGGCGTCGACCTGGTGCTCGATACGGTTGGTGGAGAGACGCTCAAACGCTCGTGGGCCGTGCTCAAGCCGGGCGCGACACTGGTGTCGGTCGCCGAGCCACCGCCGGAGCGGGACGCCGCCCGGTCCGGCGCGCGTGGAATATTCTTCATCGTGGCGCCCAACCGGGCCGAGTTGTCCGAATTGGCCAGGCTCACCGCCGCGGGCCAATTGCGGACGTTCGTGTCGGAGGTGTATGCGCTTGGCCGGGCGCGCGAAGCTTACGAGACCCTGCTGCGCGGCCATCTCCGCGGCAAGATCGTTTTGCGCGTGAAAGACGGCGTCGAATAGAAAAAAGCGGCGGGACGGGCGTCCCGCCGCTTCCAATTCCATCGCGGCCGCTTTGCTGCGGCCTACGCCTCGCAGCGAAATCCGCCGCCGCGGCGCCCGATATGGCCCGAGGTCGGGCCGGCGAAATGCGTGCCGATGACGTGCACCGGCTGGTCGCAATAGCGCTCGACGAATTTCTTGCGCGTGTCGGACGCCATCACCGGGTCGGTATCGAACTCGCAGACCCATTCCGGATGGGCGACCTGGATCGGATGGTGGATCATGTCGCCGGTGATCACCGCGTTCTCGCCGCGCGAGGAAATCCGCACGCTGGTATGGCCGGGAGTATGACCCGGGGTGGGATCGAGCCAGACTTCGCCGGTCAGCTTGCGCGCCGGCTCGACCAGCTCGGCGAGTCCCGCCTCGATCACCGGACGCACCGAGTCCTCGATCGGCTTCTGGAAGTCGGGGCTGCCGTCGTATTTCGACCAGTGGTCCCATTCCTTGTTGCACATCATGTACTTGGCTTTGGGGAAAGTCGGCACCCATTTGCCGCCAACCAGCATGGTATTCCATCCGACGTGATCGAGATGGAGATGCGTGCAGATGACGGTGTCCACCGATTCGCGCGGAACGCCCGCCTTTTCCATATCCGCCAGGAATGGCGTGTGCAGGTTGTTGAAATCCGCAAAGCCCGGACGCGGCTTGTCGTTGCCGACGCAGGTGTCGACCAGGATGCGGCGGCCCTCGGACTCCACGAGCAGGGCATGAATGCTGAGCAGAATTTTGTCGCTCTCGTCGATAAAGGGCTTAAGCCATTCGTGTTCATGCTTAATCGCATCGACCGTCGCATTGGCCGTTATCATCGTGCCGGGCCAGTGCGGTTCCTGTTCGCGAAGCAGCGTGACTTTGACGTCGCCAATCTTCCAATGCATAGGGAGCTACCTCCAATGTTGTTAGGGCGCTACCTTAACCCGAGTCGCCCGGCGGCGGCAATCGAAATCCGCCAGCCCCGGCGGCGGGCCGATGCCGCGCTCCGCGGCGGCGGCGCTCACCACGAATCGACGTGCGGGCGCTTCTTGCCGGAGCGCGGCGTCGGCGGCGGCGCCGAGCGCAGACCGGTCAAAATCCAGCGGCGCGACTCGACCGGGTCGATCACGTCATCGAGCTCGAAATGCGAGGCGCTGTTGAGCGCCTTGCCCTGCTGGTACATCCGCGCCACCATCTCTTCAAACAGCTTCTTGCGTGCGGCGGGCTCGTTGACCGCCTCCAGCTCCTTCCGATAACCGAGCTTGGCCGCGCCCTCCAGTCCCATCCCGCCGAACTCGCCGGTCGGCCACGAGACCGTGAAGGTCGGAGTCTTGAAGCTGCCCCCGGCCATCGCCTGCGCGCCGAGGCCGTAGCCCTTGCGCAGCACGATGGTGAAGAACGGCACGCTGATGTTGGCGCCCACGATGAACATCCGGGCGGCGTGGCGCACCAGCGCGGTCTTCTCGATCTCGGGTCCCACCATGATGCCTGGGGTGTCGCACAGGAAGAGCAGCGGAAGGTCGAAGGCGTCGCACAGTTGCATGAAGCGGGCGGCCTTGTCGGCGCCATCGCTATCGATCGAGCCGGCCAGAAGGGTGGGGTTGTTGTCTATAAAGCAGAGCGGGCTCCACTAGATTCGGATGAGCGCGGTCACCATCCCCAGCCCGAATTGGCGGCGCAACTCGAGCACCGCGCCGGTGTCGGCAAGCGTCTCGATCACCGCGCGAACGTCGTAGATGCGCAGGCGATTCTCCGGGATGATCCCGCGCAGCAGTCGCTGGTCGGCACACTCCCATCGGCCAACCGGACCCTGGAAATAGGAGAGATATTTTTTCGCCACGCGCACGGCCTCGGCCTCGTCGGCGACCGGGAGGTCGACCACGCCGTTGGGCACCTGCACGCTCATCGGCCCGATGTCTTCGGGACGGAAGATGCCGAGGCCGCCGCCCTCGACCATCGCCGGGCCGCCCATCCCGATGTTGGAGTTGGCGGTGGCGATGACCACGTCGCAGCATCCGAGCAGCGCCGCGTTGCCCGCGAAGCATCGGCCGGAGTTGATTCCGACCATCGGCACCAAACCGCTCAGTTTGCCCCAGTAATGGAACGCCGGGACGTCGAGGCCGGAGAGCCACAGCCCGTCAGTGTCACCGGGACGCCCGCCGCCGCCCTCGGTGAAGAACACCACGGGCAGGCGCAGCTTGGCGGTGATTTCGAACATGCGGTCCTTCTTGCGATGGTTTTGCTGGCCCTGGGTGCCGGCGAGCACGGTGTAGTCGTAGGACATCGCGACACATTGGGCGCGTGAGTCGTCGAAGAGGTCGCCGTTGACCCGGCCGATTCCGGCGACCAGGCCGTCGGCCGGCGTGTTTTTCATCAGGTCGTCCAGCGCGCGGCGCCCGCGCTGCGCCGCCCGCACCCCCGCGCCATACTCGACGAAGCTGCCGCGGTCGCAAAGGTCCTCGATATTCTCGCGGGCGGTGCGCTGATGGGTCTTGCGACGGCGCGCGACCGCCTCGGGCCGCGCGGCGTCGAGTCCCCTGCCGTGGCGTTCGTAGACCTCGGCGAGATCGGGGCGGATGCGGTCGAGGTCGACCTTTTCGGCCTTGGCGGCCTAGACCATTTCGACCTCG
>VFSW01009663.1_pt1 | contig 13746 bp, 15 predicted proteins | sample 5358111 | NCBI WGS metagenome assembly VFSW01 (sample SAMN11554181, study PRJNA540505) | mine drainage metagenome | isolation source: sediment from site ElyBrook_90M | place: USA: Ely Copper Mine, Vershire, VT | collected 2017 | reverse complement strand
GCGCTGGAGAGAACCTTCAGCCACAGGACAACAGCTCCTGCCTCCGCCAATAGCTCGAAGGCTTCTTCTTGCTCCAGGTATTCGGGATTCAGATCCTCCAGCAGGGGAGTTTCGAATTGGGCGGTGAAAACAAAGTTAAGGAGGTTCATTACTTCCCGAAGGCGATCCCCAACGCGGCGTCGAAGGGCGATGGCCGTCAGAATAGGGTCCAACTCGCGAAAAGTGAGGTAGTGAGCAATTTCGTGGAAGAGCAGCCGGAGGTTGGTGGCGTAGAGAGCCTGCCGTGGGTTCAGTACGCGGTCGTGGTCGTAGATTGAGCTGGTGAGCCGCGAGAAGTTTATGTAGATGCCGTGGAAGCCTGCCACGCCCGTTGCCTGTGGGTTCATTTCGTATTTCTTTAGGAACCGATTGATCACGAAGATCGGCAACTGAGTCTGCCGGACGGCTTGCCTTGCGTCCTGGGCTGCTTTGCGGAGCTGTGCGCAGCAGCCAGGATACGTTCGGGCATCGAAGGCTTTTCCATCGCTATCCGTTTCCGTGCATTCCGGTGGCCTAAAGGGTTCAATCAGTCGGCGCCAGTCGGCGGGTTCAATCTTGCGAATCTGTGGCTCTTTCACGAACAAATCCGGATCACGTTTTTTAAGCGGGTTGAATTTCGGCGGGTTTGGGGTGCAGCGTCACTCCTTGCTAAAAAAATGCGGGGCTAGAACTGCTGCCGGGCCAACTCGTCGTAACTGACCGTCGTCTCATAGCCGAAGCATGACGCAGCTGCACGATTGCGCTCGGGGCTCTGTTTCCAGGCTGGGCCTTCTTGGTCATCACGGGGGTGGAAGAAGAACCAGGTGCCGATTATCAAGCTCATTTTCTCCAGAGAAACCAGCAAGTCGTGGAGATTATTGAAGCGCACTGAAAGGGTTTCCAGAACATCAAGGAGTTCAGGTTTCTTCTCCAAAAGAACCTTGAGCGCCGCCTCATCGGGATAGTTGTGGAAGACTATGCAACCTTTCCCCAGTTCGAAGAAGCGCGCCTTCCCTTTCTTGACAAGTTCAAAGTGTGGGCTTTCCGAGCAGCCATGGGCAACGGCCACAAACTGACCCGAAGATACGGGGAATTTGACGTTGTAACTGAATTGGACTTCAGCCTCGCAGGTTCGATCTTTGCTCACTACGGCTGCTTCTTTTAGCATATATGACCATTATAGGTCGGGCCGAGAACGGATTCGGTAGTTTCTGGCGAAGTAGCGGGGTTTGTTCATCCGTGCCCGCAGGCGATGGACCATGGGGCCTTGCACGGAGTTGCACAGGGTGTTTTGAGCCGCGTCCTCAACAAAACCGAGGACCTGCTAAAACAGGGTCCGCCCCTCTTTGGCACCAAAAGTGGATGTCTGCACAATCAAGGCGTGGGGATGCCTGGGTACGGATCCGGTCCGGAGCGGGGACGCTGGGGCGCCAATCTCGCCACGTGTTGGCTTTTCTGATTCTCCCAACGTCACAATCGTCCCCTTGAGTCCTCTGGTGCCCGGCCCGACAAATCCCACCGTGGGCGAGGGACAATGCCTGTTCCTTTGGAGCATCGGTCGGATCCTAACTCCAGCAGGAGACTCGCTTTACCGATGACAGGCATGGACGTCACCGGACAGGGGCGGCTGATGTGACAGTTCTGCCGGTCCACTTGGGGTGCCCGGTTTACTTGGGGTGCGAGAGTTTGGACCGATGGCAGCCAACGACTGATGCGATTTCGCTCGGTTTACCGCTTCTGCTTTTGAGGACACCTTGTATGATTTGCCGCCGAGCGGTTTTGAGCGTGAATTTCCGGTTGCGAACTACGGGTCGCTTCAGTTGGTCTGCTTCATGAACAATGCGGGAGAGTTCCTCGAAGTGTTCCGGCTTGCAGGCCAACTCCAAAATGTTGACTCCGCTCACCGTGTGCCCCTGTTGCAGGCCCCAACGGACCCCGCTATTGCTCGTGAAGGTGTCGTAGCGGAAGTTTTCCCGGACGAAAAACCGTCGACCGTCGTGTTCGCATTCGGTGACCTGGAATTCCACTCCGGAGTTGTTGGCGCAGTTTCCGTGAAAACGCCGGAATTTCCCTCTGGCCAAGACGCGCAGCCGGGCGGGCATAGTCGCTAGTCCGCTTCGGGAAGCCCAGAGCGGTTGCTCCGGGGAGAGATGCTATCGCAGCGAGCCTTGGTTGGCGTTCCGGTCCGACTGGCGTGCAAATAGTAGGTGGAGTCCAGTCTTCGGCTACCGAGAATTCTGTAGCCGACCGAGCTTCTGATCACGTTGAATCCGGCCCGCTTCAAATAGAGGGCACGCCGGTCCCGCGCCTTACGGGCTTTTTGTGCTCCTCCCCAAAGGTAATCAGAATAGCTCTCGTGATACTCGGGTCTCATTTTCCAACAGCTTGTTTGGCGTCTTTTCTGATGACCTGCGCCGACTCCGTTGGATTGATCCTTTTGCACAGAACTTCTGGTTCAATCAGAAGAAGCGCCGGACAGCCGCTGATCTGGGGGTGCGATGCTTCGCATCGCAGCAGGCTCAGGAATTCATGCAGAGTTGCGCGAGCCTAACGATGGCGTTCAACGCAGCCAGCGGCACATTGTAAATGAAGAACCCAAAAACGGCAGCTACGATGGACACGAAAAGCACCAATCCGGACGCTGTATCGGTGGTGAAATTCGGGTCTTTGGCCCATTGGTAAAACGGCAGCAACATCTGGATGGCAAAGAACCCGAAGAACAGGATGCGCAACGCGCCTAGACTGACCACCTGTGTGACGGAACATCCCGGCGCATACCAACTCGCGTACCGCTCGATCAGGAAGGTCAACAGCGTCAGTGCGGAAAAGAATGCGAAAAGTGGTCTGTTCATGCTCAATTCTGGTCCGTCTTTCCCGCCGGCGTCATTTCCATCCGGCGCGGTTCGCGCTCGTTCTGCACCGTTTCCTGGATTTGCCGGAGAACCCCCTCATAGGCGGCTTCGTCCGTCTGGATATTTTCGAGCAGGCGTAAAATCACGTAGAGGCGCCAACCGGTCAGTCCGGCCTTCTCGGTGCGTTGAAGAACTGTCTCCCCTTTCGGCGTTACGGTGAGTTTGGCGCCCTCTTGCTGCGCGTAACCGGAATAGGTGAGCTTGAGGATGGATGGAAAATCCAAGTCGAGCTGGCACTCATCCAGCCGGTCGAGGAAAGCCTCCAACGTGCTGCGAGGGAGCTGTGGGTCGATCGTGGCCTTAACTTGCGCCTTGGCGGGGAGAGGATTGATGGAGGCCCGTCCCTCAGGGTAGTAGCTCTGGCTGCGGAACAAGAGACGGTCCTGTTGGTAGATCCTTATGGTCTTTCGGCTGGGCTTGGACGTCGCCAGACGCTGGAGCAAGCCTGTGGGCTGGGACAGGATTTGCACGGGTCTTTCACCGTAGGCGACGCCACCATAACTGAACGGCCAGCTGCAGATTCCGGAGAGGTAGGCTTGTTCCAGGTCCTCCCGACATTTCTCCAGCCTCTCCTCGGTGTTTCGCAACAGCTGATTCACGGGAAAGCGCGGGTCCGGCCATTCAGCCTGGGTCTCCTTGTGAATGACCGCGAACGCCCCTTTGACATGCCTTGGATAACGGCGGTGATAAACGTTCCCGCCGAAGGAGTCGATTTCTACCGCTACGCAGGTTCCGAAACGCAGCTGCCTTTTCCAGGAAGGCCTTGAAATCGCGCGTATCAGGTGCAGGTAGAACAAGCTCTGCCAGCCGGTGTAGGCCAACCCCGCTTCGCGGAGCACCGGGATCAAGTGCATTCCCAACAGCCGCTCAGTCATGCGGCGCGCTGCCACAGAGGTGAGGAACCAAGGGTTGAGCGCTTCCGCGTGCTTGAGCGCCCTGGCAATGCCGTCCGGGCTGAGATCGTGCAGGGGGGCATAAAAAAGGGCTGCGGGGCTGTGCTTGAGCGTGTGTGCCAGGTGTAAGAGCAGGTTGCCGCAACTCAGGCCGGGCGGAATTGCGCAGATGACTTCGCCGCGGAGCCCGCGTGCGACCTTCTCCATTTTGGGGTTCATGATGCGGAATTGCGGCTCAAAATTCGCATTGAAGCCCGGTTCCGCCAGGTCGATGAACAAGGAGTCCATCTCGAGAACCTTGTTGGGAACACAAGCCCTGATGGCGTCCGCGATTTCCTTGCGCCCGGTAACGATGGTTGTGGCTGAATCCACGATGTTCCGGTTGGATTATCCCTACTTGCCCAATGGCCAAGAGGGGATGAGGGCGCGACTAACGCCCAATGAAAATGTCAAAATCGGCCGTTCCTGCCGCGATTCACCAAAAGCTGCTCTTTGTCTCGGCGGTTCGCTTTGTTTCGTGCCCATACTTCTCTATTTTAGGGCTTTTGGGGCTGGGGAGCTGCCCACCTTTGGGCAACCAGCCGGGGGCCCTGCAAGGGAACCTCATATCCGATTCGCGGACCACGCAGACCCGAAACCCGCATCTTCCACTTCATGCGGCGGACGCGAACCGAGACCGGCCTTCCTCGTAGTCCGGCTCGTTTTGCGCCGCCAAGGCGTCGATGCAATCACTTTCGTTGTCTGAAACCCACTTCTCCGCGGCTGCTTCGATCAAGGTCCCAATTTGCCGCCGCAGCCGGCGGACGGCTTTTCGGAACTGCTTGCGGCTCAGATGCGGCTGGCGCCGGCGCAAGGCGGTGTTGATATCGCCCGGTTCTAAGAACAGGCTGGAGAGCTGGAGGTCGTCCCAGCCCCATTCGTGATGAACTCCTCGAGCGCCCCAGTACTCGAAGGCGCCTATCCCGTGATCCGCATATTCTCCAGAAACTTCGAGCTCGAGGTCGAGCTCCAGCCCGGCGATTTCCACCGTCGTGGACACCGTTGCCAACATGTCTTGTGTTTGGCCGTGTTGGCGCTCTAATCTTCCAAAGCATGGACCTCTGAAAACGAAGCTCTTCCCTCAAGCCACAGATGGAGAGCGTGCTCGATGACCGTCTTGAACCCGCCCTCTTTGGCCTTTCGAATGATGTCGAGGATGGAGCAGTCCGTTCCCATCAATTCACGAACCTCGTTGCTCGGACTGAAAAAACTGTAAACCGCGGTGCGCCCGACGGTGCCAACCCCATTGCAACGGGAGCAGCCGCGCTTTTCGTAAACGATATGTCCGGGCTGGCAGGGGATCTCGAATTTTGCGAGCAGCTCCAACTCATGCGGCTTGACCTCCCGCTTGGTCTTGCACGAGGGACAAAGGACCCCCACCAACCGCTGGGCAATGACGAGGCGGATGAGCGTCTGTAATTGGTAACGATCCACCCCCAACCGGTCGAGGCGGTTCAGTGTCTCAATGGCGTTGTTGGTGTGGAGGGTGGTGAAGACCAAGTGTCCGGTTTCCGCGGCCGCCACCGCAAGTTTGGCCGTCTCTTCGTCGCGCACTTCCCCGACAAGCATTATGTCCGGATCCAACCTAAGGCACGAGTGGATCGCGTTTGGAAACGTGATGCCTTTCTCAGGCTCGATCTGGATTTGGGAGAAGCCACGGATCCGGTACTCCACGGGGTCCTCGATGGTTATTATCTTCGAGTCCTTCGCGTTGAGATGCTGGAGGACGGTGTAGAGAGTTGTGGTTTTGCCCGAGCCGGTGGGCCCGGTGACGATGATCAGGCCGCTCGCTTTACCGACGCTCTCCAGCAATTGCTGATAGTATGCCGGCGGCAGGTTCAGTTGCTCCAGCGTGCGATCGATGCTCTTGAAGTCCAGCAGGCGCATGACCACGGATTCTCCGTCCACCGTGGGCGAGACTTCCACGCGCAGGTCCAGGGTCTTGCCGTGCGGCAAATTGAGCCGCACGCGGCTGGATTGGAAGCTGCCCACGCTGCTGGCCAGCAATCGGGCCTCCAGCTTCAGGGCTTTGAGCACTTCCTCGCCCTCGCGCAGGGCCAGCTTTCGCTGCACCAGCAGGTTGCCATGCACCCGAAAACGGATGCGCAGGCATCCTTCCGTGGGCTCCAGGTGAATATCGCTGGCCTTCATCAAGTCGGCGCGGCGCACGATCTCGTGAAAGATCTGCTCAGGCTCCACGTTGTCCCAGGCTGCGTTCGGGAAAAAGACCGGGGCCGCTAAGGCGGCGACTTCGCGCGGCAGCTCGGGCTGGTAGCGACTGAGAATTCCCAGCAACGCATCATAATTGCGCGGCGTGATCAGGATGCGTTTGATGCCCAGCTCGAATTCCTGTAGCAGGTCCTGCAGTCGCTTTTCATCCCAGGGCTCGCACTCGGTGACAATGAGGACATCCGGCAGCCGCCGGATCGGGATCTGCCCGTTGCGGATGAAGAAAGCCTGGTTCCGGTGGAAGGCATCCCCGTCGACATCGGCCATGGTGATATGCCGGTAGGGCAAATCATAGGCGTGGGCGGCGACGGTGTAGAATTGTTCCTCTGACCAGGTTTGAATCGACCCGAGGGAGCGCGCGGCCGGGTGGCTTTGGAGCCGTTCGACGGCGTCTTGGGGAGCGTTCAGGAGATTCATGCCGCGGCTCTCAATGGGTGGCCGCTCCCCTCATCTGCTGGTTAAGTTTGCCGTAATCTGCCGGCGCGACTGGGACCAGGCAAACGCGCAGCTCGGCGGGAACGCTCCGCAGGATTTCTTTTAGCTCCGGAAACTCGGGGTCGTAACGCAGCAAGCCCAAGTACAGCGTTTGGTGGCAGAAACCCAAAGGGAGAATCCCGTCGCTCAGACAACGGCTGAGGAGGGAGGGCTGCAGCTGTTGCAGTTCGGCCAGTTCTCGCTCGTCCAGGTTATTCACGGGGATATAATGAAATCGATCCTGTTGCAGCGCTTGGTTCAGCCAAAGGCCGCGTTCAAACAGTTGTGCATGGCGGACCAACAACTCCGCGACATCCACTTGATTCTGGTTGGCGCGCATCCTTTCGAGCTGGTCAACGGTGACCAGCCCGGTGCTCAGGAGGTACTTGATCCAACTTTGGTCGCTGGGGCGGCTGGTGAACATACGGGGCTGCGGGAAGCTATGCGGCCACGGGTTGAGCCGCCGGCTCCGACTTGTTCGCGCCCCCGCTCCCGCGGCCAAGCAGGCTGGCCCGGTGTTTTCGGTGTTGGGCTTGCATTTGCAGAAACTCTGGCGAGCCCTCCAACGCGCGGCGGGCCACGTCATGAAAACGATTGGGCTGTTGGGCGCAAAGCGGAAGCAACTCGTCGAAGGAAGGGAGCAGCGCCGACTCAAATAGCTCGGGTTTGCTGCGCTTGAGCCATTGCAGAACTTTCAAGGGCTGCGTGCGCTTGGCGATGAACTTGTTCACCTGCGCGACGGATTCGAGGTAATCCGGGTCAAACAGCCAGACGGCTTCATAGGCCTGGCCGGCGTAACGGCCGCTCTGAAAGATGCCGCGCAGCCGATAAATGTATTTCAGGAAATCAAGCTTCTGCAGCAGGGATGTCGCTTGGGCTTGAGAAAGACGCTCCAGGGCATTTGCTGGAATCGGGTAAGCGCGCAGCAAGTCCAACTGCTCGGCGGTCGGAGGTCCGTCACCGTCCGGATGACTGCTGACTCGCGCAAGTTCCTCCCTGGTCAGCCGCGGGCCCAGCAGGGCCGTTGCGTCGAGCAGCACTTCCTGTTTCTTGCTACCCAGCCTCAGGCGCGTCTGCCCGTAACAGAAGTGCCAAGCCCCAAGATCGTCCCGGTCCAACCGGGCCACGCGGTTCTCGCGGATGTTGACGACGCAGACGAAGTTGTCGTTCAGCGGCATCCAACTGAGCGAGGTGGAAGCGTCCGGTTGAATGGTCTGGGCCAGGTGGAAGAAATCCGGCGGCTCCAGAAGCTGCCGGATGTCCTGCGCGGTGAATTCGCGAGTAACGTTCCAGTCCAGTTCCGGGTGATAGAGCCGGGCCTTCTCGATGGTTCGTTGGACTTGGCGGATGTTTTCCCCGTTGAGCAGCAGGTTCTCCGGCAGAGAGAATATCCTGGGCAGGGTGATGACGTCTTGGGCGTGAATGTCAACGAGATCGATGACGAGGCAATCGCGTTTCGAGGGGTCAGTTCGCAAACCGCGCCCGATTTGCTGGGGAAAAGTCACGGGTGAACGAGTGGGCCGGCCGAGGACTACACAAGACGTGTGCGGAGCGTCAAACCCCTCATTTAGAGTCTGACAGTTCGTTAAAATTCTTAACCGCCCTTGCCGATAATCCTCGATGACCTGGCGGCGCTCTGCCTTCTTTTGCTTGCCGAAAACCGCCTGTGCGGTGATGCCCTGCTTGCGGAATTCGGCCGCGAGATGTTCAGCGTGCCGAACGTTGGCCACGAAGACGATGGCGGGGCGGCTTTCGCCGCGCTGCAGATAGCTTTGAACAATCACGCGGTTGCGGGCTTCCGTGTCGATCGCTTCCGCCAATTTGTCGGGATCGTAATCCCCCTCGGCCGTCAGAGGAACGCCCGCAATAGACGCATTGGTGCGGACGGTCAAACCGCGGATGGGGCAGAGGTATCCCGCGTCGATCAACTGGGGCATATCGATTCGGAAAGCCAGGCGTTCGTAAAGGATGGAAAGATTCCCACCGTCCATTCGTATCGGCGTGGCCGTGATGCCCAAAAGATGCCGGTTTGGATTCTGCGCGGAGATTTCATGGAGCAGATCGGCATAGGTGACGGCCGTGCTGTGGTGGCATTCGTCCACCAGCACCAGGGAAATGTCTTTCAAGGGGCACCACCGGGCGAGCCGTTCGATATTCTTGACGGTGGCGATGGAGGCCACCATGACCTTGGCGTGCGCCGGGCAGATGTTCCTGCCTTGCTCGATCCCGGCAACGATCTGGTCGTCGATCATCGCCAGTTTTTCCACGGTCTGCTCCAGCAACTCCTCCCGGTGGGCAAGAAAGAGGACGCGTTTGTTTGGGCTCCGCAAGTGGAGCTTCATGATCATGGCGGCAATGATGGTTTTCCCCGCCCCGACAGCCGCCACGAGCAGCAGGTTCAGCACCCTCTTTTCCCACAGGCCGAAGCAGCACCTTACGGCTTCTCCTTGGTATGGTCGCAATTGCACTTTCATCGGTCGCGCCGCCAACACAACGGGCGCTCTCTCGATTATAGGCGCCAAACCCCTTTCTTGGATCAGGGACGTCCAATTTCCGGCTGCCTTTTCGGTGGCCAAGCGGTTTACTTGCCGGCGAGGCTGTGCTTTTCGCCGAGCTTCAGGGTCACCGCTTTGGTGGCCAGTTTGGGCGTGCAGCCTTCGGCGAGGAAGGGACTGGGCAACAGGGCGTTGCTCGGATCGGGAATGAGGAAAAAGACCCCCGTCTTGGCGCTGCTGACGGATCTCAGGAAGGCCCTGCGACAGTTTTCCGCGTTGCGCTCGCGCTGGTAGGGCCAATATCCGTTCAAGCAGTTCGGCAGCACGACATAATCCGGGTTGAGATAAGGCGCCTCGAACGGCGTGGTGCAGACGATTCCTCTTGCGGGCAGCGATGGCCGATGCCACAAGCGGTGTTTGTCCCATTGCAGGAAGTGCGACTTTTTGAGGTTGCGAGACATCTCCCGGGCGTCGTCGGGATTGCGGAGAATGACGGCCAAAAGGCGCTGACGGAGGCCGAGCTGAAGCCCTGGTTCCATATCCAGAATGACCTCAAGCATCTGGCGCCGCGTGGGAACAGTGACCTCCACGAGCATTTGGCTGTTTGGGTCGGCGGCGCAGGTAAACGCGGATTCGTAAACGCGTTTGGAATTGAAGGCCGCCAGTTGCTGCAGGAACACCCCTTGGGCGTTGCCCACGCCGAACAATTGCGTGAGCGGGTGGGTTTTGATTCCGTCCTGGTTGACCAAAGTCAGCCAGTGCTCCGGGTCAAGATCCTGCTGCCTTTCGTAAATGGCCAGGTTGCTGTTGCCGGCGAAGAAGCTTTGCGCCATCCGCTCCTGCAACGCCGAGAGGGCCAGCAGCTCCTCCCAACCGAAATCGTGGACGTTGTCTGCCAGGAGCAGACGGATGCCGGCCAGCTCCGGTTGCACCACCTTGGCAAAGAGGTTGGCCGTCTCGATGGTGAGACTGCGCGGTGTCGCGATGTTTTTCCGGCGCAGGAGCTGGACAAATGCCTGGTTCCACTGCTCGTGGAAAGCGGCGCTGGCAGTGTCGGGGTGGAGCTGGACGGCGGTTTTGCGCGCGGCTTCGCGATCAGCGGAAGCCGCATGATCGGAGACGATCTGGGGCGGTTTGGTATAGGAGAGTTCCCGATGGTAGCGCTTTAGCAGCTTGCCGCCGATTTCAGCAAAAGTCCCTATCCAGTCCTCTTCCCAGCTTAATGCCGTGATTCTTTGGAGATGTTCGAGGACCCGCTGCGTAGCCAGGGCGTTGGCGGTGATGAAGATTGCTTTGTTGGCCCCCGGGTGCTCCTGTTGATTGAGGTATTTCCGGGCCAGAAGGGTTGTTTTGCCGGTCTTGGCGACGGCATTGATGAGGTTGCTCCGCGTCGTGCTGGCCAGAATTGTCTTCTGCTGTTGGGTAAACTCGGCCATGGTTGAGTTCGCGAGAGCCGATGGTCGGCTGGTCCGCAGTCACGGCTTCCTGCGAGGTTTTCTCGGTCTGGGCCAGACGAGCTTTGGCTCGATGATGCGTCCGCAGGTGTCGATCCGAAAGCTGCCACCTCCATGGCTGTCCGGGCAATGTTTGCTGCACGTATTGGCATAGCCAAATTCCAGGTAATCCTTGCCCCGCTTGTGAAGCAGCGCTCCCAGAGCCTTTAGAAACGCCTCCGGAATCTGGTCCAGGTCCGCGTGATCCTCTCCGAAAATGTAAATCTCCGCCCCTTTGCGGTCGTATTCGATGGAGAGCAGAGAATCCGAGTGTATAGCGCGCAGTCCATGGTCGCCGCCGATCTCTTCGGGTTTTTGGTCGCCAATCAGCGCCTTAATCAAGCTGTCGGCTTCTGCGGGAGTGCATTTGAGCGCTTCTTGGGCCGTTATGTCGGTGAAATAATCTGGCATATTTTGAAGTCTGCTTGGGTTCTGCCGACCGTCACGGGGCTGCCTCGACCAACCTCAAGGGCTTTGAATTGAGGAGATCCCCCGGCTCAAAGCGGTAGCCCCATCTGTTCTCGCCCTCCTGGCTAAGCACGCCGGCGTTCTGCGAATCGACGGAGGTTGCGTCTGCGGCCGGTGCGTGTTCGAGGCGCCCCGTGCGCGCATTGTTGCTCTGGTCCCGTGCGCCGGCTCCTGGCTTGAGAGCAGTTTGCGTTGCGTTGGTGGATCCGGCAAAGACACCAAATTGCCCGTTGCGGAGGGAATCAGCGTTTTGACGTATGAAATCGGACAGGCGGGGGTCGTTCCTCAGCGCGAACTGTTCGTAGTCGTTGAGCTCGCTCCAGTGTTTGGGCCGGTAAGTATAGTAACCCAGACTGTCGTTGTAATGCAGTCTGAAGGGCGGCTGGGGTGGTTTGTTCAGGTCCGCCTCCAGGGTGATTTCCGTTTTCCATGCGGGGTTTCCATCGGCGAACCGGGCTATGAAGCAGTCATAAACGAACTCCAGCGAGTCGTTCCCGGCGCGGGCCGCAAGCCCGCCGGCCGCCAGCAGGACTAAGATGGCAACTGTCGTTCTCATACACCGCTCCATTATAAGGCCCTCCTGGGGGTTCTGGCCGTTTTCATCATTTTGTAGCTGCTTTTGCGTTGATATCTTTCGCCAACTCTCTGGCGGCTGCTTCGGCCTCCGCCATGAAAAGCCGAAATTCTTGAATGACAAGAGGGCTTCCTCGCACCGCTGGTGGGCCGAGACACCAGTTGCGGCGATATCCAGCAGACGCATCAATTCGGCCTAGTTGGTGGCGCAGGCTTGGCTGCGGACTGCAAGTCCTGCACCCCCAAACTGAGTTTGATGACCGCTCGTTGCAGTCCGTCAACGCGCTTCAGCATTTCGGACAGATTCGTTTGCAATGAGGCAAGTGATTCATCGAAAGATCTGGCTTCGCTTTCCTGCTGATTGGCGCGCACGTCAAATTCGGCGATCTTGGCGTAAGAAGTGGTCAGCTCCTGGCGTTGTTGGATGGCTACCGCCTGGAGATTGCTCACGACCAGGGCCATTTGATTCTCCGCCTCAACGAGCTTGTTGTACTCTGATATCGGCACGGGAGCGCTCGGATCATTTGTGGCGCCGAGGGTCGCGTTCGACGAAGCTGCCTCTTGCGCACGAGGCAGGTACGTCAGAAGGCAGGCAATCAGGCCGAGCACGACCACGATCCCGGCCCCCAACAGAAAGCTTTTGCGGCTTTTCAAATTCATTCTAGTCTCTCGCGTCGTTTGACCGACGGCCTGAGTGGGCGGTTTTTTAAGGGGAGGGCTGCAAAGCCCTCCCCTTCTTTGGCTGCAGCATCAGTTTGCGACCGCAAGGGTCTTCAGCACATCCGGGGTGAATGCGGCCATTGCGCTCATCGTGGCAGGACTCACCAAGGAACGGGCAATGAGTTTGCGGACGACATCCTCGCCCACCTCCTTGAACTTCGGCCCGAGTTTTTGCACGAAGGCGACGTACATTTGGTCGCTCGGCCCAAGCTCCGCCGGTTCTTCCGCCGGCACCGGTACTTTCGTTGTGGCAGCGGCTGGGGTGCCGTTAGGGACCGGGGCAGCGGTGGCGACGGTGTTTCCGTTGGTGCCCCCGTTGGCGGCCCCGTTTGCGGGTTGAGCGGCCCCTCCGGAGACCGGCCGCGACCTGCGTCCATTGCCGTTGAGAGCGTTTGCGATGGCTTTCTCCGCGTGTGGCCAGAGCTCCGCCGGCAGGAACGTCCTAATGAGCTCGGTCTGCTGATCGATGGTCAGCTTGACGAGGCTCTCCGGGAGGTTTGGAGCCGAACGAAGCTGCTCGGCGTACTGCGGCAGCGGCATAAACTTTTTGCCGCCAGGCCGTTCCTCGAACTTGCCCAACGCCATCGTGCGGTCAGCGGGCGTGAAGGTGGCAGTGACGCCGATGGTGCCGGCGTTGGCGAGACTGCACTTGACCATCCGCCCGTCCACCGGGTCGAAGATGGATCCCCAGCGCAGAGCCCCGTTGGCTTTCGGATCCATAGGATCAATGGTCTTTTCGGTGGGGAGATTGATGAGCGCATCGCCCCAGGAAGCGCGGTAGGGTTTGCCCTTGCGCGGGGGGCGGCCCAGCGTGACCTGAGCGATACCGAACTGGCCCAGGGTGTTCTCGAACTTGGCGGCCACCAGCAGTGCCCGGCGCTGCTCGTCGAACCGGAAGCCCTCCGGGTTGTCCATGGTCCACATGTAGGGCTTGGTTTCCGGGTTCTGGTAAAGGTAAATCTGCACCGTGCGAAACAGGTTCGGCTGCCCGAAAAGTTCATGGTGAATGACGCGCGCGACTTTGTCGCCGCGATGCATCTTGTAGAAGCCCACGCCGATGTACCAGGGGTTCTTGTAGGGGTTGATGAAACGCACCCAGTTGTCACCCTCCACGAAGTTGATGCGGGGAACGTTGTTTTTGACCAGGTCGCTGACGACCTTGGTGGTCTGATTCGGGTTGCTCTGGCTCGCCGCCTCTTCCGCGCTTGTCGAGGCATACATGTCGGCCACGTCGCTTGTCTCCGGTGCTTGGGTCGTATTCATAAACAGATGTGTTTTTTTATCTCTGTTTGGCGGCGTTTTCGTCATGCGCGTACATCCATTCTAGGGCGGGGAAAGGTTTTTCGGTCTAACCTGTGGGAAAGGCCCCCAGTTCCGGCAGGAGCGGCGCCTGTTCGAAGGAGAGATGATCGACTACCTCCCTGGGGAACAT
>VFSW01009662.1_pt1 | contig 13747 bp, 14 predicted proteins | sample 5358111 | NCBI WGS metagenome assembly VFSW01 (sample SAMN11554181, study PRJNA540505) | mine drainage metagenome | isolation source: sediment from site ElyBrook_90M | place: USA: Ely Copper Mine, Vershire, VT | collected 2017 | reverse complement strand
ATCGCCACCCTGACCATCGGCGCGCGCCTGCGCCGTTTCGACCGGACGCTCGAGGAGGCGGCGCTCAATCTCGGCGCCTCGCGCGCCGCGGTCTTTCGCACCATCCTGCTTCCCTATCTGCGGCCCGCGCTGTTCGGCTCGGCCGCGATCTCCTTTCTCATGTCGTTCGCCGATTTCAACACCACTCTGATGCTGGTCGGCGGCGACTCCCCGCTCACCGTGATGATGTACGGGCGGATGCGCGAGGGCGCAAGTCCGGTGCTGAACGCGGTCAGCCTGATCCTGATGGCGGTATCGGGGATACTCGCCCTGAGCCTGATGCGACGCCGGCGCTGAGTTCGTCGACCGCGCCCGTCACGGCACGGCCGCACCCGCACCCGCACCCGCACCCGGCACCGCGTGCAGCAGCTCCAGTCCGACGGCCTGGCTTCGCTGGAAGCCCTTCCAGACAGTGATTTCGCCCACGGCCGGACTGTACGCATCGTAGGCCGCGGGCGAAGCACCCGCCGGCCATCTGCCCGCCGACGATTCGGCGGTGGCGACCGCGAGGTATGCACCGCGGCCCTCCTCGCCCTTCACGAAGCGATCGAGGAAAGCGGTGATGAAGTGCGCGTTGATCGCGAGGATGCGCTCCTTGCGCCACACCGGGTCCTCGAACCAGGACAGATCCCAGAGCGAGGAACGCATCGACGGCGGCGGCGGACCGAGGCCGATCGCATGACCGGCGCCCTGGAAGGTGAGCAGGTACCGCTCGGCATGAACGGCGGAGTCGAAATCTGCGCGGGCGCCGCTCGCGTAGTTCACCGTCATGTCGTGATCGCCCTGGATGAGCAGCAGCGGCACCGTGATCTCGGCGATGCCGTCCGCACCCCAGGCGCCGAGCGGCCCGCCTCCGGCCGGCGCCAGCGCGACCACGGCGCGCAGCCCCGGCACGGTCAGGGCATCGCGCTGCGCACCGCCCCGCACGTAGGGCAACAACAGCCCGCCCGGCACGATTTTCGTCGCCGGGCCTTGCGGGTCGAGGCTCGCGCCGCCCGCGGCCAGCACCCCGTAGCCACCCATCGAATAGCCGATCAAGGCGGTGCGGCTCGGATCCAGCCGATGATCCGCGCCCCAGGAGCGTTGCAGGGCGCGCGCCACGAAGGCGATATCGAGAGGCCGGCGCAGCAGCGGGCCGGCGAATTTGCTGCGATCGGTGATCGGCGGATCCTCGTGATGAATCGCCGCGACCACGTAGCCCTTCGAGGCGAGATTCTCCGTGAGCCAGGACAGCGCCGCCGGATCGTTGCTGTAACCATGGGACACCACCACCAGCGGCCAGTCCCTGCCGGCCACCGGCGCATCGCGCACCGCGATTCCCGGCACGACGAATCGCACCGGCTTCTCCTGCTCGGACGGCAGGGCGCCCGCATACACGGCCCGCGGCGCGCCCGCGCGCGGGACCGCCGGATACCACACATCGACGGTGAGTTCCCGAGCCCGCAGCGGCGCCGCCTGGCGCGCCGGATCGTAGGCGAGCACGTCCGGCTGAGCGGGTTGCACCAGGTGCAAGGTCCGCACCCCCACGGCGCGCTTCCCGAGCGCCGGGAGCTCCGGCGCATCGACGCCGAAGACGCGCGGCGGCGCCGCGGCGCGGGCGGGGGCCGCGGCACCGGCCACGCAGATAAGCCACGCGATCCAAAGTTTCCGCATCATCGGTCCTCCTTCGCCTCGAGCAATTCAGGCAATTCGTCGAACGAATCGATCAGCGCATCGCATCTCAGCGAGCGCGGATCCATCCCCTCGTTGTAGCCGTAGGTGACGCAGATCACGGGCATCCCCGCCGCGCGCCCCGCCTGCAGATCGTTGGCGGAATCGCCCACCATCAGCGCCCTCTGCACCGGCACCGCCAATCGCTCGCAGGCATATTGCAGGGGCTGCGGATCGGGCTTGCGCCGTTCGCAGGTGTCTCCGCCCACCACCAGATCGATCCACCCGCGCAGACCAAGCCTCTGCAACAGCTCCTGCGCGAAGCGATGCTGCTTGTTGGTCACGACGGCGGTCCGCAGGCCCCCGCCGTGCAGTTGCCGCAGCACGTCGGCGACGCCGGGGTAGGGTTGCGCCGCGTACTCCCCGAGCTCCTGCAGGCGGCCGTAATGATCGAAGAAGCGTTCGACCATGGCGGCCGAGAGCGCCTCGTCGAGCTGCCGCCCCTGCGCTTCGGCCGCCCGCCGGATCAGGGTCGGCGAGCCGCGCCCGATCATCCGGCGCGCCTCGCTCTCGGCAACCGGGTGCCAGCCGTGGTCGGCGAGCGTGCGATTCAGCGCGAGCGTGATATCCGCGGCCGTATCGAGCAGCGTGCCGTCCAGATCGAACAACACGGCCGCGAGCGGCCGGCCCTGCCAGCGGTAGCGGATCATCGGCGTCAAGATGCCAGAACTCGGCGCGCGGCGCGAGCGGTCAGGCAAGCGTCGCGCTGACCGGACAATGATCGCTCCCCATCACCGACGGATGGATCTCGGCCGCCCGCACCGCGGCGCGCAGCTTCTCCGACACCAGGACGTAGTCGATTCTCCAACCGATGTTGCGCGCTCGCGAGTTGGCGAAATGGCTCCACCACGAGTAATGCCCGTTTCCCTGGGTGAACATCCGGAAGGTGTCCACGAATCCCGCGTCGAGGAAATTCTGGAACCCCTTTCGCTCCTCGTCGGTGAAACCCTTCTTGCCGCGGTTCGACTTCGGGTTCGCCAGATCGAGCTCGGTGTGCGCGACGTTCAAATCGCCGCAGAAAATCACGGGCTTGCTCTGCTCGAGCATGCGGCAATAGGCGAGAAACGCCGGATCCCAATGGCCGAAGCGCAGCGCCAGCCGGCTCAAGTCGTCCTTCGCGTTCGGCGTATACACCGTGACCAGGTAGTATTGCGCAAATTCCGCGGTGATCACCCGCCCCTCCTCGGCGCTGTCGCGCGCCAGCTCGTCGGCGAAGGAGAAGCGTCGGGCGAACTCCTCGGGGAAGCCGTTGACCACGCTCTGCGGTTTCTGCCTGCTGAAAATCGCGGTGCCGGAATATCCCTTGCGAGCGGCGGAGTTCCAGTACTCGTGGTAGCCCGGGAATTCGACGGCCACCTGGTCGCGCTCGGCCTTGGTCTCCTGCAGACACAGCACGTCGGGTTGATGCTCGCTGAGAAACGCCTGAAAGGTCCCCTTCTTGAGCACGGCACGGATGCCGTTGACGTTCCAGGAGTAGATTTTCATCGGTATCGCCCCACCTCAGTCCTCATCCGCTTCCGCCGGCACGGTGCGCGGCCGCTGCCGCACGTCGATGGGCTGCAAGCGCGCCGCGCGCAGCCGCCGGTTGAGCGTCGGCAGAGTCGACTCCTCGATCTGCCGCCACCGCGCCACCAGCGGATCGAGCTCACGCGCAAGCCGCGCCGCCGCCGCCTCCTGTGCGCCGGTCGGCGCCGCGTCGGCCTGACCGACCTGCAAATATAGGGCGGCCACCCGGCCGGTCATCGCGTCGAGTCCGGGCGCGTCCGCATCGCCGTCGTGCCCGCCCTCGAGCAGCGGCGTGAGCTGCAGCCCCAGGGCCTGCAAGTCCTCCTTGACCTCGCTCGGGTCCGTGGTCCGCCGCGCCACCAGCTGCTCGCTGACGGAGTGGGCGCGCAGGGCCGCCTGGGCACCGCTCCCGAGCAGCTCGGCGAGACGGCGCTGCGCGTCGCAGAGGCGCGCCAGGTCCTCGCCGCTCGCGTGCACCCGCGGATCCATGCGCACCTCGAGCGATGCGCTCGCGGTCCGGCCGCCGACGGTCAGCCGCACGCGGTACTCCCCGGGCAGCGCCAGCGGCCCCAGCGGCTCGCGCGGAGTGTCGTAAGGCACCGCCGAGATTGGATACTCGTAGCGCACGGCCAGCGGCGGCGCGTAGCGCAAATCCCAAACGAAACGGTGCATGCCCGGCGCCGCACTCAGCGTCTGCCTCGGCCGCACCCAGTAGGCAGGAATCAGCTCCCGCCCGGGGTTCTCCCCGCCCGATTCCGGCGCATCGTCGCTCGCATAACGTCGCACCGTCGCCCCGTGCGCATCCAGAATCTCGAGCACCACCTTACCCGCACTCCTGGCCGGCAGCGCATAGTCGATCGGCGCACCGTCCGGCGGATTCTCCCCGCTCGGTTCGTCGGGCGGCAGCGGCGTGTCGGTGTTGCCGCTGCGGCGGATCCGATACGCCGGCGCCGGAGAGAAAAGCAGCGCGCCGCCCGCGTCGCGCGGCCGGTCGAGCTCGCGCAACGGCGCGATGTCGTCCAGGATCCAGAAGGAGCGGCCATGGGTCGCGACGATCAGGTCGTCGTCCTTGATCCACAGATCGCGCATCGAGGTATGCGGCAGGTCGTACTGCAACGATCGCCAATGGCCGCCCTCGTCCGTCGAGAACCACACGGAGTTCTCCGTCCCGGCGAACAACAACCCCGGTCTGTGCGGATCCTCGCGCACCGTATTTACGGGCGAGTCCTGCGGCAGGCCCACCGCGATCGACTGCCAGGTGGCGCCGCCGTCGTGGGTCCGGTACAGATAGGGCCGCCGATCGTCGACCCGCATGCGGCTCACCGAGACGTACGCGGTGCGCTCATCGAAGCGCGACGCGCTGATCTGCGTGACCTTGCTCCAGGCGGCCACCCCGGGCGGCGTGATCGATTGCCAGTGCGTGCCGTGATCGTGGGTGATCCACAAGAGCCCGTCGTCGGTGCCCGCCCACAGGGTGTTCACGTCGTGGTACGAGGCGGCGAGCGAATAGATCGCGCCGCGGCGCTTCGCGGCGGCGGCGGCGGGCAATTCCGCCAGATTCGGCAACTGGCCGGTGTGCTCGGCGGTCAGATCCGGGCTGATCGCTCGCCAGTTGCGCCCGCCGTCGCCGGTCTCGAACACGACGTTGGCGGCGTAGAACATGCGCGTCGGATCGATCGGCGAGAACAGCAGCGGCTCCGTGCGGTCGGTCCGGTAACGTTCATCGTGCGTCGGTATCGGCGTGACGTTCTCCGTTTGCCGGGTCGCGGACTCGAAGCGCGATACCTCCGCGCGGCCGGCTCCGTAGATGATGCCCGGATTGCGCGGGTCCGGCGCGGCATAGCCGTATTCGATGATGCCGGCCGGATGCCAGTCGCGAAACGTGATCGAGCCGTCGTTGCCCCGGCTCGAGATGCACGCCGAACCGCTCTCCTGCTGCGCTCCGCACACCCGGTAGGGAAACTCCTCGGTCACCGCGACGTGATACAGCTGCGCCGTCGGCTGGTTGTACCAGGAGCTCCAGGTCGCGCCGCCATTGACGCTGATCACCGCGCCCTGATCCCCGACCAGCAGGATGATCCGCGGGTTCTCGCCGTTGATCCACAGGTTCTGATAGTCGTCGCCGCCGGGCGCGCCGCGCAGGCTGGTCCAGGTCCTGCCGCCGTCGAGCGAGCGGCAGGTGACGATGCTCGCGCTGTACACCACGTCGGGATTCTTCGGATCCACCCGCGGCACCGGCAGATCGCCGCCGCCGATTTTCATCGCCGGCCGCGGATCTTCGGTGGCCTTGCGCCAGGTCTCGCCGGCGTCGTCGGAGCGGTAAAATCCCAGCCCCGCAGCGGACCCGTAGCTGCCCTTCTCGGTGGTCGCGACGGTCGCATACAGGCGCGCCGGATCGCTGGGCGACACCGCAACCTGGATCTGCACCAGATTCTCCGGCAGGCCCTGGGCGAGACGACGCCAGGTGGAGCCGCCGTCCACGGACTTGTACAGCCCCCCGTGCGTGCCGTCGTACTGATTGCCGTCCTCCCAGGGCCCGAGAAGCGACTCGGTCAACGCCGCATACAGCACGTCCGGGTTGCGCGGATCGATTTCAATGTCGGACGCGCCGGTATTCGCGTCGACGTACAGCACTTTGGTCCAGCTTTTGCCGCCGTCCGTCGAGCGAAAAACGCCGCGCTCCTCGTTCGCGCCGTACGGATGGCCCAGCACCGCCGCGAACACCCGGTCGGAATCGCGCGGATCCACGGCGAGCGCCGGGATCTGCTGGCCGTCGCGCAAGCCGAGATGCGTCCAGGTCGCGCCGGCGTCGGCGGAGCGATAAATGCCGTCGCCCACCGACAGATCGGGCCGATGCAAGCCCTCGCCGCTGGCGACGTAGACGATGCGGCCGTCCGCGCCCGCCACGGCGATCGCCCCGATCGACTGGGTCGGTTGTCCGTCGAAGATCGGCCGCCAGGTACGTCCATAGTCCTCGCTCTTCCACACCCCGCCGTTCACCTGGCCGATGTAGAACACATTCGGCAGGGCGTCCACGCCCGCCGCCGCGCGCGTGCGCCCGCCGCGAAACGGGCCGATGGAGCGCCAATGCAATGCCGGCAACTCATCGCCCGCCGCCGCCGGAGCGGCGTTCCAGATCGCGGCGGCCGCGAGCAGAGCGAGAATCAGACGGTGGGCAGGGCGGGACTGCGGCATGAGGCGAACTCCTGGCGGGCGGTGGCGAAGCTTTCGAAGTATAGCCGCGTGCTCGACGGCGATCGCCTGCCTCATACTGACGCATGGAGTAGCAGCCCCGATAGCGCCGGCAACCTGGAGATCCGATCTTAAGTGGTTGAAAAAGACATTGGATTCGGTGTTCTGTTCGTCTGCCTGGGCAACATCTGCCGCAGCCCCACCGCGCAGGGGGTGCTGCGCGACCTCAAGGCCCGCGAGGCACCCGATCTGTATCTGCTGATCGATTCGGCCGGCACGGCCGGCTATCACGTCGGCCATCCGCCCGATCCGCGCAGCCAGCGGGCGGCTCTCGAGCGCGGCATCGATCTGAGCGACCTGCGTGCACGGCGTGTCGAGGCCCGGGACTTCGAGCGGTTCGATCTGCTGCTCGCCATGGACCGGCAGAACCTGCGCGAGCTGGAGCGCCGCCGTCCCCGGGGCGCGCGGGTGCGGGCGCAATTGTTCATGGAATACGCCGACGCGGGCACGCTCGAGGTGCCCGATCCCTATTACGGCGACGCAGCGGCCTTCGAGGCCGTGCTCGACTTGACCACCGCCGCGGCCCGCGGCCTGCTGGCGGCGCTGCGCAATGGAGGGCGCGAGCACGGCCTCAGTCGAGGGCCGTAGGCGTCGGAATGGGCACCACGAATCGGCAGCCCCCTCGCGCGCGAAGGCCGACTGGCCCGTGATCTCCTCGCGCAGATTCCAGGGCAGTATGAGCACACAGTCCGGTCGCGTTTTCGCGATCTGTTCGGGCGGATGAATCGCGATGCGGGTGCCCGGTGTGTACTTGCCCTGCTTGTACGGATTGCGATCCACCGTGTAGTCGCCCCGCCGGGCTTCAGCAGCATCTTCATGCCCGCCACGAAGTCGTTCAGGTCCGGCACGTGCGCGAGCAGGTTGTTGCCGAGGAGCAGGTCGGCGCGCCCGTAGCTCTCGACGATGCGCGCGGCGTTGGCGGTGCCGTGAAACGACACGTCGGTGGGCACGAGATGGCCTCGGGCGAGGCAAACTCCTCCAGCTGCACCAGCAGGCAGCCGGCGCATACCCGCGCGTGCAATGGAAAGAACGGCTCCGCGTCGTTGATCGCTCCCGGCTCGATCAGCGTATTGCACAGCGGCGACATGCCGAGGTCGACGAAGGCCGAGAGCCCGGTCAGGCCGCAAAATCGGCATCGCACGCGCGGTTGCGGCCGAGGCACGGCGTGGCTCGCATTCATCGCGCGATTATGCATGGGCAAGCGCGGGCACCCTCAAGGGTGCGGCTGGCCGTGGTCGCGTTGCTTGGTGCGGCAGATCTCGGGCGAGTCGCTCTTTTTGCACACGGCGCAACCGGCGATGAGCATGACCAGGATCGCGCAGACGATTTTCTTCATGGCCTGAGCCGATGATACCCGTTCGCGCGAACACGGGCCGGCCGGATTCCCTTAATATCCGCAGGTTACTGGATTCGGGGACCCGCCGATGGCCGCACGCTCGTTGACCCTTCCCCCGTTACCGGCCTTGCTGCCGGCCCTGCTCGCCTGCGCCGCGCACGCCCTGGCCGCCGGGCAAGCGCTGGCCGCCGAGCACACGCTGCTCGCGACACCCGAGACCGTCGCCTGGGGGTACTACTCCGGACAGGCCACTCCCGTGCTGACCGTGCACTCGGGCGATACGGTGCGGCTGCAGGCCCTGTCGACCTGCGGCTCGCCGCAGCAGATGCTGGAGCGCGGCGTTCCGGCGGCCGACATTCCCGCCTATACGCAACCGATCTACGACCAGGTCAAGGACCGCGGACCCGGCGGGCACATCCTCACCGGACCCATCGCCATCGAAGAGGCGCAGCCCGGCGACGTGCTCGAGGTGCAGATACTCGAGGTCGCCATCGACGCGAACTTCGCCTGCAATGCCTTCGGTCTCGGGCGCGGCTTCCTGCCGATGGAATACCCCTACAGCCGATGGAAAATCGTCCCGCTCGACCGGCGGCGCATGGTGGCGCAGTTCGCGCCGGGCATCTAGATTCCCCTGCATCCCTTCTTCGGCAGCATGGGAGTTGCCCCGGCCGGCGGCAAGATCGACAGCGCACCCCCCTTCGCCCATGCCGGCAACATGGACAACAAGGAGCTGGTCGCCGGCACGACCCTGTACATCCCGGTGGCGGTCAAGGGTGCGCTGTTCCAGGCCGGCGACGGACATGCCGGGCAAGGCAACGGCGAGGTCGATATCACCGCGCTCGAGACCTACCTGAGCGGCAACTTCCGATTCGTGGTGCACAAGGACCGGCATCTGCTCTGGCCGCGGGCGGAGACGCCGGAATACTATATTTCCATGGGCTTCAGCCGGAATTTGCCGGAAGCGGCCGAGCTCGCCCTGCGCGACATGATCGACTTTCTGCGGACCGAGAAGCACCTGAGCCGCGACGACGCCTACATGCTCGCGAGCGTGGCCGTGGACCTCGACATCACTCAGCTGGTCGACGGCAACGTCGGTGTGCACGCGTTGTGCCCGAAGAGGATCTTCACCGCCTCGGCGGGCGCCGGGACGAGGCCCAATGCGGGACGCTGACGGACCGATCATCGAAACTCGCGGACTGACCAAGGAGTTCAACGGCTTTCTCGCCGTCAACGAGGTCGACCTGTGCGTGCGCCGCGGGCAGATCCACGCCTTGATCGGCCCGAACGGGGCCGGCAAGACCACCTTTTTCAATCTGCTCACCAAGTTTCTCAACCCGACCCGCGGCTCGATCCTGTTCGAGGGCGAAGACATCACCGCGGCCGGGCCGGCCGAGCTCGCCCGTCGCGGGATGGTGCGCTCCTTCCAGGTCTCCGCCGTGTTCCCCCATCTGACGGTGCTCGAGAACGTGCGCATCGGCCTGCAGCGCGCGCTCGGCACCTCGTTCCACTTCTGGCGATCGGAAGCGAGCCTCGCGCGGCTGGACGCGCGCGCCCTGCAGCTGCTCGAGACGGTCGACCTCGCGCCGTTCGCGCCCCGGGTCGCGCTCGAACTACCCTACGGCCGCAAGCGCGCGCTCGAACTCGCGACCACGCTCGCGATGGATCCGAAGCTCATGCTGCTCGACGAACCGACTCAAGGAATGGGCCACGAGGATGTCGAGCGCATCACCGCCCTGATCCGCGGTTTCGCCGGCAACCGCACCATCCTCATGGTCGAGCACAACATGAGCGTGGTGTCGAGCATCGCGGACCGCATCACCGTGCTGCAGCGGGGCCAGGTCATCGCCGACGGCCCGTACGCCGAGGTCTCGCGCAATCCTCAGGTGATGGAGGCCTACATGGGCGCCGCGGACGTCACGCTCGGAGCCGTGCCGCCATGAGCGCCGAGCTGCTGCGGGTCGCCGATCTGCACGCCTTCTACGGCGAGTCCCACATCCTGCACGGCGTAACCTTCAAGGTCGATCGCGGCGAGGTGGTCATCCTGCTCGGCCGCAACGGCGCGGGCCGCAGCACCACCCTCAAGGCGATCATGGGTCTGGTGGGCAACCGGTCGGGCTCGGTGCTGATCGACGGCCGCGAGGCGGTGCGCCTGGCGCCGCACCGGATCGCGCGCCTGGGCGTCGGGTACTGTCCGGAGGAACGGGGCATCTATTCGCGCCTGACCACCGCCGAGAACCTGGTTTTGCCGCCGGCGGTGAGCCCGGGCGGCATGTCGCTCGAGGAGATCTACGAGATGTTCCCGAACCTCGCGCAGCGGCGCGACACCCAGGGTACCCGCCTCTCGGGCGGCGAGCAGCAAATGCTCGCGGTGGCGCGTATATTGCGCACCGGCGCAAAGCTGCTGCTGCTCGACGAGATTTCGGAGGGGCTCGCGCCGGTGATCGTGCAGACGCTCTCGCGCATGATCCTCACGCTGCGCGATCGCGGCTATACCGTGGTGCTGGTGGAGCAGAACTTTCGCTTCGCCCTGCCGCTCGCCGATCGATTCTACGTGCTGGAGCACGGGCGCATCGTCGATGGCTTCGCGGCCCGCGAATTGCAGGAGAAGATGGCGGATCTCAATGCCCGGCTCGCCGTGTGAGCCCGAATCGCGGCAAAATTCGAAGTGCTGGCTTTTTCAACGAGGGGGGTGACCGATGAAATACCACCGATCGACGATCCGACCGGCCTTGGCGGCCGCGACTCTGGCGGCCGTGGCTCTGGCGGCCTGTGGCACGGCGCTCGCCGCCGGCAACGACGTGGTGATCGGCGACATCGATGACCTGTCGGGCAATTACGCGGACGTGCAGGGCGCCGGCGGCATCGAGGCGATCAAAATGGCGATCGCCGATTTCGGCGGCACCGTGCTCGGCCGCAAGATCGTGCTGCTCACCGCCGATCATCAGAACAAGCCGGACGTGGGAGCCTCGAAGTTCCGCGAATGGGCCGACCAGAGCGGTCTCGACATGCTCATCGGCGGATCCAACACCGGCGTGAGCATCGCCATGTCGAAGGTCGCGGCGGCGAAGAAGGTGCCGTTTTTCGCAGTCGGCGCGGGTGGCTCGTCCCTGACGAACGAGGATTGCACCGCCTACACCGTCCATTACTCCTACGACACCACCGCGCTCGCGAACGGCACCGCGAGCACCATCGTCAAGAACGGCGGCAAGACCTGGTTCTACCTGACCGCCGACTACGCCTTCGGCTCGCAGCTGCAGAACGCCGCCTCCAAGGTGGTCGAGGCGAACGGCGGCAAGAACCTCGGTTCGGTGCGCGCTCCGCTCGGCGCATCGGACTTCTCCTCGTTCCTGCTGCAGGCCCAAGGGTCCGGTGCGCAGGTGCTCGCGCTCGCCAACGCGGGCACGGACTTCAGCAATTCGCTGAAGGCGGCGAACGAGTTCGGGCTGACCAAGACCATGAAGCCGGCGGCCCTGCTCGCCTTCATCAACAACATCCACAGCCTGGGCCTGCAGACCGCCCAGGGGCTGTATCTGACCACCCCCTGGTACTGGGACCTCAACGACGGCACCCGGGCCTTCGCCAAGCGCTTTTACGAGAAGATGCGGGCCGAGCCGACCATGGATCACTCCGGCGTGTATTCGGCGACTCTCACCTATCTGAAGGCGGTGAAGGCCGCCGGCTCCACCGACGCGGACAAGGTGATGGCGCAGGTGAAGAAGTCGAGGATCGACGACATGTTCGCAAGCGGCGGCTACATCCGCGCCGACGGCGTGATGGTGCACACCATGTACGTCATGCAGGTCAAGTCGCCGCAGGAATCGAAGTACCCCTGGGACTATTACCGCGTGGTCAGGCGGATACCGGGCGAGGAGGCCTTCGGCCCGATCACCGGCCTGTGTACCCTGGCCCCGAAATGACCCCCGCATGACCAGCGTCTTCGGCGTGCCGGTCGCGGTGATTCTCGGCCAGCTGATGCTCGGCCTGGTCAACGGCGCCTTCTACGCGCTGCTCAGCCTCGGGTTGTCGGTGATCTTCGGGCTCATGGGCGTGGTCAATTTCGCGCACGGCGCCTTCTACACGCTGGGTGCGTTCGCGGCGCTGCTCGCGCTCAAACTCCTCGGCCTGAACTACTGGGCGGCGCTGATCCTCGCGCCGGTGGCCGTGGGGCTGCTCGGCCTGATGGCGGAGCGACTGCTCCTTCGCCATGTCTACAAGCTTCCGCCCCTATACGGCTTGCTGCTCACCTTCGGCGTCGCGCTGGTGGTGGAAGGCACGCTGTTCGAGCTGTTCGGGGCATCGGGGGACTCGTATCCCGTGCCCGAGGCGCTGCGGGGGGCATGGAACCTCGGGTTCATGATCCTGCCCATCTACCGCGGCTGGGTGATCCTCGCCTCGCTCATGGTCTGCACCGCAACCTGGTTCCTGATCGAGCGCACCCGGCTCGGAGCGACGCTGCGCGCGGCCACCGAAAACGGCAAGCTGCTGCAATCGCTGGGCGTGAACGTGCCGCTGCTGTTCGCCGCCACCTACGGCGGCGGCGTCGCGCTGGCGGCGTTCGCGGGCGTTCTCGCCGCGCCGGTCATCCTGGTCACTCCGCAAATGGGCGGCCCGCTGGTCACCGTCGTGTTCGCGGTGGTGGTCATCGGCGGCATGGGCTCGATCTTCGGGTCGGTGGTGAGCGGCCAGAGCCTGGGGGTCATCGAAGGATTCACCAAGGTCGTGTATCCGGAAGCCTCCAATGTGGTGGTCTACGTGATCATGGCTCTGGTGCTCATCCTGCGGCCGACCGGCCTGTTCGGCAAGGAATGAGCGTGCGCCGCGCGAGAATCCTGTACTCGCTCGCCGCCCTGTTCGCGCTCGGCGTGCCGCTGTTCGGCATCTATCCGATCTTCATGATGAAGCTGCTGTGCTTCGCGATGTTCGCCTGCGCCTTCAATCTGCTGCTCGGCTTCAGCGGCATGCTCTCCTTCGGTCACGCCGCGTTCTTCGGATCCGCCGCCTACGCGACGGCGTGGCTCACCACGGCGCACGGCTGGGGCACCGTGCCCGGGATCCTCGCAGGCGTCGCGGTCTCGGCGGCGCTCGGGTGGGGGTTCGGCGCGCTCGCGATCCGCCGGCACGGCATTTACCTCGCGATGGTGACGCTCGCTCTGGCGCAGGTGGTGTATTTCGTCTGCCTGGAGGCTCCGTTCACCGGCGGGGAAAACGGGCTGCAGGACGTGCCGCGCGGGAGCCTGTTCGGCGCACTGCCGCTGAAGTCGGATCTCGCGATGTACTACTTCGTGCTCGCGGCCTTCGTCCTGGTGTTCCTGCTGATCCGGCGCATCGTGCACTCCCCGTTCGGTCAGGTGCTGAAGGCCATTCGCGACAACGAACCGCGCGCGCTGTCGCTGGGCTACGACATCGATCGGTACAAGCTGGCCGCCTTCGTGCTGTCGGCGGCGCTCGCCGGATTGGCGGGTTCGGTCAAGGCTCTGGTGCTCGGCTTCGTCACCCTGTCGGACGTCGTGCAGGCGAACTCCGGCGAGGTCATCCTCATGACCTTGGTGGGCGGATCGGGCACCTTCTTCGGTCCGGTGGTCGGCGCCGCACTGGTCGTCACCTTGCAGGAGTATCTGTCCGAGATCGTCGGCGGCTGGGTGACCGTGATCATCGGCGGCGTGTTCGTGCTGTGCGTGCTCGCGTTCCGTCGCGGCATCGTCGGCGCGTTCGTCAAGAAGTAGGAGGGCACATGGATCAGAGCGCGCCCGGCGGTCCGTCCGCAGAACTCCTGGCGGGTCACCACCCGCGCTTCGATTCGCAGGGACGCCTCGCCGCCTGGACGTCGTGGCAGCGCGCGCTCCATCTGGAGCTGAGCTTCTACCGGCGCTGCCCGCGGGAGCGCGGCTACCCGCGCGTCGGGGT
>VFSW01009661.1_pt1 | contig 13747 bp, 16 predicted proteins | sample 5358111 | NCBI WGS metagenome assembly VFSW01 (sample SAMN11554181, study PRJNA540505) | mine drainage metagenome | isolation source: sediment from site ElyBrook_90M | place: USA: Ely Copper Mine, Vershire, VT | collected 2017 | reverse complement strand
CCGGCGCGCGGGGGTGCGACCAGCCAGCCGCGCTGTTCGCGCCAGCGGCCGCGAGTGACAGCGGGGACCGGGCCGGGGGCGCTGCCCTGGGCGACGGACTGGCGGCTGAGCGGGCCGGGGGCGCTCCAGGCGGCGGCGTCGTAGACATCCATGTCGGGCTCGATGCCCTCCTTCATGCACTGGGCGAGGCGATAGACCATGAGGAAGTCCATGCCGCCGTGGCCGCCGAGTTTGCGGGCGAGCTCGCCCTGGTGTTTCCAGAGCGGGTGCTCGTATTTTTCCTGGTAGGGCTCGATGCCGGAGTACTTTTCGCCGCCGGCCTGGCCGTCGAGGTAGACGCGTGGCGGGTAGTCGCGGAAGAGGCCGTTGGAGCCGTGGAGGGCGTTGACGCGGCTATAGGGGCGGGGGTTGACGACGTCGTGGCCGAGGTCGATGGTGAGGCCGTTGGCGGTTTTGATGAGCGTGGTGTTGATGTCGCCGCAGATGTATTTCTCTTTCCAATTGGGGCTATCTTTGGGGACATGCTTCTCGCGCCACTGGTCGAGGCCGCGCTGGGGGCTGCTCATGGAGACGAGGTAATCGAAGCGGTCGCCGCGGTTGATGCCCATGTAGTTGGCGACGGGTCCGAGGCCGTGCGTGGGATAGAGGTTGCCGTTGAGTGTTGTGTGGGGGAAGCGGCGCCAGAGGCCTTCGCTCCGGTCTTCAAACAGGATTTCGCGCAGGTCGTGGAGGTAGCCGCACTCGCCGTGGAGTAGGTCGCCGAACAGGCCCGCGCGAACCATGTTGAGGACGAGCAGCTCGGTTTCGCCGTAGCAGCAGTTCTCCATCATGGTGCAGTGGCGGCGGGTTTTCTCCGAGGTGTCGACCAGGCGCCAGCAGTCCTCGATGGTGGTGGCGGCGGGGACTTCGACCGTTGCGTGCTTGCCCTGCTTCATGGCTTCGATGGCCATGGGGACGTGCCATTGCCAGGGCGTAGCGATGTAGACGTAGTCGATGTCGTCGCGGCGGAGGAGGTTTTCAAAGTCGCGCTCGCCGTTGGAGTAGACAGCGGGAGGGTGCTGGCCGGCGCGCTCGACTTTGGCCTGGGCTTCCAGCGCTTTGGGCTTGTCGGTATCGCAGACGGCGGTGATCTGGAGGTTCTCGACGGCGAGGTAATTTTGGACCATGCCGCCGCCGCGGCCGCCGACGCCGATCATTCCGAGACGGAGCTTCGGCTTGGGTTCGAACTTCATGCCGATGACGGAAGAACTGGCCGAGGGCGAGGATTCCTGGGCGGCGGCGCCGCCGATGGCGGAAAGTCCGGCGAGGGAGGCGGCGCCGGCTCTGAGCCAGTCGCGCCGCGAGGGACTGCGATCATCTTGAGGATTCACGAAATGGGTCTCCGGTTCGATGCTACCGTATCAGGCCGGAGAGTGTGGGTTCAAACGGAGGGGGCGTGTTGAGGTGGCTTGAGGGAACGTGCTTGTGGCACCCTGCCTTGTGAAGAGCCGGGGTGTGGGCTTCGCTTTGCCGGCTCATAGTCAACCTGTTTCTGCGCCGTCCGATTGAATACCGAACACGGCCGGATCGGACGCTGGGCGCCGATTTTTCTTGAGAGGACGATATACGTGCGGCCGCCGGCGCACGGCGGTGCGGTTGAGCGGACTTTTGGGAACGCGTTCTTCGTCCACGTATGTCGAGCAGCACAGCACGGGGCTAAGAGTCCGAAAATTGTGACCGGTGACAAGAGTCACATCGAGATCAACAATAACGGGGAGTTGCGGATGCCTTTCCCGGCCAATCCTGCCGCGCAAATCCAGAAGCAAAGGAAGACCATTCGCCAGGAGTCGAACGGCTCGGGCAGTCCCAACGTCGTGACGGGAAGCAACAGAAATGTGGTGATCAATGGCGGGCCTCGGTACTCCGATGTCAGCCTGCCGTCGCATGGACCGAAGCCAAAACTCCCCGGCATCCAGGGCACAGGCATGGTTGTCCAGCTCGGGGGCAATTTCGCCCTTGTGGCCGAGCCCGCAACAGCTTTCGTAGTCCTGCGAATCCCCGGCGAAAATTCGGTCTGCAACCAAGACCAATGCGATGAGCTGGCGATCGGCGTGTCGTACGTCAATCCCAGGTACATGGCCGTCACGGGGACGCTTTCTCGGCGTGGCTTCGGAAAGTGGACGGTGAATCCCGACCGAATCGTCGATCGACGTGACAACACCATTTTCGGAGTGGTGGGGCGATGGGAGATAAGCGGGCCGCGAAAGCGGACAGTGGCGGGGAACGAGCCATAATGGAGGACATGGCTACTGTGCACATGAGCGAGGTCGAAGTGGCCCGGGATCTTCATGCCGTCCTGGCGAAGGTGAAGGAAGGCGTGGAGATTGTAATTGAACAGGACCGGCGGCCTGTAGCTGTATTGCGACGGCCGCAGCCAGCGGGACGAAATATCAGCGACTGTATCGCACTCGCGAAGGAGTATGAAGCGAAGCTCGGGTTCGCTCCCGTGCCTGGCGAGGGCTTTGCTCAGGATGTGGAGGAAGGCATCGAAGGCCGGCAGCAGCCGGTCCGCAACGTCTGGGATGAATAGTGCCCATGGGCCTGTTGCTTGACTCCAGCGTACTTGTCGCCGCAGAGCGGGAACAGGTTCCGGTCAGCGAGTTGCTGGATGGACTCCGCAGGCGGCACGGTCCGGAAGACGTTGTGCTTTCCGCGATTGGCGTAGTCGAGCTCGAGCACGGCGTGTTTCGCGCTCGCACGCCGCAGCAGGCATCGAAGCGGCGCGCCTATCTCGACACCCTCTTTGCCGCTGTCCCCGTGCTGGCGTTTACGCCGGAGATGTGCCAAACCGTCGCGCAGATCGACTCCGAGGCCAGGAGCGCCGGGAACGTGATTCCATTCGCGGACCTGCTTATCGGCGGGACCGCCATGTATTTGGCGTATGGGCTGGTCACGCAGAACGAGCGGCACTTCCGGATGATCGCAGGACTGAACGTGCTGGCGTACTGACGGGCGCTCCAGGCGCGGCCGGGGCTCAGGCGCCGTAGTCGATGACGATCTTGCCGATGTGGGCGGCGGACTCCATGTGGCGGAGGGCGTCGTGGATTTTTTCGAAGGGGAAGACGCGGTCGATGACGGGGCGGAGCTGGTGGAGGGTGAGGGCGCGGTTCATGTCCTCGAACATGGCGCGGGAGCCGACGTAGATGCCGTGGATGGTGAGGTGCTTGTGGAGGATGGGGGCGATGTTGAGCTCGCCGGCGATGCCGGAGAGGATGCCGATGACGGCGATGTGGCCCTGGGTGCGGACGGCGTTGAAGGAGCGGGCGAGAGTGCCGGAGCCGCCGACTTCGACGACGTGATCGACGCCGCGGCCGGCGGTGAGCTGGCGGGCGCGCTTGTCCCAGTCGGGCGTGGTTTTGTAGTTGATGCCGTCGGAGGCGCCGAGAGCGAGGGCGCGTTCGAGCTTGGCGTCGCTCGAGGAAATGGCGATGACGCGGGCGCCGGCGAGGCGGGCGAACTGGAGGGCGAACAGCGAAACTCCGCCGGTGCCCTGGACGAGCACGGTGTCGCCGGATTTGACGCGGCCCTGGACGACGAGGGCGTTCCAGGCGGTGACGGCGGCGCAGGGAAGTGTGGCGGCTTCGGTGAAGGAAAGATGGGAGGGAACGGAGACCAGGCCGTCCTCGTCGAAGAGCACGTAGTCGGCCAGGACGCCGTCGATGGCGCCGCCCAGAGCGGACTTGCCGTGGGCCTCGCTGGGGTCGCCGTCGCGCCTGGTCTTCACGAAGATGCCGGCCACTCGGGCGCCGGGGCGGAAGCGGGTGACTCCTTCTCCGGCGGCTTCAACTTCGCCGGCGCCGTCGGAAAGCGGGACGCGGGGAAGGGGCATTTTGGGGTTGTAGCGGCCGGTGACGACCAGGTAGTCGCGGAAGTTGAGCGAGGCGGCGCGGATGCGGACCAGAACCTGGCGCGGGCCGGGCGAGGGCTTGGGGACGGTGGAGATGAGGACGTTGTCGATGCCGAAGGAGCCGGTGAGGGCGGCGAGGCGGAAAGAGCCTGAGGAAGTGGTCATGAATGGAGTTCCCGGAGGAATGATACACCGTTTGGATGCCGGAGCCGCGGCGGAAGTGGCAGCGAAACAGGCGGCGGAGACGGACAGGCGCGGGAGCGCAAAATCTGCGATAGCATATGCCTATGCGAATGGCGGCACTTTTGCTTGGATTGGCGGCGGCGGCGACGGCTGTGCGGGCCGCCGATGGAGATGTGGACCGCGGAAAGTACCTGGTGGAAGAGGTGGCAAAGTGCCAGGAGTGCCACACGCCGAAGAACGAAAAGGGAGAGCCGGACAGGAGCCGGTGGTTGAAGGGGGCGACGCTGGACTTCCAGTCGATGAAGCCGGTGGAGGGTTGGCACGCGACGTCGCCGGACCTGACGTCTACGGGCCGGCTGTGGAAGCGGTGGGGCGCGGAGAAGCTGACGCGGTTTTTAACGACGGGCATCGGGCCGAGCGGGCACGCGGCGGATGCGCCGATGCCGGCCTACCGGCTGCGGGACGACGACGCGAAGGCGATTGTCGCCTATCTGGAGAGTTTGAAGTAGGAAGGAATCCTGACGGAGTGGGAACAAGATTGCGCCGGGGGACATCTAATAGGCCGGAGACAAGGGCGCGGAGCGGTTGCGGCGCCGGGCGGCATTCCGTTATACTCCGCAATTGCCTTGATTTCCACGCAGCCAGGAAACCCGATGAAACCCAGGAGTTCGGCGGGGCGCTGGATGAAGCAAGCGACTGAGAGAGGATGGGGAGGCTGGTAGTGTTTTCATCGAAAAGATTACTCACGGCGATAGCGGCAGCGGGACTGCTCCTTGGGGCGGGTGTGGAACGGGCCAGCGCGCAGGCGGCGCAGGCGACCGGGCCACAATGGAAGGACCGTGCCGAGTACGACCTCTACGTCTCGATCACGAAAGAGACGGACCCGGTAAAGAGGGCGGCGCTTCTGGACCAATGGAAGCAAAAATACCCGACCTCCGACTATAAGGGGCAGCGGGAAACGCTGCTGGTGACGACCTACGCGCAGGCGGGCAAGCCGCAGGACGCGCTGAACGCGGCCAAAGAGGCGCTGGCGTCGGATCCGTCGAACGTGACGGCTCTGTACTGGGCGACGATTGAGACGCCGCTGGCGCCGGTGACGCCGGACAATCTGGACTTCGGCCAGAAGTGCGCGCAGGGATTGCTGGACGCTAAAAAGCCGGCCGCGATGAGCGACGCCGACTGGGACAAGACGAAGAGGGACATGGCGTTCGACGGGACGGCGCACACCACGCTGGGCTGGGTGGCGATGCAGAAGAAGGACAACGAGACGGCGGAGAAGGAATTCACGGCGAGCCTGGCGGCGAACCCGAACGCCGGGCAGGTGTCCTATTGGAGAGGGACGGCGACGCTGGCCGAGAAGAAGCCGGAAAAGCAGGGGGCGGCGCTGTACGATTTCGCCCGCGCGGCGGCTTACGACGGGCCCGGAGCGCTGAACCCGACCGGGCGCGACCAGGTGAAGGCCTACGTGGCCAAAGCCTACGCGACGTACCACGGCAGCAACGACGGCTTTGACAAGCTGCTGGCGACGGCGAAGACGTCGGCGAATCCGCCGGCGGATTTCAAGATTGTGAGCCAGGTGGACATCGAGAAGGCGAAGATCGAGGAAGAGAACAAGGAACGGGCGGCGAACCCGTCGCTGGCGCTGTGGAAGTCGATCAAGGACCAGTTGACGGCGGCCGGCGGGCAGGGGTACTTCGACGGGAGTGTGAAGGACGCGGCCCTTCCGGGTGGCGCCGGCGGCGTGGAGAAGTTCACCGGGAAGCTGGTGTCGATGGAGCCGGCGACGCGGCCGAAGAAGCTGGTGCTGGCGATCACGGACTCGACGACGCCGGAGGTGACGCTGAGCCTGGATGCGCCGCTGCCGGGCAAGGCGGACCCGGGGACGACGATCTCGTTCAGCGGCGTGGCGAAGGAATTCACCGCGACTCCGTTCAATGTGACCTTCGCGGTGGAGAAGAAGAACATCGACGGATGGCCGGTGAAGGCCGAGCCGCCGGTGCGCCACCCGGTGCAGCGCAAGACGGCGCACCACTAAACACACTCGAGCGCCGGTCGTGGAAACGCCCCCCCGGGAACCCCCGGGCGGGCGTTTCGATTTTGCGGGCCGGGATTCAGCGGCCGAGGGCGGATTCGAGATCGCGGACGAAGGCGCGGAGCGAGGCGACCTGATCGGGCGTTGCCGCCAGATCGACGCCGCGGCCGACAAAGAAGGGGCTGCCGCCGCGCCAGACCAGGGCGGCGAAGCCCTGGGGGACGAGAAGGCCGGCGGAGCCGGTGGCGCCGAAGCCGTCGCCGTCGCGGGCGACGAGCGAAACGAAGCCATCGCGCTCGAAGACGAAATGGGTGGAGATATCGGGCAGCGGGAGGAGGTTGATTCCGGCGGCTGCCATGCGTTCGAGGATTTCCAGCACGGCGTAGCGGGCTACATTTTGTAGCGGCCGAGGTCCTCGTCGTTCAGGCCTTCGAGCCAGCGGCGGAGCTCTTCGTTGTTGACGCGCTCGGCGGTTGCGTTGGAAAGCTTGGAGTTTTTGATGACGCTGTCGTCGACGAAGATGGGGCAGTCCAGGCGGAGGGCGAGGGCGAGGGCGTCGCTGGGGCGGCTGTCGATGCTGATGAGCTCGCCGTCGCGCTCGAGCCAAATGACGGCGTAGAAGGTGTCGTCGCGAAGCTCATTGACGACGACCTTGCGGATGCCGGAGCCGAGGCCGAACAGGAGAACCCGGATGAGGTCGTGCGTCATGGGCCGCGGCGTGGTGACCTTTTCGATTTCCAGAGCGATGGCGTTGGCCTCGAAGATGCCGACCCAGATGGGGAGGATGGCGGTGCCGGCTACGTCTTTGAGCACGACGATCGGCATGTTGGTGACCGGATCCATCATGAGACCGCGAATTTTCATTTCTACTTCCATGTGAGAACTCCTTTCAGGCGGCCGTGGATTCGACGCGGGCTTCGCCGGCCAGCGAATTGGGGCCGGAGCGGGTGACGCGCACGGGGAGATAGGAGCCGGCGAGCGAAGAGCCGGCGGAGGGAGCGGGAACTGAAGGATGAGTGAAGTTGAGAGTACGGTTCTGGCTGGTGCGTCCAATCCATTGTCCGGTGGCCTGATTATATCCCTCGACCAGGCACTCTTCGACGGTGCCTACCAGGCGGGAGTTGAGGCGGATCTGGATGGAGCGCTGGAGCTCCTGAAGGACGGTGAGCCGGCGGCCCTTTTCGGTTTCATCGAGCGAGTTATCCAGGGCGGCGGCCGAGGTGTTGGGGCGGGGCGAGTATTTGAAGCTGAACAGCGAATCGTACTCGACCTCGTTGAGCAGCGACAGGGTCTCGTCGAACTCCTGCGCGGTTTCGCCGGGGAAGCCGACGATGATGTCGGTGGTGATGGCGATGGGGCGGCGGGAGGATTTCATCCACTCGATGCGGCGAAGGTAATCGGGGCGGGTATAGAGGCGGCGCATGCGTTCGAGCACGGCGGAGGATCCGGACTGGACGGGAAGGTGGACGTGATTGCAGAGGACGGGATTGTCCTCGATGGCGTCGACGATGTCCTTGACGAAGTCGCGGGGGTGGGAGGTGGTGAAGCGGACGCGGCGGAGGCCGTCGATTTCGCCGATGGCGCGGCGCAGGCGGGCGAAATCCCAGCCGGTGGGCGAGGGATCGCGGTAGCTGTTGACGTTCTGGCCGAGGAGCTGGATTTCGGTGTAGCCGCCGCGGACCAGGGCGCGGGCTTCGGCCAGGACGCCGGCGGCGGGACGGCTGCGCTCGGGACCGCGGGTGAAGGGCACGACGCAGTAGGCGCAGCTTTTGTCGCAGCCTTCGATGATGGTGATGTAGGCGCGGTGGGGGTTGTCGCGGCGGGCGAACGGCGTTTCAAACGTCTCCTCGGTATCGAGGGAGAGACCGGTGACGCGGCGGGCGCCGGATTCGATCTGAACCAGAAGCTCGGGCAGGCGGGTGTAGCTGGCCGAGCCGGCGACGAGGCTGACGTGCGGGGCGCGTTCGAAGATGCGCTCGCCTTCCTGCTGGGCGACGCAGCCGAGGACGCCGAAGACCTTGCCCTTGCCGGCGTCGCGCTTGAACTGCTGGAGGCGGTGAAAAACCTTCTGCTCGGCTTTGTCGCGGATGCTGCAGGTGTTGTAAAGGACGAGGTCGGCCGACTCGGGCTCATCGACCTGGCTGTAGCCGCGGGCCAGGAGCGTGCCGGCGACTTTTTCCGAGTCGTGCGCGTTCATCTGGCAGCCGAAGGTTTCGATGTAGAACTTCTTCATGGGGAGTGCGCGGCCTTCTCCGGGATCAGCGGTGGCCGAGGAACATCAGCCAGCCGATGACGAAGACCGAGCCGATGAAATAGGCGAAGCAGCGGAGGCCGTACATGAGGCGCTCGCGGTCGGTGGACTTGGTGACCACGCCGAGCACGACCGAGCTGAACAGGGCGAAGAGGAAGGCGGCTTCGAAATGGGAGACGAGGTTGAGGCGGGGCATCAGTTTTTCCTCCCGGTGGCGATTTCGTAAGCGTCGACGATGGCCAGCAGGTTGAGCAGGCCGGCGGCCACCAGGAACTTGGTGCCGTAGTCGTGGACGTGGCCGGCGACGTCGGGCTGCGCGTATCCGAGCCAGATGGCGAGCAGGTAGAGGAGGCCGGAGCAGAGGTTGCCGATGAAGCCGCCGGTGTAAATGATAGTGGTGAGCAGGTCGCCGGTCTGGGGCTGGAACATGGCGCCGCGCATCATGAGGCCGAGAAGGAAGAGGGCGGCGACGGAGAGGCCGATGAGCGAGCCGCGGCCGGAGCGTTTGAGCAGGAAGTGGCCGCCGCCGGGCACAAGCCAGCCGAGGGCCACGGCCGGGGCCCAGACGCGCAAAGAGGGAGAGGACACCTCGGGCTGCGGGGATTTGTTCGCCATCTCCCATATTTTAGCTCGTTCGGCGGAATGAGGGCGGCTACCGCGCCGCGACCGCGCCGCGGGCGCGCGGAATCAACGCCGGGACGGAGGGCAGGAGGCGCCGGGCGGAGAGCCCCGGAAATCGCTGAGCGGCCCCTGGAAGGGCCGTTTTAGGCGCTTTTGCGGACGAGTGGGTTATCATGAGGCAGTGAAGCAAACGTTGTTCCTGAGCCCTCCCTCCTTCGACGGCTTTGACGGGGGAGCGGGGGCCCGGTACCAGGCGAAGCGCGAGATCACGTCGTACTGGTTTCCCACTTGGCTGGCGCAGCCGGCGGCGCTGGTGCCGGGCAGTAAATTGGTGGACGCTCCGCCGCACCGGCAGACGATGCAGGACGTGCTGGGGATGGCCAACGACTACGAGTTGTTCATCCTGCACACCAGCACGCCGTCGCTCGGCAACGACATCCAGTGCGCCGAGGCGATCAAGGCGAAGAACCCCAAGGCGGCCGTCGGATTCATTGGAGCGCACGTGGCGGTTCTGGCGGGGCAGACCATGGCGCAGGCGCCGGTGATCGACTTCGTGTGCCGGAACGAGTTCGACTTCACCTGCCTGGAGCTGGCGCAGGGCAAGGAGTGGAGCCAGATCAAGGGGCTGAGCTGGCGGGACCGGAACGGCAAAGTCCATCACAACCCGGAGCGGGAGCTGATTCACGACTGGGACGCGATGCCGAGCGTCCTGCCGGTGTACCACCGGGACCTGAAGATCGAGAACTACTTCATCGGATACCTGCAGCACCCTTACGTGTCGTTCTACACCGGGCGGGGCTGCCCGGCCAAGTGCACATTCTGTCTGTGGCCGCAGACCATCGGCGGGCATTCCTACCGCGCCAAGTCGCCGGCGGCGGTGATCCGCGAAGTGGCGATGGGCAAAGAGCTGTTCGGGGACAAGGTGCGGGAGTGGATGTTCGACGACGACACGTTCACCATCGACCGGCCGAGGGCGGTGGAGATCGCGAAGGGGATGAAGAAGCTGAAGCTGACCTGGTCCTGCAATGCGCGGGCGCATCTGGACTACGACACGCTGAAACAGCTTCGCGACAACGGGCTGCGGCTGCTGCTGGTGGGCTTTGAGTCGGGCAACCAGGAGATCCTCTACCGGATGAAGAAGGGGCTGACGGTGGAGCGGGCGCGGGAGTTCATGCAGAGCTGCCGGAAGCTGGGAATCCGGGTGCACGGGACGTTCATGATCGGGCTGCCGGTGGAGACGCAGAAGACGATCGAGGAGACGATCCGTTTTGCCGAGGAGCTGGATCCGTTCTCGATCCAGGTGTCGATTGCGGCGCCGTATCCGGGAACGGAGCTGTACCGGCAGGCGATGGAGAACAACTGGGTGGACAGCAGCGCACTGCTGGCGGGCAACGGGATTCAGATCTCGACGCTGCGCTATCCGCATCTTTCCCCGGACGAGATCGAGGACGCGGTGGAGCGGATGTACCGGCGGTTTTACTTCCGGCCGAAGCCGATTCTGCGGTTTGTGAAAGAGATGGCGACGGACCGGCAGATGCTGTTCCGGCGGCTGAGGGAGGGGCGGGAGTTTTTCCACTATTTGCGGGAGCGGCGGCGGACGGTGAAGGCTCTGCAGGGGAGGGGACCGAAGCAGGCGGAGGCGACCGCGTAAGGGCGGCGAAGGCGATGGCAGGGGGCGAGCGGCCCGGGCGCGGCGGCCCGGCGGCCTGAGCGGGCGCGACCGCACGCTGCTGATGAAGACGAGGGTCTTCACGGCGATTGTCGTGGTGGCCAACGTGATCGGCAACCTGGCGCTGAGCCACGGCATGCGGACGACGGGGAGCATGTTGGGTAAGCCGCCGCTGGCTTACATTACGGTCCTTTTCAATCCCTGGGTGGCATTTGGCGTGGTGTTTCTGACGGTGTGGCTGGTGGCGCACATGATGCTGCTGAGCTGGGCCGACTTGAGCTATGTGCTGCCGGTGACGGCGATCGGGTATGTGCTGATCGCGCTGGGAGGGCGGTATTTTCTCCACGAGGAAGTGTCGGCGGGGCGGTGGATCGGCATCGCGGCGATCGTGGCCGGGGTGACGCTGGTGAGCCGGACGGCGCCGTCGGCGGGGCGCGCGCGAGAGGCGGAGCGGCGGTGAAGTGGCTGCTGCTGGCGATGATTGTCGGCTCGACGGCGTTCGGCGAGATCCTGCAGGCGATGGGGATGAGGCGGCACGGCGAGATCCACGACTTCCGGCCCCACCGCCTGGCGCGGACGGCGGCGGCGGTGGCGCGGAGCGGCTACATCATCGGGGCGGTGGCCGGGATGACGGTGTCGTTTTTCGCCTTCATGGCGCTGTTGTCGATCGCCGATTTGAGTTTCGCCGGGCCGGCGACGGCGGCCAGCTACGTCGTCGAAACAATCCTGGCGCGGGTGCTGCTGCACGAGCGGATCGACTGGCGGCGGTGGACCGGAGCGGCGCTGGTGGCCTTCGGCGTGATGATGCTGGCGCAGTGAGGCTTCAGGCGGCGTCTTCCAGGGCGGCGCCGACGCGGACCAGGCGGTCCTCCCGGAACGGAGGGCCGACGATCTGGAGGCCGATGGGGAGCGAGCCGCGGGGGTGAACGGGAATGGAGAGCGCCGGGAGGCCGGTGACGTTGATGCCGCGCACCAGGCTGGTGGCGGCGAGGCGGACGTCGAGGGCGTGGCCGGCGATCACCACTTCGCGCTGGCCGATGAGAGGGGCGAAAGCGGGGGCCGTGGGCGTCAGCAGGACGTCGATGTGCTGGAACAGGGCCTGGAACTGTTCGGCCAGGAGGCGGCGCAGGCGCTGGGCGTTGACGTAGTCGGCGCCGGAGACATGGAGGCCTTGCTGGAGCAGGGTGAGGACGTCGGCGCCGAACAGGTGGGTTTTGGCGATGTGGGGGCGGTAGACGGCGGAGGCCTCGGCGTAGAGAACGACGCGGCTGACCGAGTTGAGCTCTTCGAGAGAAGGCACGCGGACGGGAACGAGAGTGGCGCCGAGGTGTTCGGCGCGGGCGATGGCGGCGCGGACGGCGGATTCGACTTCCGGAGTGAGGCGGTCGAAGTAGCCGTTTTCCGGGACGCCGGCGCGGAGGCCTTCGAGAGAAGATTTGTCGTGCGGCAGGTAGGAACCGGCGGGCCGGAAGCTGGAGGCGGCATCGCGGGCGTCGGGGCCGGCGATGGCCTGGAGTACGAGGGCCGCGTCGCGGCTGTTGAGGGCGATGGGGCCGGGGTGGTCGAGAGAGTAGCCGAGGGGCTGGCTGCCGTAGCAACTGACGAGGCCGAAGGTGGGCTTGAGGCCGGCGAGTCCGCAGAAAGCGGCGGGGATGCGGATGGAGCCGCCGGTATCGGTGCCGGTGGCGGCCAGGACCATGCCGGATGCGACGGCCGCGCCGGAGCCGCCGCTGGAGCCGCCGGTGCTCCGATGGCGGTCGGCCGGATTGCGGATGGGGCCGAAGTGGGGATTCTCGCAGGTGATGCCGTAGGCCAACTCATGGAGGCCGGTTTTGCCGAGCGAGACGGCGCCGGCGGCTTCGAGGCGCTCGACGACGGCGGCATCTTCGTTGGGGACGTTGTCGGCGAACAGGGCCGAGCCGCAGGTGGTGCGGACGCCGCGGGTGCCGATGAGGTCCTTGTGGGCGATGGGAATGCCGTGAAGCAGGCCGCGGTCGACGCCGCGGGCCAGCTCGGCGTCCAATTCCCGGGCTCGGGCCATGGCGGCGTCGGCAGTGACGGTGATGAAGGCGTTGAGGACGGGATTGAATTCTTCGATGCGGGCGAGGCAGCGTTTGGCGAGAGCAACGCAGGTGGTTTCACCGCTGCGCAGGGCGCGGGCGGCTTTCGTGATGGTCATTCCGGCTGCTCCGGAAGGGGACTGAAGACGACGGCGGGGTGAACGCCGGAGGGAATCGGATCGGTGAGGCGATGCAGGGCGGCGATGAGGCCGTCGAGCATCTCCTGGGCGGGAGCGGAAAGTTCGGGGAGCGCTCCGGGCCGGAGCGGGTTATCATCTGCCGGCATAAGCCGACATGATAACCCACACGGCCCGCAGCGGGTTGAGCGGCGATTAACGGCCGTTGACGGAGCGAGCCGGCTGGCCGAGGAACTGCACGCGCGACAGGACGCGCTCGGAGCCCTTCTGGCTGAAGATGAGGCTCGGATCGGAAGTTCCGGTGAGCGGGCCGGTGGGCGTGGTGAAGGCGACGGTGGAGTGGTGGCCGGTGGCGTCCTGAATCATGACCAGCCCGGACTCGGAGTAGGGCTGGACGCGATATTCGCCGGCGGGCATTTTCTGACCGTCAACGAGGAACTCGAACGGGATCTTTACCTTGAGGGCATCGTTCGAGGCGGCGTGCAGGGAGGCGAGGCCGGGACCGAGAAGGGAAGCGGCCAGGAAGCAGGAATTCAGAAATCGGGACATAGTTGTATTCTCCTAATTGTTAATTTTTCGAAAGAATTCGCGAGCGGACCACAAAGTGGGGATCCGGCGCGTGGAACGGTCTCCGGGGGTGTGTCCCTGGGGCGCCACAACGACGGCGGCGCGGGGTCAAAACGGCCCAAGAGGCTTCGTTTCCGCGAGGAACAAGTAGCAGGTCCGCGGGGACTGGCCAGCGAGCCGGGGCAAAGACGGGATCTCCGGGGCGTGGCGTGTGCTAACTACGATTTCAGGATAATACAATGCGAATTTCCCGTCCAAAAGAAACTTTCTATTCGGGGGATATCTTATGAATTTGCAACGGATTCGGGGGAATCACGGGGCGTAGAAGGGGCGAAGGAAAA
>VFSW01009660.1_pt1 | contig 13747 bp, 12 predicted proteins | sample 5358111 | NCBI WGS metagenome assembly VFSW01 (sample SAMN11554181, study PRJNA540505) | mine drainage metagenome | isolation source: sediment from site ElyBrook_90M | place: USA: Ely Copper Mine, Vershire, VT | collected 2017 | reverse complement strand
CTACACGCCGGTTTATCCCGACGCTTGCGCTCCCTCACGGTCACGGTTCTGTAGAGTCGCGGTTCGGCAGAATTGCGGTACGGCAGGACCGTTTGCTACCGGTACCAGAGGATCTCGCCGGCTTCGAGGGGCGCCAGAGCGCCGGGACGCCAGGGCACCATGCGCGGCGTGAAATCGCTCGCGGGACGGCTGGCGGGCACTTCCGCCGTGTAGCCATACGCGTTCATCGATCCGGTGAGCAGGTCGCCCCGGGTCATCTCGATCCTCACGGGTTCGTTGCCATCCGCATAGAGTTCCACGCGCACGGCCCCGGCATCCAACTCATCGAGATAGACCTGAACGCAGAAGAGATGGCGATCGGCGCCGGACTCCACTTTCAGTTCACCGAAGCGCAGGTGCGGCCAGTGTTCGGCGACGCGCCGCCGCCACTCCAGAATCCCCAGGCCCAGCTTGCCGTTGTCCCGCGAGCGTTCCGCAACGCGCATGGCCGCGGGCAGGTAGTAATTCTCCGTATACTCGCGCACGGAGCGGTTGGCAGAGAACTGCGGCGTCAGAACGGCCATGCTCTCGCGCATCTTCCCCACCCAGCCGGCAGGGATGCCTGCCTGGTTGCGGCGATAGAACTCCGGAATGACCTCCTCTTCGAGCAGCGCATAGAGCCGCTCCGCTTCGGCGGCGTCCCAGGCGGGGTCTTCGCCGTGCTCAAGCCCGTCGCCGATGGCCCAGCCGACATCGGGCGTCCAGGCTTCCGCCCACCAGCCGTCGAGCTCGGAAAGGTTCAGACCGCCGTTGGACAGGACCTTCATGCCGCTGGTTCCGCTGGCTTCCCACGGGCGGCGGGGCGTGTTCAACCAGAGGTCCACTCCCTGCACGAGATGCTCGGTCATGTGCATGTCGTAGTCGCTGAGAAAGACGGCCTGCGAGCGCGCCGGCGTCGTGCGAATGAATTCGACCCACTGCCGGATCATCTCCTGCCCGGCGGCATCCTGCGGGTGCGCCTTCCCGGCGAGGACCAGTTGCACGGGACGCGGCCGGCTGGTGAGAATGCGCAGGAGCCGGTCCGGATCGCGCAGCAGCAGATTCGGGCGTTTATAAGTGGCGAACCGGCGCGCGAAACCGAGGGTCAGAGTATCGGGATCGAAAATATTCTCCGCCGCGCGAATCTCGTCGGGCGATGCGCCGTGCCCGGCGATCTGCCGCGCGAGCCGCTGCCGGACGTAGTCGACCAGGCCTTTTCGCGCCCTGGCGCGCATCTTCCAGAGTTCGGCTTCGGGGACGCCGCGAATGCCTTCGTCGATCTCCTTCAGATCCCCGCGCCAGCGGGACTTGCCGCAGGAGTTTGTCCACACCTCGTCGGCCTCCACCGAATCCCAGGTGGCGACGTGGACGCCGTTGGTGACATGGCCGACAGGCACCTCCAATTCCGGCCACCGCGGGAAGAGCCCCTGAAAGATCCGCCGGCTGACCTCGCCATGCAAACGGCTGACGCCGTTGACGGCGCCCGAGCCGCGAATCGCCAGATACGCCATGTTGAAGGGCTCGCCGGGGTCGAGCGGGTTCATGCGGCCGAGGGCCATCAGGGCGTCCATGGAGATGCCCAGTTCGTGTTCGGCGTACCGCTTGAAATGAGCCTCCATCAGCTCGGGGGGGAACCGGTCGAACCCCGCTTCGACCGGGGTATGGGTGGTGAAGATGTTGCCGGCGCGGGTCGCCGTGAGGGCCACGTCGAAGGGCTGTTTGTAATCCTCGACCCAGGCGCGCGCCCGCTCCAGAACGGCGAACGCCGCATGGCCTTCGTTGAGATGGCAGACTTCCGGCGCGATTCCGAGCTTGCGCAGCAGCCGCCAGCCCGCGATCCCAAGGACTTGTTCCTGCTGGAGACGCGTGACGGGGCCGCCGCCGTACAGCTCGCTTGAGATGCCGCGATGTTCGGGAAGATTGGCGGGGTCGTTGGTATCGAGCAGATAGAGCTTTGTGAGGCCCACCTGAACCTCCCAGGCGCGAACGCGCAGGGGAAAACCGGGCAGGTCCATGGTGACGGAGAGGCGCTCTCCATTCGGTTCGCGCACCGGCGCGATGGGAAGCTGGCTCGTGTCGTTGTAGGGATAAAGCGCCTGCTGGTTGCCTTGCGCGTCGATGCGCTGGCGGAAATAGCCGCGCTGATAGAGCAGGCCGACGCCGATGACCGGGACACCGAGGTCGGCGGCCGCTTTCAGCTGGTCGCCTGCTACGTTGCCGAGGCCGCCGGAGAAGATGGGCAAGGCGTCGCTGAGCATGAATTCGAGGCTGAAGTAGGCAACGGCGGTCAGAGGCGAATCGGGAAAGCTTTGCTGGAACCAGTGCGGACTGACGGCGCGCGCCTGCCTTTCCCGCATGAGCCGGTCGAGCTTCGCCTGGAATTGCGGATCGGCCGCCAGGGCCTGCAGACGGTCCCGCGAGATGGTCTGGAGCACGGCCCAGGCGTTCTGCGTGAGTTCCCAGCGCTCGGGGTCGAGTTCGGTCCAGAGTTCATCGGCCGCGTGATTCCAGGCCCAGCGGAGGTCGAGGGCGAGCGCGGTCAGGGCGTCGAGAGCGTTTTTGGCATCCATTAGCAAACCTGCATATTCAAACCTTTGGAGGGTACTTCGACAGTTTTCGTTGCAGGGAGCGGCGATGCAGGCCGAGCAGTTTTGCGGCCTGCGATACATTTCCCTCGCAATCGGTGAGCACGCGCTGAATGTGTTCCCATTCCACGCGCGCCAGACTGGGGACGGGGTGGGGGGACGGCTGGCCTGAATCGCCGTCCCCTTCGACGATCCGGCGCCAGGCGCTCAGGATCTGGTCGACATCGGCCGGTTTGCCGAGGTAGTGATCGGCGCCCAGCTTTGTGGCCGTAAGCGCGGTGGCGATGCTGCCGTAGCCGGTCAGCACGATAATGCAGGCGGTCTCGTCGAGGCGGCGCAGTTCCTGCACGATGTCGAGGCCGCCCATGCCGGGCAGACGCAGGTCGACCACGGCGAGATCGGGACTGGATTGCGAGGCGAGTTGCAGGGCGGTGGGGCCATCGGCCGCGCCGATCGCTTCCCAGCCCCGGGCGGTGAAGGCGCGGCAGAGGCGGTTGCGAAAGATGTCGTCGTCGTCCACCACGAGGACGGCGCGCCCGCCGCCGGATTCATCGCGATCCATGGGCGGGCTCCGGATTCAGGACGAGCGGCAGTTCGAGAGTGGCCGAAGTGCCGGTGTTCCCGTTCGATTCAAACCGGAGACGCCCGCCCAGCTGTTCGGCCAGCGTGCGCACCAGGAACGTCCCGAGGCCCATGCCTTTGCCGGGGTCTTTGGTGGTGAAGAACGGCTCGCCGATGCGGCGGAGCGTGCCCGGCGACATGCCTTGGCCGCGGTCCGTGACCACGAACTGGAAATACTCTCCGGCGGGGCGGGCGATGACGCGAACCGCCGAATCGGGAGGGCCGGCTTCGAGCGCATTGCGGGTGAGGGCGATCAGGGCCTGGGCTACGGCGCGGCGGGGGACGTTGAGGATGGATGAGCCGTCCACGGGTTGTTGCACTTCGAGACGTTCGGGTTGCTGGATTTCGTGGCAGAGATCGGCGAGGAGGTCGGCAGCGGCGACGGGTTCGGAGGCCTGCGCGGCGGGTTGCGCACCCTGCACGCTCATGCGCCAGAGGATTTCGCGGCAGCGGTCGACATCGGTACGGATGAGGCGGCTGTCCTCGGCAATGGCTTCATTGGTGGCGAAGGGTTCCAGTTCGCGGGCAACTACGGCGATGGTTGCGAGCGGGGTATTGAGTTCATGCGCCGCGCCCGCGGCGAGCGTGGCGAGCGAGGCGAGGCGGTCCCGCTTTGCCAGTTCGGCCTGCATGAGCAGCAGAGAGTCTTCGTGCTGCCGCAGCAACTCGGAGATTTTGCCGGAGAACAAAGCGACGAGCACCGCCGCCACGCCGAAGCCGATCCACATGCCGATGAGATGCAGGTTGGTTCCATCCGCCGGGCGGTGTATTTCGAGGGCCGGTATGGGGCGGTAGATCCTGAACAGAAGGCCGAAACAAAGAGTGGAGAGCGCGCCCAGAAGCCAGGTCCATCGTTTGGTGAGAACGATGGCGGAGAGCGTGATGTGGACCAGATACAGGAGGCTGAACGGATTGGTGGCGCCGCCCGAGAGCATGAGCAGAAAGGTCAGGCACAGCGTATCGAGCACGAACGCCCAGGCAACGAGCGTGGCGGTTTCGATGTGACGGGAAACGTCAGGATGCGCGACGCGCGCGGCGAGCAGCAAATTGCTTGCACCCACCGCCGCGGGTGCGACGGCGATCGCGGCAAGAGGAATATCCACGTGCAGCGCGTAGCGAACGAACAGCGCGGTGGCGATCTGGCCGACGGCCATCCCATAGCGCAACCGTACGATCCAGGGCAGGGCGATCTGCGGGGCGGCTTCCGGAACTGGCTGTGCGGCGTTCACGAGTAACCTGCTACTTATGCTAACGAAGAGGCGGCGGCGTCAGAAATGAAAACGGTACCGGACTTCACCGTAGATCTCGCGCGGGTTGATGTAGTGTGTCCCGCCGAACGTGTTGCTGGTGTCGAGCAGGTAGCGGGTGTTGGCGATGTTGACCGCGCTGGCGGAAACGGTGATTTTCTCCCGGAATGTTTTGCCGATGGAAAGATCGAAAGTGGAATGCGGCGGCAGGTGGGCGGGGCCGTTGCCGTTGAGAAAACCCGAGCCGAACTGATACGCGGGGGTCGCCCAAACGTGGCCGGGCAGGGTCAGAGAGAGTACGGACGTGGCGGTGTTGCGCTGGTCGTGATCGAGCAGAAAGTTGCCGGAGGGCGCGTCCGAAAGCAGGCCGCCGGTAATGGGGCCGATTCCCTGCGCAATTTGATTGGAGTATGCGGCGCGCCACTGGGCGATGTGAAAGAAGCGCGGCGAGCGGATGGTGATTTCGGTTCCGCTGATGACCGCGCCGAGATCGGTGAGCGGGATGAAGATTCCGGAATTGCCGATGACATCGTGGTCGAGGAAATTACGCGCGCTGGTGTGGAAGGTGTCCACGTCGATGGCCCATCCTTTCAAAGGGACGCTCAGCCCGAGGTCGTGCTGGATATCGCGCTCGCCGCGCAGCGGAACGAACCCGTAGCCCTGCGCGACGGCGAACTGGAGCGAGGGACCGCCGAGGCTGTCGAGCGGCGGCGGCTGGTAGGAATACGCGTAGTAGCCGTGCACGGACCAGTTCAGACGGGGAATGCGAATGCCTCCGCCGAGGCGCGGATCGGCGGCGTTTTCATTGACGAGCCCGGTGTAATGCGTGAGGCGGAGGCCAAGGTCGAGCGTGAGCCACGAGGTGGCTCTGTATTGATCTTCGAGAAAGAGCGCGTTTGAATTCGCCCACTGCGCCCGCTGCTGGTTCAGGACGCTGCGATCGAGCGCAGCGGGCGCGGGATTGTTCGTGAGTCCGAAAAAGGTGTTGTCGCGCTGGCCCCAGACTTCGACGCCCACCCGCATGTCGTTCCGCTTCTTCTGCACCTGCAGGACGGACCGCGCGCCCAGGTAATTCGAACGTGTGTTGTCGTTGAGAATGAACGGGAAGTCCTGCTGCCCGCCGAGGTATTGAGCGTTGTTGTAGTGGTAATAGGGGGAAAGAGTAAACGTTACGCCGTCGGAGAAGCTGTGGGTCCAGTGAAAGCCGCCGAGGTAGTCCTTTTCGAGATCGCGATCGCGAGTGCCCGCGGCCTGGGCTTCGAGGGTGTTGGGAATCTGGTAGTTGTCGTCGCGCAGAGACGCGATCCAGCGGAACTGATCCTTCGCGTTGGGGTTGTAGAGGAGCGAGAGAAACCCGCCCACGCCGCTCGACTGGTCGTGGACGATTTGCGGAACCGGCGGCGAGAGGCCCAGGTCCGAGCGGTTGCCGTCCACGCTGGCGTACCAGGCAAAGCGCTGCGTGTGGCTGCCGATATTGAACTGATCGTCGGTGGAATGGAAATTCCCGGCGGAGACGATCAGTTCGGCTTCGTTGTTGCGTTCGAAGCCGGAGGGCGTCACGACGTTGAAGAAGCCGTAAGTGCGGTCGCCATACTCGCTTGAGTATCCGCCGCGCTCGATCTGGAGTTCTTCCACGTTTTTCGGGTTGATGAGAGGCGCCACGTTGGCGGAGATATTGGTGTTGATCACCGGGATACCGTCGAAAAACCAGCTGACCTGATGGCCGCCGCGCATGTGGAGCATGTCGTGAACCATGTAAGCGCCGGGGGTGAAATCGGTGATCATGGCGAGGCTGTTGGTTCGATCCGCGCCGGCGGTCTGAGCGATTTCTTCGGGGGAAACCATGGTTTGAACGGTGGAGGTCTGGGGGTTCAGGCGGCTGCTCGCGTCGGATACTTCGAGGCTTGAGCTGACCGGCGCGAGTTCGAGCTGAAAGTGCAGGACGGGCGACTTATCCGCCACCACGGGCGCCTGCTGTTGCAGGGGCCGGAAGCCCTGGGCGGAGACGTCCACGGAGTAAACGCCCTCGGGGAGGTTGTCGAACTGAAATTCGCCATTGGCGCCGGAGGGGAGCGTCTGCACAGGGGCCGCGCCGGGGCCGTGTATCGATACCTGCGCGCCCGGCAAGGGCCGGTGCTGGGGATCGTGCACAATCCCGCGGAGACTGCCGGTCGCGGCGTTGAGTGCCGGAATCAGCAGCGAAAGACACAGAACGCCCCACTTCGTCATCGATTGCAAGTTTACGGGCGCGGGCCACCGCGGGACAACGCGGCAAATTGACGCAGGCGCGGCAGACGGGACGCGCGTTTCTTATACTGGATAAGGAAGGAAACGATGAAATATTTGCACCGATCGGTTGCGGTCCTGGGAATGGCGTTGCTGATTGCGGCGGCTTGCTTCGGGCAGTCCGCGCCCGCCAAAAAGGCCCTCACGTTCCATGGCAAAGTGGAAGCCGTCGCGGCGGACGGCCTGACTGTCGATGGGGAAAACGTGGAGGGATGGATGGGCGCCATGACGATGAAATATAAAGTCGACGATCCGAAAGTTCTGAAGACGCTAAAACCCGGCGACCGGATCACCGCGACGGTATATGAAGGGGATTACTCGCTGCATAAAGTTCAGGTGGCTGGAAAGCCGGGGAAGTAGACCGATGTACAGCCAGACGCGGCGACGGTTGCTGATCGGAATTACGCTCGCGAGCGCCGTGGCGGCCGGGTACCTGCTCTGGCCCGTGGTGCTGCACAAGACGGCCCAGGCGATCCGCGATTCCCAGACCGTGAAAGCGTTCGGAACCGCGCCGGATTTTACTCTCGCCGACGCCAAAGGCAACCACGTGCGCCTGGGGGATTATAAAGGCAAAGTGGTGCTGCTCAATTTCTGGGCCACGTGGTGCGGACCCTGCAAAGTGGAGATCCCGTGGTTCATTGAGTTCGAGAAACAGTACGGGGCGCAGGGTTTCACCGTGCTTGGGGTGTCGCTCGACGAGGATGGGTGGAAGGCGATCGATCCTTTCGTGGCGAAGGAGAAGATCAATTACCCGATCGTTCTCGGGACGGAAAAAGTGAACGAGCTTTATGGCGGGATTGAGGCGCTGCCGACTACGCTTGTGATTGGGCGGGATGGCAAGGTTGCGTACCTGCATGCCGGGTTGATCGGCAAAGATGAGTACCGGAAGGAAATCGTGGAGTTGCTGGGGACGGAAACCCCGATCAACGGCGCGCTGTAGATCGGGAAACACGGCCGGGGCAGGAATCAAACCATGAATCGCGCACAAGTGCTCGCGACGTTGCGCGCACACGAACAGGAACTCAAAGACGCCGGTGTCGTGCGCCTGTCGTTGTTCGGTTCCGCTGTAAGGGGCGATGCCGGTCCGGATTCCGATGTCGACCTGCTGGCCGCTTTCGACGAGAGCCGCCGCCTGTCGCTGCTCGATGTGGTTGGCATTGAACTCCGGCTGACCGATTTGCTGGGCGTCCGCGTGGATCTGAGCGAGGAAGGAACGCTCAAACCCCGGGTACAACAAAACGTAAAGGCCGAGGCCGTGCGTGCCTTCTAGCGATCCGATACAGCGCTTTCAGGATATTCTCGAAAACATAGACCGCATCGAGCAATACACGGCCGGCATGGATTTCGCGGCGTTCAGAGACGACGGCAAGACCTGGGATGCCGTGGAGCGTTGTCTGGAGCGGATCTGCGAAGCATCGAAAAAGCTCGACCAGGTGGCTGAAGACCTCTGCCCCGGTATTCCGTGGCCGAGACTGCGCGGCTTGGGAAATTTCTGCGGCATGAGTATGACCGCGTTGAAGGGGACCGGCTGTGGTTCATGATTGAGCGCGATCTCCCTCCGTTAAAGGCCGCCGCTGAAGGGGCACTTGCGGTCCTGCGAGGCCACGAGGATTAACCGGCGGTCAGCTTGTCGCGCTGGCTTCCGATGCGCGTTTCCCGCGCCTGAGCGAAGCGCCGAACTCCGGCGAAGATCGACTCGGGGTCGAGATGCGCCTCGGCAATCACCTCGGCTTCGAGGCCGCCGGTCAGCCATTGGTTGTCCCAGTCCGAGGTGAGTGAATAGTCGTCCGTGAGGGGACCGAGTCCGCGCACGGGCCAGACGCGCCGCGTGCCCGTGCTCACCACCATCGCGTCGTAGTAAGCCTCGGGCGGCAGAACGGAGTTGCGATAGGCTTCGGGCTGGCGATCGAAGAGATCTTCGCTGATCGCCGAGATCACTTTCACATTGACGCCCGCTTCATCGAGACGTCCCAGCGTCTTGAGCAGATTCACGGTGGAACTGGACCCCTGCGCGATCACGTACCCATGCTTCGGCTTGCCCGGCGCAAAATCGCGGATGACGTATAGCCCCTTCGCCGCGGCCTTGAGATCGGTATCGGCGAACTTGCCGCGATCGGCCACCGGGAAATCCGGACGCGCCACTTCGATACTGATGATTCCGACCTTCGGATCGCGCGCCGCAATCTCCGCCGCCGCGAAATAGCCCGCGGCCACATCGTTGTAGTCCCAGAAATTGAGGTGAATCGTGTGTCCGCGCGGGAAGAGCTTCCACACCTGCGTAGCGAAAATGCCGAAGTGCGTGCGTCCATCGGCCGCCGTTTCCGGCCCGGAATGCCCCGCCAGAATATGCAGCACACCCATGCGGAATTTGCTGTCCTGATTCTGCTGGCTCCAGACGCGCGCCGGCGTGTACATGAGCGGCGTGAAGGCGCCATAGGTTCCGCTGAGCGCCCAGACTCCGGCGAACCGGTCCGGGTCCACGCTCGCGCTCTGCCCCACGAGGCCGATCGCGGTCGCCACGTTGCCCGCTTCCTGAATCGCGGCTTTGATGCGCGTCCCCAGGGGATTGGTCTCCGGATCGTAATGGCCCCAGAGGCTGCCGTGCTCCACGTTGATCGATTCCGAAAGATCGGCCGCGAGCGTGAAGAAGCGGTTATCCGTCACATAGTTCATCCACTTGATGATTTCCGAGATGGCGCGGCGCGCCCCGGCCACTTCGCCCGGTTTGCGGAAGAGAGTGACCGCGACCCGGTTTTCGGCTCCGGAAAGGCGGTTTACCGCAGTCACGGTTTGCGTCTCGGTGGGCAGATTGGCCACCCGCAGACGCTCGTCGAGGAACGGGTCGGTCTTCACGTCGAAATGCAGCGGCACTTCGTCTTTCACCGTGTCGCCGATCTCGACCAGGCGGTCGGCCAGCCAGTCGCCCAGGCCGTTGCGGTCGAGCAGCGACATCACGACGTCGATGTTGGTCTTGAACTGAATCAGACGCTCGCGCGGATCCGTAACCGGCCCCTTGCGGATGCCTTCGAATTCCACGCCGTAGTGCTCTTCGAACGTTCTGGCGAGCGCGACGAAGTAATCCGAATTCATCTTCATCCCGTACGGATGGCTCTGGTAGCTGACCAGCTGATCCCCATGGCCCGGAATCTTGCCGTCCACCGCGCGCGGCCAATAGCCTTTGGTGGTTTTGGCGATGACGATCATGGGGCGGCGGTCGGACGGGTCCCAGTCCTCCATGGTTTTGAATACGGAGACGATACCGGCATAGTCGCTGCCGTCTTCGAGCGTGAAGACGTTCCAGCCGTAGGAGGTCCACTGATCGACCAGATTGTAGCCGCGGAATTTGCCCGGCACGACGCCGCCCAGCAGGACGTCGTCAATGCCCGCATTGTTGTCCGACAGCACGATGCGCAGCCTCTTGCCCACCTGCAAAGCCAGGGCCTGGGTCTTCAATTCCTGCGCGTGCCCTTCGGTCATGGCGAATTCGCCTTCGAGCGCGATGACTTTGGGGGAACTCGGCGCGCCGATCACGTCCCAGAACGCGGCTTTGCCCGCGGCGGTGGCAATGCCGACTCCGGAGGGGCCGCCGTTCACGTCGTTGGTGCAATCCACCGTCTCGGCATGGCCGGCGAGCGCCTTGATGCCGCGCGGTTTCGCCTGGGCGAAGAGAGGATGATCGGCCAGTCCCTGATCCTGCAGGAGCGTCTTGAGCGCGCCCGCGCCGCGGCGGAATCCGAGCGCGTCGATGGGCAGAATGGCGGCGTGGGGATCGACGTAATAGCGCTTGTCGCCGGTCGATTTGAACTTCCGTTCGAGCGCCTGGCCCATGATCATCCACAGGGCGTAACCGGTGGGGACGTTATGGCCTCCGGCCAGCATGAATTTATCGCCGTAGGGGTGTTTCGGACGTCGGTAATCGTAGCGCAGGCCGCCCAGTTCCGGCCCGGCCAGATGGGCCGCGACGTTGAACGGCGTATAGGCCAGGGGACCGCCGAAATGCCCGGTCTGGGCATAGTTTCCCAGCAGCACCAGGGTCATGCAGGTCATGTACCCGATGTCTTCCAGTCCTTCGCGGCCAAAGGGCGCGTCGAGGGGTTCGATGGGGGATAACAGTGTCTCTGTACTCACGGCCAATTCTCTCCAGCGTTGCGGGTTGCGCGCTCCTTCAAGTAAACCAGATGGGCGGCGACGAAAGGGTTGCCGCTACGCGCCCTGCGCCATCGCCTGAATCGGTATGCCGTCGGGATCGCGGAACTCGGGGGCTCCGGCCAGTTCGGGGGTTTGCAGCCTGGCGTTGAGATCCTCCAGCTTTTGGGTGGCGGCGGCGTAATCGAAAGGCGCGGCAAGGACGCAGAAGTGGTTCACGCCCGGCGGCTGGTCCGCGGGCTTCCGGAGCAGGCCGATTCTGGATTTTCCGGCCTGGAACCAGATGCGGTTGTTGTTGCGCCGCGTGACGGGGCCGAAGATTTTCGCGTAGAAGGCGGCCGATTTTTCGGGGTCGGAAACGTTGAGCAGAATGTGATCGAGCGCGGTGGGGCGGAAGACGGGTTGGGCGATTTCGGGGCCGGATTCGGGAGAAGCCTCGGGAGAAGCCTCGGGAGAAGCCGTCGTGCCTTTCAACTGGCTCCACGTGTTGTCGGCGGAAAGCTGCAGGCGGATGCCGTCGGGATCGGCGACGTTCAGATCGCGGCCGCTGGGAAAGTCTCTCCAGGCGATGCCGCGCTCTTTCAGATAAGCGTGGATGGCGGCGATGTCGAACGCTTCGATGCCCGCGGAGAAATGATCGACGCCCATCGGTTGACGGCCCTGCTCGATGGCGATATAGCAGGGGCCGAGCATGACGTAACGACGCTGGGTCTGGTTGTTCTTCCATACCGGGCCGCCGAAGACGCGGGCGTGGAAGGCGGCGGATCTGGCGGAATCCGGTACGGAGATTTCGATGTGGTCGAGCGCGGTGAAACGGAGGGGCTGGTCTGGCGTGGCGGCGGCGCGGCGGGCGGCGAATGCTCCCGCGCCAAGTGCGGTGAGCGCTGCACGCCGGGAGATCGGGCGGGGTTCGTGGCGGGTTGGCATGGCTTGGTTGCTGGCCAGTCAGTATATATCAAAGTGGCGCGGTTGCCGCGGGCGCGATGCGCGGGGTGAACATCGTACGAACGACACGATGTTCGCGCTCGTGGCCGATTCGCAAACTCACTCAACAAGGGTGATTGCTACCCGGAGTTTTCGCCCATCGTGGCTGATCATGATGTCGCCATCGGCGATAACGATGTCGTCGTTGACGTAATAAGTGGCCGCATAATCGGCGTCATTCTCCGCCCCGCGCCGCACGTCGTATTCTTTCTCGATCAGAGATTCTGTCTCTGTGTTGTCGTCCGCCGCGAAGACTTCGATCCGGCAGAAGCTCTCGTCGTCTCCATGTCGTCGCCAGTTCAGGATCTCCACTCTGCCGTGCGATTGGGCGGAAGCGATTCCACTGCTCGACGCCTCCGCGATTCCGCAGCGAAGCGCTTCGGCCTCAGAAATAAATTCTGAGCCGCATCGCGGAGGCAAACGTGAAGGTGCGTTCGGGATTGTTCTAATTTAGAACACTGCCGGGGTTTTGTAAACGGTACGCTCTGCATGTGCTTAGCGGTCCGCGCGGAAAAAACATCGTTGGAAGACGTGTTGCTGAGGCGCGTAACCTGGTTCGACCGCCAATAACGCAAGACGCTCTCTCGGGGAGAGTGGCGCGCCTCGGAATTCAACTCGACCGAGCCGCAATCGCAAAAATCGAAAACAATCACCGGCACGTCCTTGATTACGAACTAAAAGGGCTCGCGGCCGCCTTAGGCGTCGGGGTTGACTGGCTGCTGGGAGGGGAGGGGTGAAGGACCCGACCTCTCAGTTACGCTCCGCCACGAGGCGGGCGAAGTCTGACGTGGCGAACAAGCTCATCAGCATGTTCCTCCATGAATTGAGCCGGAAACTCTCCCAGACTTGGCGCGTCAGAGTCGATGGTGAAGAATACGGGAAACTTGTCCGCCAGTGGTTTAACCATCAGTGCCCGTATTGCCTCCACAGTCTGGCGGATACGGAATCGGTAATCGAACACCTCGATGGCATGAACCGCTATCGTGCAGGCCTTCATGTCCCCGGGAACGTGCTGGTCGCATGCCGGAGATGCAACGGCGAGAAACGGCGCGACGACTCGCTGAGGATTCTTTCGCTCGCCGAGTCCGGTTGGGCGTCATTTCTTTCTCACGACAGCGCCCGCTGTGCTCCGTCATGCCGCACCTGCCAATATTGGAAGAGGGTCTGGGATGACGAAGCGGAGCGCAGGACGCGACTGGGCGAAAATCTCCAGAGGATACGCTCTTTTCGCGGCACATTCCCGGAATTTGGGCTAATCCTGCCCACTCTCGAAGAGACTTTGCCGGGCCTGTTGACCAAACTCTATTCCGATTGCCAGAGCTTTGCCGAATTTGAGATCAAGTCTCTCCTGGACAGATTTGAACAGATATCGAGCGGCCACATTCAAGAAGACTCGCGGGCATTATGAATCCCCCATCCGTCGGATATATGCGTCTTCGTTCAGGCCTGACCGTTGGCCAGCGCGAATGAGTCGGCGTCGGCTCCCTGCAAAAGATACCCGAAATACCTCACACGCACCTGCGTCGTTTCAACGATTCCGCGCCGCCCAACACCCCAGGAATGCTGACGCCAGAGACCGTCACTGCTCAGCGCGTACCCAGTACCAATTCCGATCAGACCGTTTCGCTTTCTCCCCCATAGTCGGGCGAGATTCCGGTGACATGCGCTACGCTCCATCATCCTGAGTATCACGGGTTTATCCATGATCGATCCAGCGCGGATAAGAATGGGCACATCGCGGTCCGGCCACGGCGGCGCCACCAGTTCCGCGCCGCCAATATCCAGAAGCAACGCCCTGAGATCCCTGATCTCGCGCTGCTCCGCCATGGCCGCCGTCAGGCGGCGACGCAGCAGGCGGCG
>VFSW01009659.1_pt1 | contig 13748 bp, 10 predicted proteins | sample 5358111 | NCBI WGS metagenome assembly VFSW01 (sample SAMN11554181, study PRJNA540505) | mine drainage metagenome | isolation source: sediment from site ElyBrook_90M | place: USA: Ely Copper Mine, Vershire, VT | collected 2017 | reverse complement strand
CCCCGCCCCCCCCCCCCCCCCCGCGCCCCGCCTCCCCGCGCCGTCAACCCCCCCCCCCCCCCCCGCCCTCGCCACCGGGCCCCACCCCCCGCCCGGGGCGTCTAGCGCGGGCGACGCCCGCACCAGCCGGGTGAACCTGGCGATGACCTCGACCAGGTGGCCCGGCAGGACAGCGTCGCGGAGCTGGCCGTCCCAGGCGACGTCGGCCTCCTGGTTGATCACCGCCAGCTCCGCTTCCAGGGAAAGCGGGTAGTGGGTGCGGATCTCCGCGCCGAACCGGTCCTTGAGCGGGGTGATGATCCGGCCCCGGCTGGTGTAGTCCTCCGGGTTCGCGCTCGCGACCAGGATCAGGTCGAGCGGCAGCCGCAGCGAGTAGCCCCGGACCGCGATGTCGCGCTCCTCAAGGACGTTGAGCAGCGAGACCTGGATCCGCTCCGCCAGGTCAGGCAGCTCGTTCAGGCAGAAGACGCCCCGGTTGGTCCGCGGCACGAGGCCGTAGTGGATGGTCTCAGGATCGCCGAGCGTGCGGCCCTCGGCGACCTTGACCGGGTCGATGTCGCCGATCAGGTCTCCGACGCTGGTGTCGGGGGTGGCCAGTTTCTCGCCATAGCGGTCGGCCCTGTGGCGCCAGGTTACCCCGAGCTCATCGCCGAGCTCGGCGGCCAGCCGCCGGCAGCGGGCGCAGACCGGAGCGAACGGGTGGTCATTGATCTCGCATCCGGCGACGGCCGGCGTCCACTCGTCGAGCAGGCCGGTGAGCGTGCGGATCAGCCGGGTCTTGCCCTGGCCCCGCTCCCCGAGCAGGATCACGTCGTGCCCGGCGATGAGCGCCCGCTCCAGGTGCGGCCGCACGGTGTCCTCGAAGCCGAGGATTCCGGGGAAGGGATCCTCGCCCGCCCGCAGCGCGGCGAGGAGGTTCTGCCGTACTTCGTCCTTGACGCTACGGAACTGATGCCCGCTGGCCCGTAGCTGGCCGAGCGTCGCGGCCGCGGGAGGGGCCGCCGGCTGGCGCTGGTTTCGTGGCTCCACGCTTCGACCCTATGCGACGGACCAGGCACGGCCGCTTCGGGCGGTGCGGTGCCGCCGCGCCGGCGCGTGGGTGCCGCGCTTTGGTGGTACACATCTGGAGCGGTGCGTAACAACCACTGGCGTGCGGAGATCCGGAACCTTGGGAGGGCCCGCCATGGCAAGTCGCGGACCGGCGCTAGTCGCCGACATCGGTGGCACCAAGATCGCCGCCGGGGTGGCCGGGCCGTCCGGTGATCTGATCAGCTCCACCCGGGTCGCGACCCCGCGCGACACCGACTCCGAGCAGCTCTGGCGGACCCTGGAGCGCGTGATGGTCGAGGCGCTGCGGCTGGCCGGGCTCGATGACGCGGACGGCCTGAGCGGCCTCAGCGGCCTGGGATGCGGCTGCGGCGGCCCGATGGAGTGGCCGTCTGGCCGGGTGTCGCCGCTCAACATCCCGGTCTGGCGGGACTTCCCGCTCCGCGACCGCCTGGCCGAGCGATTCGGCCGGGGCCCGTCGCCGCGGGTGCGGGTGCACAACGACGCGATCTGCATGGCGGCGGCCGAGCACTGGCGCGGCGCCGGCCGGGGATGCCGGAACATGCTCGGGATGGTGATCTCGACCGGCGTAGGCGGCGGCCTGATCCTTGATGATCACCTGGTGGAGGGCGGGTCGGGGAACGCCGGTCACATCGGCCACGTGGTGGTCGATCCGGTCAGCGGGCCGCCATGCGGCTGCGGCGGCCGCGGCTGCCTGGAGGCGATCGCCCGCGGCCCGGCGCTGGCGCGGCGGGCTCAGCTCGCCGGCTGGCGGCCGGACGAGCCGGACGCGACGGCCAGGGACCTGGCGCAGGACGCGGCCCATGGCGATCCGCTCGCGCTCGGGGCGCTGCGGCAGGCGGGCCGGGCGATCGGGATCGCGATCGCCTCGGCGACGAGCCTGTGTGACCTGGAGGTGGTCTCGGTCGGCGGAGGCCTGTCCCAGGCCGGGGAACCGCTCTTCGGCCCGGTGCGGGAGGCACTCGGCGAGCACGCCGGCCTGGATTTCGCCAGGGGAGTCCGGGTGGTCCCCGCTGCCCTGGGCCAGGCCGCGGGGTTGGTCGGGGCCGCCGCGCTGATCTTCGCCGCCGATCGCTACTGGGCCGGCGGTTAACGGCCGATCGCCTCGCCGTGGACCACGAGCGTGCTCGCGGCCTTGTCGTGCAGGCACTGGCGCTGGGAGTCCCAGAGCAGCCAGAGGTTGTCGATCAGGAAGAAGATCCCGAAGATCGCCGGGCCGACGACGAAGATCAGCGCTCGCAAGAAGGCGGCGCCAAGGCCTGGCTTGGCCCAGGTGGTGCTGCTGACCACCCAGGCGCCGACGGCCCGCTTGCCGACAGTGGTGCCCCAGAGGCCGGTCAGCAGCCAGTAGTAGAGGATGTCTAGGACCACGACCGCGCCGATGACCAGGAAGGTCGTGGCGACGATCTGGCCGGCCAGCTGCGTGCCCGCGGCGCTGGCTCCCGGCGTGCTGGAACTCGGGTACCGGTTCACGTAGTCGCTGATCCTGCTGGCCATCGCCACCGTAGCCGGGATCCAGGCCACGGCTCCGACCACGCCGATGATCAGCCCGTCGATGAGCCAGCCTACGAACCGCCGCCAGGGCTCGGCCAGGCGCGGGTCATGGCCGCCCTGGTAGCTGCCATACCCGGGACCGGATCCGTAGCCGACCGGGGCGCCGGACTGATCAGGCGGGCCGTACGACTGCTCGCCGGGCGGCATGGTCCCGGCCGGTACGCCCTGCTGGCCCGGTATCGCGCCCGCCGGGGCGCCCTGCTGGCTGGCCGGCGCCGGGCCGGCGGCCGCTGAACCCTTACCTGAGGACTCCCGTTGCGTTGTCATAACCGGAGCGTGCCCGAGCCTGCCGTGATCACACTCCGTGTCTGAAAATAAACTGAACGTAGTGAGCGAGCCTAATTTGGTCCGGCCGGCTGGCCCTCTATGACTTCGCTGGCGCCGCGGAGCAACGCGGCGGAAAGCTCGTCGTGGTCGGCGTCGGCCTCGAAGAACGCCCAGGCTATGTTGATGCCGCCAATAACCATCATGGCCCTGGCCCGCTCCGGCAGCGGCGCCTGCGGCCCGGCGAGCGTCTCGGCCAGCGCCCGGGCCCGCTCGCGGTAGAGCGCGCCCTGGCTCTTGGCCGAGTCCAGCGAGTTCACGGCCGCCTGGTTCTGGTGCAGCATCCGGAACACCGAGTTGAAGTCGGCGACGAGCCGCAGATACCGGCGCAGGATCTCCATTCGAGCCTGTGGTGTCAGCGGCTGCTGCCGGGCCCAGGCGATCAGTACGTCGATCTTGGCGTAGGCATCCTCGACCAGGCTGGCGACGATGTCTTCCTTGGACTTGAAGTGGTAGTAGAGAGCGGCTTTGGTGACGTCCAGAAGCTCGGCGATCTCGCGCAGCGAGGTCTTGTCGTACCCGTGCTCGGCGAACAACTCGACCGCGACCTGCTGGATCCTGGCCCGGGTATCCCCCCTGGACCTGCCGTCATGCCGCGTGTCGGTTTCGACGGCCAGCGCGGCGGCGTGGCCGGCGTCCGCCGATTCGCTCATGTCTTACGCGCCACCCTCGAAACAAACTTACTTGACGACCGGTTAGCATACTGCGTACGGTTCATCTGTAAAACAGTCTAACCGGTCGGCAAGTAAGTTGCCACCCAGGCTCGGTACGAGGTGCGGTCCACCGTGCCCGTGATAGCGAGGATATTTCTTCATGGCTCAGATTCCGGCGGCGGACGGCCAGGTGACGGTGAGCGATAACGTCAGGCCAGGGCCGCGTCGTGAGGTTCTGATAGTACTGCCGGGGCTTCTCCTGGCGATGATGGTGGCGATGCTCGACCAGCTGGTCGTGTCGACCGCGTTGCCGCGCATCGTCGGCGACCTGGGCGGCCTCAGCCACCTGACCTGGGTGGTCACCGCCTACGTGCTCGCGTCGACGATCACTACCCCGCTATACGGCAAGCTCGGTGACCTTTACGGCCGCAAGCGGCTGCTGATCATCGCGATCCTGATCTTCCTGGCCGGATCCGCCCTGTCGGGTCAAGCGCACACGATGGATCAGCTGATCATCTTCCGGGCGCTGCAGGGCCTCGGGGCCGGCGGCCTGATCGTGGGCGCGATAGCGGGCATCGGTGACCTGGTCTCGCCGCGTGAGCGCGGCCAGTACATGGGCTACATGATGGCCGGGATGATGCTGGCCATGATCGCCGGACCGCTGGTCGGCGGATACATCACCGACTCGCTCAACTGGCGCTGGATTTTCTACATCAACATGCCGATCGGCGGCGCGGCGCTGATCTATATCATCGCCACGCTGCACCTGCCGGTGCTCAAGATCAAGCACAAGGTCGACTACCCGGGCGCGGTCGTGCTCAGCATCGCCGCCACCGCGATCGTGCTGGTCACCACCTGGGGCGGCAACCAGTACGCCTGGGGCTCACCCCGGATCATCGGCCTGATCGCGGTCGCGGTCGCAGCGACGGCGCTGTTCATCTTTATCGAGTCCAGGGCGAGCGAGCCGATCATCCCGCTGCACGTCTTCAAGAACCGGAATTTCTCTCTCTCGACAACCATGGCCTTCATGCTTGGCCTGACCATGTTCGGGGCGATGACGTTCCTGCCGTTGTACCAGCAGACCGTCCAGCACGCCTCGCCCACGGTCAGCGGCCTGCTGATGATCCCGCTGATGATCGGCTCGACGATAACCTCGCTGATCGCGGGTCAGCTCACCACCAGGACCGGCCGGTATAAGGCACTGCCGATCATCGGCGGAGCGGTGATGGCGGTCGGCCTGATCCTGCTAACCCAGCTCGGCGTCAACACCACCCGCCTGACCACGATGGCTTTCTTCGTGGTGTTCGGCCTGGGCATGGGCTTCCTGATGCAAACCAGCACCCTGATCGTCCAGAACAGCGTGGAACCCAAGGACATGGGCGTCGCGAGCAGCTCCCGCACCTTCTTCCAGCAGGTCGGCGGCTCAATCGGCGTATCCATCTTCGGCGCGGTCTTCACCCGCCAGCTGATCTCCGCGATGAGCTCGCGTCTGCCCGCCGGCGCCCACGTCAGCGTGGGCGGCCAGCTCAACCCGGCGACAGTCGCCAACCTGCAAGGCCCGATCCGCGATGCCGTCTTCTACGCGATCAGCCACGCCATCGACGTCGTCTTCACCTGGGCCGTCCCCGGCGCGGTAGTCGTCTTCATCCTGGCCTGGTTCATCAAGGAGATCCCGCTCCGCTCCGACGGCGGCCGCACCAATGAGCTAGGAGAATCCGCCGAGGACACCCTAGCTCTAACCTCCACCAGTGCCTGAGCCGCAGGTTCGGGGGTGCCGGGTGCTCGGGTAGCCCGAACGGGGTAAACCCGCAGGTCGTCACGCGTACTACATTCCTCCATAAGGCACCGCATCGATGATCTCGACCTTCGACGTCCGCCCGTTCGGCAGCGAGAACACCGCGGTCTCGCCGACCTTCTTGCCGGAGATGGCATTGCCCAGGGGGGACTTGGGGGAGTAGACGTCGATGGGGGACCCGCTCTCCTCGCGGGACGCCAGGAGGAACGTGGTCTCGGCTTCGTCGCCTTCGAACCGTACCGTGACGGTCATCCCGGGGCCGACCACGCCGTCGGTGCGCGGGGGCTCGCCGACCTTGGAGTGGGTCAGGATGTGCGTGAGCTGATGGATCCGCGCCTCCTGCTTGCCCTGCTCCTCCTTGGCCGCGTGATAGCCGCCGTTCTCCCGGAGGTCTCCCTCGTCCCGCGCCGCCTCGATCTTCTTGGCGATGTCGATCCGGCCCTGGCCGCTGAGGTAGTCCAGCTCAGCCTTGAGCCGGTCGTATGCCTCCTGCGTGAGCCAGGTGACGGGTTCTTCGCGGGTCTCGGTCACAACAACTCCTCGCATCCGCTTGTGAAGCTCTGATCTGCGGGGCCCCGTGGGTCCCGCGTGGGGGTAACTTACCGAGGTTACTTGGTCTGACTGGGCACCTTCAACCATTAACGGACCTGGCAAACCACCCGAATACACTAGCTCTCTGGTTGCTGTCCAGCCCGCCGCCGAAGCCAGGAATCAGGGCCGGAATCACCGCGCTGACCGGCTTGTTGTCCCGCTGAGCGCCATGACCGAGCTGAAGCGTCATGACCGAGCTGAAGGGAATGACCCGTTGCCTGCCGCCGCATTCGATCATGCCGAGTCCGGGCCGTTGCGGCTGATGGCGGTCCACGCGCATCCAGATGACGAGTCCAGCAAGGGCGCGGCGACGATGGCCCGGTATGCGGCCGAGGGAGCCGAGGTATTGGTCTGCACGATGACCGGCGGCGAGCGGGGCGACATCCTCAACCCGGCGATGGACCGGCCCGAGGTCCGGGCCGATCTGGCGGCCGTGCGCCGGGCCGAGATGGAACGGGCACGGGAGATCCTCGGCGTCGGCCAGCGGTTCCTCGGCTTCGTCGACTCCGGCCTGCCCGACGGCGACCCGTTGCCGCCATTGCCCGAGGGGTGCTTCGCCCTGGCGCCGCTGGAGACCGCGACCGCCGCGCTGGTCAGGGAGGTTCGTGAGTTCCGCCCGCATGTGATTGTCACCTACGACGAGAACGGCGGTTATCCGCACCCCGACCACATCAGGACCCATCAGGTCGCCGTGGCGGCGTTCGACGCCGCAGGCGACCCCGAACTCTATCCGGGGACTGGCGAACCGTGGCAGCCGATGAAGCTCTACTACTTCGTGACCTTCAACAAGGAGCGCTTCACCGCGCTGCACGAGGAGATGCTGCGCCTGGGCCTGGAGTCGCCGTACGCCGAGCGGCTCGCCAACTGGACCGGCGAACCGGGCCGGGGCCGATTCGAGATCACCACCAAAGTGCCATGCGGCGACTACTTTGAGATCAGGGACCGGGCGCTGCTGGCGCATGCCACGCAGGTCGATCCGGATGGCGGCTGGTTCGCCTGCCCGCGCGGGGCGCAGCTGACGGCCTGGCCGACCGAGGACTACCACCTGGCCCGAAGCCTGGTGGATACTGGCGGCCCGGAGGACGACCTCTTCGCCGGGATCCGGGAGATGGTGCGGCAATGATCTCGTCGGGCACGTCTCAGAACGCGAGCCTGCTGGCCCAGCCGGGCACGGTGGCGTTCCTGGTGATCTTCGCGATGGGCGTGGCGCTATTCTTCGTCTTCCGCTCAATGGCCAGGCACCTGCGCAAGGTGAACCTGGCGGCGCGGGACGAGGCGCAGGAGCGCTTCGAGCGGGAGCGGGCCGGCGCGGGTGGCGGCCCGTCGGCCGATGGCCCGCCGAGCGGCGGGTCGGCTACCGGAACGGGTACCTGAACCCGATCCGCTCGGCCATGTCGGACAGGACCAGCTCGAACATCGGCGCCGCGTCGTCCAGCGCGAACCGCAGCTGGCCGAAGACCTCAAGGCTGACACTCCCGTAGAGCAGCACCCAGCAGCGCAGGAACGTCTGCAGCGCTCCAATCGGCAGGGTGGATCCCGTGAACCTGGCTACTGGCTGGCCGCCGGCCGTGAGCTCGCCGAACCTGATGAGTTGCGAACGCAACGACGGGTCGATCTCGTCGTCGGCCGGGACCGGGAATGGCCGCAGCCGGTACACCGCGCTGAACAGACCAAGGAAGAGCTCGCCGAACCTGAGCCCGCGGATCATGCATGGGTCGTCGAGCGGCAGGTCAAGCGCCGGGAGCGGGCTGCCGAAGATCAGCCCGAACTCCTGTCGGTGTGCCAGCGCCCAGTCGCGGAACGCGCGGCAGGCCGCGATCAGCTGCCCGGCGGTCCGCTCGTCGGGCGGCCGGTCCCGGAGCCAGGGCTCGGCCACGGCGCTGACCGTCGCCTGGTGGACGTGGTCGGTCAGCTCGACGAATAGGTCGGCGACCACATGGCGGATCAGCTCCTCGTGACTGTCGAAGTAACGGTAGATCGCCGGCGCGGTCATGCCCATCTCCCTGGCGATCGCCCGCAGCGAGATCGGGCCGCTGCCCTCGGTGAGCAGCACCTTCCGTGCGGTCTGCAGGATCTCCGTCCTGGTCGCCGCGCGGACCCGATCACGCCGGCTCGGAAGCTGGCCAGTCTGGGCGTCCACCTGCCCGATCCCCCCTGCCAGCCGGTAGCTCCCCGGCCAGCCCATTTTCCGCAAAAATCAAGAGTTCACGTGAACGGCCTTGACGCATGTGAAGACCGTATGCCAAGTTTACCCTGTAAACATTAACGGTGTTCACGGTAGTTATATGCGTGACAGTCTAGTCCGGGAGGGTCAGATGTTCGAGAGATGGGGACGCGTCGTCTTCCGGCGGCGCCTGCTTGTTCTCGCGCTGGCCGGGGTCGGCCTGCTGTTCGCGGCGCTGTGGGGGACCGGGGTCTTCGGCGCGCTGCAGACGGCCGGCGGGTTCACGGCGGCGAACAGCCAGAGCCAGCGCGAGGCCGATCTGTCGGCCCGGGCGTTCGGCCGCGCGGCGGGTGACGTGGTGGTTCTGTACTCAAGCAAGACCATGACGGTCGCATCCCCGGCCTTCCGGTCGGCGGTCACCTCCACGCTAGCGGCGCTGCCGCACAGCCAGGTGATGTCGGCGTCGAGCTACTGGTCGACGCGATCACGGCAGCTGGTCAGCCCGGACGGCCACCAGACATACGCGCTGATCCAGGTCACCGGAGGCACCGACTCGGCCCGGATCACCAGCTACGACGCGATCAGGGGACAGCTGGCCGCGCCGGGCCTGACCACCCGGATCGGCGGGCCAACGCCTACGTATGAGGCGATCAACAAGCAGGTCACCGCAGACATCGGGCGAGCCGAGGGGATCTCGATGCCCGTGCTCCTGATCCTGCTGCTGGTGACCTTCGGCAGCCTTGCGGCGGCGAGCCTGCCGCTGGCGATCGGCGGCATCGCGATCCTCGGCTCGTTCACCGCGCTCCGGCTGCTCACGCTGGCGACGCCGGTCTCGATCTACTCGATCAATATCACCACGATCATGGGCCTCGGGTTGGCGATCGATTACGGGCTGTTCATGGTCGGCCGGTTCCGGGAGGAGCTGCACCGGCAGGACTCGGTCGAGGCCGCGCTGGCCCGGACGGTCGCGACGGCCGGCCGTACGGTCGCGGTCTCCGGGGTCACGGTCGCGATCGCGCTGGCCAGCCTGCTGCTGTTCCCGCAGGTCTTTCTGCGCTCGATGGGTTACGGCGGGGTCGCCACCGTGCTGGTCGACATGATCGCCGCGCTGACAGTGCTCCCGGCCCTGCTGGCGGTGCTCGGTCCGAAGGTCAACGCGCTGCGGATCCGCCGGTCGGTGCGCCGGCCGCCGGCCGCGGCGACGACGGGCGGCTGGTACCGGCTGGCGGCCAGCGTGATGCGGCGGCCGATCCGGTATGTCACCGTGATCGTCGTCGTGCTGATCACGCTCGGCCTGCCGTTCCTGCACGTTAGCTGGGGCGGAACGGACGCGCGGGTGCTCCCGGCCTCGTCGCAGTCGCGGCAGGTGACCGAGGCGCTGAATCAGTCCTTCCCGGGGAACATCGGGACGCCGATCGAGACCGTGGTCAGCTTCGCCGGGCCGATCGGCTCCGCTCCGGCCAGGGCGGCCGGGCTCGCCTCATATACGGCGGCGCTAGGCCGGATCCCCGGCGTGCTCGGTACGCAGGTGACCGGTGTCAGCGGGGCGCTGGCCAAGGTAGACCTGCGGTACTCGCCGGATCCGATGTCCGCGGCGGCCAGGACGATCGTGGCCAAGGTGCGCGCCGTGCCGGCGCCGGCCGGAGCCGTGACTTACACCGGGGGCGTGACCGCGCAGCTGGTCGACGAACTGTCCAGCCTCGGCGCGGTGCTGCCCGAGATGGCGCTGATGGTCGCGCTGGCCACGTTCGTGCTGCTGTTCCTCGCGTTCGGCTCGGTGGTGCTGCCGGTAAAGGCGATCGTGATGAACGTGATCTCGCTGTCGGCGACGTTCGGGGTGGTGGTCTGGATCTTCCAGTACGGGCTCCTGTCGGGGTGGCTCGTTTTCACGCGGTCCGGCACGTTCGACCCGAGGATGCCGATCCTGATGCGCGCGATCATCTTCGGGCTCTCGATGGACTACGAGGTGTTTCTGCTGTCGCGGATCAGGGAGCGGTACGACGTCACCGGCGACAACACGGCGGCGGTGGCCGGCGGGCTGCAGCGGACTGGCGGCGTGATCACCAGCGCGGCGCTGCTGCTGGTGATCGTGATCGGCGCGTTCTCTGCCTCCGGGATCACGTTCATCAAGCTGATGGGCGTGGGCATGATCGTCGCGCTGGTGGTGGACGCCACGATCGTCCGGGTGCTGCTGGTCCCGGCGACCATGCGCCTGCTCGGCCGGGCCAACTGGTGGGCGCCAGGGCCGCTGCGGCGGCTCTACGCGCGGTACGGGATCGGCGAGGGCGGTGACGGCGAGGAGCCGAGCGAGGTGCCCGAGCTGGCCGGCGTCTAGCGATCGGGGGAGCGGACGGCCGGTCCGGGTGTTTCGCCGGAGCCGGCCGGCGCGGCCCGCCGCGGCCCGCCACGTCAACCACCGACCGGCTTCGGGCGTCTAAGCTGCAATTGGCTGGCCACGGCTCAAGGGCCGCGGGCCGCCGATAACGCGTTGTCCGGTTCCTGGCCGATGCCCAGCTGCCTGGGGGAGTCGGCCGGCCAGCCGGGCTGCTCCAGGAGGATCGAGGAGGGCCAAGCCGAAGCCGGATGAGCCCGGCAGCAGGCCCCGCCGCCGGATCTGGCGCTGGGTCGCCGGAGTGGTCACGGTGTGCCTCGTCGCGGCGGCCCTCGGCGGGTACGTCGTGCTCCGGTCCACGCTGGACCGGATCGGCCACATCAAGCCGGTCGATAACGCTCATCGGCCGCCCCGCTACAACGACGCGCTGAATATCTTGCTGCTCGGCTCGGACACCCGGAACGGCCAGAGCACGTCTCTGGCCGGCCAGGCTACCTCTGGCTGTAACTGCTCGGACACCATCATGCTCGTGCACATCTCGCCGGGACGCGGCAAGGCGGTGGTGCTGAGCATCCCCAGGGACACGATGGTGCCGATCTACGCGTGTGCGCCCGTGGCCGGATCACCGGGGCAGCAGCAGAACCTGTACGCGCTTGAGCAGATCAACTGGACGCTGGAGTACGGCGGCCCGGAATGTGTCCGGACAACCGTCGAGCAGCAGACGGGAATCTACATAAATAATGTAGTACAGCTTAATTTCACTGGATTTGTTAAGGTAATCGATGATGTGGGCGGGGTCAATATCTGCGTCCCGGTAGCGATCCGCGACCCGGTCGTACTGACCTCGACCGGCGAGCATGGCTCCGGCCTTGTCCTGTCGGCCGGAAGACACCACATCAACGGCATCACCGCGCTCAAATTCTGGCGGGCCAGGTATGCGCTCGCCGACGGTACCGACACCGCACGGATCGAGCGCGACCAGTACCTGATGGCGCAGGTGCTCCAGGGAGTGCTGCGCAGCGGGCTACTAGGCAGTCCAACCAAGCTCTACAGTGTGGCGAGGGATACGGCCGCCTCGATGTCGACTGACGCGTCGATTTCGGATCTGGTCAACATCGCGGCCAGCCTGCGCGGGCTCTCCAGCAAGAACGTCCAGTTCATCACCGCGCCGTACGAGGCCTATCCGCCCGACCCGAATCAGCTCGAGTTCGCGCAGCCGGACGCAAGCATCGTCTTCTCCGCGATCGCGTATGACCGGACGCTGCCCAAGATCAGTCCCAAGAAGTCGAGCGGCACGAGCACGAAGGTTAAGACGGTCAGCCCTGCCCAGGTCAAGGTCATGGTGCTCAACGGAACCACGGCGCCGAACCTGGCCGGTACTACGGCCACCGGGCTGACCGGCCGCGGCTTCACCGTCACCGGAATCGCCGATACCGCCACGCCGACCTGGACCAGCACCGTAGTCGAGTACGGGACCGCCGCCGACCTGCCTGCCGCGAACACAGTGCGGGAGCAGTTCGACGCGACGGTCACCACGAAGCTGGTGCCGTCCCTGACCCCGGGCACGGTGCAGCTGATCCTCGGTACCACTGGCTCGGCGTTGCTCCCCGTGGCCAAGCCGGGAGCGAAGCCGGCCGGTTCGTCGGTGGCGGGCCTGGCCCAGGCCTACAACGGCATCACCGGCAACGTCGGCTGCCGCAACAGCGCGTTCTTCGGGCCGAACCTGCCGGCGCCGGTTCCGACCTCCAGCGCCGGGACCACGAGCAGCACCGGGAGCACGAGCGGTACCGGGAGCACCGCGTCCAGTGCCGCCTCCTGTCCCTGCTGAGTCCCGGCGCATCACGGGCCGGCACTGCGTCATCAGCTCCCGCCGTTCAGGGCGGACCTTCTCAATTGGGCTCACCCAAGGGCGGCGATTAGTCAACGGCTGCGGGAAGGAGAGCCGCGGACTCGGCCAACCTTCAGCGTCCGATGCTGAGGAGCTGCCGCCGGACGGAGCGGGCTGGCGCGGTGAGATAGTGCGGGTGTGAACCGGCTCGCTGATGCGACATCCCCTTACCTGCGCCAGCACGCGGGAAATCCGGTCGACTGGTGGCCCTGGTGCGATGAGGCGTTCGAAGCGGCCCGCGAACGCGACGTCCCGGTGCTGCTCTCGGTCGGCTACTCCTCCTGTCACTGGTGCCATGTGATGGCTCACGAATCATTCGAAGACGAGTCGATCGCCGCCCTGATGAACGAACACCTGGTGGCCATCAAGGTTGACCGCGAGGAACGCCCCGACGTGGACTCGGTCTACATGGCGGCCACCCAGGCGATGACCCGGCAGGGCGGCTGGCCGATGACGGCGTTCCTGACCCCGGAGCGGGAGCCGTTCCATTGTGGCACCTACTACCCGCCGGACCAGTTCCGGCAGCTGATCCTGGCGGTGGCGGCGGCATGGCGCGACGACCGCGCGGCGATCACCGACGGCGCGGCCCGGATCACCGCCGCGCTGGCCAGCGGCGAGGCCCGCTTCGGCGCTCCGGGGGAGGCCGGCGTCGGCATCGGTCCGGACTACGACCGGCTGGCTGAGGCGGCGCTCGAAGTCCTGACCGGGCAATATGACGCGCGGCGGGCCGGATTCGGCGGGGCGCCGAAGTTCCCGCCGTCCACGACTCTTGAGTTCCTGCTCCGCTACTCCTGGCGCGGCGGTGACGGCGGTGACGGCGGTGACGGCGGTGACGGTGTCGGCGACCTGCCCGCGACGGCGCTGGCGATGGCGGCGGGCACCCTGGAGGCGATGGCCAGGGGCGGCATCTACGACCAGCTCGCCGGCGGCTTCGCGCGCTACAGCGTCGACGCGGGCTGGATCGTGCCGCACTTCGAGAAGATGCTCTATGACAACGCCCTGCTAGCCGGGGTCTACGCCCACTGGTGGCGCCGGACCGGCAGCGAACTGGCCCGCCGGATCACGATCGAAACCTGCGAATGGCTGCTGGCCGACCTGGCCACCCCGGAGGGCGGATTCGGCAGCGCGCTCGACGCCGACAGCGGCGGATCGGAGGGCGCGTTCTACGTCTGGACGCCCGCCGAGCTCGCCGAGGCGCTCGGCCATGCCGATGCCGCTTACGCCCGCGACCTCTTCGCTGTGACCGGCCGCGGCACGTTCGAACCAGGCCGCTCCGTGCTCCGCCTGCCCGCCGACCCGGATGACCCGGCGCGATACCGCCGCGTCCGCGCGGAGCTGGCCGCCGCCAGGGTCAGGCGGGTCCGCCCCGGCCGCGACGA
>VFSW01009658.1_pt1 | contig 13748 bp, 15 predicted proteins | sample 5358111 | NCBI WGS metagenome assembly VFSW01 (sample SAMN11554181, study PRJNA540505) | mine drainage metagenome | isolation source: sediment from site ElyBrook_90M | place: USA: Ely Copper Mine, Vershire, VT | collected 2017 | reverse complement strand
AAGTGGTCACTGCGGCGTCGTCGGCACGCCGTCCGACGGCGCGGCGGGCTCCGCGGGCGTGGCCGATCGCGGCGTGAAGAACAGCGCGTCGAGCCGGTATCGCTGGGTGCGTGACAGGCCGTCGATGGATGGCGCGCACTCGGTGCGGTGCGACTTGCCGTACGGCATGACCAGGCACTCCTGCGCGTCCGGCGGAAAGTCGCCGCACACGCCGAGGAAGTCTCGACGCGTCGGCTTGCCCACGAGCGGTGTCCGGTCCGGATTCCATTCCGCCCAGACGGCCACCAGCTCCAGGATGTGGTCGTAGGCGTGGCCGCACATCGCGAGGTCCTTCGTGGGCCCCGGCGCGGCGACCTCGGCTTCCGCGGGTGCGGCCGGTGCGCTCGGCGCCGTCTCCGGCACGACCTCGTGCTCCGATTCGGGATCGCGGAAACGGTTGTACGTGGCCGAGAACTCCAGGCCCAGGCTCCACGTCGAGATGGCCTGCCCGCCCGTGTCGGTGTTCGTCGCGAACGACAGCCCCAGCAGCATCCCCAAGCCCCACGAGTCACCGGCGAACCACTCCTTGCCGACGCCGAGCTTCCCCGCGAAGCCGGCGCCCGCACTGACGCTCTCGTTGTTCACCGACGCCGACAGGGCGCTCACGCCCGCGGTGAGTGACAGGTAGAAGTTGGAGGGCAGGATGTACAGGTCGACCTCCGGGCCGAAGCCGAGCGAAGCGAGAGTCGCGTTCGACGTCCCCGACTGTCCGGTGCCGCTCAGCGAGACCTGCGGATTGACCGCGACCGAGTCGTAGAGGTGCGCAGCGATGACGATGTTGTTCACCGCGCCCCCCAGCGCGAGTCCCGCCATCCCCGAGAGGCCAGAGACGGTGACGGTACCCAGCGCGCCCGCGTTCTCGGACATCGACAGGTACCCGAGGCCGAGCTCGGGACGAAAGAAGAAGCCGTGGTGGCGCAGCGGCGCGTCGTCCGAGGCGGACGTGGAACCTCCGTCGGCCCACGCCGGAAGCGAAGAGGTGAGCGAGGTGAGCGCGGCTGCGAGGACCGTGGCGCGGGCCACGCCGGGTATGGAGGGCATCGCCGTCCAGCGAATCACAGGTCGCCCCGGGGCTGAAGGGTCGTCCTGCGGCTCCACCTCCATTCGGGGCAATGGATGGCGCGTCGCGCGATGGCGGGCAAGCTCGCGGCCGGCAGCGTCTCCTGGCGCCCCGTGACGCCCCGGCCTAAGCCAACCGCCATGACCGAGACGAACCGGCAGTGGCTTCTGGAGCGACGACCGACGGGGCGAGTCGAGCCCTCGTGCTTTCGCATGACCGAGGCCGGCGTGCCGCACGCGACGGCCGACGGTGACGTGGTCGTCCGCACCCTCATGCTCTCCTGCGACCCCACCCAGCGCGGGTGGATGGCGCGCGACACCTACTTGCCCGCCGTGAAGATCGGCGAGGTGATGCGCGCGGGGGGCGCGGGACGCGTGGTCGAGTCGCGCGACCCCGACTTCGCGCCCGGGGATGTGGTCACGGGGATGCTCGGCTGGCAGGACTACGCCCTGCTGAAGAAGGGCATGGGCCGCCTCACCAGGCTCCCGCCCGGCGTCCCCCTCGAGCTGGCCATGGGCGTCCTCGGCGTCACCGGGATCACGGCGTACTTCGGGCTCCTCGACGTCGGTCGTCCCCAGGCGGGGGAGACGGTGGTCGTGTCGGGCGCCGCCGGTGCCACCGGGTCGGTGGCCGCGCAGATCGCGCGCATCCACGGCTGCCGCGCCATCGGCATCGCGGGGGGCAAGGACAAGTGCGCGTGGCTCGCGAACGAGGTCAAGCTGGACGGCGTCATCGACTACAAGTCCGAGGACGTCGGCGCGCGCCTGCGCGATCTCTGCCCGAAGGGGATCGACGTGTACTTCGACAACGTCGGCGGCGACATCCTCGACGCGGCGCTCGCCCAGCTGGCGATGCGGGGGCGGGTCGTGCTGTGCGGAGCGATCGCGACGTACGACGACGCCGAGCTGAGGCCCGGCCCGAAGCACTACCTCAACCTCTTGCTCAAGCGCGGACGCATGGAGGGGTTCATCGTGATGGACTACCTGTCGCGGGCGATGGAGGCGGTGATGCCGCTCCTGTCCTGGGTGCGCGAGGGACGCATCGTGCACCGCACCGACGTGGTCGATGGGCTGGAGAACGCGCCGGCGGCGCTGGCGCGACTCTTCACAGGCGAGAACCTGGGCAAGCAACTGGTCCGCGTCGGCACGTAGAGCGCCTCACCTCTTCAACTTCGCGCTCATCTCCGCGCCCAGCTCCGCTGCCCGCTTGCTGGCGGTCTCCACCGCGTCGATCAGCGTCTTGCGCAGCGCGCCGCTCTCCAGCGTGTGAAGCCCCGCGATCGCCGTCCCGCCGGGGCTCGTCACCATGTCCTTGAGCCGACCGGGGTGCTCGCCCGTCTCGAGCAGCAGCTTGGCGGAGCCGAACACCGTCTGCGCGGCCAGCAGCAGCGCCGTGTCCCGGTGCAGCCCGACCTTCACGCCCCCGTCGGCCAGCGCCTCGATGATGAGCATGACGTACGCGGGGCCGCTGCCCGACAGGCCCGTCACCGCGTCGAGCAGCGCCTCGTCGAGCACCACCACGCGCCCCACCGCCTCGAACAGCTCGCGGGCGACGCGCAGATCGTCGGCGCTCGCGTGAGCTCCTCCCGAGACGGCCGTGGCCCCGGCCTGCACCGTCGCCGGCGTGTTGGGCATCGCGCGCACCACGCGCGAGCCGGGGGGAAGGCGCGACTCGAGCGCCTCGATGGGGACGCCCGCCGCCACCGAGACCACGAGCTGGTCGCCCCGGACGTCGCCCCCGATCTCGGTCAGCACGCGGTCGATCACCTGGGGCTTGACCGCGAGCACGACCACGTCGGACTCCCGGAGCAGCTGGTGATTGTCCATCGTGGTCCGGATGCCGAACTCCTGCGTCAGCTGCTCCAGCCGCTCGATCTTCACGTCGCTCGCCAGGATGCGCTGGGGCGGCAGCACGTCGCCGTGCACCAGCCCTCCGACGAGCGCCGCGGTCATGTTGCCCGCACCGAGGAACCCCAGGCGTCGCGTCTTCATGGCAGCGTCCTCGCCACGCCCGCGAGCGCCTCGCCCGTCCATCGCTCGACGTCCTCGCGCGGCGCCGGATCGTCCTCGCCCAGGTCGGCCGCGACGCGCTCCCAGCGAGCCCGCAGGAGCGCGCGCCGACCCACGCTCGGGTTGTCGATGAGCGCCGCGGCCCAGGCGACGCCCAGCACGGTGTGGCGCGCCTCGGAGTCCATTCCGTGGTGGCGCTTCGCGAGGGCCACGGGCGTGCCGTGGCCCACGGGACCGAGCACCTCTTCACGCCAGCGCTTCGGCACCATCAGGGCGCCCGCGAGGGAGGCGAGCTGCACGCCGATGCCGGGGCAGCGATCGCTCAGCACGAAGCGGACGGCGTCGACCGCGGCGGCGCCCGACCTTTGCAGCCCCTCGACCTGCGCGATGGCGTCGCGCCGCGCGTGCTCCCGCACGTCGTCGGACACCCCGAGCTTCTGGGCGAGAAGGCGGATGACCTCTTCCTCCCGCGGATCGACGACGTCCCACGCCGCCGCCAGCCAGGCGCCGCGCAGCAGGCCGCGGATCACGCCCTCGTCCATCTCGCCGTAGACCTCGAGGGTCTCGGGGTGCACCGGGGCCTCGGCGTGCAGGGCGTTGGCGTCGCCCTCGGGCAGACCCAGGGCCGAGATCAGCGCCGCGACGCAGGTGCGCTCCTCGCCGTCGAGCGGGCCGTCGGACGCGAGCACCGCGCGCAGCGTGCGCACGGCGAGCGTGCCGTAGCGCTTCACGCGGGCGACGTCCTTGTCGCTGGGCTTGCTCGAGAACAGGCTACGAAGCCCCCGCGCTCCCAGCTCGAGGGTCACCTTCTCGCGGACGACGTCCATCATGGGCATCCACGTGGGCGGCCACACCGGGGCCATGACCCGCGCCATCTCGATGACCCACGCCTCGAGCTGCGTCGTCATCCGCGTGTGCGGCTGGCCCTGCACCGCCGCGGTGTACGAGGGTCCGCGCCGCTGCACCAGCGCGTCGAGGGCCTCCTTCGCGTCCCGCGGCCGGGCGGCGAGCACGAAGATGGCGTCCTCGCCCAGCACCCCCACCAGGCGATCGAGCGCCGCGGTCGCGAGGTCGGTATCGTTCGACATGGCCCGACGGTAGCCGAAAAGTTGGCCCCGCGGGCGCCGGTGCCGCTAGCTGGCGGGCATGAGCCGGCTCTCTCCCGTGGCCTGCGTGCTCCTCGCCTGCGCGGCCCCCGTCGTCGCCCTGGGCTGCCTCCAGGTGGATACCGGGACCGACGCAGGCTCCAGCAGCGGGGTGACCTCCGACGGAGGCACCAGCAGCTCCGACGACTCGAGCACGAGCTCCACCGGGGTCAACTGCGGCGCCGATCCGACGACCGGCGTCACCCTCTGCCTGGGGACCAGCGCCTGCCCGAACGGGTCCATCGACACCAGCGCCTTCCCGAACTGCGGCTTCCGCCCGGGCACCGGCTCGGCCTTCGATCTCGAGTGCCTCTGCCCCGGCAGCGAGCTCTGCCCCATCGGCGTCCCCACGAGCTGCGACGAGGTCGCGCAGCTGCTGTCGCAGCAGCAGAGCGCCCTTCAGGTCTGCCAGCAGGTCGCCAGCGGGGGCTGCCTGGCCCTCGACGGCGGCGCCGGCTCCGGCAGCGGCGGAAGCACGACGGGGCTCTCGTCCGAGTGCCAGGCCTGCGTCTCCGGGTGCGGGGCGACCCCCGCCTGCTACCAGTCCTGCGGCTGCTAAAAGCCCTGCGATCGCGACGGCAGGCTCGTCTATCCTGCGGGCCATGCTCGCGACCCAGGTACGCCAGAAGGACAGCGTCTTCTATTTCGCGGCCTACCCGGCCGAGGACTTGCTCGACCGCGTGCGCTTCATCACGCGCTTCTACGCCGAGGGCGAGAAGAGCCTGGCTCCCGACGACGCGGGGGACGACGAGGTCGCCAGCTTCATCGGCAAGGTCGAGCGCACCGACGCCGCCTTCCAGCGCGAGCTTTCGCGCACGAAGGTCGCAGCCATCAAGAACTACTACGAGACCGCGGTGAGCCAGCCCCCCATCCCGGGAACGGTGCTGCTCTTCACGGCCGACACGCTTCGCTTCGAGCCAGTGAAGCCCTTCACGAACGTGGGCAACCTGGAAGAGCCCAAGAACAAGTACCTCATCATCGACGGCCAGCACCGCCTCGCCGCCCTGCACTTCTACATGAAGCAGCGCCCGGCCGAGGCCAGGAGCCTGCACGTGCCGTGCGTCATCTTCGACGGCAAGAGCGAGGACTTCGCCACCGAGATGTTCGTCATCATCAACTCCACGCCCACCCGCATCAACAAGAGCCACCTGGTGGACCTCTACGAGCGCGTGTCGTGGGCGGCGCCCGACAAGAAGTTCGCCGCGCAGGTGGTCGAGAAGCTCTACAGCGAGGGCGACAGCCCGCTCAGGTACAAGATCAACCGCCTGGGCGGCCGCTCGAAGGCGGAGAAGTGGATCCTGCAGGCGGAGCTGTTCAACGAGATCCACCGCTGGGCCACCATGGACTGGCGCTCCATCAGCAAGCGCAGCCCCAAGCGCGAGGTCGACCGCGTCTACGGCATCGTGCGCGACTTCTTCAAGGCGTGCGAGAAGGTCTGGGGCGAGGCGTGGGGACACGCGCAGTACCAGGTGACGCGCCCCGTGACCATCAAGGCCATGCTGCGCGTGTGCAACGACCTGGCGCACGTCGACGAGGATCCGCTCGAGGGGCGCATCGGGCGCTGGGCGCGCAAGCTCTCTCCGTGGAGCGAGATGACCCGCGCGTTCCGCGGCGACGGCTTCTACGAACGCTTCCCCGCCAAGGGGCAGGTCGAGCGCGTGGGGCGCATTCACCGCGAGCTCGGGCGCGCGGCCGGCATCGAGCCGCGGCGGCGCAAGGGCGAGGAAGAGGCAGGCTGACGTCGAGGGTCAGCGAGCCCGGTCCCGGAACTGCCACTGCACCTGGGGATAATGCATCGCGTGCGGCAGCAGCCGACGCAGGTCGAGACGCCGCGGCGGGGGGCGTACGGGCAGCGTCTTGGCCGGCACCATCCGCACGACCGACGCGAGCGCCGGCGCCACCTCGATGGACTCGAGCCGCAGGCCGTTGAGCGCGCCGTCCTCTTCCTCTTCCCAGAAGAGCGCGCGCTCGCGCCGCGACACGAAGCCGCGCGCGAAGTGCAGAGCTTCCAGCGGCGCGGATCGCCGGACCACGCCGGCCTGGTTGGACGTCACGAGCGAGAAGCGCAGGTCGAGGAACTCGCCCGGCAGCAGGCTGGCGACCCACAGGTCGATCAGCTGCACCATCCGCCGTCGACCCCGCCGGATGGCCCTGGGGGCTCCGATATCCACCTGATGCTCGTGGCCCTCGTGCACGAACGTGACCGATCGGTCCGCGGGCTGAGGTTCCGCACTGTTCGCGGGGGTCCGGGCGAGGGCCAGGTTCCGGAGTGCCATGCCCCTGCCCTCTAGCGACGATCGTGCCGGCCCGGAGGTCGCGAGGGGGCGCGTGAGGGCTCGCGAGAGCTCGCGCAACCGCGCAGAATCACGTGCCCCTGCGGCGTGCAATCGTGACGTTGGAGCCGATCGGGGTTGTTGTCGGTGTTCCGGGTCGCGGGCGAACCAGGATCAACGGTACCCCTCGGCCTGGAGGGCGAACATCCGGGCGTACCGCCCCCCCAGCGCCACCAGCTCCTCGTGCGTGCCCTGCTCCACGATCTCGCCGTGGGCCAGCACGATGATCGTGTGGGCCATCCGCACGGTGGGGAACCGGTGCGAGATGACGATGGTGGTTCGCCCCTGGGCGAGCGTGCGAAAGCGCGTGAAGACGGCGTGCTCGGCCTCGGCGTCGAGCGAGGCGGTGGGCTCGTCGAGCACGAGGATGTCGGCCTCCTCGCGCATGAACGCGCGTGCGATCGCGATCTTCTGCCACTGCCCGCCCGACAGCTCGGTCCCGTTCTGGAACCAGCGGCCGAGCGGCGCCTCGAGCCCCTCCGGCAGCGCCGAGACCACCTCGCGCGCGCCGCCGCTCTCGACCGCGCGCTCGATGCGCGGCTCGTCGCCCATGTGCTCGACGCTGCCCATGCCGACGTTCTCGCGCACCTTGAGCTGGTACTGGTTGAAGTCCTGGAACAGGACGCCGAAGCGCCTGCGCAGGTCGGCCACGTCCCACGCGCGCAGGTCGCGACCGTCGAGCAGGATGCGTCCCTCGGTCGGCTCGTAGAGGCGCGTGAGCAGCTTCACGAGCGTGGTCTTCCCCGCGCCGTTCTCTCCCACGAGCGCCAGGCTCTCGCCCGCGGGGATCGAGAGCGTCACGTGCCGCAGCGCCCACGCGTCCTTGCCGGGATAGCGGAACCCCACGTCCTCGAGCTCGATGCCCTTCCCCTTGCCGGTGCCCAGCACCGTCCCGGTTCCCGCGAGCTGCGTCCGGTCGACGAGCGGCGTCGCGGCGCTCGCCGCCTCGGGCGAGGCCATGCTCAGGTACTCCCAGAGGTTGCTCATGTACAGGTTGTGCTCGTACATGCTGCCGATGCCGCCGAGCGCCGACTGGAAGGCCTGCTGTCCCTGCCGGAACGCCATCACGTACAGAGTCATGTTGCCGAGCGTCAGCTTGGCGGCGGCCGCCAGCAGCGCCATCGCCGCGTAGGCTGCGTAGAAGGTGCCGGTTCCCACCAGCGACAGGACCTGCGTCCACGCCGCGCGCTTGACGTAGAGCTGCCGGTCCTGCTCGTAGAACTCCTCGCTCAGGGTCTTGTAACGGTCCATGAGCATCGGCCCCAGGCCGAAGAGCTTGACCTCCTTGGCGTGCTCGTCGTTCGCGAGCACGTACTCGAGGTACATGAGGCGGCGCGACTCGGGCGAGCGCCAGTTGCGGATCTTGAAGGCGAGCTTGGAGTAGCGCATCTCGGCCACGGTCGCGGGGATCGTCGCCACGCAGAGGGCGAGCACCGCCCAGGTGCTGAAGCGCAGCAGCAGCGCGCCGTAGCCGACGAGGGTGATGAAGCTCTGGATCAGGCCGAAGCTCTCGGTGATGAGCGCGATGGGCCGCGACGAGGCCTCGCGGCGGGCGCGCGTGAGCTTGTCGTAGAACTCGGAGTCCTCGAAGTACCGCAGGTCGAGGCCCAGGGCCTTCTCGAGGATCGTGACGTTGATGTCGACGCCCAGCCGCAGCCCCAGGACGCTCCGCACGAGGCCGAGCCCCCGCTGCACGAGCGCCAGGACGACCACGAGCCCCAGCTCGATCAGCACCCAGTGCAGCGTGGCCCGACGGTCGTGGGCGACGACGGCGTCGACGATCTTCTTTCCGGCGTAGGCCACGCCCAGGGGCACCAGGCCGCCGACGAGCGTCAGCCCCGCCAGGGCGACCGTCTGCGCCGGCGACGATCGCCACACCAGCCGCAGCGTCATGCGCGTGTGAGCCAGGCTCTCGCGCAGCTGCGACAGGACGCTGCCCTTGGGCGTGGGCGGAGGCCGGGGGAGGGGACGCACCTACGCCGCGCGCAACAGCTTCTGCGGCAACCCGAACTCCGCCGTGGCCCCCGCCAGCCCCACCTCGATCACCCGGTCCCAGTATCGCGTTCCGACCCAGACGGGCGGCACGTCTCCGAAGGGGACGCGCTCGAGGACCATCTCCACGCTCGACACCAGGCGCCTCACCATCGGCATGGCGTAGCGCCAGCCGTTGGCCGGCAGGTGCAGGGCGTCTGCCATGGGGGCTCCGATGAGCTCGCGGCAGACGGCGATGCTGAAGCGGACCACGCGCCGCGCGTTGGCCAGCTCGCGCTTGTTCTTCGCCAGCAGGATGGGCGCATCGAGCAGCGCCTTGGTGAGGGAGCGCGAGTCGTCGTCGGGCTCGCCCTGCGTGGCGAGGAACATGTCGACGAGCCGGGCGCCCTCCGCCTCCGTCGTCACCAGCAGCTCGGGCTCGAGGCCGATGAGCCACCCCGACCAGCGCCACAGCTGCATGTACGCGGCGGCGGCCCGCGGCGGGATGCGCAGGCCCAGGTCGCGCAGCCCCTGGAGCACCGCGACCGAGAACAGCAGCGACGTCCCCAGCATGTCGTGCTGGTTGATGGGCGCCCCCCAGGCTTCGTTCCAGCGACCCGTCTTCAGGATCATGCGGCGCACGTGCGCGTGCATCAGCCGCACCTTGAGCGTGATCTGCCAGCCCTCGCGGTGCGGATGCAACGAACCCGGGGTGATGGTCGACTGGACGAACTTGGCGGTCTCGTTCACCCGCCGCGCGGCCTGCTCCTGCAGGCGACCGCTCCACACCAGGGGCTTGTTGCCGGCCGGCGACGCGTAGCCCAGCACCAGCGACTTGATGCCGAGCACGAGCCCGCCCAGGACGCCGGCGCGCAGCAGCACTTCGCCGCCGGAGTCGACGACGTTCCAGTCGACCCACATGGGCGTGCGCTCCACCGTCTGGAAGAACGCGTGGAAGCTGTCGGGGGCGTGGGGCGCGCTGGCGATCCCCTCGCGGGAGACGGTCTCGAAGAGGCGAAAGCCCCCCTGCATCTTCTCGATGTCGGCGACGACGGCGTCGGCCAGCGGGTCGACGCGGGTGAAGAACGCGCCGAGCCGGTCGACCCGGTCGCCGAAGCGGGCGCGGGCCTCGTCGAGATTCACGAACCGGGCGGGAAACATCCCTTCATCGTAGCGCGACCCGGCGCGGCGTGCGCCTACGCCCGCTTGCCGCCCAGCGCCACCACCGCCTCGAACTCCTCGCCCGTCACCGGCACGACCGAGAGCCGGGACTTGCGGAAGAGCACCATCTTGCCGAGCAGCTCGTGCCCGCGCATCTCGTCGAGCGTCACGGGGCGCTTCAGGGCGCGCACCGGCTCGACGTCGACCGCGCTCCAGTCCTCCTTCGACGTGGGGTCGGGGTAGGCCTCGCGGCTGACGCGGGCGATGCCCACCACGGCCTTGCCCTCGTTCGAGTGATAGAAGAGAACGAGGTCGCCCTTCTTCATCGCCCGCAGGTTGTTGCGCGCCTCGAAGTTGCGCACGCCGTCCCAGGTCGCGCGGCCGTCCTTCACGAGCTGATCGAACGAAAACGCGGACGGCTCGCTCTTCACGAGAAAGTGGGCGTGCTTGGCCAAGGCTTGCCTCCGGCGGGCCGCCAGTACTACCGAACGTTTCAGTCGTCGGTCCAGCCCCGCGCGCGCCACCGGCGGTCGATGGGCTCGGGGGTCCACGGAGGCGCCTCGTTGTGCTCGGAGACCAGCGCCGCGTGCGAGATCGAGAAGCCGAGCGCCCCGCGGTCGAACCACTCGGTGGCCTGGTCCGGTCCGACCAGGCTCGGCAGGGTGGGACGGGAGATGCCGGCGATCTCGAAGGGGTCGAGGAGCGTGGCGGTGGCGCTCTGCATGGGGGCACGAGGGAGCAATCCGCGGACCACCCGAAGTCACGGGGAAAACGCGGCTTCGGGGCTCGTTTCGTGGATCCCGGGGGATCCGGACGCGCCTCGTCGCGATCCTGTGGTTTCGTGCAGCATTGGGCCAGCCGGCAGGGGCTGTGTAAGGTGCGGGCCGATGCGAGTGTCGCGCGCGCTGGTGCCTGTTTTCGGAATGATCTTCGCCATGGCCGCGTGCGCCGCGGCCGCCCCGGCACCCCCCAGCAGCGCGGCTGCCAGCCCCCGTCCGGCGCCGACGCCGGTCGCCGCGTCTTAGGCGCCACCCCCTGCCGAGGCCGATGCCTCCGCCGACGTCGTCGCCCCCGAGCCGGTCGCCGAGGGCGGCTCGGACGCCCCGGTCGACGCCCCCGCGGGCCCCGTGAGCGCCTGCAACGAGCAGAGCCCGCAGGACTTCCTCGTGCGGGGCAACTTCCTCAAGACTCCTGGAGGTAACCAGCGGGCCATCCAGTACCGCACCGAGACCTACGGCTTCTTCCCCGGCTTCGGGCGGCCTGGCGCAGACCCCCGCCCCCCGTCGGCCTCCGTCGTCGACACGACCTTCATGGGGCTACCCGTGCGGATGCACCGCAAGGTCGCCCCCGCCCTGGCGTGCGTCGAGGAGGAGATCAAGCGCTCCTGCGCCGACCACCCCTACACGGCCCACGCCCTGGCCGGCATCCGCTTCAAGAACACGTACCGGGGCGGTGAGGTCACCAACCACATCTACGGCATCGCCATCGACGTCGACCCCAGCCTCAACACCTGCTGCGGCTGCGTCAAACCCTGGAACGACGCACCGCGCTGCCACCGCCCCGCCAAGACCGAGTACGACCGCATGGAAATGCCCGAGTGCTGGGTGCATGCCTTCGAGCGCTACGGCTTCTACTGGCTGGGCCACGACGTCCTTCAAGACACGATGCATTACGAGTTCCTGGGCGATCCAGACCACATCCTCCGCACGCAGGGCCCGGTTCCGGCTCGTCCTCCGGGCACGACGGACGGTGGATCGTGACTGGATCGTGAGGCGTCTGCTGCCATACTGAGCAAGACGGACCCCATGTCGGATCCTCCCCCCACCGCTCGCCGTCCTGCCTCGGGAACGCGCTCCCGTGGACCGCTCGTGCTCATCGTCGAGGACGACGATCTCACGCGCGACGTCTACGCCGCCGAGCTGGCTTCCGCAGGCTTCATGGTCCTCGAGGCCGACAGCGGCGCGATGGCGATCGAGAAGGCCTTCCAGTTCGGCCCTCACGCGCTGGTGCTGGACCTGATGCTGCCGGAGATCGACGGGTTCAAGGTCGCGCGACGCCTGCGCACCGACGACCGCACCCGCGACACGCCCATCGTGGCCTTGACGGCCCTGCAGTCCGGCAAGTCCCGGGAGCTGGCGCTCGCGGCCGGTTGCGACGCGTTCCTCAGCAAGCCGGTCGCGCCGGGCATGCTCATCGGCGAGCTGGTGAGGCTCATCGCGCGCCGCGCGCGCGAGGCGAGCACGCCCGACCTGTCACGTCTGGTCCGCGGCCGCTGAGTGATCGAGCCGATCGTCATCCGGGCGGGCGTCGTCGTTCCCTCCGAGGCGCTCTCGTTCCGCGCCGTGCGGGCGAGCGGTCCCGGGGGGCAGAACGTCAACAAGGTCTCGAGCAAGGTCGAGCTGCGCGTCGACCTGCGGCTCGTCGTCGGGCTGGACGAGGGGGCGCGCGCCCGGCTGCGGTCCCTTTGCGCGACCTCGGTCGACGCCGAGGGGCGTCTCGTCGTCGTGAGCCAGATCACGCGCGACCAGCGGCGAAACCTCGACGACGCGAGGGCGAAGGTGCGCGTGCTCGTCGAGCGGGCGATGGTCCGTCCGCGTCCACGGCGAGCGACGCGTCCGACGCGGGGAAGCGTCGAGCGAAGGCTCTCCGACAAGAAGCGGCGGGCGCAGATCAAGTCCAGCCGGCGCGACGGGGACTGAGGACCGTGCCCTGACCGGCCCTACCGCTGCACCGCGTTCGCGAAGGGCAGCGTCCCGGTCATCGGGGTCGCGTCCGTCACGTCGTACAGCCACGGGAACACGGCGCTGGTTCCCACCGTGCCGGCCGGGTTGCCCTGCGGCACCTGCCCGTACACGTAGCCCGCGCTCGACGCGGCGTACCCGAACCAGCCGAACGAAGACGGGATGGCGCCGCCGGTGATCGTGGCCCACGGGATCGAGAACTCGCGCGTGTTGTTGGCTCCGGTGCAGACGGTGAGGGCGCTGGCCGTCTGGGCGCCCCAGCCGCCGCTGCCGTTGGCCGCCCGCGTCTCGTTGTACGTGCCGCCCTTCACGTAGGCGACGAGCTGGGCGTGCATCGGCAGCTGCGCGATGCCAACGCCGTCGTAGGTGAAGCCGGCCGTGCTGCCGCTGGACGCCGTGCCCCCATCGGGCGCGAGGGCCGGGTCGTCGCTGAAGTACAGGACGGTCCCCTCGTTGAGGTTCGAGGCCGTGACGCCCACGTAGACCGTCGTGTTGCTCCACGTCATGTACCAGGTCTGGCCGGAGCTGGTGCTCTGCTGGTTGTGGCCGTCGGTCTGGTTGCCGTACTCGCCCGCCGAGATGACGCCGTCGCACGTGGGCGGGACGAAGATCGCGCCGCCGCCGTCCGACGCGTCCGTCGCCCCCGCCTCGACCGGGCTGCCGTCCACGGATGCGCCATCGTGCTCGGACGCGTCGACCGAGGCGTCGACCCCCGACGCCTCGGGGGTGGAAGCTTCGGTCGACGCTTCCTGGGTCGACGCCTCCGCGGTGGACGCCTCGGGCGCCATCGAGTCCTCCACCCCGGAGTCCACCGGATTCGCCGCCTCCTCGTGGGCGTCTGCGCTCGCCTCGGTCTTCTCGCCGGAGTCGGCCGCCGCGTCGGAGCCGGGGGCCGTCGAATCGCCCGCTCCCGCCTCCGGCGTGCCGGCCTCGGTGGTCGCGTCTTCGCCGCCCCCCTCGGGGGGGCCCGCGGCTTCGGCCGGGAAGCCGCTGTTCGAGCTGGAGCTGCAGGCCGCGAACGCCAGGGTGAGCGCGAGCGCCGGGAGCGCGAGGAGACAGCGGCTGGAACGGTTCATCGGGGCCTCGATGGGTAACTCAGGTCGGCGTGACGCTTTCTGACTCCAACCGGGCCCGACGTCAAGGACGGTCCGTTAGATCCCCGGCCGGGGCTGGTACGTAGACGGGGTATGCGCCGCGTCCTCGCCTCCCTCCTCGCCCTCGCCACCCTGACCACAGTCGCCGGCTCCTCCAGCGCCGACACGCCCACCTTCTCCTCTCCGCCCCCTTCG
>VFSW01009657.1_pt1 | contig 13749 bp, 7 predicted proteins | sample 5358111 | NCBI WGS metagenome assembly VFSW01 (sample SAMN11554181, study PRJNA540505) | mine drainage metagenome | isolation source: sediment from site ElyBrook_90M | place: USA: Ely Copper Mine, Vershire, VT | collected 2017 | reverse complement strand
GGACGCCGCCCCGGCCGAGCCTGCGGCCCGCTTCCGCCGCCGGCGATAGACAGGGGCGTTCGTCGCGGCGGGCGCCGGGCTCCGCCCGGACCCGGCAGGGGTTTCACCCCTGCACCCGACCAAAGGCGATGCCTTTGGAAACCTTCCGGGAAGGGAGGGCCCGCGCGGGATTCACATCGGCGTGAGCCGGCAAAACCCTCTGGCCGGGAAAACCCGGCGCTGTCATTCTTAACCTATACGTGACGATCCGCGACGGTTTCATGACGGACACGCCTCATACCATGGCAGTCGGGCCGGAACGGGACGCGTCGCGGTGAGCGGCACCACCATCACCACCACGCTGCACGCCGCCCTGTATGTCTCGGCCGCCAGCCTGCTGCCGGTCACCCTCACCAATTCCGGGCCGATCGAGCCCACAGGCACGCCGAGCTACGACCTCTACGTCGCCGCCGGGCTGACCGGAACGGTGAAGAGCAACGCCACCCTGTCCAATGCCCTGACCGGGATCGACCTGCGCGCGGGCGGCACTTTCGACAACGGCTTCGCCGGCGGCACCCTGGCCTCGATCACCGCCGTGATGGCCGGCGCCGTGCTCGGTGCGGGGGCCGGAACCGACACGCTCAGCAACAGCGGACGGATCATCGCCACCGGGACCACGTCGATCACCGCGGGCACGACGACATCCTCGGGCGGCGTGGGCGTGCAGATGCTGGGCTCCGGCACGCTTACCAACGGCGCCTCCGCCCTGATCGAGGGCGGCAGATACGGCGTGGAGGCAGACGGCGCGGCAAGTGTGACCCTCACCAATCTGGGCACGATCAGCGCCGCCGGCGCCTCCACGATCGCGACCGGCTATACCTACGTCTCGGGCGGCCAGGGCGCGGAACTGAAAGGCAACGGCACCGTCGTCAACGGCAGCGCCACCGACTTCACCGCGCTGATCCAGGCCAACCAGGACGCGGTGCAGGCCAACGGGCCGCTGGTCACGGTGATCAACTACGCCCTGATCAGGGCGCCCGGCACCACCGGCTATGGCGTGTATCTGCGCACCGGCGGCACCGTGATCAACGGAAGCACTGTCGATACCGGTGCCACGATTTCGGGCCTTTCCAAAGGCATCGAGATCGCCGGTGGGCCGGGCGTGATCCGCAATTACGGCACCATCGAGGGCTACGGGACGATCGGCAAGGGGCTCGGGCGGGCCATCGGGCTCGCGGCCGGCGGGGCCGTCTATAACGGCAGCCGCGGCGACACCATCGCCACGATGTATGCCCTCGGTGCCACTTGCATCTACAGCAAGAGCAACACCGCCACCACGGTGAAGAACTTCGGCGTCATCAGCGCCGTGGTCGGCGGCACCGGCGCCAGCGGCAGCGACGCGCTGAACATCCGCGCCGGCGGCGTGGTGATCAACGGCTGCGCCGCCAGCCCGGGAACCGCCGCCAGCACGGCGGCGAGCATCCGCGGGCGGCAGTTCGGCGTGTATCTGCAAGGTCTGATCAGTGGCGTCGTTTCCACCGTGGCCAATTACGGCACCATCTACAGCCTGAAGGCGCAGGCGGTGGACAGCGTCGGTGCGCTGCGCGTCACCAATGGCGGATCGGGCGCGACCGGGGCGTACCTGGCCGGCCAGGCCGCCGCCGTCGCGATCGGCGGGCCGGCGACGGTGGTGAATGTGGGCACGATCAGCGGCACGGTGTCCGGCGCCTACGGCATATCGCTGGCCAATGGCGGAACGGTGATCAACGGCGTGCTGGCGGCCGGGTCCGGGACGGTTACCAACACGGCGGCGCTGATCAGCGGCAAGCAGGCGGGGGCGGTGTATTTCGGCGGCGCTGCCCCGGGCACGCTGAGCAACTACGCGACCGTGGCCAACGAAAAGACCGGGGCCGTGACGGGTTCGCAGATCTACGCGGTGGGGCTGTTCGCCGGCGGATCGGTGACCAACGGCAGCACCGCCGACACGGTGGCCAGCATTCTCGGCACGCTGGCGACGGCGGCGCTGGAAACCGGCGTGGCGGTGGCCGCCGGCACCGCGGTGATCACCAATTTCGGCACCATCGCCGGCACGGTCGGGGTGAGCTTCACCGAAGTGAAGGCGTTCAACTCCGGCAGCGTGACACTCACCGGCATCGGCACCGTGGTGAATGCCGGCACCATCGCCGGCCTGGGCGGCACGGCGGTGCTGTTCGGCACCGCCACGGGGCGGGCGGCCGATACGCTGGTGCTGCGGCCGGGGGCCGCGTTCGGCGGCGGCACGGTGGTGGGGAACGGCAGCGACGTGCTGGAACTGTCGACGCTCGCTTCCGGCGGGGGCACGGGCACGCTGTCGGGCAAGATCGATAGTGGAGCAATAGGATACAACGGGTTCGCGTCGGTCTCCGTAGATACGGGCGCGCATTGGTATACGACCGGCAAGAGCTCTATCACCTCGACGGGGACACTTGGGATTACGCTGGAAAGTTCGGCCGCCTTCACGGTGTATGGTTCCGGAACGCTCGGCCTTATGGGTACACCGGGATCGGCGACGCTCAATTTGAGTGGGAGTGGGTATTTTGACGTAGCCGGGGCGACGGCTTCCGTACTCGTCGGCACCCTCGGGGTCGGTAGCGGCGCCGGAGAGATTTACGTAGGAACCAACGGCACGCTGGCGGGCACCGGCACGATCGGCGGGACAAGAGCGACGATCGTAGACAACGGTCTGATCCTGGCGAGCCCTTCAGGCACCCTGACTGCCACCTCGAGAATCATTCCCGGCACATCGACCGGCACGGTTTCGATTTGCGCGGGCGCCACGCTGGATGTGCAGAAGCAGGTCGGCGGCATCACCCTGACCTTCGCGAGCGCTACCGCCGCGTCGTCGCAAACTCTGGAAATCGGCACGCTGTCCAGCGGGCTGACCGGCGGGCCTGGCGTGTTCGGGACCATCACAAACTTTGCAGCCGGCGACACCATTGATCTGATGACGGTGCCCACGGCCGCCTCTTCCGCGCTGACGTTCAACACCGCGACCGACGTGTTGGCGGTGACGGCGACATTGGGCGGCACCACGAAAACCATCACACTGACCTTCGCGTCTGGATCGGGCCTGACATCGGGCAACTTCGCGCTGACCGCCGCCGGCAACGGCAGCACGGACGTGGTGTTCCATTCGGTTCCGAGCCCATTCGCAGCACGCGACCTGCTGGGCACGCATGGCGAATTCTGGTCGGGGCGCAATGGCGCGATCGGTGGCGGGCAGTACACGACGACGGCGGATGGCGGCCCGGCGGCACCGCACGGCTCCGCCACGTGGGCCGGTGGCGCGGCGCACGGGGTCGGTCTGCGGGCGGCATACGGCGCTGGCCCGACCGGCGCAGGCGAGACGCATCCAGGTCCGTATCCGCGGGAGACGTGGCGATGACGGTTCCTTGAACGCCTGGACGGACCTGTCTGGCAGCTCTCGTTCGCGCAGCATCCCCGCCGGGCAGTGCCCTGGCGGGACAACCGAGGATGATACGAAATGAAAACAACCGGTCGGCTGCCTTGCTGGAGGGGCGCGTGCTTTGGTCTCGGGACGCTGGCGGTGCTCAGCAGTGCCGCGTCGGCGACGCAAGTGACCACGATCCACGATATCGATCCACTCACGGACGGGTCTGCATTCGTGGGTCAGTTTCTCTACGATGGCGTCAGTGGGTTCTATGGCGCCAATGCCCGAAGCGGACCCAACAGCAATGGCACGATCGTTCATCTCCTGCCGCCTGATGTCGGGCAGACCGACTGGAGCCTGACGGTCCTTTGGTCGTTTCCTGGCGTGACAGGTGATGGTCTGTCTCCGTCGGGCCCGCTGCTGCAAGGGCAGGACGGCAGCCTCTATGGCGTCACTCAGGGCGGCGGAACGAATGGCGCCGGCACCGTGTACCGATTGTCACCGCCGCCCATCGGCCAGACGACGTGGTCAGAGACGGTGCTGCATAGCTTTGGCGCGGAAGGTGACTTCGCCGACGGTCCGGTGCAATTTGACAGGAAGGGACGGCTGGTTGGGACGCTCAGTAGTGGCGGGCTGGGGGGTGGTGGTGCGGTCTACCTTCTTACGCCGCCGGGCCCCGGCCAGCTCGACTGGGCCGAGCGTACCATCGGGCCGTTTAGCATTGCCACTGGCTCCCGCGGCTTTTTCCCATCGGGTGGCGTGACCACCGACGGCACCGAAGTGCTTTACGGCACGACGACCAACGGCGGCCGGCACGGCACCGGTGTCATGTATTCGCTGACGCCCGCGACCTCTGCCGACAAATACTGGAGGCAGGCGGTGGTGCATAATTTCCACCGCAACAATGCCGATGACGGTGGCGCCACTTCCGGCCCGCTGCAGCCGGAGCCGGACGGCAGCATGCTCTACGTCACCGGTGGCACCGGCGGCGGTGGAGATCGCGGCCTGATCGTGGAGTTCTCTCCGCCCGCGCCCGGCGGCCGGGTCTGGAGCGAGACGGTGGTGCACGACTTCAATCTCGACCACAGCGACGGCCGTGAACCTGTCGGCTACCTGCTGCGGCGCAAGAACGGGGAGATTTTCGGCGTCACCGCGCGAGGCGGGCCGGAGACCGACATGGGCATCGTCTTCAAACTGGCCCCACCGGCCGTTCCAGGCGGCACCTGGACCGAGACCATCCTGCACAATTTCCACGGCGGCGCGGACGGCAAGTTCCCGCGCGCCGGCCTCGCCGAGCTGCCCAGCGGCGAACTGATCGGCACCACCACGGAAGGCGGCGCCTTCCGGGCCGGCACGATCTTCATGTTGAAGCCATAGCGCGACGAAGGATCCCGCTGACCGCCGCCGGCAACGGCAGCACGGATGTGGTGTTCCATTCGGTTCCGGGCGCATTCGCCGCACGCGATCTGCCGGGCACGCATGGCGAATTCTGGTCAGGGCGCAACGGCGCGATCGGCGGCGGGCAGTAAACCACGACGGCGGGATCCATTATTTGCCGTGCACCCTGGGCCACGAGATCGTTCGTTTCGGTGTGGGGCAACCGAGTTCTGTCAGTGGTTGCGTCACCGATCACGCTCATGGCTCGCATCCGCCTGATCAGACCTCTCCCCCCGATGCGGGAATATGATCCGTTTCCGTCGTGATGTTGGTTCCGAGATGCCCCCGGAACGCCAGCCAAGGGCCGAGCACCCCCAGACCCGCGTCCCCTGAGTGTCGGGTTCCAAGGGCCCATCGGCCCTTGGCGGGTCCAGGGTAGAGCCCTGGCCTGTCTTACGCCCCCAGGGCCTCGTCCAGATCCCGGATCAGATCCTCGGCCGATTCCAGCCCGATCGACAGCCGCACCACATCCTGCCCGGCGCCGGCGGCGGCGCGCTGTTCGTCGCTCAGCTGGCGATGGGTGGTGGAGGCCGGGTGCAGGATCAGGCTGCGGGTATCGCCGACATTGGCCAGATGCGAGAACAGCCGCACGGACTCCACCAGTTTCGTCCCGGCCTCGAACCCGCCCTTCACTCCGAAGGTGAACACCGATCCGGCGCCGCGGGGCAGATATTTCGCCGCCAGGGCGTGATAGGGGCTGTCCTTCAGCCCGGCATAGGACACCCAGGCCACGCGTGCGTCGCCGGCCAGGAATTCCGCCACCCGCCCGGCATTGGCGACATGGCGCTCCATGCGCAGCGGCAGGGTCTCGATGCCGTTCAGGATCAGGAAGGCGTTCATCGGCGCGAGCGTCGGGCCGAAATCGCGCAGCGCCACCGCGCGCGCCTTGGTGGTGAAGGCGAAATCGCCGAAATTCTCGTAGAAGCGCAGACCGTGATAGGCGGGCTCGGGCTCGGTCAGCGACGGGAAGCGCCCGCCCTGCGTCCAGTCGAAACGGCCGGACTCCACGATCACCCCGCCCAGCGAGTTGCCATGCCCGCCCAGGAACTTGGTCATCGAATGGCAGACGATGTCCGCCCCCCATTCGATCGGCCGGCACAGGAACGGGCTGGCCAGCGTGTTGTCCACCACCAGCGGAATGCCGGCGCCGTGCGCGATGGCGGCCACCGCCTCCAGATCGACGACGATGCCGCCGGGATTGGCGAGGCTTTCCACGAACACCGCCTTGCAGCGCGGGGTCAGCGCGCGGCGGAAATTCTCCGGATCGGTCGGGTCGACGAAATGGCAGGTCCAGCCGAGCTTCCTGAAGGACAGCGCGAACTGCGTCAGCGAGCCGCCATAGAGATTGCGCGAGGCGATGAATTCATCGCCCGGTTCCAGCAGCGTGAAGAAGGCCAGGAACTGCGCCGCGTGGCCCGAGGATGCGGCGAGCGCGGCGCGGCCGCCTTCCAGATTGGCGACCCGTTCCTCCAGCACCGCGACGGTCGGGTTGGACAGGCGGGAATAGACATGGCCGAAGCTGTGCAGGTTGAACAGCGAGGCGGCGTGATCGACATCCTCGAACACATAGGACGTGGTCTGGTAGATCGGCGTGATGCGCGCCCCCGTGGTGGGATCGGGGGCGGCGCCGGCGTGGATCGCGCGGGTCTCGAAGCCGAAGCTCTGGTTGCGTTGGGGCAGGGGATGGGGCTTGGCCCGCCGCGCCGTGGGCGGCTCGGGGGGGCGGTTGCGGATGATGTTGCCGTTCACCCCGCTCCAGGAGAGTTCGCCGCCCAGCCGCCCGAACTCGATCTTCGGGCAGCGGTTCATGATCACCTCGATGCCGGCGGCCTCGGCCTTGGCCGCGGCCTCGTCGTTGCGGATGCCGAGCTGCATCCACACCACGGGCGCGCCGATCGCGATCGCATCGTCCACGATCGGTCCCACCTGCGCGGCGGCGCGGAAGATCTCGACCATGTCGATCGGTTCGGGGATGTCGCGCAGGCCGGCATGGACGGTCTCGCCGAGCAGCGTCTGGCCGGCCAGGCCGGGATTGACCGGGATCACCCGGTAGCCCTTCCCCTGGAGGTATTTCATGACGAAATAACTTGGCCGGTTCCAGTTGGCGCTGGCGCCGACCAGGGCGATGGTCTTCACCCGTTCCAGGATCGCGCGCAGCTTGGCGTCCGGATAGGCGATCGGGGTCAGGTCGGTCACGCGGGCCTCGCGGTCTGGCGGATGGGACGGCGCGGAGCCTGACCCCGCCGCCGCGCTTGCGCAAGGCCGCGCCCCGCCGCCGGCCAGGTGAGGCACAAGCGCGGTGAGCCAGAAGCGCGGTGAGTCAGAAGCGCGCTGAGCCAGAAGCGGGGCGGGGCGGACGCGAGCCGGGGCGACTGGTGGCCGGCGGGTGGAGATCCCATGTCTGATCCAGCGATGGTATCCTGGTCATGCGAGCCGGGGCGGCGGTTGGCCGCAGTCGCGGATCGCGGACGGCCAGGATGGAACAGGAGCGCTGGCGATGAAACGATCGGCTCGCTTGATGCGGACGGGCGGGGCGGGGCCCCCGGGGGGCGGGGAGGGCGGGGGCGGGTGGGGGGGGGGGGGGGGCCCGGGGCGAGCACAATGGGGGGCGGGGGTGGGGGTTGGCGGCGCCGCGTGGCGGCGGATCGTCCGGGCGCGTATGGGCGGCGGGGCTGGCCGCGGCGATCGCACTCGGGCTGCCGGTGGTGGGGTTGGCCCAGGTCGCGACCCAGGAAGGCAACCGCTACGATTATCGGGACTGGCAGCCCACCCAGGGCGAGGTCGATGCGCGCGAGAAGGCGGCCGGTATCGAGCCCTCCCGGTCGCAGACCCAGTCCACCGACCAGAGCCTGGAGCGGATCGGCAAGCAATTGCTGCAGCGCGACCAGTCTCTCGGGGTGCTTCCCCCGGCGCTGCCGTCACGCTGAGGCCGGCCGGCGGGGTCGGCCTTGCGCTGCGCAGCCCGCTTCAACGAATGACGATCCCCGAATGGCGATCCCGGGGGCGGCAGCCCCGGACTTGCTGAACCCCGGCCCGGCATCGCGGCTGCCCCGGGGCGATCCCGCCAGCGTCCGGGCGTTGGCGCGCCCGTGCTTCGATTTGCCCGTGCTTCGATTTGCCCGTGCTTCGATTTGCCCGTGCTTCGATGCCCCGTGTTTTGATGCGCCCGTGCGTTGATGCGCCCGGGCGTCGATGGGGCCGTGCTTTGATGGGTTCGGGCGTTGATGCGGGCGTTGGGACCGGCCGCTGCAGCGCCGGTGGCGGCGGCGGCGGCACGGGTGCCAGCTCCGGGCGGCCTGCAGCGCCGGGCCGAAACCGGGTGCTTCGATCCCGGACATCTGCCCCGCCTCGGCGCGGAGCCCCTCGCCGCGGTGCGGGGCCGCGATGCAGGGCCGCGGTGCCGGAGACATGCGCGTGCAGAACGGCCGGCCGAGGGCCAAGGCAACGCGCGCGACCCGTTTTCCTGCTGTTGACGCGGCGCGCCAGTCCGCCGACAAGCCCGGCGATGCCGAGCCCGCCCCCCACCCTGATCGTCACCGAAGATCTTGCCGGCCTGCGCAACCAGGCGCTCGGCCTTGCCGAAGCCGCAGGGCTCTCGTCCCGCACCGAGCTTCTGTCTCCGCGCCCGCCCTGGCGCTGGATCGCAGCCGGGCTGTGGCCTGCGCCGCTGGCTGCCGTGGGCCTCGCGCTGCCGCCCGAGTCCCTGGTGATCGGCTGCGGCGGCGTTGCGGCCGCGGTCGGCGCGGCGCTGCGCGAGCGAGGCCGCCGGGTCGTGCACATCCAGCATCCCCGCATGGATCCGCGCCGCTTCGACCTGATCGTGGCAAGTCGCCACGACCGGCTGACCGGCCCCAACGTGCTGGTCAGCCGCACCGCCCTGCACCGCGTCACCCCGGCCGGGCTGGCCGCGGCTGCGGCGACATGGGCCCCCCGCCTGGCCGATCTGCCCCGGCCGCTGGTGGCGGTGCTGCTGGGCGGCAGCAACGGCCGCTTCCGGTTCGATGCAGCGGTGGCGGCTGCGCTGGGGGCGCAGCTGGCGGAGATGATGCGCCGGGATGGCGTGGGACTGGCGCTGACGCCCTCGCGCCGCACCGATCCTTCCGCTGTGCAGGCGCTGCAGGCTGCCCTGGCCGGGTCCGGGGCCTGGTTCTGGGATGGGACGGGGGATAATCCATATTTCGGCCTGCTGGCGCTGGCCGACGCCATCGTGGTGACCGAGGACAGCGTGTCGATGCTCTCCGAGGCGGTGGCCACCAGTGCCCCGGTCATGCTAGCCCGGTTGCCCGGCCGTTCCCGGCGCATCGGGCAGTTCACCGCCGAGCTGATCGCGGATGGCAGGGTGCGGCCCTTCGCCGGGCGCTGGGCGCCGTGGCAGACTGCGCCGCTCGACGACACGGCGGAGGTGGCGGCGGAAGTGCGGCGGCGGCTGGTGCTGTAACGCTTGCGGCCACAGGGGCCGTTGCTGGGGGGCCGATGCTGGATATCCGGACGTTCGACCAGGTGCAGGGCGGCAATGTCATCTACAAGGCGCTCGCCCATCCGCTGGCGGCCGAGGCGATCGGCGCGCTCTACGCCCAACTCGCCGCCGCCGGCCCGCTCGCGCTGTATGATCCCGACGGCATCGCCGATGCGCTGCTCGCGCTCTATCCCGAACTGCCCGGGCTCGGCGGCGTGTTCGTCCATGACGTGGCGAAGATCGGCGCGGCGCGGGCCGGCCGGACGGCGCGGGCACTCACCGAGCTGCCCGCCAGCGGGGCCGGCGCGGTGCTGATCGCCGCCTTCGATGCCCAGCGGATCGCCGCCCGCATCACCCATCTGCTGCCGGCCGGGGCAAGGCTGTTCACCCTGGATGCCGCGCGGCTGCCCGAGGCGATGCTGACCAATCGGGGCCGCTATCTGGACCGGCTGAACTTCGCCACCAATTTCGCCTTCTTCCGCGACGAGGACGGGCTCTCGACCCGGCTGGTCAGCGCCAATTACTGGGCCGGCTATGGCGCCGGCGCGGTGCGTCTGTGGCTGCGCCTGTTCGATGCCGCCGGCACCCCGATCGCCACCTGGGAAGAGCCGGTCCCGGCCGGGGCGGGCGGCATCGTGATCGACAGTGGCGAACTGCGCGCGCGCTTCGGCCTGCCCGGCTTCACCGGCCAGTTATTCCTCCACGCGATCGGCGCGGCCGGGCATGATGTGGTGAAATACGCGCTCGATACCTACGGTTCGGCCAACGGGCCGAGCCTGTCCTGCACCCACGACGCCAATGCCTGGCCGTCCGACCGCTATGCCGGCCTGCCCGCACCGCGGGCCGATGAGCGGGTGGTGCTGTGGGTGCAGAACAGCCATGCGATCCCGATCCCCGCCGGCACCCTGGCGCTCGATCGCATCGGCGCGGAGCAGCCGGTGGCGCTCGATGCCGAGATCGGCCCCTTCGCCACGCGCGCGCTCGATGTGTCGGATCTGCTGCCAGGCCTGCACTGGCCGGCCCAGATCGAGCTGCGCAGCGGCCGCCACGTGGTTCGCCCTCGCTACGAGGTGCGCCGGGCGGAGCGGGTGCGCATCGCCCATATGAATGTCGAGCGCGCCGATCTGGTCGCCGATCCCGCCATTCCCCGCCTGCCGGCGCAGCTTGGCCGCGGCTATCTGCTGCCGTTCCCGGTGCTGGCGCGTCGGCATTTCCGCACCATCGTGCTGCCGACGCCGATGGCCGAACGGCAGACCAGCCTGCCGCTGCGGCTCGACATCTTCGACGCCGAGGGAACGCTGATCGCCGAGCGCTTCCTCGGAAACCTGCCGCGCGATCACGACCTGGCGCTCGATCTGGATGCGGTGCTGGCCGATGCGGCGCTGCACGAGCAGGGCGGGCACGCCGATCTGGTCTATGATTTCCGCGATGGCGGGGAGGCGGATGGCTGGCTGCACGCGCTGCTGCGCTACGAGCATCGCGGCTCCGGCCACGCTGCCGAGAGCAGCTTCGGCGCGCATATGTTCAACACCGTGATGACCTATCGCGACGAGCCGCAATCCTATGCCGGCGCGCCGCCGGGCCTGTCCACGCGGCTGTTCCTGAAACTCGGGCAGGGCAGGCGGCGCAGCTTTTCGGCGCTGATCTACCCATCCTCCGCGCCCTGGCATCCGCGTTCGGCGACGCGGCTGCTGCTGACCGACGGGACCGGTGCGGTGCTCGAGGAGGCGTCGCTGGCGATCGCCTGTTCGGGCTCGGCGATGGTCTGGCCGCACGAGATATTCGGCAATGCGGCGCTGGAGCGGGCGGGAGAGCGCGGCTATGTGCTGATCCGCGACCAGACCTGCCGGCTGTTCGGCTATCACGGCCTGATGGACGAGGCCGGGGGCTTCTCGCTGGATCACATGTTCGGTTTCTGAGGCCGCCGCGGATCTGAGGCCGCCGCGGAACGGGATTTGCCGAACGGGGTTTGCCGAACGGGGCTTGCAGGCCGCCGGCCGCGTGGCCACCCCGGACGCCCCCTGTCGCCGGGGGTGGTCGCGAACCCGATGAAACGAGGCGTCGGGGGGCGCCGGGCTCGGGCGGCAGGCGCCGCTGTCGGATCAGGCGCGCAGCAGCTTCACCCGCCGTCCTTCCACGCCGAGCGCGATCCGCCCGGCCTTCAGGGCCAGCGCGTCCTCGCCGAACACCTCCCGCCGCCAGCCCGAAAGCGCGGGCAGATCGGGCGCGTCCTCCACCGCCAGCCGCTCGATCTCCTCGGAGGAGGCGAGCAGCCTGGGCGCGACATTGTGCTGTTCGCATTTCGCCGCCAGCAGCACCTTCAGCAGGCTCACCAGCGCCGGTGAGGGCCGCGGTCCGTCGCGTCCGCCCGGGGCTTCGGGCAGCGCGTCCTCGGGCAGGGTCTTGGCCGCCGCGATCGCGGCGAGCAGCGAGGCGCCGGTGCGGCCCTCGGCGAAGCCGCGCGTCACGCCGCGGGCGCGCGCCAGGGTTTCCGCATCGTCCGGTGCGGTGGCGGCGATCTCCAGCAGCATCTCGTCCTTCAGCATGCGCTGGCGGGGAATGTTGGACCGCTGCGCCTCGCGCTCGCGCCAGGCGGCGATCGCCCGCAGGATGCCCAGGAAGCGGCGGTTGGTGGAGCGGGGGCGCAGCCTTTCCCACATCGCCTCCGGGTCGGGGCGGTAGCTCGCGGGATCGGCCAGCGCCGCCATCTCCTCGCCCACCCACTCGAGTCGCCCGTCGCGGGCCAGCCGCTCGCAGAGTTTCTCATACACGCCGCGCAGATAGGTGACATCGGCGGCGGCATAGGTGATCTGCGCCGGCGACAGCGGCCTCGCTGCCCAGTCGCTGAAACGATGCGCCTTGTCGATCGACCCGCCGGTCAGCGATGCCACCAGCGCGTCATAGCCGACCTGGTCGCCGAAGCCCGCCACCATCGCGGCGATCTGGGTGTCGAACAGCGGCCGGGGCACGTCGCCGAAGCGCAGCACGAAGATCTCGATGTCCTGGCGCGCGGCGTGGAACACCTTGGTCACCGCGGTATCGGCGAGCAGCGCGCCGAGCGGGGCGAGATCGATCCCGCCGGCCTCGGCGTCCACCACCGCCACCTCGGCGGTGCCGGCCAGCTGCACCACGCACAGCTCCGGCCAGTAGGTGCGTTCGCGCATGAATTCGGTATCGACGGTGACGAAGCGTTCCCCCCGCAGCCGCTGGCACAGGGCGGCCAGCGCCTCGGTGGTGTCGATCAGGACGGGCGGGGGGAATTCCGGGCGTGACGGACGGGCCATGAAAGATTTCTACACGCGCGCCAGGGGGGCTGGAAAGCCACCGCGGCCCGCTTCCGGCCGCCCTGGGGTGGTGGAATAGTGATCCCCGCGTCCATGGGAGGAACAAGATGCGCCCCTTCGTCCAAGCCGTCGCCCTGGCCTTGCTGTCGGCTGCATCCGTGCCGGCCCAGGCGCGCATCACCCGGATCGAGATCCTGAGCGTCGCCCCGGCCTTCGGCGGCGCGGCCTTCGCGCCGGTGGGCGCGTATCAGCGCCTGATCGGGCGTGCCCATGGCGAGGTGGACCCCGAAGCGCCGGACAATGCCGTGATCCAGGATATCGGCCTCGCCCCGCGCAATGCCCGCGGCATGGTGGAATACGAGACCGATCTCGACCTGCTGCGCCCGGCCGATCCGGCGCAGGCCAACCATGTGCTGCTGTTCAGCGTGCTCAACCGTGGCAACAAGCTCGCGCTGCCGGTGTTCAACGCCGACATTCCGGCCGGGCTCGATGCGATCAACGACGTGGCCGATGCCGGGGACGGGTTCCTCCAGCGCCAGGGCTACAGCATCGTCTGGTTCGGCTGGCAGGCCGATGTGCTGGCGGGCGATCACCGGATGACGCTGTCGGTGCCGGTCGCCGCCAATCGGGACGGCACGCCGCTCACCGGCCTGGTGCGCAGCGAACTGGTGACCCAGGCGCCGGCGCCGAGCCTGCCGCTATCGGCCGGCTGGTTCACCGGGCGCAGCCACGCGGCCTATCCCACGGTCTCGACCGACAACGCGACGCCCCTGCCGGACGGTTTCCTGCCCAGCCTGACGGTGCGCGCGAAGGAGGCCGAGCCGCGCGTGCCGATCCCCGCCACGGACTGGCATTTCGGCCCCTGTGCGGGCGAGGCGGCGAGCATCGCCGCGGACCGCATGATCTGCCTGGCCGGGGGGTTCCAGCCAGGCCGTCTCTATGAGCTGATCTACCGGGCGCGCGATCCGCTGGTGCTGGGGCTCGGGTTCGCGGTCACACGCGACCTGGCGGCGTTCTTCAAGACCGCCGCGGCAGATGATGCCGGCACCGCCAATCCGCTGGTGCACGGCGCCGGGGTGAAGGCGATCATCGCCGGCACCTCGCAGAGCGGGCGAATGATCCGCAGCTTCCTGCAACTGGGGTTCAACCGGGCGGAGGCGGGC
>VFSW01009656.1_pt1 | contig 13750 bp, 10 predicted proteins | sample 5358111 | NCBI WGS metagenome assembly VFSW01 (sample SAMN11554181, study PRJNA540505) | mine drainage metagenome | isolation source: sediment from site ElyBrook_90M | place: USA: Ely Copper Mine, Vershire, VT | collected 2017 | reverse complement strand
GAAATACACCTCCTGTGGCGACCCGCGACTGGTAGACGGTATTCGCGAGCGCCTCACCGCCCGCTTTCTTGAGTGAGGCGATGATCTGGTTTGCGACACCCTCGTACTCGGGATTTGGCATGGATGCGCGAACGTCTTCTCTAGCGAGATCCTTCAGGTTGGTAATATGCATTGGATTACCAGACAGGGTCATCATCTCAAGGTCGTTTGTTGCATAGGGAACGACCTGCTCTACACGACCGTCTTGGTGGAGTTTCTGCAGTTCCCTGGCTCCTGCCTCATAGACATCCGGTGCAATATCGATTGTCAGGTTGCCAAGGGTCACGATGTTGTCCTTGTTCATCTGTTTGAGTAACACCCCAGGCGGTAAGGTCTCATAGAAAATATGGCCTGCAAGTTCGGGGTGCAGTTTCTCGAATCCGGCCATGAGCTTTGGCATAACGAAGAACTGATTACCACCAATGAATAGAACCAACTTTGCGCCGACAGGATTGCCGTGTAGATCGGGCACGTTATCTATGTCTGGCACTTCGAATACGAAACCTTTGTTGGTGGCTGGATCATTCAGATCCCTGCTCCAGGGAGGCGCAGTCTGTGCGTGTAGCGTCAGATTGAAGAGTGCGGTGAGTACGAACGCCAGCTTTAGCATTGTCGATCCATCTTTCGTCAGAGAGTGATGTAGGTGTAGCGGCCTTCGGACTGCAGCAGGGAGACCGTGGCGACCATGGACGGAACAACGAGAACTCCTGGCAGCGTATGAGCCTCAAGGTCTTTCACGACCTCTTCGACTGGGGTTTTTAGAGCGTATTGCTCGATAAGGGCGTGAACCTGCTCCTCGGTTGCTGTATGGCAGCTAAGGAATTTAACGCCTCTGCCCTGGAGCCGTTCAATCGTAGTGTCCTGGAAGATCGAAGCTCGGTCCTCGGGGTCCGTGGAGGTGGCGGGTTTTCTGGGGAAATAGATATTGCGGATGGCTGGCTTGCTGGTCTTGGGATCATCGACTTTTAACCATTCACCAAGACGGTACTTATCCCACATGGAATCGTCAAAATTTAGCATATTTGACGGACCATGCATCGCGGCTACCAGCTTGATTTGATCAACAGGAATGTTGAACCCGAAATGGAAGCCATTGAGTGAATTCTTGATGTTGTTGAGAAACTTGCCATCGGCGATCGAACGTATATCGTAGACCTGCTTCGCTCGTGCGGAGACTTTGAGGAGCAAATCAAACTCGCCGAACTTCCAATCCGAGTGCTTATCGATCAACTGGGCACCAGCGGAGCCGGATGAGAGTCCGAGTGCTCCTAATGCTGCGATGCTGGTGCTAATGCCGTTGACGAAGGATCTGCGAGAGAAGGTCATGAGGGTGGTCCTTTCGAGAAGAGACGATATGTATGTATCAGTCTCTGATGCACCTCTCACATAATGCCGCATGAGAAGTTCAGCAATCAAACCGCTTGCGGCGTGGACGACTTTGCCCTGGGATGAGATATGGAAGGTGTCGGTCGGACGGCTAGCGTACAGAAGGCCGTTTCGGACGAAGGCGCCTCACGCGCGCGTGGGTAGTAGACAGCCTGCTTCTTTGGGGAAAGCCTTGGCTTGCTGCTAATTAACCCCCGATCACCAACTGAACCTTGGTGTCAGCAGCCTGAGGCTCTGTATCCAGAGCGTCTCAACGCGGCAAGACGGACGACGTGGTGCCCACTAGTTCAGGTGCCGCCTAATCTTAAAGCGCGACGGGGAGGGGAAGCTCCTTCCAATACGATTAGGCCTAAACCAGCTACGATGCGGATAACATGACCGGCTTGCCGATGTTATTTTGATGACAGGGTGTAGGGGCTGTAGCCACTTCATTCAACATGTTGCCAAAATGATAGGGTTGTTCCCGGTCAGTGGCCGAAAAGCGCAATAATGCACAAGACGAGAACGAGTGTGCCGGTGCTATCTCATCCTTGCTGATGAAGTGGCCCGCCTGGCCAGAGTCGTACGACGAGGAGTACCTATGTACTTTAAGCAGTTTTATCTAGGCTGTCTTGCCCACGCGTCCTATCTTATCGGCTCCGAGGGTGAGGCCGTGGTGGTTGATCCCCAACGTGATGTGGAACAGTACATTGAGGAGGCCTCGGCCCATGGCCTCAAGATCACTCATGTGCTGGAGACCCATCTTCATGCGGACTTTGTTAGCGGCCATCGGGAGTTGGCAGATCGTACAGGCGCTGTCATCGTCTTTGGGGAGAAAGCTCAGGCCGCATTTCCTCACTTGGCTGTGAGAGGCGGTGATGAAGTTCGGATAGGTGGAATATCCCTGCATATTCTTGAGACGCCGGGCCACACGCCTGAGGGTATCTGCGTGCTTGTGGATGACCCTCAGGAGTCTGACGCTCCGAAGAAGTTGCTGACGGGCGACACGTTGTTTATTGGCGATGTGGGTCGTCCGGACCTCGCTGGATCGAAGGGATATACGGCGACAGAGATGGCGGGCATGCTCTACGACAGCCTGCGAACGAAGATCATGACACTTGACGATAGCGTCGAGGTGTACCCAGCCCATGGAGCAGGATCCATGTGTGGCCGCAATATTTCAAAGGACACTTCGTCCACGATGGGTGCTCAGAAGCAGTTCAATTACGCTCTTCAGCCAATGTCAAAGGAAGAGTTTGTCGCGATGATGACGACCGACCTTCCGGAGGCACCCGCATATTTTTCCAAGGATGCCGAACTGAACCGGACAGGGGCAAAGGCTCTCATCACTAGCCAGCGGCCAACGGCGCTAGAGCCGCAAGAGGTGCGAGAAGCGGCTGAGAGCGGCGCGTTGGTGTTGGATGTAAGGCCCTCTGCGCAATTCGGGAATGGCCATATCCCGGGCGCGTTGAATATTGGTCTATCCGGTCAATTTGCATCTTGGGCCGGAAGCCTTCTCGATATGACGACTCCGATCGTCTTAGTCGCTGAAGACAGTGAAGGTGTCGATGAGGCTGTGATGCGGCTCGCGCGAGTCGGGATAGAGACTGTGACGGGCTATCTGCAAGGTGGAATGTATGCATGGGATAAGGCTGGCTATGCCGTGTCATCGATTGCCCAGATGCCAATCGATGAGTTAAGCCACATTTTGGCAGAGAGCGGAGACCTGCAGTTGATCGATGTACGCAGACCGGCGGAGTACAAGGCCGGGCACGTCCCTCAGGCGCACAACGCTGAGCTTGCACATCTGGCAGAGCTCGCAACAGGCTTCGACAAGACTCGCCCGGTCGTCGTCATGTGCCAGAGTGGCTATCGTTCCGCTGCAGCTTGCAGCCTCTTGCGAAAGCAGGGTTTTGCTAACGTCTCAAATGTGGTCGGCGGAATGAGTGCATGGAACACTGTACAGGCAAGTGAGCCCAATACCCTGAAGTCATAGAAACTCCACCCGGATCACGCAGCCGTTGTAGACGATAAAGCTTGCTGCACTTGTAGCGAACTCGTGCTCATAAATAAAAACGGTGGTTTTGATGTCGACAAGGTGACACGGCAACATGCCAATGATCGGACCTGCATTAGGCCTCAATGAGGCAAGCCGCTCGGCAATAAATAGGGCTCTGGTCCCCATGCTGCTTGTTTAGCTGAACGAGGGTCAATCCCGCTACCCGCCGATTGCAGAAACATGGGAGCTTGAGGTTGACACGTTTCGAATGAGAAGTATACTAACCAGTAAGTATGCATACGCAATCAAGACTGCTTACCACGCAAAAGATCATTCAATCGGCCGCAGACCTTTTCCTGAAGCGCGGATTCAGCAGTGTCAGCATGGACCTGATAGCTGAAGCGGCGGAGGTGACGAAGGTTACTGTTTATCAGCATTTCAAGTCGAAAGAAGTGCTGCTGTTGCACTGTTTGCGGTGGCGACTGGATAGCCGTGAAGGATCGCTGGATGCCCATTTCCGGGGGAAGGCACCCTCTGCTACTCAAGTCCTGGAGGTATTTGATTGGCTGGCCCAAAGATCCAGCAAGGGGAATTACCATGGGTGTGCTTTTCTAAAGGCGACCCAGGAGTTGGGCTCGACGGTGCCGGAGGTGAGGGGAATTGCCCTCGAAGCAAAGCGACTTATGCGCAAGCGGTTGATGACGATGCTCAGTAATGGAGGCGTACCCCATCCAGAACAACTCTCCGATACTTTGGCCCTACTGATCGAGGGTGCCCAGGCATTGAGCTTGATCGAACAGGGGACTCGTCCCTTCAAGGCTGCGCGACGTGAGGCGGAACATCTGATCGCGCCTTATCTTGATGCATTGCCAATCCTGGCTTACTCCGCGCGGGGGGCGAACTAGCGATGTGGATTGTTCGTCTTGCGCTAAAACGCCCATACACGTTCGTGGTTCTGTCGATTTTGCTATTGATCTTAGGCCCACTAGCGATTCTAAGCACGCCGGTAGACATCTTCCCGAACATCAATATTCCGGTCGTCAGCGTGATATGGAATTACACCGGACTATCTCCGCTTGATATGGCGAACCGCATCGTCAGTCCGACAGAGCGGGCGATGACGACTACTGTCAACGGAATCGATCACCTCGAATCGACGTCTTTGAATGGCGTCGCAGTGGTGAAAGTATTTTTTCAGCCGAAGGTCCAGATAGCTACTGCTGTGGCACAGGTTACAGCCATCTCGCAGACGCAATTGAGGCTGTTGCCACCAGGAACGACTCCACCGCTCATCATCCAATATAGCGCTTCAAGTGTGCCGATCCTTCAACTTGGACTATCCGGGCAGGGCTTATCGGAGCAACAGTTAAACGATATGGGCCTGAACTTTGTCAGGACACGTCTCGCCAGCATTGAGGGCGCGTCCATTCCGTACCCCTATGGTGGTAAGCAACGTCAGGTTCAAGTGGATATCAATCTGCAGGCACTTCAGGCAAAAGGGTTGTCACCGACCGATGTCGTGAACGCAATCTCAGCGCAGAATCTCATTCTTCCTTCGGGTACTGCCAAGATCGGTGCCTACGAGTATGAGATGGACACAAACAGTGCTCCGACTACGATTCGGGCACTGAACGACCTGCCCATCAAGCAGATCAATGGCGCTATTGTCTACGTACATGACGTTGCGCATGTGCGTGATGGCTATCCTCCGCAGACGAATATTGTGCATGTCAATGGCCAGCGGGCGTCGCTGCTCACTGTCCAGAAGACCGGTAACTCCTCTACGCTCGACATCATCAAAAGTATTCGGGCCAAATTGCCCAGTATCTCCGCTTCTCTACCTCCGCAGTTGCGGATCACGCCGCTTTCAGATCAATCCGTCTTCGTTCGCGGAGCCATCGACGGCGTCGTTCGCGAGGCCATCATCGCGGCTTGTCTTACCGGGATCATGATTCTGCTGTTTCTGGGTAGTTGGCGAAGCACTCTGATTATCGCTGTCTCCATTCCATTGTCGATTCTGACATCGATCATGGTTCTTAGCGCTCTCGGAGAGACGATCAACATCATGACGCTTGGCGGCCTTGCGCTTGCTGTAGGCATTCTCGTCGACGATGCCACCGTTGAGATTGAGAACGTCAACCGTAACTTAGAAGCCGGAATGGAAACCGAACAAGCCATTCTCGAGGGAGCCGCTCAGATCGCGGTTCCTGCTTTTGTGTCCACGATCTCTATTTGCATCGTCTTCGTCCCCATGTTCTTTCTGAGCGGGGTCGCCAAGTATCTATTCGTTCCTCTTGCAGAGGCGGTAGTATTCGCGATGCTCGCATCGTATTTCTTGTCGCGAACGATCGTGCCGACGATGGCTAAATATCTCCTGAAGCCGCATAGCGATGAGGCGGTTCAGCAGAAGCACAAGAGCCGAAATCCTCTGATTCGCACACAGCTTGCGTTCGAGCGGCAGTTTGAGAAGCTGCGCAACGGCTATGGCAGAGTTCTTGAGCTTTGTTTGACTTACAGTACGACATTTATTGTGCTGTTCTTTGTATTGACTATCGGATCGGCGGCACTTCTATTTCCATGGCTAGGCCAGGACTTTTTCCCTACCGTCGATAGTGGTCAATTTCTTCTTCATGTCCGCGCTCCCACCGGGACTCGTATCGAGGATACGGCAGCGCTTTGCGATCGAGTGGAGCAAGAGATTCGCAGGGAAGTGCCGAAAAAGGAACTGGTGTCGATCATCGATAACATCGGTCTGCCGTACAGTGGGCTCAACCTCTCCTACAGCACGTCTGCGCCAGTGGGGCCGGCGGATGCGGATATCACGGTCTCCCTTGCGAAAGATCATCATCCGACTGAAGCCTATGTGGAAAAGCTGAAGGCCAATCTCTCTCAACAGTTTTCCGGCACCTCGTTCTACACGTTGCCAGTTGACATGGTCACTCAGATCCTGAACTTTGGCCTTCCAGCGCCGCTCGATATTCAAGTCATCGGACAGAATATAACGGCGAATCATGAATTTGCGGAAAACCTACTACAGGATTTGAAGCACGTTCCCGGAGCGACGGACCTTCGTATTCAACAGCCATTCAACTATCCGCGATTCTTTATCGATGTCGACAGATCCAAGGCTCAGGATATAGGGCTCGTTCAGAAGGATGTTGCCGGCAGCCTACTCGTTGCATTGAGTGGCAGCTTTCAAACGGCACCGACTTTTTGGCTTGATCCGAAAAGTGGAGTCAGCTATGCGATCGCCGTACAGAGTCCGCAATACAACATGGATACGCTTCAGGACATCAAGAACATACCGTTGACTTCAGCCAGTAATAGTCAGGGCGCCTCATCGAACAATTCGATTGCAACTGCGACTCCAGATTATAGGGTCAACGGAAGTACGCCGGGTGCTAGCGTTCAAGCGATTGCAAAGCCGGTGCAAGTTCTCGGCGGAGTGGCAAGCTTCACTCGCGGACAGGAACTCGCAACCGTCAGCCACTATGACATCCAACCTGTCATTGACATCTACGGGAGCTTCGCACATACCGACCTGCATAGTGTTGATGTGGGTATGGAGAAAATTATCGATCGGCACCGCAAGGATCTTCCGCGTGGATCCGAGATTGTGGTGCGTGGGCAAGTACAGACGATGGCTACATCTTATAGAGGACTGCTCTTCGGTCTAATTTTTTCCATCGTGCTCGTCTATCTGTTGATTGTCGTCAACTTCCAATCCTGGCTCGATCCATTCATCATCATCGCCGCACTCCCTGCGGCTCTCTCGGGTATCGTGTGGTTCCTTTTCGTCACAAAGACCCACCTAAGTGTTCCCGCATTGACCGGTGCCATTATGTGTATGGGAGTGGCTACAGCGAACTCCATTCTTGTCGTAAGCTTCGCCAAGGAGCAACTCGAAGCGGTTGCTAACGACGCTCGTGAAGCGGCTCTAGTCGCCGGCTTTACACGTTTTCGCCCGGTCGTAATGACAGCTCTCGCCATGATGATCGGAATGGTGCCGATGGCCCTGGGTCTCGGGGATGGCGGCGAGCAAAATGCACCGCTTGGGCGCGCTGTGATCGGCGGGTTGCTCTTTGCTACGGCCGCAACACTGCTCTTTGTGCCGACGTTTTTCAGCGTCATGCATGGTCGTCGATCGAACAATTCAAAAAAATCAGATGCCCCCATATCCGCACCAACGAAATGACAACTGGCCCGTACGAGGAGGTAGCAAATGGATCAAAGATTGCAGGAAGAGATGAAACAACAAGCAGATGACGCCAGCAAGCAAAGGCCAATCTCCGCCAGCACTGCAATCGTAGGCCTGGCTCTGTTCCTCGTCGGAGCGGCCGTGATTGCGGCACTCGGTATTATTCCGAGGGTCCATGCGCGGAAAGTGCTGGCTGCGGATACGAATGTGCTTGCTGCGCCCGACGTGGTTGCATCAGCAGCGCAGCCGGGCACTCCTGTGCTCGATGTTGTGCTCCCGGGAAATATTTACGCGTACACGGATTCTCCGATTTATTCGCGGACCGATGGCTACCTGCTGAAGTGGTACTTCGATATCGGAGCCCGTGTGCATAAAGGAGACCTGCTGGCCGTTATCAGTACTCCTGAGGTCGATCAGCAGTTGATGCAGGCTCGGGCCGACCTGACTACAGCGAAGACCAATGCCGGCATTGCTTCGGTTACGGCGCGTCGCTACCAGGAACTGCTTCCGTCTTCTGCGGTGTCGAAGCAGGAGACGGACACGGTAAGCAGCACATCGGAGGCCACGAAGTCATCGGTACAGTCATCGCAGGCGAATGTGCAGCGTCTCGAAAAGCTGCAGTCCTTTGAAAATATTTATGCTCCGTTTGATGGCGTGGTCACAGCTCGCAATGTGGACATCGGGCAACTCATCACCTCGGGAAGCAATGGTGGCCCGGCCTCTCAACTGTTTCACATGGCAGCAGTTAACATGTTGCGGATTTATGTTGCTGTGCCGCAAGCCTATGGCGATGCAACCAAGCCCGGCATGATGGCCGACCTTACCTTCAATGAATATCCGGGTAAGAAGTTCTCAGCGAAAGTGGTTCGCACCTCGAAGTATGTCGATCCGACTTCTCGCACGCTGCTGGTAGAGGTTGATTACGACAACCGAAAGAATCTCTTGACGCCAGGAAGTTACACCGAGGTTCATTTCCATCTCAAGTCTGGTGTGCCTACGTTGACAGTTCCGGCGTCTGCATTAATGTTTCGATCCGAGGGGCTCCGCGTGGCGACGGTTGTGAAATCGGAAGACGGAACCACCATTGCAAAGTTGATGCCGGTGATTCTAGGCGATGATGATGGTCGCGTCGTACAGGTAGTACACGGTCTTGATGCTGCATCGGAAGTCATCCAGGACCCGCCCGACTCGCTGGTCGATAACGAGCCTGTTCACGTAGTGAAGCCTCAGATTCCAGCCCAGACACAGGGACACAATGGAGGCAAGCCATGATCATCAATCGTGCGCTTTTCCGATTTCTGCCTTGCGGAACGGCCGGTGTCAGCCTGCTTGTACTTACAGGTTGTATGGTCGGGCCAAACTATAAGCGTCCCTTGGCCCCTGTTCCGCAGAACTATAAAGCTTATGCGACTATCCCTCCGCCGAGTCCACCGAGTGGAAGCTGGAAGCAGGCTATCCCAGACGTGAGCGAAATGGTTCGACCTGAGTGGTGGAAGCTCTACGATGACGATGAGCTAAATGTCCTTGAAGCCAAAGTAGCCCTCTCGAATCAGACACTCAAAGCTGCATATCAGGCCTATGTCCGATCTCGTCAGCAAGTCAAAGTCGATCGCTCAAGCCTGTTTCCGACACTCGGTATCGGCGCAACTGGGAGCAGACAACAAGTTTCAATGAACCGCCCATTCGTGTTTCCAGGAGCAAAGAACCTCTATAGCGACATGAACCTGGATGGGCAAGTCTCCTGGGAACCTGACCTGTGGGGAGGGATTCGGCGAACGGTTGAATCTTCCTCGGCACTGTCGCAGGCCTCAAGCGCGGATCTCGCAAATGCGACACTCAGCCTACAGTCTGAGTTGGCGGTCGATTACTTTCAACTACGGGGTCTCGACACGCAACAGCAGTTGCTAGACGATACGGTGTCGGCCTATCGCAGGTATGTTGAGCTCACCGCGATGCGCTTACACTCCGGTCTCTCTTCCGAGTCCGATCTCTCGCTTGCGCAAACACAACTCGACCAGACAATCGCACAGGCAACAGACATAGGAGTTGCCCGCGCACAGTATGAAGACGCGATTGCCACGCTGATCGGTGTGCCGGCATCGAGCTTCACGCTGAAACCTGCTCCGCTTCGACTCGTTCTTCCGTCTATCCCTGCCGGACTTCCGTCGGATCTCCTCGAACGTCGTCCAGATATCGCCGCTGCTGAAAGACGAATCGACGCAGCGAATGCTGAGATTGGCGTGGCACAGGCTGCCTTCTATCCATCGCTCAATTTGAACGGCGCAGGCGGGTTTGAGAGCGCCAGTATCGGCACTTGGATCCAAGGTCCGAGTGCTCTGTGGGCACTCGGCGCATCCGCTGCCGAGACACTGTTCGATGCAGGTAGACGGCACGCAGTGAAGGCGCAGGCGATCGCGTCTTACGAACAGGGCACCGCAACCTATAGGGAGTCCGTCCTTCAGGCTTTCCAGGAGGTTGAGGACAATCTTGCAGCGACTCAAATACTCAAGAAGGAAGCCGGCCAGCAAGCAAATGCTGTCGCGGACGCACAGCATTCTCTCAACTTGTCGACCAGCCTCTACAAGTCTGGTCTGACGAATTACCTTCAGGTCATTACGGTTCAAACGACGCTATTGGCTAACCAGCGCACGTCGGTCGACATTGCCACACGTCAAGCAACAGCGAGCGTCCAGTTATTCAAGGCCCTTGGTGGCGGCTGGGATGTAGCACAGCTGCCTAAACCATAAAAGAATCAAAGGACACCAGATGATCACCTGTTGTACCGTAAGTAGGATTCATTGCGCGGCCGATAGCTCCATGCTGCGTGCTGATTTGAGAAATGCCACAGAAGCCGTCGAGCAGTTTTCATGCAAGCTTCTCGCCATGGAGTCGTGTATGGATTTTCCTCGGAGATCACGATGAGCTTCTTGACGATCGCAGGTGCACTAGCCCTTGGGATAGCCATTGGTGGCATCTCCGGATTAATCGGCGTAGGAGGCGGAGCCTTTCTGATCCCAGCCCTCATTTATTTCTACGGTATGTCTCAGCTTCGAGCGCAAGGAACGTCGCTTGCGACTCTTCTGCTACCGATTGGCATATTTGCGTTCTGGACGTATTACAAGGCAGGTCATGTCGACATAAAGCTTGCCATGCTGATCTCGGTCGGATTTGCTGGAGGTGGGTGGCTCGGCGGTCTGTGGGCCCAACATCTTTCGGACCTCGTTCTTCGGAGAGGCTTCGCCGTCCTTCTCGTCGCAATGGCCGCAAAGCTCTTGCTCACAAAATGACCTAAGCGGCACAATTTTGTGTTGAGCGTTGTGCTGCTAGGTCTCGTTAGTCCTTCTTGTTTCCGCCGCCTGCGCAACTCATCGTAATTTCGTTGACGAGACAACGCGGCAAAGGATGTTTGGTGCGCTTTGCGAGAGTTAGCAACTCCGTCAGCGAGTAGGTATTCCGCAACGTGTAACTCGTCCTGAGCTGCAAGAAGCGGATCTCCAGCGCCTCTCTCTCAAGCTACGCGACCCAGCTCTGCACCCCGGCTCTCATCGAGCAAAGACATGTGCCCCTCGTCACATTCCTCAGCTGTTTCATCAGCATATCCTCTGATGTGGCTAAGGAGATGATGTCTTCCGTCCATTAGGCCGGTCGATGTCGTACGTCCAAGGCACCTAAGGAGCAAACGTGAGACAGACCATAGGGGATTTCCTGTTGCGGCGACTTGAAGAAGTCGGAGTTCGCCACATCTTCGGCATCCCTGGCGACTACAACCTTGAGCTCCTGCAGCAAATGGAAGATCGTGGCCGGCCCCAATGGATTGGCAACTGCAATGAGTTGAATGCCTCCTATGCAGCCGATGGCTACGCCAGGATCAACGGCCTTGGTGCGCTCATCGTCACCGACGGTGTCGGTGCTCTCAGCGTGATGAACGGCATCGCAGGATCCTATTGCGAACACGTCCCGGTCATCTGTATCTGTGGGTCGATCCCTCAGCAGTCGCTCGACCGTGGCTGGCTCATGCATCACACCATGGCGGATGGATCCCAGGATCGTTTCTACCGCGCTTTTGCTGAAGTGACCGCCGCGCAGTCGAAGCTCACGCCGGGAAACGCAGTCGTTGAGATCGATCGGCTCATCATGACTGCCTGGCGTTGCAAGCTTCCGGTTTACCTGGAACTTCCGTCCGACATGGGTTGCATTGTGGTCGAGGTACCCGAGGCCCCCCTCTTCCTCACCTATCCATTAAGTGATCAGGAGCGCCTCAAGACATGCTGTCAGAGGATCGTCGCTCGCCTTCAGCATTCCTCAAACCCAGCACTGCTCTTGGACATCGATGCTGACCGCTTCGGTGTATTGGACCAGATCGCAACCCTCGCAGATCATCTGCAACTGCCCGTTGCCACTCTCGCGGGATCGAAGGGAAACTTCTGCGAACAATCGCCTTTGTTCGCGGGGGTATACTCCGGGGCAAACAGCTCGCCAAAACTGCGGAAGCTCATCGAAACCAGCGACTGTCTTGTTGATATCGGCTTTCGTCGGGTAGACAGCACCTCGGGCGTCTTCACCGACAACATCCCCACCAATGCGATCCATCTACATGGTCAGTCAGTCGACATCGACGACGAAAACTTCCAGTCCGTCTATCTCGGAGAGCTCCTATCAAACCTCATCCAGCAAACCCCTCCAAACCCCCGAAGGTCTGCACCTGTTCTTGAACCTGTTATTAAATCCAGCCCCTCTGCTCTGAGCCAAACTCTCCTGAGCCAGAAGGAATTCTGGCAATCCATGCAGCACTTCATCCAGGCCGGAGACCTCTTGGTCGCTGAAAACGGTACGTCCAGTGCCGGGGCCGCTGGCCTTCATCTCCCTTGTCGATCAACACTGATCACGCAATCCGTCTGGGGATCCATCGGCTATAGCCTTGGCTGCCTTCTCGGAACACTCCTCGCAGCGCCCCAACGCAGGCAAATTCTCTTCATCGGCGATGGCTCTTTCCAGCTCACCGCACAAGAGCTTTCGACCATCGTGAGCCATGAACTGAAGCCCTACATCTTTCTCATCAATAACGGTGGCTACACGATTGAGAGAGCGCTTCTAGGCCGCAGTGCCAAGTACAACGACATAGCAAGCTGGCGATACACCGAGCTGGCAAAGTCGTTCAGTCGCACTCAGGAGATTGAAACCTTCGTCGTCCAAACCTCGCAGGAACTTCATGCCGTGATCTCGTCACCCCATCACGGCTTGGTTTTCGTTGAACTTGTCATGGACCCCAACGACGCTCCTCTTGCGCTTATCCGCGCCATGCATGCCATCGCAGACATCGACTATGGCCTAGGTGGACCCCAATCTGTACGTGGAGCTCAAATCACGGAAGACGACGAACGATATAGGTGATCGTATCCGAAGGAGCAAAGAGGATGACTGCGTTGAGTTCTGTTGTCGCTTCTTGTGCGAGTTCGCCGGCCATGGCGTGGTCAGCCTGGCGCTGTTGACTCGGCATACGCCAAAAGACATTGCTGATGGCATACCTTCCGCCACGCCTACCGCTCGTGGCTCGACGAGACGGGCGCTCAGATGCATGTGCAACAGGAGTTGATGTGTCACGCCTCTATCCAGACGACGATGAGCGTCTACTGAAGTGCGATGACAGCCTCGAAGCGTAAAGCCAACAGCCAGGTTGTAGGGCTGGTCTTGGGCGAAACGCTGAATGTGAGAAAGAGGGACTTGAAGACCACAGTCCTTCAATGAAGAAGGACTGTTCAGGAGCCGTAACGTTCTTACCCATCACACTCAACCCAGTTGCGTGAAAGGGACGGGAAGGCCCTCCTCAATTTTTCCCGGACGCTGCCGGCAGAGGATTCAGACCTGACACAACAGATTCTCAAGGACCCCTATTCGTTCGAATTTCTGACCCTGAGTTCCAGCGCCAAAGAACGGGAGTTGGAGCGTGGGATGCTCAAGCATCTTGGCGATCTCCTGTTGGAGTTGGGCCGCGGCTTTGCCATCGTGGGAAGCCAGATGCAGCTCGAGGTCGATGGGTACCCCTTTTACATTGACCTGCTCTTATACCATCTACGGCTGCACTGCTACTTCGTTATCGAGCTATTATGTGGCCGACCACATAAGAGATCTTCTGTGGCGCAGCCAGTTAT
>VFSW01009655.1_pt1 | contig 13750 bp, 10 predicted proteins | sample 5358111 | NCBI WGS metagenome assembly VFSW01 (sample SAMN11554181, study PRJNA540505) | mine drainage metagenome | isolation source: sediment from site ElyBrook_90M | place: USA: Ely Copper Mine, Vershire, VT | collected 2017 | reverse complement strand
ATACTTCGACCCCACAAAGCGCATTACTGCCACATCAGCTGTTACAGTCCACTAGTAGTAATTCTGGGCGTTGTAGACCGTAATTGATATCAGATGCGCGCCTGCGGCGTCGGTCTTCAACGTGGCGGAACAGCGACCGAGATAAAGGGTTTCTTTCGGCAGAACGTCCGTGTATACGAACCGGCTGTAGGGATTCGTGATGCGTCGGTACCCCAAAGCATCCAGAAGCCGGGGTAGCAGATGTGCATTGTTGCATCTTAGTGTGCCGAAAATCTGATCTACCTGATTGAGTTCGCGATACTCGGCAAAGAGCAACAAACTTGTCTCGGAGCCGCCCGGAAAAAGCAACTGACCCCGTACAGTACAGAGCCGCCGTTCTGATTGTTGACGCGTTGCTGCAGCGGCACGTCATACGAGAATCCATCCCGCTTGTCGGACACGACCGGCAGCCTGCCGGCGAAGAGCCCCAGCACCAGAGCGCCATTGAGGGACGCTCCGATGCGCACGTGATTGTAGTCCCCGACCCCTGTCTCCGCAGAGGCGGAGAAGCGGTCTGACGGATGTTCGGTCGTGACGCTGACGCCGCCGCCGATTCTGTTGCGGCCGAACAGCGTACCTTGCGGCGCGCGCAGCACCTCGACACGGTCAATGTTGTAAAGATCGAATGAAGCCTCCGGCACCCTGACCGATGAATATCTCGTCGATGTAATAGCCGACGGCCGGATCCGCGCCCGCGGACCCCGCATCGGCAGTGATGCCGTGCAACGACGTCGGAGACAAGTTCGCATCACCCCAGGTGGCGTAAATGAGCCCTGGAGTGCGTAGCGCGACGTCATTGAGGCTGCTGGCGCCGAGCCGTGCGAGATCGTCGGCCGTCCAGAGCCGCGATGGACATCGAGGTGTCCTGGATATTCTCACTGCGCTTTCGCGCGGTGACGATGATCTCCTCGAACTGGGCGCCGGCAACAGCGTCGGCATAGGCTTGCACGACAAAGAGACCGGCCCCGCCAAGGACCAAAGCGTTGAGTGCTCGACCACGCCACCGGGTCCGCATGTCATTCTCCCTCGTGTCGGAGCAGTGCTCTAGTTTCCTCCGGATCTGATAAAGACGTCCGTGTCAGTTTCTGTCAATATCCAACTTCGCCGCCCGAACAAACTCGCGCTGAAGAAAGGACGATCACATGGAATCTGGCAACACCGGCAACCGTCCTCCCGTCACGTCGCCTTCGTTGACGGAGCAAAGATTCGGTGCCGAGGGTGGCCCAGTATTGTTGACGGGTACACAGGCGCTCGTGCGGTTACCGCTGATGCAGCGCGCTCGCGATACTGCTCGAGGACTGAATACCGGCGGATTCATCTCGGGATACCGGGGATCACCGCTTGGCGGCTACGACCAGCAACTGTGGAAAGCACGGGATCTTCTGGCTGCTGCGAATATCCACTTCGAACCCGGCGTCAACGAGGAACTCGCGGCGACCGCGATTTGGGGTACTCAGCAGGTCGGACTGTTGCCCGGTCCAAAGGTCGCTGGCGTATTCGCGCTGTGGTACGGAAAAGGACCTGGCGTCGATCGCTCAGGCGATGCGATGAAACACGGCAACCGCATGGGCACCTCCGCCAATGGCGGCGTCTTGGTCGTGTGCGGCGACGATCACGCGGGCAAGTCATCGACGGTGTCCCATCAGAGCGAGCAAGCATTGATCGCGGCTGGAATCCCCATTCTATTTCCTTCCACCATTCAGGAGTGTCTCGACTACGGCCAATACGGGTGGGCGCTGTCGCGATACTCGGGGCTATGGATCGGCCTCAAGTTGGTCAATGAGACGGCAGAGACGACAGCAACGGTCGATGTGCGTCTTGATCGACTTCGATTCAACTTGCCTAAGGATGCGACACTACCAGCCACCGGTGTGCATGCGCGGCTCGCGTTCGACCCGATGGGCGATGAGGTACGGCTGGTACGTCACAAGCTACCGATGGCAGAAGCCTACGTCCGAGCCAATGGGCTCGACAGGGTCACGCATGGGATAGATGGCCCGGACGGAGGACTCGGAATAGTCGCGGCCGGGAAGGCCTGGCTTGACGTCGTCGAGGCGCTGGCGGCGCTCGGTCTCGATCGGGAGCGCCAAGCAGCCTTTGGCATCACCGTCTACAAGCCCGCGCTGATCTGGCCGCTCGATCCCGAACGTCTCCTCGCCTTCGCGCGTGGTCGGCGCGAGTTGCTGTTTGTCGAGGAGAAAGCCGCGGTGATGGAACCGCAGGCCGCGCGCGCGCTTTACAACATGACCGAGGCCGAACGACCGAGCATGTCGGGTAAATACGACGACTCCGGGCGGCCTCTGCTGCCCGCAGACGTACTATTGCAGCCCCTTGAACTGGCGCGAGTCATTGGCACCCGGTTGCGCGCTCTCGGCCTGGCCGACGAAGCGCTCGAAGCCAGACTGCGTCTGCTCAGCGAGCATAGCAACGACGCCGTCGTACATCGCACTGCTCCGACCGTTCGTGTGCCGTATTTCTGCTCTGGATGTCCACACAATACTTCCACCCGAGTACCGGCTGGCAGCTTGGCGTTCGCCGGCATCGGTTGCCACGCAATGGCGCTGACTATGGACCGGAGCACGCTGCCGCCGACGCAAATGGGCGGTGAGGGTCTCACCTGGGTCGGCATAGCGCCATTTTCCGAGCGCGCCCACGTATTCCAGAACCTGGGCGACGGTACCTACTTCCACTCCGGTTTACTCGCGATTCGCGGGGCTGCCACCGCCGGCGTCAATATCACCTACAAGATCCTTGTTAACGACGCTGTTGCGATGACCGGTGGACAGCCTGTCGAAGGCCAACTATCGGTCGCCGAGGTTACTCACCAGCTGCGCGCCGAACGCGTCGCGCGCATTGCCGTTGTCAGCGACGACACCCCGAAGTATGGCACTAGGCTGGGCTTCGCCGCCGGTGTGACCGTACACGACCGGGCTGAACTCGAGTCCGTGCAGCGCGAACTGCGCGAGGTCCGGGGTGTCAGTGCACTCGTCTACGACCAGGCATGCGCAGCCGAGAAGCGTCGCCGACGCAAGCTAGGCAAGCTCCCCGATCCGGACCGCCGAGTGTTCATCAATGAGCAGGTGTGCGAGGGCTGCGGCGACTGTTCGGTCCAGTCGAATTGCGTGTCAATCGAGCCGCAGGAGACGCTGCTCGGCCGCAAGCGCCGCATCGACCAGTCGAGCTGTAACAAAGACTATTCCTGCATCAAGGGATTCTGCCCATCGTTTGTCACGGTCGAGGGAGCAATGCTGCGTATACCTGCGCCGGCGCACGTCCCTGCCGACCTGATCGCGGCGATTCCAGAGCCTACGCGTGCCACCGCGACCGCGCCGATCGCAATCCTCATCACTGGCATCGGTGGTACTGGGGTTGTCACTGTCGGTGCCGTGCTGGCGATGGCAGCGCACCTCGAAGGGCTTGCCGCCAGCGTGTTCGACATGACCGGCCTTGCGCAGAAGGGCGGCGCCGTACTCTCCCACCTGCGGATTGCACCCAGCAGCGACTTGCTGGGCGCCCCACGGATTGGGCCCCTCTCGGCCGACGTCGTGCTGGGCTGCGACCTCGTGGTCACTGCCACCGCGGAGGCCTTGCGCGCGATGTCCCCAGGGCGAACCCGGGTAATCGTGAACACGCATCTGGTGCCGACAGCGGTCTTTCAGCGGAACCCCGACGTCGACTTCCATGAAGGCGATTTGCTGAAGGCCGTGACGGAGATGGCTGGTGAGACGTATACATTGGGTCTTGATGCCAGCGGCGCGGCGCGGCGGCTTCTCGGAGACACCCTCGGAACGAACATGTTCGTGGTTGGCGTTGCGCTGCAGCAGGGCCTTCTTCCCGTGAGTCGCAAGACTCTTGAGCGAGCAATCGAGCTGAACGGTGCGGCCGTGGCCTTTAACAAGGAGGCGCTCATGCTCGGTCGGCTCGCCGCTCATGAGCCACGGCGCTTCGCAGAACTGCTCGGTAAAGTGAGTCCAGCGACCACGACATCTCGGGCGGAGCTTCTTGCGGATCTTGTAGCGCTGCGGGAGCCGTACCTGGTGGACTACCAGAACGAGGCCTACGCGCGCCGCTATCGCGACCTCGTGGATCGCGTCGCGTGTGTGGAGCGGGAGTGCACGCCCGGTTGCACGACGCTGGCAGTGGCCGTCGCCCGTTACTACTTCAAACTACTCGCCTACAAGGACGAATACGAGGTCGCGCGGCTCCACACGAACCAGGCGTTCCGCTCACAGCTCAGCGCGACCTTCGCGGGTGACTACCGGCTTCGGTATCAGCTCGCGCCACCGTTCTTGGCGCGCAAGGATCCTCTGACCGGCCAGCCGCGCAAGATGGAGTTCGGCGCATGGATGCGAGGCATCCTCGCGGTGCTCGCAAAACTCAAGTTCCTGCGTGGAACTTCACTCGATCCGTTCGGCCGAACCGCGGAGCGGCGGCTTGATCGACTGCTGATTGCAGAATACGAGGCGCGGGTCAATGATCTGCTGTGCGGCCTGAATCATGAGCGGCACGTGCTGGCGGTCAAGCTCGCAAGCCTGCCGGAGTACATCCGCGGCTACGGGCACGTCAAGGAGCGAACTGTCGCGGCAGTTCGCGCGCTCGACCGGGATCTAATGAATCGCTGGCATTCAACGAACGTCTCACACACCCCTTGATCAAGCCGGCTGGGACGGACTCGGCTCTACGCGCGATAGAAACCGGTAGCGCGACAAGCTTGACGGCAGTGGCGATTCTACGGTTCACCGGGGCATTGCCTCCGTCACACCCATTTTCAGTCCCAGGGCGTCCCGCCAGTAGAAGAATCTCGAGAATACGCCAGTGAGCTTCGCATGACTGGATCGATTCGCCGCGGCTTGATGCCCCGTTCGACATACAGGGCAAGTTGCCGACGCAGAAATAAATTCTCGGCCTCGATTGACTGCGTTGAGCGGAACTTGAGCCGCCGCCAGCGAAGCTTGTCGCCGATCAGATGGATCAGGATTCCTGAGATAACAAGTATCGTTTGATCATGCCACAATGCGCACCGGCTCGATCCCTATAGCCGTACCAGTCGGCGAGCTGAATAATTGATGGAATGGACCCGCCCCTCTTTGAGGCCGGTGCGAAAATGGATGTGCGAGTACATCCAACCGAAAGGAGGATCCACAAATGCAAATCACTACACTCGGCGTTGATCTCGCGAAGGACGTGTTTCAGCTGCACGGCGTCGATGACAAAGGAAGATGCCGGCTACAGAAAGCCGTCAGGCGTGGCAGTCTGATGACGGTGATGGCGAAGCTACCGGCGTGTCTCGTGGGCGTGGAAGCTTGTGGTGGAGCCCACCATTGGGCGCGGCAATTCCGAGGGCTGGGCCACGATGTCCAGATGATCAATCCCCAGTACGTGAAGCCGTATGTAAAGACGCAGAAGAACGACTACAACGACGCCGCGGCGATCTGCGAAGCGGTAAGCCGGCCGAACATGCACTTCGTGCCGATCAAGGAAGTCGAACACCCGGACATCTTGGCCATACATCGTGTCCGCAGCCGCTTGGTTGCGACGCGGACGGCATTGATCAATCAGATCCGCGGCTTGTTGGCTGAATACGGCTTAGTCATGCCGCGGCAGATCGGTCAGGTGCGACGGTGTGTGCCGACGGTCCTCGAAGATGCCGAGAACGGCCTCAGCGCTCGCTTTCGCGTGGCACTGCCGGCATTGTACGAGGAGTTGGCCGAGCTCGACGAGCGAGTCCAGAGCTCTACGAACGAGATCGACCGTCTATGTAGCTCAAATCCGCGCTGTCAACGACTGGCTGCCGGCGAAGGGATCGGGCCGATTACCGCCACGGCATTGGTCGCAGCGCTCGGCGATGTGCATGTCTTTCGCAACGGTCGGCAGGTGGCCGCCTGGCTGGGCTTGGTGCCGCGCCAACACTCGAGTGGCGGCAGAACCGTGCTGCTTGGGATCAGCAAGCGTGGTGACCGGTATCTGAGGATGCTGTTGATCCGTAAGCGTCTGGCCAAGGCATCTTGATTAGTGGGTGGTTAGCGTCGGGCGCCAGCGGTGGGGAAGCAGTTCTTCAAGTTGGCTGGTCGGTTGGGTCGGCAACCGCTCGAGGACGTCCTTGAGGTAGCGATGCGGATCATGCCCATTCAGCTTCGCGGACTGGATCAGGCTCATGATGGTGGCGGCACGCTGACCGGCGCGAAGAGATCCGGCGAAGAGCCAGTTCGATCGGCCCAAAGCGACTGGCCGGATCCGGTTTTCGATATGGTTGTTGTCGATTGGCAACTCGCCATCATCGATGTAGCGGATCAAGGCCGCCCAACGTCCCAGGCTGTACTCGATCGCTTTCCGTGTCGCGGAGCCATCCGGGACCTGGCCGCGCTGGCGGGTGAGCCACTGCCTTAACGCTTCAGCTACCGGCTTTGATCGCTGCTGTCGCAGGTGTTTTCGGCCAACGGCGTCCAGCTTAAGTTCGCGCGCCTCGCGTTCGATTTCGTACAGCGCGGTGAAGTATCTCAACCCCTCTTCGGCGATGTCGCTGCGATGATTCGCATAGAGATCATGGAGTTTCCTGCGGGCGTGAGCCAGGCAGCCGATTTCGATCACACCGCGTTCGAACAGCGCCTTGTAGCCCGAGTAGTCGTCGCAGACGAGCTTTCCTGACCAGGTTCCAAGGAACTCACGAGCATGCACACCAGCGCGACTGTCGGCAAAGTCATAGACGACAGCCTGCAACTCGTCGTATTCGCTCGTGCTGTAGCTCCAGAGGTACGCCCGGTGCGTCTTGCCGAGGCCCGGGCTTAACATTGGCACCGGCGTCTCGTCCGCGTGCAACACCGGTCGAGTCAGGAGCATCGCCCTCATCGCTTCGACGAGCGGCTGCAGCTTCACGCCGCAGGCGCCCACCCACTGCGCCAGCGTCGAGCGCGGCAGCGCCAGCCCGGCGCGTCCAAAAATGCTTTCCTGGCGGTACAGCGGAGCGTGATCCAGGTATTTTGCGATCAGCACCTGCGCAAGCAGGCCCGCCGTCGGGATCCCCTTGTCGATGATGTGCGGCGGCACCGGCGCCTGCAGCAACCGCTCGCAGGCACGGCAGACCCACTTACCTCGGATGTGACGTTCGACCTCGAACACGCCGGGCGTGTAGTCGAGCTTCTCGCTCACATCCTCGCCGATGCGCTCCAGGCGACAGCCGCAGTTACATTGAGTAGTGTCGGGCTCGTGGCGTATTTCCCGGCGAGGGAACGAGGCCGGCAGAGCTATGCGCCGCGGCTTCTCCTTCGGTGGCGAGACAGACGCTTCCTTCAGCGCTTCGATCTCGAGACTGATCGCCTCGATGTCGGCATCGATGCTCTCGTCCAGGAGCGAGCGCTGCACGACATCGAGCTGCTCGCTGCGTCGGTCATAGCGCCAGCGCTTTAAGGTCGCCATCTCGTGCGTGAGCTGGTCGATCTTCAGTTGCTTGGCTTTGATCTCGGCGTCGCGATTGGCGAGTTGTGCGATGAGGTTCGCGGTCAGCGTTCGCAGCTCTACTGCGTCCATTTTATCGAGCTGGCGCGACAACTCCATGAGCTCGATACTGCCATATTTCCCGCGATTTCAACATAAGTATTCCGCGGATTTTTCTCACAAAACCCGGATCTTCGCGCGCTCATCGAGTCGCTCCCACGGCAGCCCGACGACGATCGCCTGAAGTTGCTCGTGGCTCATTTGCATGCCGCGATCATGCCTCACGCCAGCGCGGATGAAGCTGCCCTCGTAAAGCTTTCTCGCACACAGCCAAAGACCAAATCCATCGTGCACCAACACCTTCATGCGGTTGGCTCGTTTGTTGACGAACAGGTACGCATGATGCGCTCGCGCTTCACCGAACACATCGACGACGCGGGCCAGCGCTTTGTCTACGCCGGCACGCATATCGAGCGGTTCTACCGCAAACCAGGCCGCATCGACGCGGATCACCTCACGAGCTCGCGCAGCATCAGCGCGCATTCGTGCGACGCTGAAGCCGGCCACTCGATGCTCACTGTGCGACCTTTGCGCCGAACCTCAATGCGGATGGTACCGTCCGTAGGGCTCGAGGGTAGCGCCACAGGCACAAAGCTCTCAGCGTTCTCGAGCGCAAGGTCAGGTACGGTAGGCCTTATTGCGATCGGCCTGCCACTGCGTTCTGCCTTCCTCACCCAATCGCGCAACATGTTCGCGTTCAGGCCACGAGCCAGGGCCACCGCGGCGACCGACACACCGGGCTGCTGGCAGGCTCCAACGGCCTCTGCCTTGAAAAGGGCGCTGTGGCGCCGCCGCCGCCGTCGCCCGGTCTCGATCACCTGCTTCGTAGTGGACACATGTACACCTAACGCTACCGCTAAGGTTCATCCTCGCACCAGCGCGGGCACTCTTACAGATGACTTCGCCAGACGCTTACGTTGATCCACGGTGCTCGGTCTGTCGTAACGCGGGCAGTGAGAAAGACTGATCCTCGCAGCACCTGGATCAATGCGCTACGGCAACGACGTGGTTTTAACAAGGCGTGTGTCGCGATCGCCAACAAGAATGCACGTATCGCGTGGGCCTTGCTGGCCAAGGACGAAGACTATCGGCGCGCTGCATAGACGATCACTGTAAATCGGCGTTTCAATCCCACCCAGGGTTGCGAAGGGGATGTTGTAGTGATGGCGAAATAGGTCGGACCAGCCTTCTCGAAACCTGATGTGCTCCCCGGCCGTCACAGGCCTTATATTTGTTGAGGGCGAGAGGGCGCAGATTCCATAGGGGCCCCGAGGCCAGCACCTCGAGTAAGACCGGATGTATGCCTGCAACCGAACCGATCGATCGATCGCCACACTCAAGATCCCCTTGCAAACGGGGCGGGTCCATGTATGCGGAGCACAGCAGTGCCGTAACCACATAAGGCCTAGCGGTCGCAGACAAGTTCAGCCAACGATTCTGGTTGTGTCGAATTGCGCGCATAGCATAAATCGGAGAACTTCCTCGGTTACATCCAGCCGCCGTGCTTCTTTCGCGGACGCATCTAGGCGGCGGCTAGGTCGCCGCAAAAAAGACTACGCCCAATTGCGTCGTCTCGACGTGCGACCAATGCCGGGATTCAACGCGTTACGCGGGTCGAGCTTCTTATAGAACTCCGCGAGAACCGCCTTCGCCTCGTATAGATGCCCGACGTTGTGTTCTGCGGGAAATTCAGCACCCCGATTTCTCAAGTCGGCAAGAATACGGCTCTTGACCTCCGTCGGGTCATGGGGCTTCGCAACAATATAGTCCTGGTGAAACACATGACAGAAGAAGTGTCCGTAGTGAAGCTTGTGCAGGATCATTCCTTCAATGTCGGCCGGTAATGGCCTGAACCAGTCCGTATCATTACGTCTAAGCGCCACATCAAGTGCAACGATCTCCTCAACGGCGCCTTCATGCATTGTCCGGTACCGTATCGCGGCGCCAGCCACCACAAATCGGTGAAGGAACGCCTTCTTAGCCTCCTCCTCGGTGCATTCAAAATAATCACCACGTTCCGACGGAAAACAGGAATTGAGATAATCTGCGGCCTCCGCAATACCCTCGCTCCCCACTTTCAGCAGCAGATGGTGCTCGAAACGATCGCGAAATGCATTCATGCGTGCGGGTAAATGGTTCGGATGCATTCGTGCCAACTGTTGCAATACTCCGTCACTGAATGACGATGACCGAAACCCACAGTGCCTCGCGAATCGGTCAAATTTATCTTTGACTTGGTAGAGCCGAGGTAGCCGCGATGTCCCTAGGTACTGTATGGCAAGAAACGTGTCTTTTCCGTAGACTTCCGCCAGGTTGTACGCATCACGGTGAATATATTCGGCGGAGATTGGAAGAGTCTTGAAAGACTTCAACACGTTTCTCCGCGTTCTTTCAAGATCGAATGGATCGTTACTGCCGATATAAAACACCTTCGTTCTGGTCTCCTTTGGAAAGGTATCAAGGCGAACCGCAAATACAACGATCTTGCCAGCGGACCCTGACGCCTCAAAGAGGCCCTTCGGATCCGCGTTGAATCTCGCTGGCTCCTCTGCATCCAGGTTGCGCACACGATGAGCGTATCCGTGGTCTGCACCCGCCAGCGCAGGGTCGTGCTCAATTTCGTTGAGTATGAATTTCCCCTTCTCGACGCGGCTTAGTATGATCTCAGGGTTTTCTCCCAAGTTGATCCCGAGATGATTAACGAGCCTTAACTGGCCGCACTGGTCGAATGCGCCAAATAGCGCCATTTGCGTAAACGCTGGCCCGCGCTTCAGCAGGGCACCCCCAGAGTTATTGCAGATGCCACCCACGACGGACGCCCCGATGCACGACGACCCAATCACCGAGTGGGGTTCACGGTCAAAGGGGATAAGCACATTCTCTAAGTCAAAGAGCGTTGCACCGGGCAGGCATATCACCTGTCGACCTTGCTCGATAACGTGAATTCCCCGGATGCGGCTTGTGTTAATAATGACCACGTCTCGGTCATATAAGTCGCCGAACGGTGTGGCACCACCAGTGAGGCTCGTGTTTGCCGCCTGCATTATTATAATTTTGTCCGCGTCAACGCAAACTCGCGCAATACGCCAGAGTTGAACCAGCGAATGGGGTAATACGACAGCGATTGCGGAACCTCCGCCAAATCGTACCCCCATGCGAAATCGCGCGGTTCTCTTATCGCCGACAAGAACACTATTTCTGCCAACAATAGATCTCAGCGACGCGACGAAGCGAGCGTTATTAGCAGCGACCGAGTCATGATCATTGAGCCGGAACAACGGTGCGAATACCCCCAATTGATAACGATTGTCGGGTCGCCAAGGCAAATCTGCGCCTAATATATGTGTGCCGGCTTCTATGCGGCGACGAAGGCGAACAGCGGCCGTTGATGGACAATGCGGTTCAATAAAACCATTGGATAGCAGATCGTGCGGCGGGGAACGACGGGGTAATAGCAGTCACAGTGCCAAATGCCAGTTACGTTGTAACGCCACACGTCGGCCATCAAACCCGAGTAACTCTCCGATCGACCGCCGCCGGTCTGGTGCAACTGTCTCCATCAGTCAGCGCCGCGCGTTTGTCACCACCGCTTCGTCATTTCGAGACCAATTGTGCGTGGACGATTAACCAGAATTCGCGGACGGCCGGGCAGTTCGGCGCCTTGCGATTGATTGTCGCCAAGGTTCGCATGCGTGTTGGAAATATTATCGGCAAATGCAGTAAAGCTCCACGAATCGGCTCGAACGCCGACGCGGAAGTTTGTGATGTCGTACGACGGGCGCAGGCGCATATTAACGGGGTCATTATTTGCGCTGAAGCTGTGGTCCGTGTAGTTTGTATCCACACGTACAAAGCCTTTCAGTGCATTGTCCAGCGGGAATGAATAATCAGCGCTGGCGGAGATCGTCCACGGCGCAATCTGTTGAATTGGTGCGCCGACAGGTGTTTGTAACTGTGGCGTCGTAGCCGTGATCTTCGCATCCGTGTAACCAATTCCGGTCGTGACCGTCAGGCCGCGGAACGGCACTGCTGAAAGCTCGACCTCTCCACCGCGCGATTCCGCCGCACCTGCGTTGACCGTGAAGTCGTAACCACAACTAAAACGCTGATATTGCTGGATATCCTTCCAATCGATCCAGAAAAGTGCGCCGTTGAGGGTCACGCTCCGATCGAAGAGAGTGCTCTTCGCCCCGATTTCGTAGTTCCATAGATAATCGGCTTTGTAGTGCGAGAGGTCCGCGGGAGTCAGGCCAGACGCGGCGTAGTCTGCGCCGCAGAAGCTCTCCGGAGGTGGGCCCTGACCATCGCCGGGGCGAAAACCTTTAGACGCTAGAGCGTAGTAACTCAGGTCGGCATTCTGCTCGTACTTTATTACAAACTTCGGAGACGTATCGTGGTCGATCTCCTCGCCGCCGGGGTTCGTGGATCCAGCGCCTGCAAGGCCCGAATTGAAAAGAAATTGGGAGATGTCAACAATGGAGTATCGGGCGCCCGCGGTAAGGGACCATCGTTGGGTTATTTGGTACGTGAACTCACCAAAGACAGCGTCCTCCTTCGTCGAGCCTGGACCGTAAACGGCATAGACGAGGTCTGTTCCCAACGTTCCTCCCGATGACGCGTTCAGACCCGGGACCGTAGAATTCTGATCATAGTTGTTCTTTGCTCGTTGCAGGTATAATCCGCCAGTGAACTGCAGCGGTCCGTTGAATCGCGATGAAAACCGCAGTTCCTCAACGAAGCTGTGTCCGTACTTCCACGTGTCAATGGAGCCTGGCAATAAGGGTGTGCCGAATGCATACGCGACGTACTGCGACAAATCTTCGCTCTCATAGACTCGCCGGCTGAACCAAGACGAAGCAGACACGATGTCACCTATAGGCGTCGAATAGGTGAGCGACATACCGCCGTACGTCCAACGATCATACGCCGGCTCCGGAACGTCCAAAGGACGCACCTGTGACATCGTGTTCGACGAATTATCCGCCAGCGGAAAGCCGTTCAACCCGGAAGACTGCGTCATCAGAATCGGCCGGACGGTGAAATTGTCCGACGGCTTCCACAAAAGTGACGCCATTCCACCCGAGAAATCATTCCGGGCGACTTTTACCGATGTGAGTTCGCTCGGATGAGCAGGATTTGGGAATTCTCGGCTGATGAACGCGCCATCGGTGCCGACGAAGCCCGTGAGGCGAATCGCGGCCTGGTGATCTACAAGGGGCAGGTTTACTGTCGCGTCAGTCTGGTAACCATTCCCGCCGCTGTCGACTTGAGACCCGAGCACGTGAACGCGTGCGGTCATGCTATCGAGGTCGGGCGCGTGCGTGATCAGACGGACTGTGCCGCCCATTGACCGGCTACCGTAGAGCGTGCCCTGAGGTCCCCGCAGGACCTCTATGCGGTCCAGATCGACAACCCGAGGATCCATCGTGGCTGGGATAGGGAGGTCGTCAATGTAGAAGCCCGTCGTGTCGGCGCCCTGTACTCCGCGTATTGCTACCTGGCGACCATCAATGATGCCGAGCCCCGAAGCGAATGTCAGATTCGGAACTTTCGCGGCATAGTCTTCGAACGTCGAGATACCTGCATGCTCAATCACCTGATCGGAGAGCGCGGTAATGCTGAGAGGCACGTTCTGAATGTTCTCTGACCGCTTAGTGGCGGTTACGAGGATCTCTTGGAGCACGCCGACCGGCGATGTATTGGCATCGACGGCACACGCAACGTCCATAAACATCACCGCACTTGCTGCGACCATAGCGGCCCGGGCGAAGGTGCTGGCACTGCACAGGCCCGGTGTTACATGCACTGATTGGCGATAGCGATTCCAGCGCGGAGACTCGCCGTAGATCGGGGTCTGCGAGCGTGAAATGACGGCCGACGCCACGTCCCGCCGAGCATCACAGACGATGACTTTTCGAGCGTGTTGCAGGCTGCCGAAAAGGCTCCGGAATCGCGTCGCCAAATGGTTCATGTTCGATGTCCTCTGATTTCCGTTCTACCAGTCACCGCGCCTAAACACGGCCGTGAACGGACCGGCCGATCGCGAGGTCTTCGTTGCGGGTCGTGTCGGCCGTTGCCGTCAAGCGCTCACCGTCTCTTACTGCATGGAAGGTGTTCACTCCCACTCCAGTTTCCAGCATTGCTCTTACGTGACATCTGGCCTCGCCTAGTGGACTGTAACAGCTGATGTGGCAGTAATGCGCTTTGTGGGGTCGAAGTA